>Ga0209863_10000694_pt1 | contig 15280 bp, 10 predicted proteins | sample OrgsoiDNA2013046_FD_185796 | JGI IMG/M metagenome (GOLD analysis project Ga0209863, IMG submission 185796) | Permafrost soil microbial communities from the Arctic, to analyse light accelerated degradation of dissolved organic matter (DOM) -... | ecosystem: Environmental > Terrestrial > Soil >...
TCGATCTCTGCTTCGAACTGCACCCGGGCGAAGACCTGCACGACGGCATCTCCTTCGAAATGTTTCTCGAGCGCGTCGGCGGCCACTCGCGCTGCAATATCCTCTTCGACCCCAGCCATTTCGTGCTGCAACAGCTCAATTACCTCGACTTCATCGACATCTATCACAGCCGGATTAAAATGTTCCACGTAAAAGACGCCGAGTTCCGCCCCACCGGCCGTCAAGGCGTCTACGGCGGATTCCAACCCTGGATCGACCGCGCCGGCCGCTTCCGTTCCCTCGGCGACGGCCAAGTCGACTTCCGCGGCATCTTTTCCAAGCTCGCGCAATACGACTACGCAGGATGGGCCGTCCTCGAATGGGAATGCTGCATCAAGAGCAGCGATCAAGGCGCAAAAGAAGGCGCCCCATTCATCGCCAATCACATCATTAAGGTCGCAGCCCGCGCATTCGACGACTTCGCAAAATCCGGCGCCGACCCCGAAGCCAACCGCAAAATGCTAGGTCTAAGGAAATCTGATCTGGATTGACGCGACCCGGATTGACGCGACCCTTATAGACGCGACAACGTGAGCGGGAAAGTTTTTGGGTGGCGCAGGGCTTCAGCCCTGCATTAAGGCAGGAAGGAATACCGGCTTTAGCCGCCGAGGTAAGGTTCAAGCTTGGGACAGGAGTTTCCCAAGGTCTGTCTCATAAAGAATCACCGAGCGATTCGAAAGGAATAAAAAATGCCCTCCGAACCATCCACCCAAACGAAAAACCGCCGCCTCCGCCTAGGCATGGTCGGAGGCGGCCCAGGAGCCTTCATTGGCAACGTCCACCGCATCGCCGCGCGCCTCGACGACCGCTACGAACTAGTTGCCGCCGCCCTAAGCTCCAACCCAGACCTCGCCCTCACCGCCGCCACCAACCTCAACATCCCCCGCACCTACCGCACCTACCAGGAAATGGCCGCCGCCGAATCCAAGCGCCCAGACGGCATCGAGGTCGTCGCCATCGTCACACCCAACCATCTGCATCACGGCCCGGCAAAGACATTCCTCGAAGCCGGAATCCACGTAATCTGCGACAAGCCGTTAACCACAACCCTCGAAGACGCAATGGACCTAGCCGCCGTCGTAAAACGCACCGGTCTCGTCTTCGGCCTGACCCACAACTACACCGGCCATCCCATGGTGCGACAGGCTCGCGAAATGGTAGCCGCAGGCGACCTCGGCGCAATCCGCATCGTGCAAGTCGAATACGCCCAAGACTGGCTCTCCACCGCGGTAGAAAAAACAGGGCACAAACAAGCAGAGTGGCGCGCCGACCCGGCCCGCAGCGGCCCCGGCGGCTCCCTCGGCGACATCGGCACCCACGCCTACAACATCGCGTGCTTTGTAACCGGCCTGGCCTGCGAACACTTAGCGGCCGACGTCTCCATCATCGTCCCCGGCCGCCGCCTCGATGACAACGTCCAAGTCATGCTGCGCTTCGCCAAAGGTGCAAAGGGCGGCCTCTGGTGCAGCCAGGTCGCCCCCGGCAACGAAAACAATCTGCGACTCCGCGTCTACGGAGAAAAAGCCGGCCTCGAATGGCAGCAGGAAAATCCCAACGAGCTACTCTTCGCACCCTTGGGAGAACCGCGCCGTACCCTTCGCCGCGGCAGTGCCGGCACGGGCAGTTCCGCCGCCCATGCCACGCGCATACCCAGCGGCCATCCCGAAGGATACCTGGAAGCCTTCGCCCAGCTCTACAAAGATTTAGCGGAACAAATCGCGGCCAAACAGGAAAACCGCCCCGCCGACCCGCGTTCCCTCCTCGTTCCTGGGGTTACGGAGGGAATCGATGGCGTCAAGTTCATCCTCGCCGCCATCGAGTCCTCCAACCGCGGCTCAGCCTGGATCAAACTTTCCTGACCGCGATCTTAATCAAAAAAGGCGTGTGTCATCCCGACCGCAGCGGAGGGACCTCTGCTCCTAAGTTTTCAATGTCAGTTCTAAGAACCCCTACAAAAAACAGGTTCTCCCCGACCCAGGAAAAGTTTGTCATCCCGACCAACGGGAGGAATCTGCTCTTAGGGTTTTTTTAACCAAAACACACCTAGGTAATCTCTTGCATTGAGAAGCGCCCCACTTGGCGCTATGATGGCAAACCATGAGATTGCTCAGCCAAGAAGCTACGCAGCCAGCACTGGCCTCGTCCCCGCTGTTCAATCGCCGCGACCTCATCCGTGCAGCCCTGTTCGCCAGCGCCTCCGCCGCACTCGGTCCGGCATTCTCCTTCGGACAAGCGGTCGACTCCGGCCTCACTGCTGCCGCGCGCGGCGAAGACGGCGCTGCGTTCCTCAAGGACCCCAACTGGAAGCTCGCCTTCCTCAACGACCAGCAAAATGAAACCTTGATCGCGTTGGGTGAAGTCATCATTCCCGCCACCGACAGCCCCGGCGCGAAAGACGCTCTTGTCAATCGGTACCTGGATCTCTTGGTTTCCGCGCAGCCGACCGAATTCCAACAACAATTTGTCGATGCGCTCAGCTTCATGGACAGCGCAAGCCAGGATCAGTTCGCCAAGGATTTTCGCGCGCTCTCCCTGGAGGATCAGATCTCGTTGCTGACCCCCTGGGCTTATGCGCGCAAGCCCAGCCATTGGGGAGGAGAACACCCGGATAAGGCCGAACCCGCCCAGGAGCATTTCGAACGCCTCAAAGCCCTGATTGCCGCTGCTTACTATGGATCGGAAATCGGACAGAAGGAATTAGGCTGGGGCGAAAGTTCCGATCACGATCTCTACAACGACTGCGGCACCTCAGCTACGCCCGCAAAGCCGATCCATATCACTCCCCACAAGCTCACACACAAATAAGGATTCCATGCCACAAGACGTTCTGCTGGATACGTATGACGCGATCGTAGTCGGCTCAGGCGCTACCGGCGGCTGGGCTGCAAAGCGGCTTTCCGAAGCCGGACTGAAAGTGGCATTGGTCGAAGCCGGACGCGCGGTAACTCCGAGCGAGTTCACCGAACACATGCCGGCTTACAAGTTGAAGTACCGCAACCACTCGCCCGAAGTCCTGCGAACCCGCCCCATCCAGCGGCAGTGTTACGCATGCATGGAATACAACTACGAGTGGTTCGTGAATGATCTCGAGAATCCTTACAGCACGCCCGCCGACAGGCCCTTTACCTGGCAGAGGCTTCGGGTACTGGGAGGCCGCTCTCTCGTCTGGGGACGCCAGAGCTATCGCCTCAGCGATGTGGATTTCAAGGCCGCGAGCCGCGATGGCTACGACGTCGATTGGCCATTCGCCTACAAGGACCTCGCCCCTTTCTACGACATTGTCGAGCGCTACGTCGGCATCAGCGGGGCCGCGGAAAATAACGAGATGCTTCCCGACGGCCAGTTCCTCCCGCCCATGAAAATGACTTGCGGCGAAATCACGCTCCGCGACAGCGTGAAGAAAAAGTTCGGACGAACCGTCACCATGGGCCGCACTGCTATCCTGACCCAACCTCATAACGGTCGCGCAGCCTGCCACGCCTGTGGTCCGTGCGAACGTGGCTGTAGAACTTTCTCGTATTTCAGCAGCCCGTTCACCACTGTGAAAGACGCGCTGGCAACCGGAAACTGCACCCTGATCACCGACGCCATCGTGAGCCACGTCGATATGGAACCCGGCTCCAATAAGGCCCGCGGCGTGACTTTCGTCAACCGCACGACCAAAGAAACCAAGCAGGTTCGCGCCAAGGCCGTAATCCTTTGCGCGCAGGCGATGGAGTCCTCGCGAATTCTGCTCAACTCCTCCACCACCGAATACGCCAATGGGCTCGCCAACTCCAGCGGAATGCTCGGCCATTACCTCATGGACCACGCGGTGGGAGGGGGCGCCAGCGGGACCTTCGAAGATCTAAAGACTCTTCCCAATGCGAATCCTCCCCACCGGCCCAACGGAATTTATCTCGTTCGTTTCCGCAATACTCCCGCGACCGGTAAGCATCCTCATTTCATTCGCGGTTACGGAATGCAGGGCGGCTCGACACCGGAATTCGATATGGGAGCGCAGGGCATCGGCGCGGAATACAAAAAGGCCGTAAAGCTCGGTACCTACGGAGTCTCTTTGGGCGCGTTCGGCGAATCGCTCGCCAAATTCGATAATTTCTGTGAAATTGACCCTAATCTAAAAGATGCGTGGGGCATTCCCGCGTTGCGCATCAGCATGGCTCACGGCAAGAACGAAGCCGATATGATGCGCGATGCCGGCGGCACTGCCGCGGAAATGCTTGAGGCTGCCGGAGCAAAAAATATCCGCGTCACCACCGGAGTGGAAATGCCGGGCATGGCTATTCACGAAGTCGGAACCGCTCGCATGGGCGCCGATCCGAAAAAATCCGTGCTCAATCCTTACTGCCAGTCGCATGACATTAGCAACCTGGTAGTCGCGGATGGGTCGGGCTTTGTTTCGTCGGCCTGCCAGAATCCCACTCTTACCATGATGGCCATCTGCGTCCGCGCGAGCGACCATCTCATCGAGCGCTTCAAACGCAACGAAGTCTAATTCTTGGATCGCTTTTCGACCGACCCTATGAGAAATCTCGATCGACGTCACTTCCTCGGTTCCACCGCAGCTGTCGGCGCCAGTCTGGCCTTGCCACAAAACCTCCTCGCAGCGGCAAACAAATCCGTCCTCGTCTTCACGAAATCCTCGGGCTTTGAGCACGATGTCGTTAAGAACGCAGGCGGCAAGCCCAGCATCCTGGAACAGGCAGTCACCGCGCTCGGAAAACAGCATGGCTTCGATGTGACCGCGACCAAAGACGGCCGCGTCTTCGATTCCGAAGACTTCAGGAAGCACTCCGCCGTGCTCTTCTTCACCACTGGGGTTCTCACCACCGCAGGCAAAGACGGCAACCCGCCCATGTCGCCTCAAGGCAAACAGTCCTTACTCGAGGCCATCAGCGCCGGCCTCGGATTTGTCGGCGTCCACGCCGCCAGTGACACTTTTCATACTCCGCCCGACCCGGACGACAATTCGAACCGCTATATCGCCCACGGCGATCAGTCCGACGCCTATCTGCGCATGTTAGGCGGAGAATTCATCACCCATGGCAGCACGCCGCGCCTGCAAACAACCAACATCATTGTGAACGACCCGAAGTTCCCCGGGCTTGAAGGAGTTTCTTCTCCCGCCAGCTTCAATGAGGAGTGGTACTCGCTGAAGGACTTCCAAACCGATCTGCACGTCATTCTCACGCTGGATACAAAAGGAATGACGGGAGAACCCTATCAACGTCCGCCCTATCCAATGACTTGGGCCCGGATGCAGGGCAAGGGTCGTGTCTTTTACACCGCCATTGGTGACCGCCCGGAAAATTGGTCGAGCCCGTTCTTCCTGAATCTTCTTGGCGGCGGAATCCGCTGGTCGATCGGCGCGGCCAAGGCTTCCCTTAGTCAGAATCTGAAACAAACGGCTCCCGGCTATGCCGAACTCCCGCCCAAGCCGCCCGCTAAGGGCTAGATCTCACCAACTCACGCGAAAGAGCGACAGCGCTTGCCTGGGTAACGTGAACTGTAAGCTCATCTTCCCCTGTTCGACGGGGGCCCATGCAGGCGAACCCAGCAGTTGCAGTTGGCCCGCCTCCTGCAACCGCTCAAGCTGACCTGGCGACGGCGATTGCGGCGAACCCATTTCATTCCACGCGGCGAACGCGTTGCTATGGCTGCCGTCCACGCGAAAGTGCTCAATCATCACGAATTGCGCTTCCATTGGCAGGCCCCGGATGACAGCATTGATCTGCGCATCGCCGGCAGGAAGGTCATCGTCGTGGTAATTCCAGATTAGCAAATCCATTTCGTGCGGCTTTCGTGTCCCGATGGCATTTACATCTGGGCGTCCGCGGACCCCGGCGATTTCGATGTCGCTCACCACAATCGCTCCCGAACTGGACACTTTGATTCTTTCCGTACCCAACAGGCCGAACATCCGGAAGGCGTTCAAGACGGGCTTGTCCAGCCCATTGCTGGCAAGTTCACGGAAGCCCTCAAAGTATGGCTGGCCCTCAAACTCAAACGACCACGTGACCGCTCCCTGAAAATTGATTTCGTCGCTGCTGGCTAAAGCTAGAATGCCGTTCATTACCTCTGCGGTATAAGACGCAAACAGCGGGCCGTTGCGATAGGCGTTTTGCGGATGGCTCTTTGCCGAACAGGCAGCGCATCCTTCGGGATCAGACTCGCCGAGAATGATGGGCGTTTGCCGCCATTCCGGGAACGACGACACGATTTTGAAGCCTTGATCAATGGCGGCAAGCTGCCGCGCAATCCCCATTTGCACGTGATCGCCCCGCCACATGGGAGCACCCTTAGGGTGGAAACTGATGAAGTCAAGACGGGATCCGGTCTTCCCGGTTGCATAATTTTTCTGGTGCGCGCAGTGATCAAGAAACCGTCGGAGAAATTCCTCCGCTTTGGGAGAAGCGGGGCCGCTGCTCTCGGGGCCGCCAATGCGAGCTTCGGGGAGCGCCCGCGAAATAGCCTCGACGCTGACGTCATAGAGCTTGAAGTACTCGTCGGAAGTTCCCTTCCAGTACGGGATATCCGGCTCGTTCCAAATCTCCCACAACCAGGTTGCTACTTCCGCCTCGCCGTAACGTTGGCGAAGATGCTGGGTAAATTGAAAAACGAGTTCCTTCCACTTCTGATAATCCTTCGGAGGATAGGCCCATCCGGTGAAAAGATCGTCCCCCGCCCCCTGTGGAAAGCTGTGGCGATAAGGTTGAGGATGAGTAGAAAGCGCTTCCGGCATGAAGCCAATCTCAACCAGGGGCTTGACACCGGCCGCCTGAAAAGCGTCGAAGATGCGGTCAAGAATAGTCCAATTGTAAATCGCCCTTCCGGTGGCATCCTCTGTGTAAACGCCGGTCGAACCCCACTTGAGTGAGGACGACCCGTCGCCCGACGTTAGAAGGTTGTGTGTGCGGATATAAACCGGAACCGGGCTGAGCGCCGAGAGTTCCAAAAGCAACTTCTTCCCGTTGGAAGCGTAGGAATAATTCGGCTCATCATACCCAAAATAATTCCAGATCAACGGAAGTTTGCCATCTATTTGATCCGCATCCACATGAATGCGGACATCATCTGGCACTTGCTGCGACCGGCAAAGCGGCGCGAACCCGAAAAAGACGGCGAGGGCAAGAACGAGCCCGCGAACAATGAATTTGTTGTCGGATGACACGGTTTCCTCGAATTAACTAGAACCGTCACGGCCTTTTCGTCCAAACGAAAAAGGCACGACTCGGCGATTGTTGGTATTCATGGCCTTCGACAGGGTTCGCTTCGAAGCGGCATCGAGCGCGACAAGGATAATCATGTCTTTTGCAGCAACGCTTCCAGCGTCGCAGCCGCAATAGGTCTCCACAAGCCGCGTTTCACCTCCGGAGTAATCTTGAAATTTACCAGCATCTCCGGAATCCTCTCGATTTGCTCCGGTGACTCTAACGACTGGGCAGCGCCATAACGCACAAATTGTTCTCCGTATCCAATAAGCGGGGACACAAACCAACTGCACAAGAAGCACGGGATCCCTCGACTTGCGCAATCGACGGCCACGCTGGATTCTACCGTCACCCCAAACCAGATGTTGGCAAGAAATTCTCCTGTCAATGCACCGCGGACCAAACTCACCAGTTTTCTCTCCTCCTTCGACAGCACCCGATGCAGCATTCTGCGGCGCGAAGTCACCGACTCGAACGGATGTAACTTCACGATCACCCGCGAACCCTGCCCCTCGGCAATTGCGCAAAGTGCTGGCAGAACCTCCTTGTACAAAAGTTCGGTGCGGCCCAGAGTGAGCTCATATTGTTCCGAGAAAAGCACGATGGCCCCGGTATGGTTGTCTGTCCGACTTTGCGCGGAACCATGTTCAGAGCCGGGCGCAAACGGCTCCGCAGGTGCACCCACCGTTACGCGGTCAGGCTCCACAGAGAATGTTCGGCTCATGAATTCCCGTTCCATCTCGCCCTTAACCAGATAGTGGTTACACGCCGGTGCTCGCAGGGGTAACAGCACGTTCAGCGCTCCATGGTCACAGTGAACTGTCGGTATATTGTGATTTCTGGCGAGCAGCACGGGAATACGGTTCATGGCATTATTTTCATCCGCGCAAAGCACAGCGCAAATTTGCCCTGTACGCAGCACACTCCTCCATGCCTCTCGAACCCTCAACCATCTCTCGAATGCTTCCCCAACGCCGGCAAACCATCCGCTCTCGGTCGCCCAGGCAATCTCTTCGTTTGCCTTGAGGGGTCCTGCCTTCAACTGATCCCATCCGTGCTCCAGGAACCGCACCTCGCTTCGCAAAGAATCCGAAATTGCGGCTGGCGCAAAATTCGCCAAAGATTTGGTTCGTACGTTTGCTGCTAAACCGCCTGTGGAGGCACTTCTTCGAGTGGTTACGAGCAGGAATTCCGTTTGTGGAAGAACTTTTGCATACGCATTCAACATCCTGGTGACATTGCTATAAGAGGAGGGAAGCAAGACTGATGTTCCGATAGCAGGCTTCCAGCGTCGGACAACTCTCGCTCGCAGCCGGTAGTCCATGTCCCATTTATCCAATGCCACCTCTAGAAGCTGCGCAGATGAAAGCAGCGAAGTGGCGATCCTGATCCTCTGGAATTTTCTCAGCAAAGCCGACTCGTTCCGAGCCTGAATCACCCGGATGTCACGCCCGGAAGCCTTAGCGAACAGTCCCACCAAGGGATGGAAACGCGTAGTGACGATCTCCGCCGCACCAATCTCGCGCAAGATTCGTTGAACAATCACGACATTCAACAACTCCAGGCCACGCACAGGCGCTAGGATCTCCCACCAGTCCAATCCACAATCGTCCACCAGGACACCCCTGCCCGGTGCCAGAATGTCCGCGACTCGATGAAAGTCTTCGGGCCCCCGCGCGAAACCGTAAAATCCGCGAACCCTGCAACCTATCTGCCGTTCCCACGCCTGGTATGCAGTCGATCCAGCCCAGCCCAAATCGAGGACATAGTCCCAACGACTCTGCTTCCAGGGACCTTCCAGCGGAGAATCATTGGGATGTACGAGGAGGACCTTCATCGATGGGGAACCGAAGGGACGCACCGCCGGGTTATCACCCGTTTACTGTAAAGACAGCGGTTTCTCATCCGATTCGCGTGTGTTCCCCTCCTTCAAGTGCTTCTCATTTGGGGTGATTCACCCCACAACTCGCGGTGCTCGATCTGCCCGACCCCTCTCCCAGCCAGATTCCAGGGAAAGGTTCGCCTCGCTCAGGTGCGGATCGACTCCACCGCGCTGCAGCTAACCATTCCAGGCAGTAGAATCCAGAGTAGTTCACAACAACCGCGTCCACAACCCACTATGCAACTTCCACCTGTTTCAACCGAATCGCTAGACGTCGACGCTTTGGACGCTGGCACCAAAACCGTCTGGATGGTCAGACGGCCCGCGTAAAGTTGGATTTTCATTTCGGTGCATAAGATAACCACTTTTTTACGGCCCGTTTCGCATGATCGCGATGCGACAAAACGCTTCCTTAATCTCAAGAAATCTTATTCTTCGGGCAGAAACATGAGCACCGGATCAACAGTTACACTATGGTCTCGTTGGGATTGGTTCATCCCTCACCTCCGCAGTAAATGCGCAGCTTCAGTGGCACCCGTAGTTTGACATTCGAGAAGAGCGTGAGATTTCGCAATGAACGGGAGTCGTTGTCCGATATGGTACTGGTGCTTAACCCACGCTCCGCAAGGCTAACCCAATGAGTCCTGCGCGTTCGACATGGCTGAAATACGGCGGGTATGTCGGCTCGGTTGGAGGAGCGCGTGTGCTGGGCGTTTTGTTGACTGCCATAACATTCCCAATCATCGTCCGCCGGCTTGGCGTTGAAATGTATGGCGTCTGGAGCTATGTGATCGCGGTGTTGACCTTCCTCGACTTGGTGGCAAACCCTGGCCTTACCAGCCACGCACAACAACAGGTTGCGGCACGCCGCGCTGAAGCAGCGGACTTGGTTTCCGATATTCTAGTGCTGCGATCGTTCCTCACCCTGTTTGCGATCGCGCTAATTTTTGTATTGGCTGCTTTCGAGGTACGCTCCGATGCTGCTCGCCTCCTTCAGTTTTACGGGGTTTCCATTCTGGTCATCAACCTTACCGGCACGGAATATCTGCTCTCCTCCCTCGAACTCTTCCATGTGCGGTCTCTGCTCTCGGTAACGCAACAGGCTGTTTACACTATCGGCATCGTGTTGACCGTGCATTCGCCAAAGGACTACATGTGGGTCCCTGCCAGCATCTTGATTTCGGCGTTGCCAACGAATCTTTGCGGGTGGATATTCGTTTACAGGGAGGGCTTGCGCCTGAACCTGGGGTTTCACGCCCGGCGCTGGTGGCCGTTGCTTGTGCCGAGCGGACACTATGCGTTGGCCACTTCCATGTCTACGCTTTATCACCGCACTGGTCATGTGGTCGTGAGGTGGCTCCTCGGAGAACACGCTCTGGGGCTGTACGCTGCCGGTACGCGGATGGTGGATTTCGTTCGTAATTTCGTCAGTATTGGCTTTAGCGTGATCACGCCGCGCATTGCCCAGGCAGCAGACTCTCCAGGCAGCTTGCGCCGATTGTCTAGATTCTCCGTTGCGGGCATTGCATTAGTAGGATTGCCGCTAATTCTGATTGTCTTGACGACCGCGCGCGTGCTTGTGCCGCTCGTGCTGGGCTCTCAGTACGAGGAGAGCGCGCGATTGTTGCCCTGGCTTGCCGCGTATGTGGTCGTCGCCCCGCTAGCAGCTTTCTATTCGGGCACAATCCTCTATGCTTTAGGACGGTATCGGCAGTACTTGATTTCCACCGCCTCAGGGGCCGGTGTCGCAGTTCTTGGGTATGCAATCCTAGTGCCGCTGGCTGGACTTCGTGGCGCGAGCACAGCGTTCGTTTTAGGAGAATTCGTGGTCGCGCTGGTTGCGTACAAACTCGCCCCAGATCCGTCCCGAGATGTGTGGAACAATCCGCTGCTCACGGTGGCGTTAGCGGCTTCGGCCGTGATGGCGATCCCACTGCTCGTCGCCTCGAGGCTTGGTGGGCGTCCCGTGCTCGCGTCGGTGGTGGGCGGACTATTGTATGTGATGGTCTGCGGGTGGCAAACTCGTGCCCGCATCGCGGCGGAGTTTCAGCATGCGGATTGAGATTGGTCAAATTGCCGTGGTGGTCTCACAGCGGACGACGGTAGAACGGCGAAACCAGCTGCGGCGAACTAGGGAAAATCGATAGGCAAAACCCGCTTTGAGAATGCCATGTACAGATGACGCATTCTTCGCGTCACTGAAAATCCACGCCGTTTTTCCCTCCCTCCGCAGAGATGCCGCCGCGGAACGGACAGCAATCGCATAGTAACCGTGCCCTCGATCCGCAGCGGGCGTCCAACAATCGAAGATCATAGCCGCATCCTGGGATAGCGCCTCGAGCGTGTGATCGATTTCCGATATGTGAAATCCGTCGTAGTTGGCAATCCACAAGAAATTCGTGGATCGGTCTGCCTCATCCTGCAACACAAATCCAGAAACTCCAGGATGCGACATTCGCTTGGCGCAACGCATCAGGTACGCGAGCGTGTCCGAATCGGCGTCGTTGCGGATGGATGCGCGGACCATATGCTCAGTGTTCATGGGTACAACCCGGTCAGCCGTGCCGTCTCCCGTTTCTTTTCCGGACGCCTGAAAAATCAAGACCTCGCTTCTTGAGGCGAAGAGTCGAATGGCCCGGCGCATGGCATGTTGCATTGTCGGAACCATCCCGGTGTCATGAACGCGACCTGCTATACTGCGATAAAGCTGCCTCGCTTCGCGAATCTTGCCCTCAAGGTTTGGAGAGAGCGCCAGAGCAACAGCAAGCTTTTGACGTCCAGCCTTCACGACATGCTTGTGCCAGCTGCGTGAAAGCTGGACGTAGCGCGTCTGCCTCACATTGTTCGCGAAGCGAACTTTGTAGGACTCGTCTCCCAATCCCAAGTCGAGCCACCGGAGCGTGGAATCTGCGCATGCTTCCTCCACCAAAAGCCTAAGTAGGCAGGACCCAGGGGATGTGTGTTCGTACTCAATGCGGAACGATGGCAAATACCAAAACCAGCTGCCTTCGAAGCAGAAGCCATAGTTCCAGGCAATAGGTCGCCCGTTGACCGCCAGTTGGCTAATCTTGAGCCAACCCGCTTGAGCCAGCAGATCGCCAAGTTCCGTTAGGAAAGCGCGACGCTCGGGGTCGAGCAGCGGGCTCACGCGCCCGCTGGCAAGAAAACGTGAAACTTGCGCGGAGACGATCGCTTCCAGAGCATCCTGAATTTGCCGGGGCTCGGCAACTTGGACCACGGATACAGGTCCCACAGCCGAAAGCTTCTTGAGGCCCCTTTTCTCCCGATTTTTTGCGGATACCGCCTGAACCAGAACCTTGCGTTGCTGCGCGTCCCCAAGTTCAACAATTCCGCACTCGGAGGATGCGTGCGTCGCCACGTAAAAACCACTTGTTCCTGCCGCCTCGTCGAGATGCGTGAGGGTCGCCGAAGTTGACGGAATACTCGCGAAAACCAAGTCACGAAAGCCGAGATCCTGAAGCTCGACCAGCAACGCGTCGAGTACGGCTCCCCGATTCTCCGGTGCGCTCACGATGTCACAATAGTCCGCTGTGCTGGAAGCCAAGAAGGAAGCGGCTCGTGGCTCGCGGGAATCGACTACGAGCGCGGCTACACCAGCCAATTGGTCCGAATCGTAGATGAGAAAAAGCATCGGACACTGGTTCTGCCGGAAACCGCGGCTTACGGCCAACGCCCACTGGTGAGTGAAGAAAACTTCCGGATTTTCCATGCCCAAAACAAGGCTGTTCCACGCAGCGCCAAGCCCAAGATCTTCGGGAATCGCCTTCAATACAGTTACGCGCACGATTTCTCCCAAGGCACACCACATTTCCTGCCCAGACCATTGCACACGGGAGAAGTCCTATCCTCGCACCGCGCGCTGGAGCCGCGTATGCAGCCCGCTCACGTGGGCTCCGAATTCCGGAAGGCTCATATCCAAGGTTACATGGGTGCGAGAGAGCACAAACGGATTGGCTCGATCAATGGGGCCGTTCGGTATGTTCAGGAAAGCGCAGCTAAACCCGGATTCCTTCGCCAAGCGGACCTCGCGCTCTCCCATGGTAAGAAAGTCCCCATAGGGATAGGCAAAAGCCCAGACAACTCGGCTGAGCACGCGTTCAATCTCAGTTTTGCTGGTTTCAATCTCACGACGCGATTCTCCTTCGCTGCAAACTGATAGGACGGGATGCGAGATGGTGTGCGCACCGACGCTCATTCCGGACTCCGCCAGCTTCGTGAGTTCGGCGGCATCGAGCAGACGCCAGCGCCTTTCCGATCTAAAAGCGCGAGTCGATCCTCGACGCCTGCGCAAATGAGCCATCCAGTCCGTTCTTGCGTCCAACTCCAATCGCGAGGCACTTCTCACGGTATCCCACCACTTGCCTTGAAAAGTCTCCTGCGTGGAGCTAGCAGTGTCCTTTGACAGGAGGTGCCACTCTCCGTCACGTAGTGGCTCGATGCACATCAGGTGATAAAGTTCCTCATACCAAAGCATGCCCGGATTGTCTCCACAGGAAGCTGCTGTCACAAAAAAAAGACAAGAGACACGCTCATCCAGCAGTACCGGGAGCATGTCGGTCAGGGTGTTCAAGAGGCCGTCGTCACAGGTTATTAGGACAGCACGAGGAGGTAGGGCCGTGCCCCGTTCAATGAATGCCCGAAAGTCCTCAGGACGAATAACCTCATAGCGGCACTTCAGATATTCGAGTTGCCGCTGAAAAACTGCTGGTTTCACCAGATTGGCATCGAGAAAAGGTTCGTCCCCGGAATGGTCCGGCGGAATCACACCATGATAGTTCACAACAGCGCATACGCCGCCCGGTTCCATGCCCTCCAGCAGTCCGCTGTAATGAATGGCCGGATAGATCACGCGTCTGAGTAGCGGACTTACGAGCTTCATGATCGCTTCCTGGACTCCCATTGTAGATGAAGTGCTCGTACGCTCGGTCTAGTCATGCGCTGGCAAAGCCTAACAGCAAGAAAAACTATTCCTCCGCCCAAAGGTCAAGTCTGTCTCAGCATCCACGGCGCGTCCCCATCAAGGTTCATGAGGGACACGAACCCCGCACTAAAGCGTGCCGGTCATCGACAAATTCCAAACATTTATGACAAAGAATGCATCAAGCGACGCGGCATCGAACAAGGGTCGCTAATGCGCTACATCATCGTGTCGCAGAACAAACCTCTCCGCAATTGCTGCTTCCCGCGCGGCGCGCTGGGTTAGATCCAGCATCGGAGGGACGCATCCAGCAAAGCAACAGAAAGGCAAAGCCGCGCGCCAGGCGCATCGCGATGGCGAAAGACCCTGCAGCGCGCGGAAGTAACTACCACAATTTGGCCAAGACGAGATCGAGGCGCAAACTTCAGTGCGCATCAGCCGCAACCATCCTTGTGCATCCTAGCCATTCCGCTTGTACCAGACCGTTGATAGAATTGCAGGCTAGGACGTTACGTTTTTCCAGAACCTTAGGATTCTGAATTCATTTATGCAAAAGTCTCGGTTCCTTGGGCTGTTCATCGTTTTTTCTGTTGGAGTATGTTTTTCGCAATCCCTTGATGATCCTCGGTCCCAAGGCACAACGACTCAGGGTGTGGCCGATTGCTCCGATCCATCGCAGGCGGGAAGCGCCGCGTGCAGCGCGGCACAAGCCCAAAGATCTGGAAGCAGCCAAGGGCGAGACTATTCGTCTCCCTCCCTGCTCAACCCGGTGCTTAGGACGCCAGCTTTCAACACAGACCAGTACTTTGTGAGCCCGGCTCCGCTGAATCCTTCGGAGCTTCCGCATCCGAAGACCCCCATACGGCCTGAAACTGAGTTCGAGCAGATGGTCGCCGACTCGGTTGGCCGGGCGCTCCCCTTGTTCGGCCAGTCGTTATTCCTGCAGCCTCCAAGCACATTTTCTCCCATCGATCGGTTTCAGATTCCGAGCGATTACACCATCGGGCCAGGGGACGAACTACAGATTAGGGTTTGGGGCCAGGTTGAAGCTGACTTGCGGGTCATTGTGGACCGTTCCGGCCAGATCTACATCCCGCAGGTTGGAGAGATATCTGTTGCCGGCATTCACTATGGGGATCTCGAAGAACACCTGAAACGAAACCTTTCGAGGGTATTCAAGAACTTCAATATCACTGCAACCATTGGCCG
>Ga0209863_10000695_pt1 | contig 15272 bp, 18 predicted proteins | sample OrgsoiDNA2013046_FD_185796 | JGI IMG/M metagenome (GOLD analysis project Ga0209863, IMG submission 185796) | Permafrost soil microbial communities from the Arctic, to analyse light accelerated degradation of dissolved organic matter (DOM) -... | ecosystem: Environmental > Terrestrial > Soil >...
GCGACCAAACCGAAGTTAAGCGCTCTTGATCGATAGAAGCGAGGAGCCTTTCTTTCAAGGGTGAGAGCAAATCGATTGCGAGACGGGATCGGCCTCGGCGTCATTTCCGGAGCCGCAACGGCGGGAGCCGCGTCCTTGTCCTCGACCGGACCGCGCTCGGCTTTGATGCGAGCCGCCTTGCCCTGGAGCGCGCGGAGGTAGTTGAGCCGCGCCCGACGGACCTGCCCCTTCGAGACCACTTCGATCTTCTCGATGCGAGAGGTGTGCAGCGGAAAGATGCGCTCGACGCCAACGCCGTACGATATCTTGCGCACCGTGAACGACGCGCGCGTGCCGCCGCGGTGCTGGCCGATCACCACACCCTCGAAGATCTGAACACGTTCCTTGTCGCCCTCTTTGATGAGCGTGTGAACGCGAACGCTGTCACCGGAACGCAGGTCCGGTAGATTCGGACGGCGATAGCTGGTTTCGATCTCTCGTAGAAGCGGATTCTGGCTCATGGGAAAGGCCGTATACCTAGACGCAGGGGCCGCGGGAGTCAAGTGGGGTCGACGAGAAGCCGCCGCTCCTCGTCATCGAGCGGGTGGGCCGCGATGAGGTCGGGCCGACGGGCCTGGGTCACCTTCAGGGCCTCGGTGCGGCGCCAACGGGCGATCGCCTGGTGGTCGCCCGAGAGCAGCACCTCCGGAACCGATTGTCCGTTCCAGACCGCCGGGCGCGTCCACTGAGGATATTCGAGACGGCCTGCAGAAAACGATTCCTCGCTCGCCGACAGGCCGCAGCCTAGAACGCCGGGCACCAGCCGGGCGACGGCCTCGATGACGGCGGCGGCGGCCACCTCGCCCCCGGCCAGCACGAAATCTCCGATCCGGAGCTCCTCGTCCATCAGCCCCGCGACCCGCTCGTCGGTTCCTTCGTAGCGGCCGCAGACCAGCGTCACCCGGGTACGCACCGCGAGTGCCTGGGCTGCAGCCTGATCGAAGAGCCCGCCGCGCGGCGTGAGCAGGATGCGGTGCGAGGGACCACGCGCCTCGGTGATCGCGGCCAGGGCCGCCGCGATCGGCTCGACGCTCAGGATCATGCCGGGCCCGCCGCCGTAAGAGGCGTCGTCGACCTGACGGTAGCGACCCGGCGCAAAGTCGCGCGGGTTGGTGCAATGGACCGCCACGATCCCGGCGGTGATCGCCTTGCCGATCACCGTGGTGGAGAGAAAGCCGGCCATCACCTCGGGAAAGAGGGTCAGGATCTCGAAAGTGAGCCGCGGCGGGGTCCGATCGTCATCTTCGTCAGTCATCGTCTTGCCAGCGAACCCGAATTCTACGACCGGCGGTGTCCGCGGTGAGGACGAACTGCGGCACCAGCGGGATGAGCCGCTCCCGGCCATCGGCGCCCACCACGGTCGCCACGTCGTGCGCACCGTTCCAGAAGGCCTGCCGTGCGACGCCGAGGGGTCGACCGGCTTCGTCCTCCACCGCGCACCCGACGACATCCTCGACGTAATATTCGGCAGGACCCAGCGGGGGCAGCGCCGCGCGGGCCACCCGCACCTCCGCATGGGTCAGCGTGGCGGCGGTCTCCCGATCGTCCACGCCGGCGAGCCGGACCAGATAGCCGCCCAGGACCGGGCGAAACACCCGCACCTTTCGAACCTCACGCCGCCCTTCGAGCAGCACGATCAGCTGGTCGACCGTGCCCGAAATCCGACTGTGGGCGTTGTACGGCCGCAGCGAGAGCTCGCCGGCTACCCCGTGCGGGCGACCGAAGATACCGATCGCCAGCGTCTCCGGATCGTAGTCGTCGCGTTGCGGGTCCGTCGGCCTACTCGAGAATCTCGAGGATCACGCGTCGGCGGGTCTTGGCGGAGGCTGCCGACAAGATCGTTCGCAACGCCTTCGCGGTGCGTCCCTGCTTGCCGATCACCTTGCCGAGGTCTTCTTCCGCGACCTTGAGCTCGAAGACCAGGGCGTCCTGCTCGGGGATCTCCTCGACCTCGACCTCTTCGGGACGGTCGACCAAGCCACGCGCGAGATAGTCGACCAGCTCGCGCAACGCCGGCTGAGCCGACCCCGGCTGAGCCGACCCCGGCTGAGCCGACCCCGGCTGAGCCGATTTCTGAGCGTCCTCGCTCATGGTTCTCGCGCGACTACGCGGCTGGGGCAGCCGCGGGCGCGTTGCGCCGCTGCCGGCGGAGCAGCTCGGAGACGGTCTGGCTGGGCAACGCGCCCACCGACAGCCAATGCTGCAGGCGCGGGCCGTCGATCCTGAATTCAACCGGATCGCGCAGGGGGTCGTAAACACCGAGCTGCTCGATGAATCGACCGTCACGCGGGCTCCGTCGGTCGGCGGCGACAACGCGATAAAAAGGAACTTTTTTCCCGCCGGCGCGGGTCAATCGAATGGTCACGGACATGTTTTTTGAAGTCCTCGAAAAACGAGCTGGCAAACCTACCGGCCACCTGCCGCCCTGTCAAGCACGCAGGGCGACCGGAAGGCGGCCGGATCCGCGAACGAGGCGGCCCGGTCGGCGCTGCCGGGAATTGCCAGGGCTCGCCCCGGATTGCAATAGTGCCACATGCGAACCGGGTCCCTCCTCGGGCTAACGCTCGCCGCGCTCCTGTTTGGTTCCGGCGACTCGATGGCGGATGGCCACGGGGGTCCGCGGCGACTCACCCTCTTTTACACCGCCGAGATTCACGGGACGCTCGAGCCCTGCGGGTGCACCAGCGATCCGCTGGGCGACCTGGCGCGCTACGCGGCGCTGGTCCGGACCGCCGCGCGATCGGGACCGGTCCTCTTGCTCGACGGGGGAGGCCTGTCGTTCCCCGAGAGCGCCGGCGCCAAAGAAAAAATGCCCAACGCCCTACGGGCGCGTTTCCTGGGGCGCGTGCTGGGAGAGCTGGGAATGTTCGCTGGGGGACTGGCCGAGAACGATCTGCGCGGCGGCGGCGCCGAGGTCGTGCCGAGCCGCCTGGCCGTGAATCTGTCGGGGTCGCGCGCGGTGGCTCCTTCCATCCTGAAAACAGTGGGTGGTATCCGGGTCGGTATCTTCGGCGTGGCGGATCCCGCCCTCGCGGTTCAGCTCGGCGCCAAGGCCGAAGACCCGGCAGTCGCGGCCAAGGCGGAGGTCGCACGCCTGCGCCGCGCGGGCGCCGAGCTGGTGATCGCCCTCGCCCCCGTCGACAGGCCGCTGGCGCGGCGACTGGCGCGGGCCGCGCTGCCCGATCTCGTCGTGCTCGGACGCCAAGTTGGAAACGGACAGGCGCGCGCCGAACAAGTGGGAACGACCTTCTTGGTCGCCGCGGCCGAGGAGCTCCAACGGGTGGGGCGCCTCGACATCGTGCTGCGCGGCGGGGGCCCCCTGGCCGATGCCGGCGGCCCAGAAGCGGCGGCGCTCCGGCGGGTGGAGATCGACCAGGCTGCGACCCGGCTCGATGAGGAGCTCAAGAGCTGGTCGACGGGCGGTGGCGATCCGGCCTTCATCGCGGGTAAGCGCCGCGAGCGCCAAGCCCTGGCCGATGAGCGCAAGAGCCTCGACGCGCCCTGGTCCCCGCCCGCATCCGGCAACTACTTCACGAACCAACTGATCCCATTGCGTCGCAGCCTCCCGCGGGACAACAAGGTCGCGGCGGAGATGCGCCATCTCGACGGCGAAGTGGCGGCGGTCAACCTGCGCAACGCCGCCCCCCCCCCGCCGCCGGAGCCCGGGCGCGCGCACTTTGTCGGCGACGCGAAGTGCGCGGCCTGTCACAAGGAGGCGCTCGCCTTCTGGAAGGCCACCGTGCACGCCACGGCCTGGAAGACCTTGGTCGAGCTGGGCAAGCAGAACGACTACCGCTGCATCGGCTGTCACGTCACCGGCTACGCGCAGGTCGGCGGCTCCAGCCTGGGGCACACCGACCATCTGCGCGACGTGCAGTGCGAGGTCTGCCACGGACCGGGATCCGCCCACGTCGACGCAAAGGGGCTGGAGGAGCCACCCGCGGTCCAGCGGGCCACGCCCGCCAGCACCTGCACCGGCTGTCACACCACGCAGCACTCGGACACCTTCCAGTACGAGGCGTACTTGCGCGACGTGCTCGGGCCCGGGCATGGTCCAAGCGCGCGCAAAAAGCTTGGCGACGGCCCGACGGGGCATGTCCTGCGCAGCACCGCGCTCAGCCGCGCCAAGACGGCGGGCGCAGACGAAGCCCAAAAGATGCAGTAGCCGAAGCCCATCGCGGCGGCAGGCCGCTGGCCGCGCTCACAATCCTATAGCGGCGCCGGTGAGGAGCTGGTCGAGGAGATCCGGCTCGATGTTGCCGCCGGTGATGACGACCACGGTGCGGCGACCGCGAATCGGGGCCGCGTCGTCGAGCAATACGGCAAGCGCGGGCGCGGCCGACGCTTCGCACAGGATCCCGAGCGTGCGGTAGGCGTAGACGATCGCCTCGCGGATCTGCAGCTCGCTCGCCAGCGCGATGTCGGGGAAATAGTCGCGCGCCATGGCGAAGGTCCGCTCGCTGACGGCGCCCTCCAGCCCTTCGGCCAGCGTCGGACCGCCCGCGTAGGTGGTGTACGCGCGCCCATCGTCCAGCGAGCACCGCATGGCGCAGTTCGCGGCGGGCGACGCGCCCAGGATCTTGATCCCGCGCGGGACGACCTCGACGCCGATTCCACCCGCGAGGCCACCGCCGCCCACGGGCACCACGATCGACTGCACGTCGGGGAGCTGGGCGAGGATCTCGCGCGCCAGCAAGCCGCCATTGCCCGCGATGACGTGGTCGTCGTCGAACGCCGAAACAAACACCAATCCCGGATCGGCCGCGGCTCGGCTGCGGGCGACCGCCTCGGCCTCGTCGTACGTCGCGCCGGCTATCTCCACCTTCGCGCCGAGCGCGGCGATCCCGGCGCGTTTGAACTCCGGGGTCTGCGCCGAGACCAGGACGGTTGCCTCGACGTCGAAGGTGCGCGCCGCCAGAGCCACGCCGAGCCCGTGGTTGCCCGCCGAGGCCGCGATCACCCGCCGGGGCCGGTCGCCCGGTTGCAGCGCGAGCGCGGCCACCCGGGCGGCCGCGCCGCGCAGCTTGAAGGATCCCGTGCGCTGGAGGTTTTCCAGCTTCAGCCAGACGTCGGCGCCGGTCCGCCGACCGAGCGCCGGCGCGGGAACGAGCGGCGTCACGCGCGCCAACCGCCGGACGCGGTTGCCGACCTCGCCGCCCGTCACCTCCCGCCAAATGTCGGGATCGAACATCCGCTCCATACGAGCGCGAACCTATCACGGCCGACAAGACGGTCGATGACCGACGGTCGACGTCGGAAGCCAGTCGCGCTAAAGCTCTGTGATGTCGTTCGTGGCGCTCGACAGGCTGGTGCGCGGCGGGCACCTGCCCGAAGCCGAAGCGCCGCGCGTGGCCGAGCTGTGGGAGGAGATCCGCAGGCTCAAGCGCGACAAACGCGCTTTTCTTCCAGCGCACAATTATCAGGTGCCCGAGGTCCAGGCGATAGCCGACGTGGTCGGCGACAGCTTCGAGCTGGCGGTCAAGGCGCGCGATCTCGGTCCCGAACAGGCGGCGCTGGTCGTCTTCTGCGGGGTCCGTTTCATGGCCGAGGGCTGCTACACGTTGGCGCCCGAGCGGCCAGTCTATCTGCCCAGCCTCGAAGCGCTCTGCTCGCTGGCCGAGGTCGACGCCGACGACGTCGCCGAGCGGCAAGAATTCCTGCGCGCCGCGGGCCGCCGGTTCGCCACCATGACCTATGTCAACACCTACGCCGACGTCAAAGCGCTCTCGGACAGCTGCTGCACCAGCTCGAACGCCGCGCGCATCGCCGACCAGCTCGGCGTCCCGGACATCCTATTCGTGCCGGATCAGAACCTTGCCTATCAGGTCGCGCTCAAGACCCGTCGCACCTACTTGCCCCCGCCCGAACCGCACAAATTCCACCCGCGCGAGTACGCCGAGATGATCGAGCCGCTGATTCGCGAGGGGGAGAAGCAGGGGCTCGTCGGCAACGTCTTCGCCTGGGAGGGCGCCTGCCACGTCCACCATCAGATGACCATCGACGACATCGCGCGCATCCGGCGCGACGATCCCGGCGCAACGGTGATCGTCCACGGCGAGGTGCGCCCCGAGCTTCAGCGCGCCGCCGACGCCGTGCTGTCTACCTCGCAGATGGCGAAGTATGTCGACGCCCATCCGGAACAGACCCGCTACGCGATCCTGACCGAGTGCGGCCTGGTGGTGCGCCTCGAGCTCGACCACCCCGAGAAACAGTTCTACAAACCCTGCCGCCTCTGCCGGTACATGAAGGCCACCGACCTCGAGAGCGTCTACCGCACCCTCCGCGACGAGCCCCCCGAGCAGCGCATCACCGTCCCCGAGGACGTCCGCGCGGGGGCAGCGCGCGCCATGCTCAAAATGATCGAATTGGCCTGAAGTCAGCCGCGCGTCACCCAGCGAGAACAGGTCCCACTCTGGCGCTCCGGTGACTCGATGTCGCACCTCCTTTGTCTAGAACGCGTAGCCGAATCCCCAGCCGAAGTACGGGAGGTTCTCGGCGGCCGAGACGCACGAGCTGCTCGTGCACCAACCATGTGCGTATCCGACGAAATAGCGCAGTGCAAAGCCGCCCGACGCCCAGTACTCGCCACCAATCTCGAAGTTGCTCCAGACGAAGTAGCTCACGGGGTAGGTGTTGGAACACGGGTCGTCGAAGCACAATGGGAAGGCGCCGTAGTTTCCACCGGACGCTCCGGCACCCATCGTGAACGCGCTGTGATCATTCCCCAGCCTCAAACGGGGCATCACCGCCCATTGGACGACGTGCCAAAACCCCGCATGGGGCTCGGAGCCCGCCGCCACAAGGCCGATTCCATATCCGGCTGAAAGTTCAAACATTGATCCGATGCGGTGAACCCCCTCCAGCCCCGCAATGCCGACCGGCGTCCCAAACCCTCCCACGTAGCCGATCGCCGTGTTGCGACGCCGATCGGTCGGGACGGTGGGGGAGAAGTTGGGCCGCTGGGGGAAACCGACGGCAGGCTCGCCTACTTCTTCTTTGGACGCGCGATCCGGCGCGGGCGGATTCTCGGCGTCGATGGCCGCGCTCGCCGGGGCGACCCCGATCAGGATGAAAAGCAGGGCGCGAGCGAGCATGAGAGGTCCCACCGCAAAGTACATGCCCGAACGGATCGCCGCGCAACCTCGCCGCGGGCCAGAGACGGTCGCGCCGGCCGCGTCAGCGCCCCATCGCCGGAAGCGGGATGAATCCCGCCGCCGCGAAGTCGGCGAGATCGAACGTGAAAGCCTCTGCGATTCGCATCGCGCGCATGACCGCGAACGACGTGCAATCGGTGAACGAAAACGTCTGATCCGCGTGGCGCACGAAGATCTCCCAGGCGTTCTGTCGCAGCTCCGTCGAAATCTCGATGAGCCGACACCAGCCGGACGACATGAGCCTCTGTCCCAGAGAAACGGCCTGCGCGTGCCCGAGGCGCATCCTGACCAAGGTCAAGGTCTCGTCAATCACGAAGCTGGTCGTCAGAAGCTCCCGTCCATCGCGCGCGAACCGAGACAGGGCCTTTCGGGCGCGGGCGTGGTGCTCGTCGCTGCGGTCGGCGAGCGCATAGAAGGCACTCGTGTCGACCAAAACAGAGGTCACCGCTTGGGCGCGCCGTAGAGGTAGTGGTCGACCTGCTCGGAGACATCCGGGACGCCCGATCGGCCGAGGCCGACGATTCCCCAAAGCGGATCCGCCGACGACGGACGCCGCGGCGCCCGCTTCGGACGAAGCCGCTGATCCAGCGCCGACCGGATGACCTCCGCCTCGCTCTTCCGCTCCTGCGCGGCCGCCTGCTTGAGGAGCTCGTCCTGCTCGACCGTCAAGTACACCTGCTTCCGAACGAGCCGGGCCATGTGATGTATATACATCACATTCGCCCCGCGCCACAAGCACGCCGATTTCGTTTTGCCGGCAATCGCCTACGGCAATCGCCGTTCGTTCGCGATTTGGACGGTCGCGCCCGACGCGTCGCGGGTCGTCTCTTCGATGAGCGTGAAGAGGTCGACGCCCAGGCCGCGGTCGTCGAGCCAGGATCTTCGCCCCTCGTCCCAGTCGAAATGCCAGGCGCGATCGCGGAATGCGACCCAGAGCTGTCGTGGCGACGGCTGGGGGGTGAGCATCAGTCGCTGTTTCTCCATGAACGTGATCGTCAGAGCCCCCTGCGAGACGGAGACCTCCGCCACGTCGGGATCGACGGTCTCGAACGCGCGATCGACAACCGCAAAGGCGTCGTCCAGGAGCTGCCGGTAGCGTTTCTCGTCCATCGTCGTCACTTCATCACCTCATCGCCGTGTAAAGGCCATCCAGAAGTCGAACCCGCCGCGCCGCACCAGCATGGGAACCGGCTCGCCCAGCTTATAGCCGCCGAGCGCGGCGGCGACATCGGGGGGCGTGCGGACGCCGGTCTTGCCGATGCGCAACACCACGTCCCCAACCTTGAGGCCGGCCTGCGCCGCGGCGCTGTGGTCGGTCACCCGTGAGACCGCGACGCCGCGGCTGCCCGCCGGCGCGCCGGCCCGGGCCGGCGCCTGCCGCACGTCGAAGTCATCGACGTTTGCCAGCAGCGGCTCGCGCGGGCGCGCGCAGCTCGAAGGGTGCGGGGCCGCGACGTCCTTGATCGGCGCGACGCGCGGAACGATCTCGCGCTCGGTGCGTTTTCCATCGCGCAGGATCGCGATCTTGATCCGCGCGCCGGGAAGGCTGAGCTGCGCGTCGATCTTGAAATCCTCGCTGGTCGCGACCTCGCTGCCATCCCAGGCCACCACGACGTCACCGGGCTCGAGCCCGGCCGCCTCCGCCGGCGAAGCCTTCTCGATGCTGGCGATGAGCGCGCCGCGTCCCGACGGAAGCTTGAGCGCCGCCTCGAGCGCCGGATCGATCGGCTGTGCGTCAACGCCCAGGAACGCGCGGCGCGCGGTCCCGGTCTCGACCAGCCGAGGCAAGAGCGCCTTCGCCATGTTGATCGGAATCGCGAAACCGATCCCCTGCGCGGGCTGAAGCGGGTGGCCCGCCCAGAACGCCGCGTTGATCCCGATGACGGCACCCGTCGCATCGATGAGCGGACCGCCCGAGTTCCCGAGGTTGATCGACGCGTCGGTCTGGATGAAGAACGAGTAGAGATCCTCGGCCCGTTCCTCGTGCAGGCTCGATCTGTCGACCACCCGCTCCTTGGCCGAGACGATCCCGGCGGTGACGCTGTGGTTGAAGCCGTAGGGGTTGCCGATCGCGATCACCGGCTCACCGACGCGGACGGCGTCGGAGTCGCCGAACGCGAGCACCGGCAGCGGCCCCTTGGCCTCGATCTTGAGCAGCGCGATGTCGGTCGGCAGATCGGCGCCCGCGACGCAGGCGGGAAGTTCGCGCCCGTCGTAGAGCCGTACCCGCAGGTCGACCACCCCGCGCACGACATGCTCGTTGGTGACGAGGTAGCCGCTCTTGTTGATGATGAACCCGGTTCCGATCGAGGTCCTGCCGGCTTCCCCGTCGGACTCCGTCGCCGGGCTGCCCTCGGGCATCTCGCCCCGCACGTGAACGACCGCGGCACGCGCCCGCCCCGCGAGGTCGGCGAACCCGCCCCCGGTTTGGCCGACTGGGCCGACTCTAGCGGCCTGGCGACGGGGCGCGTTCGTCCAGAGCGGCGCATCGCGCGCGTCCGCCGAAGTCGGTGCGAAGCCGAGGCACGCGAGGCCGAGCGCGATCGGGGCGACGAGACGCATACCGGGCGAGAGCCTACGCGATGCCGGCGCCCCGCGCGCGTCCCCGTGCGGGCGCCAGATGGCCGGGCGCCGCGCGCGATCAGCGATCGACCTTGCGGATCAGGCGGTGAAGCTCGTGCAGATCGGACGACGAGAGTCGCTCTTCGGGCGCGCCCCCGTCCGGCGCAGCGGCGCCGGCTGGATCCGGCTTGCGGGCGATGCGGCGGCGCACGTCGTCGACCAGCGGCCCCGCCGCCCGCTTGGTGCCGTCGACCAGATCCTGCGACTCTTTGGTCTGACCGATGGCGTGCAGATGCTCGAACAGCGTGCGGGAGCCGAGCTTGACCGTCGCCCCGAACCAGGCGAACGCGACGAAACCCATCAGGGCGACGCCCAGCTTGAGGAGGCGGAACAATGAAGCGTCCTAGCGCAAGGTCTGGCTGACCGTACGAAGCACGATCTGGCCCGAGGTCGGGACCTCGTCCCGCGCACGCAGCCGCCGCTGCAGGCCCGCTACCGCGCCCCGACGGGGACCGGCAGAGACCAGCACGAAGCCTTTCTGAAGGGAACGCACACGACCATCAGGAAACTCGCCCAGCATTTATCACCTCACCCATCTTCCCCAGCCCCGGCAATCCGTCAAATTTTTGGTCGTCTACTCGGGCTCGCTGGGGACGAGATCGGCTCCCGTCGCCTTGGCCAGCGCCGCGAGCCGCTTCTTGCTGGCCCGCTCGATCAGCCAGACGATCAAGATCGAGACATTGAAGAGCCCGAACAGCGGCCCCGCCATCAAGACCTGCGACAGCACATCCGGGCCCGGCGTCAGGACGCCGCCGACGATGGTGGAGAGAACGAGCGCATACTTGTTGAAGCGCCAGAGCCCGCGCGAGGTGACCAGGCCCAGCCACCCGAGCACGGCCAGAATTACAGGCAGCTCGAACGCGATTCCCGTCCCGAGCAGCATCGCCATCATGAAGCCGACGACCTCGTCCATCATGACCGCGGGCTCGATCTTGAAATGGAGGCTTCCGCCGGGGAAGCTCTCGGCGAACGACAGCATGTAAGTGAGCGCCGGCTTGCAGAGAATTGCGTAGCCGAACAGCGCGCCGCCGACGAAGCAGGTGGCCGTCGCGCAGGTGACCGCCAGGGCCAGTCGCTTCTCTTTTCGGTAGAGCCCCGGCGCCACGAACCGCCACAGCTCCCAGAAGATGAACGGGCTCGACACCAGGAGCGCGCCGTACATGGCGAGCTTGGTGTAGACCCAGAATGGCTCGGTCGGGCTCGCGAAGCGGAACACCGGCTCTTGCCCCGCCAGCGCGACGACCCAGGCCGCGCGGGCCGGGCGGGTAATCAGATCGAAGTAATTCTTGACGAAGTAGAACGACACGCCGACCGCGACCAGAAACACGATCGCCGCGTTCCGCAGCCGCAGGCGCAGCTCGGAAAGGTGATCGACGAAGGTCATGCGCGCGTGCTCGACGGCAACGCGATCCGGATCAACTGTGGGGGTGGTCAGCTTCGAGCCTTTCGCTTTTCGGCTGTCGGTTGGGTTGCGCTCTAGGTTTTCTTGGATCCGGGCAGTGGTGGTGGCTTGTTGGCGCCGACAGGCGAGGTGGGCGTCGCCGGCGGCAACAGATCGCTCTCCGACAGCGCTTGGGTGACGTTCGCTCGGTCACCCGACAGGCTCGAGACAGGTGGCATCACCCGCGGGGCGCCGAGGCGCCCGATCGGCGGCGAGGGCGTCTTGTCCAGGCCCGGAAGCGGCGGGGGCGTTGGCCTCCTCTGGCGCGGTTGCGTATTCGGAAGGAGATCGGCCTCGGAGAGGCTCTGCGTGATGTTCGCGCGGTCACCCGACAGGCTCGAGATGGGTGGCGTCACCCGCGGCGGACCCGGAAGCGGCGACGACGACGACGACGGGGCAGGCGCGGAGGTCATGATGGCCGCCGCAGGTCCGGCCGCTTCGTGGGCCACACCATCGGCCGGTGCCACAACCCGCGGGCGCGCCACGGTTCCCGCGGGCGCGCCAGCCGGGTTGAGGAACTGAGGGGGGATCGGCGGCAGGGCCTGAGCGTCGAACGGCGCGTCGGGGGCACCTGTCAGCGCCGCAGGCTCGGCCGTCGCGGGTGCCGCCGTCACTGCGATCGCGTCCACGGCGGCCGCCTTACGCGCCTCCGCTTCGTCGCGCAGGCGCGCCTCCTCCACCACCTTCTTCATCTGGTCGCGGCGCTTGAGCTCGTCCGGATGAAGCGTCACGGCGTCTCGCAGCTCTTCGAAGGGCTTGCGGAAGCTGTCGTCGAGCGTGATCTCGCTCTTGATGTCGGAGGTCGCCTTGCGGAGCTCGCGGATGAGCTTACCGAGACCCGTCGCCAGGTCCGGGAGCTTCTTGGGGCCGAGGAAGATCAGCGCGAGCAGCAGGATCACGGTGATCTCGCCCATTCCGAGATTGAACACGTCTGAAATTTAACTCTATAGACGGCGAAGAAACAATGCGCGTGGCGATCACGGACACGATTTAGGCCCCGGCAAAAAGATCGATCTGTCTCGGCGGGCCGAGCCTGTACGCGTCGAGACCACGCCCGGCGAGCAGCTCAAGCAGATCGTCGCCGGGTGAATTGACCAGCGCAACCTCGGCTGCGCCGGTCGCCTCCACGTAGCGCAGGAGCGCCGCGAGGTCGGCGCCGAGCGGGAAGGTCACGCCGCGCGGGACATCCGGGCGCGCACGGGCACCCGGGCCTACGGCGTACGGGGACACCAGGGCGAAGCCGGGCGCGCGCGGTCCCCCGACGTGCGGCAAACCAGGCGTGGCAGCGGGCCAGAGCAGGGCCTCGTTCGGCGCGAGGTTGCCCGCGAAGCGCTGGAGGGCCGGCGCGGGGAGCTCGGCCCGCTTGTACACCGCCGCCGCGTCCATGATCGCGCGATGGGCCCGCAGCGAGATGCCGTCCGCGACGAGCGCCAGCCCCACCGACGGCGCCAGCGTGAGCGGCTCGATCAACAAGACCGGCGCCTCGCCCGCCGCCAACATGGACTGCACCGTCTGGAGCAAGCTCGCCTCGGCCGCCGCGCGCGCCGGGAACACCACCTCCCGCGCGGCCATGCGGGCGTCCAGACAGAGCGCATCGGCCGCCCGCACCTCGGCGCCCTCGCCGATCGGCCCTGCGTAAACGATCCGGCGGCCGCCCCGCTCGCAGAGGAGAGACGCCGCGCCCGGCATGTAACCGGAAGGGAAAATCTCCAGCCGCATGTCGCCGAGCGCGAACGGCCGACCGTAGGCCGAGATCAAGGCCTGCGCGCGCAGGCGATCGCCGACCGGGCCCAGCAGCGTCAACGTCGTGTCCGTCGACAAGATTTGCCGCCGGCCGCCGCCCACCCGGGGCAGGGCGCGCCGACCGCGCGCGCCCAGCACCGCCGCGTGGGAGAGAAAGACCAGATCGCTGCCAGCCGAAGCGTCGCACGCGACGACGGTCCCGGCGATCCGGATCCCGGCTCTGTACGTGAATGCGCGCGGATTTCTTCTGGTGGGGTCCATCTTCAACCGCTGGCGGACGCCACTATATGTTGCTCGGGGCCGAACCGGACCTGTAAGCTCGGCTTGGCATGGACCACGCCAGCCCTCGATTCCGCCAGGATCTGGCGGTGTCCACCACCGAAGCGGATGGGGTCGCCTGCGTCGACGTGCGTGACGCGAAGAGTGGGGCCAGCTTCCGTCTGTACGATTTCGAATACCAGCTGGCGCTCCAGCTCGATGGCCAGCCGGTGGCCCAGGTGATCGCCTGGGCATCGATGACGTACGGGGTCGATCTGACGGCGGAAGGCATCGGCGAATTCGCCGGGCGGCTCTCGGAGCTGGGTTTTCTCGAGGCGGGCGCGGGCGCCGCGTCGGTGACGATGCTGCCGCCCACGTCCACGCCGGGATCGGCCGAGACGGACAGCGCGGAGGACGAGTGGATGTCTCCGCAGGGGGTCAAGACGGCGCAGTTCGACCCCGATCCGGCCATGCTCGCCGGGGCGCCCGAAGCGACCGCCGACCGCACACCGGTGGCGTCGCTCGTCGAGCTCGCCGCGCTGGAGGTGGATCTGGATCGGGGGCTGAAGCCCGAGCCGACCTTACCCGCACCCCCGCCGGATCGGGTGTCGCGCGCTCCGGCAGCGATCGCGCCCCCGATCGTGGCTGCGTCGAAAGCGCCGGCGCCGGCCGCTCCGACCGCTCCGGCGGGCATGAGCGATTCGGCCAAGTCCCGCTGGGCCCTGGATCTCGACGGCGCGCTGCAGGCGCCCGACTCACCGGCCGCCGTCACGGCCCCAGCGCCCGCGGCCAAGGATACGGCGCTGCCCCCACGTCCGGTGGCCGCGGGCAAGCCGGCCGGCATCCCCGAACGGCGGCAGCCACCCGCGCCGGAGGCGGTCGTGATGGCGGGGTTTTCCGAGGTCACCGCGAAACGCGGCACCGCGCGGCCGAGTGGCCCGGGACGCCTGGTATTGGTTCTGGTCCTGCTCCTCGGGGTGGCGGCGGCGGTCGTCGGGTACTACGTCTGGACGCGCCAGCACGTGGCTGCACCGCAGGCGCTGCGGGTACGCGTCATGACCCCAAAACCGACCGCGGTCTATCGTTGGTTCTCGGGACGCGGGGCGGTCACCGACTACGAAACCTCGACGGTGGCGTTCGCGACCCAGGGACGACTCACCGACCTCCTCCCGGCGGGGACCAAGCTCGGCGCCGGCGACATCATCGGCAAGCTTGCCGGGGCGACCGCCGTCGAGACGCTGCTGGCGCACGACCGATCGCGGGTCGCCTTCTACCGGCAGATGCGGGACAGCATGCGCGCGGCCGACAATCTGCCCGAGCTGCGGCAAGCGGAGCTTCGGCTCGCCGAGAAACAGCGGCTGGTTGCGGACACCACCGCGAACCTGGCCCGGTTCACCGTGCAGGCCGTCGAGCCGGGCGAGGTGATCGAAACGCTCGCCAAGATCGGCGCGCCGGTCCCGGCGGGCGCGCCCGTCGCGCGCGTCAAGGGACAGCTCCTGCATGGGGCTTTCGAGCTCGACGGCGACGAGCGCGCCGTCCTCGCCAAGCTGGATTTTTGCCGCGTCGAGGTGGTGGGCCTCGGACCGCGCGCCGAGAACCTGGCCGCGCGGCGAGAGACGGCGGCCTCGGCCGTCGCGGACTCGGGCCCACTCGAGGCGCAGGCGGGCCCGCGCTTCGTCGACTGCAAGCCGCCGGTCGGTGACGTGTCCGCCGGAGACAAGGTCGAGGTGGCGTTGCCCGGCGATCTGGGGCTGGTCTCCGGACAGCCGCTGCGCCTCGCACGGCGACGCTTCGACGCGGTCTTTCCTGTGCCGGCTAGCGCGTTGGTCGGCGGGGGGGATCAAAAATCGATCTGGATCGCGGGCCGCGACGGCCGGGCGGAGTCGCGCGCGGTCGCGGTCGCCGATCTCGGCGACGAGGCGCTGGTCAGCGACGGCCTCCACGTGGGGGACGACGTGATCGTCGATCCACCCGCCGGTCTGCAGCCGGGCTCGCAGATCGCGGCGACGCGCTAG
>Ga0209863_10000697_pt1 | contig 15254 bp, 12 predicted proteins | sample OrgsoiDNA2013046_FD_185796 | JGI IMG/M metagenome (GOLD analysis project Ga0209863, IMG submission 185796) | Permafrost soil microbial communities from the Arctic, to analyse light accelerated degradation of dissolved organic matter (DOM) -... | ecosystem: Environmental > Terrestrial > Soil >...
TCGGTGCCACGGCGTTGATCGTGCTCGCAGTGGCGGGTGGCGTGGCCGGCACGCTGGTGAAACAGCGCGAGGCTGAGCGTGAGACTCAACGCGCGGTTGCGGTCAAGCGCTACCTGCTGGACATGTTCGCGCAAGCGCGAACCACGGTACAGAGTGGCGGCATGCAGGTGCGCGAGGCCACCGTGAACGACATGCTGGCCGCCGGTGCGGATCGCATCGACACGTCGTTCGCGTCGCAGCCGGAGATTCGCGATGAAGTGTTTCAGGTCCTGGCTGCTCTGTACTCCGACGCGTTCGATCCGAAACAGGGAATCGCTCTTGCGCGTCGACGCCTGAGCCTCGCCCAAGCGGCTTTCGGAACGCAGGATGCGCGCAGCGCGCCTGCCGAGATCGGGCTCGCCGACGCACTGTTGACGTCCGGCGAATCGTCTGAGGCCACGACGCTGTTGGCGCACACGCAAACGCTGCTCGACCGTGCTAGTGACAATACATCGCTCGTGCGCGCCCGGCTGCTACGGTGGCAGGGCATTATCGTGCTGGTCAGCCGCGCCAGACCACCGTGGCACGAGCACCCGCTGCGCCGCGCCATAGAGTTGTTGCGCGCCCGCTATGCCGACGACGACGAACTGCTCGAAGCGCTGGTCTCCTTGCCTGCCGAAGCGTGTCGCTACGGCGAGATCAACGAGGCGATTGACAGTGCCGACGAGCTCTACCGCAGAACGGTGACCCGCTACGGCGCAGACAACCTCTATGTCGATACCGCCAGCTTGCTTCACGGACAGTTACTCGCGGCCGGCGACCATGCTGCGGACGCACTGCCGGTGCTGCAGCACGCGCTGGAAGGTTACCGGCGACACGTCGGCGAAAAGAATCAGAACACGTTGCTCGCACAACTCGAATTGTCCGAGGTGTACTGGATGGTCGGGAACAAAGACGAATCGCGCATTACGTTCGCGAGCGCCGAGGAAGCGGCGGCGCGCGACCATGCAGGCGAAACTCAGGTCGACGCGATGGTGAAGAAAACTCGCGAGAACCTCGCGAAGCTGCACGCCGGCGAGGTGATCCACCCTTGCACGCATTGATCCGAGACGTGCAGGCCTGAGTGTCACTTTCCGCTGCGCTCACCCGGGGCGAGCGCGGCGCGCGCCACGTCGAAGCATTGCGCGGCAACCGGTCGATTCACGCCGCGCTCACCGCCATCACGGCGGCGGTCGTCGGCGTGATACTCAAACTGTCCGTCTGGTTCGCGGTACATACGATATTTCGCAGCGTGCAAAGACCGACACTGGGCTTCATGCGTGTCGACGTCCCGGTATGGTCCAGCGTCGATCCGGCCGCGTGCTGCTCAGTGCGGTTGCGTTCATCGCGATGCTGAGTTTCAGGATCGGCATGGGCTGGACCCTGTTGGGCAGTGCGGCCGCGGGTGCCGCCTGGGTTTTATCCGGCCGGGCCTGAGCCTCCTGCCCGCAGCGTCCGCACCCTGATCCACCGAGTCTTGTATCATCGTTCGCGAGCTCCTGGGCCAGCGACGATGCACGATCTTGCGATGATGTTGCCAGAACCGGCGTCGACGCATATCGCGGCGCTGCAGGATCTCGACGGCTCCATGTACTCCGAACTGATGCGAATGGCGCGCGCGCAACTGGGGCGCAGCGGAACCCTGTCCCTGGATGCGCCTTCGCTGGTGCATGAGGCTTATCTGCGCTTCGCCAGGCAAGGCGTCATCGAGTCCGCCCAGCGCAAAGTGTTTTTTGCCTACGCTTCGCGCGTGATGCGGACCGTCATTGTCGACTACGTGCGCGAGCGGCACGCACAGAAGCGCGGCGGCGGCGGCGCGATGATCACGCTGACGACCGGCGTCGAAGGCGTGGTCTTCGACGAGAATTCACTCGGCTACCTGCATGACGCTCTCAAGTCCCTGGAAAAAATCGATACGCGTTCACATCTCGTCGTCGAGATGCGCTATTTCGGCGGCATGACCGAGGAAGAGATCGCCGACCTGCTGGAAGTTTCCGTGCCGACCGTGAAGCGCGACTGGCGCAAGGCACGAGCATTCCTGTTCGACGCGTTGGGAAACCGGTCCTGATGAACACCACCGGCAACGTGTCGGAGTCCGCCCGCGATGCATACCGCCTGTTCACGCAATGGCTGGAACTGGACGAATCGGCTCGCGCTCATCTGCTCGAGCAGACGCGCAAGGATCACCCGCTGGTGCATCAGCGCCTGCTTGAACTGATCCGCGCCGATGGCGATGCCGATCGGGCGAGCTTCATGGCAGCCGGTGCGATCGAGGATGTCGCCAGTGCCAGTCGCGCGCTCGATACCGACATCGACAATTCCGGACGACGCATCGGCAACTGGGAACTGGAGCGATCACTCGGCGCGGGTGGCATGGGCCAGGTCTGGCTTGCGCGCCGCTGCGACGGTCTGCATCAAGGTCAGGCGGCCATAAAAATGCTGCGCGTCGTGGTTGCCGACGCGCGTGCTAACGATCGCTTCGCGCAGGAAGGCCAGATACTTGCGCGGCTGGTCCACCCGAATATCTCGATGCTGCTCGATGCAGGATTCACCACCGATGGCCAGCGTTACCTGGTATTGGAATATGTTGCCGGTGAACGCATCGACCGCTGGTGCGACGATCACAGACTCGACCTGCCCGCGCGACTCAAACTGTTCCTGCAAGTCTGCGCAGCGGTTGCGTACGCACATGCCAATCTGATCGTCCATCGTGACCTGAAGCCATCCAACATCCTCGTCCTGGAGGATGGCACGGCGAAGCTGCTGGATTTCGGTATCGCCAAACTGATCGAGTCCGACGCCGGCACTGCGGCGCAACTGACCGGGGAAGCCGGAACGGCGATGACACCCGGCTACGCAGCGCCCGAACAGATCTACGGCGGCGTGATCACCACGGCGACCGACGTCTATGCGCTGGGCATAGTCCTGTACGGCCTGCTCGGAGGACTGAGTCCCTACGGTCGCGAAAACCTGGGACAGCTGCAGCTGGCGCGTGCTGTCCTGGAAAGCGAGCCGAAACGGTTGTCCGATCTTGCCCACGGCGAAGAGGCGATACAGATCGCGGCGGCGCGCAGCAGTACCCCCGAGCGTCTGCGCCGGAGCCTGCGCGGTGATCTGGATACCATTGCTGCAAAGGCGCTGAAAAAAAATCCGGCGCAACGTTATTCGAGTGTGCAGGCGCTTGCCGAAGACGTGCGCCGTCATCTGGATCACCTGCCCATTTCCGCGCGTGCCGACAGCACGCTGTATCGCGTCGCCAAGTTCACCCGGCGGCATTGGATCGGAGTTGCAGCAAGCCTTGCTCTCTTGCTCGTCGTTGCGGTGAGCGCGATCGCCCTCGTTGCCCAAACCAGGCAGACGGCGCGCGAGGCAAGAGCGACCGCCGCGGTAAAGGACTTTCTGTTCGGCTTGTTCACCGCGGTCGATCCGAACGAAGCCAAGGGCAAGGAGATCAGCGCGCGCGAACTGCTCGATCGCGGTGCCAAACAAATCGACAGCGATGCGTCCGGCGATCCCACGCTCAAACCTGAATTGCAGTCCGTGCTCGGTCGAATCTATTCGCAACTCGGACTCTACGATCAGGCCAAAGAGCTGCAGCAGCATTCGATCGAAGCATTCAAGGCCGAAGGCAAGCCGTCGCTACGGCTTATGCAGACCGAAATCGACTACTCCAACACGTTGCGTGCACACGGTGACCTGAAAGCTGCGGCAACGGTCATTGCGGATGCTGCAACGCGATTGCCGGCATTGCCCGATGCAAGCGCGAAGGATGCGGTGCGCGTTTTTGAGTCGCAATCCAATATCGCGGTATCCGAGCGCGATTTTGCCGCCGGCGAGCGCTATGCAGACGCGGCCGTCGCGTTGTGCAGGCAGTCGTCGGCAGGTGACTATCTGCTCGCAGACAGCCTGATCACCCTGGGCAACGCTGAGTGGGGCCTGAAATCGCTGGACCGCGCTGAGGCAGACTACCGCGAAGCGTTGCGTCTGATGGCGCAGGTCCAGGGCAGCGATGGACCGAGTGTAGGAAAATTGCACGGCAACCTTGCAATGCTGATGCGCAGCCGATCACGTTATGCGCAGGCGCTGGAAGAATCCGAACAGGCCGTGGCCATCGATCAGAAAGTGCTGAGCCCCGGGCATCCCAGTGTGCTGACTGAAAAAGGCGGCCTCGGTTTGACCCATTACCACCTGGGCCACTACGGCCAGGCGCGCGGGTTGCTGGAACAGGTGGCTGCAGCGCAACGCGCACAGGCCGGCGCCGACAATCCGGCGCAGGCCGGCACGCTGATCAATCTGGGTCTGGTGCTCATCGAAATACCAGACCTGGATGCGGCAGAGAAGGTCTTCGCGGAGTCGCTGCGCATCTGGGAGAAGAACTACGGTCGTGAATATCCGGGGGCGCAGGTCGCGCTCAGCGGACTGGGCACCGTGCATGTATTGCAAGGCCGACTCGATCGCGGCGAGGTGGAACTGACGGAAGTGCAGCGGACCGATGAAAAGCGCGGCGTCAAGGATGATTCGTCCAACTTCTATTGGCTTGGCGAGGCGCATCGGAAGCACAATGACGCGGCCGGCGCGGTCAGCCTGGATCGTCAAGCGCTGCAACTTGCCCAGCACGACACCGGCGAAAACAGCCGCTACACTGCCCTATCACACTATTATCTCGGACTGGCGTTGCGCGACAATAGCGACGCGGCCGGCGCCGAGAAGGAACTGCGGGCCGCGCTGGCGTCATTCACGTACATCCCCAACGCCGAACATCCCTGGGCGGCAACCACGCGACTGGAACTTGCCAAGCTGCTGGCTGCGCGCGCCGATGCGCATGCCGAAAGTCAGCGCCTGATCTCCGAGGCGGTCGCGATCCGCGCGCGATTTCTCGGCGCCGACGACCTGCGCACAGTCGAGGCGCGCGCGCTTCTGCTGCCCGCACCCGGCAAACGTTGAGAACGTCCACGCGACGTTCGCTGCGCATCCGGGTGGCTTTTTCAAAACCCGCGCGACGCGTCTGATCCGTCTACACGCGCAATTGCGTCTGTACAGGCACACCATCCTGGATTCGCCCGCAACCTGCGTTTTTGCGCGAGCATTGCAGCCGAGATCGCGGCGCAACCGCGCAGTCCGGGTTTTCTCAGTGCACGAAGCGGACTGGAGAGCCGCATGATGTCAATGCGAAAGCGTCTTGGCGCGTTGGTGCTGTTGTTAGCCCTGTCGCGCGACGCGTTGGCTGCGGACAAGGCCATTGGCACGGTCGCACACTAGACCGCCTCAGGCGCCGTCAAGTACGCATGGATGGTCCTGGGACCGGACGAAATGGATGACAGCAAAACCGTCCTGCGTATCACTCTGTCGAGTGCCGACATCGGCGCGAAGATCAAGGCGTGCAAGACACTGTCCTGTGACAACGCAGCGCTCGAGGATCGTGCGCTGGTCGACTACAGCGACGCCCCCATCTGCTCTACGCGATCCGTCTGAACGGCGAACGCGTGCAGTATTCCGGCGGCACGGATGGGGATGCATTCAAGCTTTCGACGAACAAGCCCGACCATCTTGCCGGTAAGGCGCACATATCGACGACCGCACGACCGGCGGTCCCAAGCTCGACGCGAACTTCGATCGGATGTTGGCGAACACGTTCAAAACAGTGCGCTGAACGCCGTGATGTTGTCCGCTTTACGTCGGCTCGATAGGGCGGCAATTCATCCGGGACGCAAACCATCTGCGTGCCGGATGAATAAAGACTGCCGCTTATCGAAATTCTTGCGCAACGATGATCCCTTCCGCACCGGATTTACGTCTGTAGGCATGAGCTACGGAGGAATCGATCATGAGCACAAAACTTTCTGACAGTTTTTCTGGTATCGCACAGCGCCCGCTGCCAGTTGCCCTGGCATTGGCATTGGTCGCGATCGGCGCGTCAACTGTAAGTCATGCAGTCCCGGCAACGCATACGGTAACCAGTTGCAGCGACTCGGGTACCGGAACATTGCGCTCGGTAGTCGGGGCGCCCACAACGATCAGCGGCGACACGGTGAACTTCAGTGCGCAGCTGGGCTGCAGCACAATCACCCTGACCAGTGGCGCAATAGCCGTAAATCAGAGCGATCTTACCCTGAGTGGTCCCGGTGCCAGTGCGCTGACTATTGATGCAGGCGTTCAATCCCGTGTAATACAACACACAGGCACTGGCACTTTGCATATCAATGATTTGACAATTTCCGATGGCATCAATGCGCAGAGCCAAGGTTCCGCGATCGGCGGCTGTATCTTTTCCAGTGGCAGCGTCGATTTGACCAACGCCACGGTAAGTCATTGCACCGCGGCTGGCATCGGCGTGGCCACTAACGCATATGGCGGCGGCATCAGTGTCTCACACGATCTAACCCTGACCGGCAGCACTCTGCTGTTCAGTCGTGCGGAAGGTTCGGGCAATCGCATTTGGGGTGGCGGTGCCTTCGTTGCCGGAAATTTGCAGGCTACCAATAGCTCAATCAGCAACAATTTCGCGACCACGACAGGAATTTACGGCGACGGCGGAGGCCTGTTTACCTATGGCAGCGCCAATATTGTCGGCACAACCATCTCCGGCAACCGTGCGGACGTGGATGCCGGTTGGTTTGCGTTCTCGATTAGCAATACCGATGCGATCACAATTTCCAACAGCACGATCTCCGGAAATCTGGCGTCAGTTTCCTTTGGCGGTATTCGCAGCAGCGTTGCGCTTACCCTGGCCAACAGCACGGTAGCGTTCAACCAAGGCGGAACATTTGCCAAGGGCGCTGGCCTGTACGCTAACGGCGCGGCGCTGACGTTGCAAAGCTCGATCATTGCCGACAACATCGTTTCCTCGACCGGCGCGCCGAGCGATTTGGGTGGTCCTGTGGGCACGTCGATTACCGGCACCGACAACCTGATCACCTCTGGGCAAAGCGTCGTGTTTCCGCTCGGCACGCTTGACGCGTGTCCGCGCCTGGGGCCGCTGGCGGACAATGGTGGACCCACGTTGACCCACGCGTTGCCGCACGATAGTCCGGCGATCAATCACGGCGACAGCGCGTCATTTCCGGTCAATGACCAACGTGGAGCAGGCTTCCCGCGCGAGTTCGGTCCCGGCGTCGATATCGGCGCATACGAGTGGCAGGGTACGCCGGACGATCGGCTCTTTGTCAGCGGCTTTGAAAGCGCCTGCGATCATTGAAGTTGTATTCTTTTATATATGTATAATTATAAACACAAATTATAATACGTTGGTATATTTATTCCAGAACCAGAACTGTCACAAGCGTGGCGAATTCGATTGTTGCGCGTGGGCGGAGGATACAGCGCGCTGAAGCCTTATCTGGCGCTGAATTTCTGAAACAGGTGCGGTGACGAGATGACCTCGATGAAAAGTGTACTGATGATCAAACCCGCAGACGCACTCGCGAGCGTGTTGTTCGCAGGAATGCTCGCCAGCCAAACCGCGCCCGGCGCCGACACGCCGAGCTTTGCCGCCCAGCAGACCTTCGCCACGGGGGTGAATCCCGAGTCGGTCACCACCGCTGACGTCAACGGCGACAGCAAGCCCGACCTGATCGTGGCGAACGTCCACGACAACACGCTTTCGGTGCTGCTCAACACCACCGCGCCCGGCGCCACCACGCCGAGCTTTGCCACCCAGCAGACTTTCGCCACGGAGCTGAATCCTGACTCGGTCACTACCGCTGACGTCAACGGCGACGGCAAGCCCGACCTGATCGTGGCGAACGCCAACAACAACGCCGTCTCGGTGCTGCTCAACACCACCGCGCCCGGCGCCACCACGCCGAGTTTTGCCACCCAGCATCCTTTCGTCACGGGAATGAATCCCGTTTCCCTCACTGCCGCTGATGTCAACGGCGATGGCAAGCCCGACCTGATCGTGGCGAACGCTGCCTCCTTAACCGTCTCGGTGCTGCTCAACACCACCGCGCCCGGCGCCACCACGCCCAGCTTTGCCACCCAGCAGACTTTCGCCACGGGAGCGAATCCCCGATGCCTCACTGCCGCCGATGTCAACGGCGACGGCAAGCCCGACCTGATCGTGGCGAACCAGGGCAGTGACACGGTCTCGGTGCTGCTCAACACCACCGCGCCCGGCGCCACCACGCCGAGCTTTGCCACCCAGCAGACTTTCGCCACGGGTACGCATCCCGTTTCCGTCACTGCCATCGATGTGAACGGTGACGGCAAGCCCGACCTGATTGCGGCGATCCCCAACGACAACAACGTCTCGGTGCTGCTCAACACCACCGCGCCCGACGCCACCACGCCGAGCTTTGCCACCCAGCAGACTTTCGCCACGGGAACGAATCCCTTTTCCGTCACTGCCGCCGATGTCAATAGCGACGGCAAGCTCGACCTGATCCTGGCGAACGCCAACGACAACACGCTCTCGGTGCTGCTCAACACCACAACGCCCGGCGCCGCCATGCCGAGCTTTGCCGCCCAGGAATCCTTCGCCACGGGAACGGCTCCCCAATCCGTCACCACCGCCGATGTCAACGGCGACGGCAAGCCCGACCTGATCGTGGTGAACCTCATCGGCAACACCGTCTCGGTACTGCTCAACACCACCGTGCACGACTATATCTTCGCGAACGGATTCGAATAGGCATCAAGGTACTCAGCGTAAAGGCTGGCTCACGCACACGTCGGTGCGTGATGCCGCTGCAACGCCGTCGCCATGATCGCGGTGTCCTCAAGAGGAGGTGCCGCGCAATCAGCCGCTATTCAACAATGGCTGACACGCTGACCTTCGCGCCGGGCCAACTGCATCAAACCGTGACGGTGCAGATCATCGGCGATACCGTGAGTAAGCCCGAAGGCGAAACCTACGCCGGGCTCACGGGCGCTTTCATCACCAACGCGCTGCCCGGCATCAACGGCAGTGCGACGTTCCGGGGTTTTCTGACGGCACCCGCCACCGACTTGAACGCTCACGTAATTTCGATGCTGGCGCTCGACGGCGCGGGCAACACTCGGAGTTCTCCGCATGGATGCCCTACCTCTGTGACGTGATTTTTAGCGACGGTCTTCAAGGGGGCGCCAAGCGAATCGTGCCCGGCGCTGCAGTAATTGGATCCGCCGTCACGTCATTGCATTGCAATGTTGCTTCTCTCGTCATTCCGGCTTGTTTGCCGGGATGACGAGAGTATGCGCAGAAGGCTCGATCTCGTCTTCGTGTCAGGCCGCCCTCGAGGCGGCAACTTGGCTGTGTTCCGGCATGTCGCCGGAGTTCGATTGGCCGCCGCAGCGACGCGAATTTTGCCGATGGCCTCGATCGAACCAAGCAAGTAACACGCTGGACGCAACCGGGATGATCCCTTTTCGTGCTGATTTGCGTCTGTAGTGCATGCATACATCACGGGAGAACAGTCATGCGATCGCATTCAATAATGCTGCTCATTTTGCTCGGACTTTTTGCGGCGGGTCACGTCGAGGCGCAATCCTGGGAACATCCGCTACTGTTGGCCTATGCGGGATACGGGCAGTATTCCGGGAATACATGTTCGGTCGCCAACACGATCAATCTTTTTGATGGCTCCTTCGAGGGCCCAGGTCCTGACGTCGTTTACCAATTGCGCAATCGCCGACCTGTCGGCTCGCCGCTATATGGGGACACCATTCTCACCCTGGTGCCTTATTTTTCCTCTTCGCCGCCGGATTTCGAGATATTCGCGTGCGAGCAAAAGATTGGCGCTTTCGCCTATAACTGCCCTGTCGAAGCGGACAATTTCGTGCGGCCCGGGCAGCCGATTCAAGTGACGATCCCAACGCAAGACAAGACATTTCACCTCATAGTTACCGCCGCAAATATTGAGCCCGACCCTTTCAACTCTTGTTTTCCGTATGAGTTGATTGTCCAGCGGCTGTACTAAGTGAACCCACCGACAGTCGCTTAGATTCTCATCGCACAGCGGAGATCCAACCATGCATGCGCACGACCTGATTCTCTCGATGGTTTTGACGGCGGCATCGGTGGTCTGCCTTAGCGTGTCGGCGCCCGCCCAGGAACTGGTCTTTTCGACCGGTTCCGAAACGTCTGGACCGGGGCCGCTGGTCTTGTTTCCGAATCTCGGCACTGGCCTCGCAGGCCAGACGCCAATTTTCGTCGCTCCCGCGCTGCCGTATCCGATCAATCCGCACGGCTTCAGCTTTCTCGGCCCAACGACGGTCGTCGCGAGCAAGATCGATGGCTACCATTCGCCCGATATTCGCGTCGACATCATCGACCTCGCCAATGACAACATCATCGCTTCGTTCAATCCGGGCGGCGCCACAGACACGGCGTATAGCGGATATGGAACGGTAATCGTCAATCCGTCCGGCAGCCATCTGTTGCTCGCGGCTGGGCATACCGGCGGCGGCGCGAATGCCAGCAAGCTTTGGATCGTGCCGACACCGCTTTCGGCGCTGTCGGTCGCCTCCGATATCCTGATCTTGCCGGGTAGTTTCGGCACCTTTCAAACGCATGCGATCGCATTCGACCACGGCAGCGGTCGTGCATATGTCGCTCATAGCACTGGCATCACCGCGATCGATCCACCCTACATGGCGACCAATGTCGCGTTCACGATTTCGTTGCCGGACAGCGTCGGCCAGAATGGTGGCCCGGGTCGCGCGGTGGAGCTGTCGCCGGACAAGTCGACCTTGCTGACGACCACAGGCGGAACGAGCCCCGGTCCCAACCTGGTGTCGATCATTCATGCGCCGTTCTCGGCGGCCAGCACGCACGAAGACTTGACCATCGATCAGGCGTTCTCATTGGACGCGGTCGCATTCACGCCTGACGGCAACCAGGCTTTGGTCGTCGACGAAACAGCCAATCCGAGTTTTCAAGCGCAGGTCTTTGCGATCTCGGCTCCGTATAGCGCAACGTCGTCGGTTGAATGGTTGCAGTTCCCCGCGAACACACCGAATTTCGGAGGATTCGAGGACCTCGACATCAGCCCGGACGGCCAGATCGCCGCGCTCGCCGGTGGTTGTCTCGGCGCCGGTTGTCCGTTGGCGATCTTGCATGCCCCCTTCACCGCAACGGGCTTCAGCGTCGAGACGATGAACCTTCCCTTGTTCGGTCTCCCTTACAACAGCGCAGGACGCGGCGCCGGCACCGTGCACTTCTGGCCGACGTCAGTGTCGACACTGCCGCAGATCACGATCGATCGCATCTCGGTGACCGAAGGCAACAGCGGCACGAAACCGGCGACGTTCACGGTCAGCCTTTCCAATCGATCCACGCAGACCATCAGCGTCGACTACGCAACGGCGAATGGCAACGCACTGGCCGGCACCGACTATATAGCGACATCGGGCACGCTGAGTTTTGCGCCGGGGCAGACGCGCCGTACTGTTGTCGTGTCGGTGATCGGCGATACGGTCGCCGAGGCCGATGAGCAGTTCCATCTCGGTTTGAGTAATCCGGTCAATGCGACGCTGCTGTACAGCCCGACCGGTCCCGACGGCACCTGCATCATCGTTGATGACGACAGCGGCAACCCTTACATCGTCAACGATTCGCCGCTGCCGGATGCTTACGTCGGCGTGCCCTATTCGCAGACATTCATGGTCGCCAACTACGCGCCAGCCGCGTTCTGGATCGACCCTCATTACAACACTGAATTGCCGAGCGGCCTTGCGCTGGACGCGGCGTCCGGCGTGCTCAGTGGCGCGCCGGAGCAGGCCGGTTCGTACTACACCACGGTGGATGTCCTTGGTGTCGTCGGTCGCGAATATCACCTGACCGTGCTCAGCGATCGTATTTTTGCCGACAGCTTCGAGGCGCGGCCATAAGTTCGCTGTCAGGAATTCTCTGACCTGTTCGCGCAACGATGATCCCATCCGCACCTGATTTACGTCTGAAGGTATGAGCTACGGAGGAATCGATCGTGAACACAAATAATTCAACCGCTTGTGTTGGGCCGAAGCGACGCCCGCTGACGATCGGCCTGTTCCTGGCATTGGCTGCCACCGGCGCATCGATAGCCACCAACGTCGAAGCGGCAACGCTGCCCGTGACCAATTGCAACGATTCCGGTAGCGGCAGCTTGCGCGATACGGTCGGCGCGGCGATGAGCGGCGACACGGTGGATCTTTTCAGTCAGCTCCATTGCAGCACGATCACCCTGACCAGCGGCGAAATCGGTGTCACCAAAGACGACCTCTCGCTGATCGGATCTGCAGGCAGAAACCGCGTCACCATTGACGGGGGCGGCCTTGATAGGGTCATTGCTCATTATGGCCGAGGCACCCTCTCGCTCACCGATTTGACAGTTACCCATGGCAGATTCCAAAGCAACTATGGCGCTTCGGGCGGCTGCCTGATTTCTGGCGCGAACATCAAATTAATCAATTCGACGGTTTCCATGTGCCTTGCAAATGGCTTGAATGGTAACAGTGCGTACGGCGGCGGCATCTACACACGCGGCGATCTTTATCTTCGTGGCAGCACAATCACCCAAAACTTCGTGAGCGGTTCGCGCAATAACATGTCCGGAGGCGGCGCTTTGGGAGGGGGGGCTTACGTTTATGGAAATTTGACGGCCATCGACACCACGATTAGCAAAAATCTCGCCGAGTCGGCAGACCAGAGTGGCAAAGGCGGCGGCCTGTTTACGATGGGCAGCGCCCTCGTCAGCAATTCGACTATCTCCGGTAACCGAGCCGAGGTGGCGGCAGCGTGGTTCGCGAACTTTTATACCGGCTACCCGTCCGCATCAATTATCAATAGCACTATCTCGGGAAACTTCGCGTCGGTTGCGGTTGGTGGGATAGATACCAGAATTCCGCTACACCTATCCAACAGCACCATCGCATTCAACAGCGGGGCGCTAGCGGGTGCTTACGGCAACGGCCTTTACTCGAGCGGCGCGGCGCTGACGCTGCAAAGCTCCATCATCGCGGACAACGTCATCGCCTCGACTGGCGCCCCCAGTGATCTTGGCGGTCCTCTGGGAGGCGGCGTCCCCGTTTTCGGCGCCAATAACTTAATCACGTCCGGGACAAATGTCGTGTTTCCGATCGGTACGATTGCGACCTGTCCGAAGCTCGGTCCGCTGGCCGACAACGGCGGCCTCACGCAGACCCATGCCTTGCTACACACCAGCTTTGCCATCGACACGGGCAACAACGCAGCCATCCTCAGCACCGATCAACGGGGATCAACCTATCCGCGCGTGGTCGGATTTGCTGCCGACATCGGCGCCTACGAATGGCAAGGCACGCCGGATGATCGTCTGTTTGTCAGTGGCTTCGAAACGGCTTGCGATCATTGAAGCCGGCAAGGTTTATATATTTATACGTATGGAACAATAGATTTTGTATCTTAGTATATTTTGCCGCGGGATCATATCTGCCATGAATATAACGAATCCGGTTATCGCCTCCCGTCCGCGGACGCGGCCGCTCGCTGCCGGCCTGGCGCTCGCGTTCGCAGCGGCGGGCATGGCGATCGCCGCGGGATGCCGCAGCCACAACGTTTACGGTCACCAATTGCAGCGACACGGGTGCCGGCAGCTTGCGCGATACGATCGTCAATCATGCGATGAGCGGCGATACGGTGAATTTCAGCTCAACGCTTCCCTGCAGCACCATCACCTTGACCAGCGGCGAACTCGTGATCGATCAACACGATCTCACGCTGACCGGGCCCACCGGCAGCAAACGTTTGGACATCGATGGTGGCGAGAACGGTCGCGTAATCCATCACGTGGGCAGTGGCATGCTACACATCGACAATTTGACGATCACCAACGGTGTCTTCACAGCGAACATTTGAGCGGCTGACGGCGGCTGCCTATTTTCGGATGGAAGCATCACGCTGGCCAACTCGCATGTGTACAGCTGCATAGCCAATGCGACAGGGACCGCGTCGGCCTATGGCGGCGGCATCTACACGGACGGCAATTTGTCGTTGATCAACAGTACCGTCAGTGGCAGCTTTGCGTTGAGTGCCGCAAAGTCCGCATATGGCGGTGGTGCAAACGTCTATCAGAATTTGTTTGCCTACAATAGTACAATCAGCGACAACGCCGCGCTCGCGCCGGGTCCGGCGGCTTACGGCGGGGGTCTGCGGACAGTCGGCAACGCCATCGTCTTACAGTCGACAATCTCGGGTAATCGGGCGCACGGCGCTGCTGGATGGTTCGCAACGGCTCAGGGCCCCACTACGGTTTCCATCAGCGCTAGTACGATCTCCGGAAATATTGCCTCCGGTCGTATCGGCGGGTTAGCTAGCAAAAATTACCTGACGCTCTCCAATAGCACCATCGCGTTCAACCAAGCTGGCGACCCCGTCGGTGCCGGACTGTACACCTACGGTTACCCGCTGACGCTGCAAAGCTCGATCATCGCCGACAACACCGTTGCCTCTACGGGCGCGCCAAGTGATCTTGGCGGGCCCCTGGGGCCGCCTTCCGGACATAACAACCTCATCACATCCGCACAGGGAGTTCTGTTGCCGCACGGCACATTTACCAGCTGTCCAAAACTGGGTCCGCTCGCTGACAACGGCGGCCCCACGCAGACTCACGCGTTGCTACACAGCAGCGGTGCCATCGACACGGGCAACAACACGGCTGGCCAAGGCAACGATCAACGTGGATCGGCTTACCCGCGCGTGTTCGGATCTGCTGCCGACATCGGCGCGTACGAATGGCAGGGCACGCCGGACGACCGCCTCTTCGTCAGCCGATTTGAAAGCGCCTGCGACAGCTGAGTGAACGTCCAGGAAGCTCATGAACCAGCTGCTCGCCCGGCGTGATCCCTTTACCCGCCGAATTCCGTCTGTAGGAATGAAACCAAACTCAGAAGTGCTGTCGCGGCACGCGATGCATCTTCGGAACTGGCTTGATTTTCCCATCAGTCGAGGTGTCTGCCATGAACAGAGCGAATCCGATGGTTGTTCGCGATCAACAAAAACGGCCGCTTGCCGCGTGTCTGGCATTGGCACTGGCGGCAGCTGGCGCCTGCACTGCAGGTGATGCGGAGGCCACGACGTTTACGGTTACCAATTGCAGCGACTCCGGTGCCGGCAGCCTGCGCGCGATCATTGGAGCGGGCACAACGCAGAGCGGCGACACCGTGGACTTCAGTTCGCAGCTGGGATGCAGCACGATCACGCTGAGCAGCGGTGAAATTGTGATCAACCAGAGCGACCTAACTGTGGTCGGGCCTGGCGCAAGTGCACTGGCCATCGATGCGGCTTTCGCGTCACGTGTGTT
>Ga0209863_10000698_pt1 | contig 15227 bp, 15 predicted proteins | sample OrgsoiDNA2013046_FD_185796 | JGI IMG/M metagenome (GOLD analysis project Ga0209863, IMG submission 185796) | Permafrost soil microbial communities from the Arctic, to analyse light accelerated degradation of dissolved organic matter (DOM) -... | ecosystem: Environmental > Terrestrial > Soil >...
GCCTGAAATTTCCCAGGCGAATATGAATTTTCTCGCAGTGGGCAACGCGCGATTGACGATCGGTCCGGCGCCGAACGTATTCTTCGGAGGGAAGCACTGCATCAAAATGTAGCAGGTAGTTTGAGCGCAGGAAAAGGTGAGGTCGAGGGGCGCGATCTAGCCGGCGTTCTGCGCGGCTCCGCCAAACAAAATCATCCGCATCGAGATGCTGCCGAAATCAAAGCCCTCGTAGGGATACGAAACCTGATCGCGCTCACTCGTGCTGCCCATGCAGTAGAGCAGCGGCAAATAGTGTTCCACGCTGGGATGCGCCTGGGCCAGCAGCGCTTCGCCCCACTTCTGCGGCTCAGCCAGCGCGTTCGCATCGTGCTGTTCGACGGCATGCTTGACCTTGGCATCGAATTCCACCGCCCAATCATAGGATCCGTGCGGATTGTCCCAGTCGATGCGCCGCAAGTTGTGCACAATGTTGCCGCTGCCCAGAATCAGCACTCCACGCTCGCGCAAAGATTGAATCTCGCGCCCAAGTTCAAGATGCTCCTTGAAACTCCGGCGGTCGTCCAGGCTCAACTGAAACGCCGGCACATCCGCCTTCGGATACATGTGGCGCAACACGCTCCACGAGCCATGATCGAGGCCCCAGGTTTCGTCCGGGGAAATTTCCGGATTGCTCGCCAGCTTTTCCGCCTCGGTTGGCGCACCGGGCGCGGGATATTGCACCTCATAGAGCGGGCGCGGGAAGCCGTAGAAATCATGGATCGTGCGCGGATGCGCCGATGCCATCACCTGCGCCCCCGACGTCACCCAATGCGCCGACACCACGCAGACCGCCTTGGGCTTGGGCAAGCGCGCACTTAGGCCGGTCAGCGTTTCGGTGAACGCATTGTGCTCGATGGCGTTCATCGGCGAGCCGTGTCCGACGAAAAGAACCGGCATCTTCTCCAAGGCAAACTCCTCCCGGCGAGGCGACTCTGGCTTTCAACGCCCCGCGCGCTACTCTAGGTCCGCTTTGTCGGGGTTGTAGTAGAAACGAAACCGGAGCGAGAGGTACTGCCCGTTGAACTCGCTGGGCAGCGGAGGAAACGGATCGGACGCGGTGATGGCTCCATATGCCGGACGGTCGAGCGCAATGTCCCCGGAGGGCGTCACTACTCTCAGTCCCTGCACGTGCCCATCTTTCATGATGGCGAACTCGATCGCCAGCTTTCCCTTTTTCATTTCCGCGGACTCAGGGATCAGGTGGTACCAGTTTTCTTTCACGTCCTGCAGAATGCGCTGCAGGTAGGGCCCGAAGTCAACTCCCTGCGTGTCGCTGAGGACTTCAAGATTGCCCAACTGCCGGCCGTGTGCTCCCTTTCCCAATCCGAAGTCACCTTCCTGACCGCCACCGCCCGCGCGATTCGCCGCCGCGCCTTGCGCTGCCTGTTGAATCGCCTGACCAGGGGTCATGCTGCCGGCATACTTCGCGAACGAATTGTTCGGACGAGGCGGCGCCTGCAACTGCGCCGTCTGGTTGCTGTCGAATTGCGGACGCGGCGTCAGCTGCCCCTGCTGCGGTTGCTGCACCTGCGGCTGGTTCTGCGCCATCGGTTGCGAAGGCGCAGGCTGCGCGGCGCGCGGTGCGTTCATCCCCGCCGCACCCGGAGGCGGGCTCGCCAGACTCTTCCGCAATTCCTTGGGATCAAGCTCAGGATGCCGCGACATCGCAATGCGGTCTTTGTCGGACTGAACATTCGTGTTGGGTTTGCGGGTGGGCTTCTGCAAATCAGGCGGGAGCGCAAGGAACGTAACGTTCTTGTCCTTGTTCGGGTCGATGGCCACCACAACCGCATGGTGCCAGGGCAGGTACTTGCCGATCAGGTTGGCGTTCCACAGCCCAATAAACACAAGCAGGTGGACAATGACCGAGATCCACGCGGCTTCCCGCTTGCGCGACCGCTCCAGGTCGTCCTGCAGTTGGATGAGAAGGTGGGGTTCATACACTCCGGCGTCGCCATCCATCGTCTCCCAGTCGCGGATGTCGTAAAGCGCGAGCTGCTCCGGTTGCGGCTTCTCAGGCGGGGCGACCGGGTCTTGGAATGGAATTTGTGTGATCGGCATGCGCTGGGTTCGGCTGTAATCGCTCTGTCGTTGAACAGCAACAGGAACTTCGTTAGAGACGAAATCCCCCCGCAGCGTTGCATCCGGCGGCGTGCGTTACAACCAAAGTTACTCTTATTTTCGCATCTTTCCGGGGATCGTGCGCACGGGAAAGTCGCGCGCTCTCTCGGCGTGTAAACATATGTAAATCAGGTTAGGAATTGTGGGATAGACGGGTGCCCCATTTCTCGCGCGTTCTTTGCGCGAGAAAGCCTGCCCTGAGCGAAGTCGAAGGGTGGGGATTTTCGGACGCAGCCCCTAAGCGGAAAGCTTTAGGTTCTGGCAATACTCGCGAGGTCCACTTTCGCGCCATGGTCGCGGATCGCCGAGACGATTTCGAGCGCCAGAGCAAGTGCCCTGCGCCCATCTTCCAGCGGAACGTCAGGAGCAGTACGCTCCCGCACAGCATGCAGGAAAGACCGCAACTCCGCATGCAGCGGCTCTTCCGACGCCACCGGAGGCCGGGTAACGCCGATCTGCGGATTCACCGTAGGCGTCGCATCCGAAGCGTGCGCATCCGGCCCGACCGTGAATACAAGAACTTCCTGCCGCGCGTAGTCGAGCGAAACATACTGCCGCGGCTGGAAAAAGCGCACCTTGCGCACGCGCTCAGTGGAAACGCGGCTGGCGGTCAGGTTGGCGACGCAGCCCGAGTCGAACTCCAGCCGCACGTTGGCGATGTCCACCTTGCCGGACAGAATTGGCAGGCCCACGGCGCGAACTTCCCGCACCGGAGACTTGGCAAACGCCAGCACAATGTCAAGATCGTGAATCATCAGGTCGAGCACGACGTCCACATCGAGCGACCGCGGAGTAAACACGCTCAGGCGATGCACTTCGAAAAACATCGGCTGCGTAAGCAGCGGCAGCGTGGCCCGCACCGCAGGATTGAAGCGCTCCAGATGTCCAACCTGCGCGATACGCTTGTGCGTGGCCGCGAGTGCGACCAACTGGTCCGCTTCCGCCAGTGTAGGCGCAAGCGGTTTTTCGATCAGCACATCCACGCCGGCCTTCATCAGCTGCCGCGCCACCGCGAGGTGATGCACCGTAGGTGCCGCGATGGACGCTGCCTGCAGCTCGCTGTGCGTCGTAAGCATCTGGTCCACGGAGCCGAATCCCTTGCAGCCGAATTCGGCGGCCACCGCGTCAGCGCGGCTCACATCCGGATCGACGACGCCCAGCAAGCGGACGGCTTCGCCTTGCTGTTCGAGTTCCTTGTACACTCGGGCGTGATTGCGTCCGAAGACGCCCACGCCCACCACGGCGACGGAAATCGGACTTTGCGCTGGCAGGAGAAATTCTCGATGGCCGGTTGCCGGAAAGAAATTGTAAACGGAAGCCCGGGAAAGAGCATCAGGATAGCGCCGAGCTCTGGGGACGTATCTGTGCGCCAAACCCTTGAACCACTCAGGACACGAGGGTGCACGAAGGGCAATTTGATTTCCTTAGTGAACCTTCGTGCCCTTCATGGTTATCGATTTTCGCTTGCACCAATGCCCAGCCGGCACGTGTAACGGAGTCCCCTGAGCGCGCCGGCCGCGAGTCCCGCGGTGCAGTACGATATTGCCGTCTCGGAAAGGATTGCTCCTGCATGAAAACCATCGCGCTGCTTACCATCTCCAACATCTTCATGACCTTCGCCTGGTATGGCCACCTGAAATACCGCGACGTCCCGCTCTTCAAAGTGATCGTGGTGAGCTGGATGATCGCGTTCTTCGAATACTGCTTTCAGGTTCCGGCCAACCGCATCGGCTCCTACGAATTCAGCGCGGCGCAACTGAAGACGATTCAGGAAGTGATCACGCTCACCGTGTTCGCCGTATTCTCGGTGCTGTATTTGAAGCAGCCGTTGCGCTGGAATTATTTCGCCGGGTTCGCTCTGATCGTGGCGGCGGTCGCGGTGATCTTCAAGAAGTGGTGAATCTACTTCGCGCCTGGGCTGAAACTGATGCCGTCGACCAAATCTTCGACTTCATCGTCAGTACCGCCGATCACCGTAATGGAAACAGCGTAGCCGTGCACCAGCATGGCCAGCGTCGACTGCCGCATCACGCGCGAAGCAACGTCCTTATGAAAGTCTCCCCGGACCAGCGTCTTGTTCCCAATGGCAATGTCGTACGGGTCTTCTTCCATGGTGAAGCCCTGCGCCTTGGCAACCTCGATGAGCGGCCCGAAATACTGCGCCGCCTCTTTCAGTCCTGGATACGCTGCCGCGCTCTCTGCCACAATCAGGATGGAAGAATTCACGTCCTCACCCTTAGCCTCCGGCGGCCGCGAGAACGCAGCCAGCAGAACCTTGGCACCTTCGCTGGAGGCGGGAGGAGCTGACCCGGACTTGTCTTTTTCTTCCTTTTGGTCTTTTTCTTCTTCGCGCGCATTCATCTCGTCGGTGCGAAGGACCCAGCCTTCGGGGATTTTGCAGGAAAGCCCCAGAGCTTTGGTGTGGTAGGCGCCGTTAGTTACCGCGCCCGCTTCTATAGGTTCTGCAAGCCCCACGGAGGGCTTCGTCCGCTTAGAAGATGAGGATGCCGGCGTCTGATTGGCAGCCTGCGCGTGCAAGGCTGCGGGCAACGTGGCCAGCGTTAAGAAAACGAGAATCTGCCGCCCTACGCGCATGTTCCGATGTTACGCGAGTTCAGGGTGCTATGGGGAGAGAGTGAAATTGACCTGGATTTCCGTCTCGACTTCGACGGGTTGCCCCTGAAAGACGTAAGGACGATATTTCCATTGCCGCGTGGCGTCCAGGGCGGCGGAAGCGAGCAGCGGATCGCCGGAAACAACCTCAAGTTGAGTAATGTCGCCTTGTTTACCAATGAACGCGTGCAGCATCACAACGCCTTGCACATGTTTCTTACGGGCTTCTTTGGGATAGATGGGATTCACCTTCTTGACGAGCATGCCCGCAATTACGCGGGAAGAAACCCGCACGCTCTGATGAACAGGCCCAAGCAAGAAAGGGGGGCCGGTCTGGCCTGCGATTGGCCTTCCGATTGGCTAGTCTGCGAGTAAAGTGCCGACCCACTGAAGAGCGTCGCGGCGAGCACCAGCAACGGTGCTCGCCGGGTGAACGTTTTCATTAAGCCGCCTTTCCCAGCACTGGCTGCGCACAGAACGCGCAGCGGCGGGCGTCGATGGGAATCTCGCTCAGACATTCGGGACATTTCTTTGTGGTCGGATCGGCCGGCGGCGGTTCCTTCTTCATCCGAGCCATTAACCAATTGATCGGCACCACAACGAAGAAATATACGGCCGCAGCGATCAGGACGAAAGAAATGACGGCGTTGACGAAATCGCCGACCGGAAACGTCGTGGTTCGGACTGTGAATTTGAGGCTGGAATAATCCGGCTTGCCCACGATCAGCGCGATCAGTGGAGTCAGAAAAGCTTTGGTAAGTTCGGTGACCACGCCGCCGAAAGCCGCGCCAATCACCACGCCCACGGCCATATCCACAACATTTCCACGCAGGATAAATTTCTTAAAACCGCTTAACATAGGAGACCTCCGAAAAGAACGTGCTGGCCAATGTAAGGGAGCAGACACCGGAGGTCAAGAGGTGGGAGGGCGCAGAGGGTGTCGAGCTGCGCTCGACGGACAGCCGAGGGCGGCTGTCCCCACATGACCTTAGCTCAGACTTCACGCGTTGCTCAGATCCGCATCGGCATCACGATATACCGGTACTTGTAGTCATCCCCTTCGGCGGGGCGAAACTGGCCAGCGGACTGGGCGTCTTTCAATTCGAGGCGCACTTCGCTGGTGCCCGCGGCCTTGAGGAAGTCGACCAGGTACTGAGCGTTGAAGCCGATGGTCAGCGGTTCGGATGTGTAGGACGGAGCTTCGATGGAATCTTCCGACTCGCCGGCTTCGGTCGACGACGCGGAGATCTTCAGTTCGCCCTTCTCCAATCGCAGCCGGACGGCGCGCGAACGCTCGTCGGCAAACTGGGCCACGCGGAGGATCGCGGAGTTCAGTTCGTCCGAGTTCAGCGGAACGACTTTGCTGTTGTCCTTGGGGAGAACGGCTTCGTAGTTCGGGAACTGTCCTGTGAGTTGGCGCGAAGTCAGCAGGCGCGAGCCGATGCGGAAGAACAGCGTCGATTCATCTTTCGCGAACTCGATGGTCTCAGCGTCAGTCGAATCGAGCAGCGATTTTAGTTCGTCCATCGCCTTTTTCGGCACCAGGGTTTTCAGCTCGCCGGAAACGCCGTCAAACTTTTCGCCGGCCCGCTCGCAATGCGCCAACCGATGCCCGTCGGTTGCCACCATGGCGATCGACTCCGGCTTCAGCAGCATCAGCGCGCCGTTCAGCGTGTAACGCGACTCCTCGTTTGAAATCGCGAAACCAGTACGCGCAATCAAGCCGCGCAACACTTGCGCAGGAATCGTAATCGCTCCAGCGGTCGGGAATGCGGGCAGGCTGGGGAAGTTCGACTTCGCCATCCCGACCATCTTTGTGATCGACCGGCCGCAGCGGATGCTGACCCAGTGATTCTCCAGCAACTTGATGGTAATGTCGGCGTCGGGCAGCAGTTTTACGTAGTCATGAAGCTTGCGGGCGGGGATGGTGCACGAGCCTTCTTTTTTGACTTTCGCATTGCACGAAGTGCGCAGGCTCAAGTCAAGATCGGTGGCGGTGAGCGACAGCCGGTCGCCCGCGGCCTCGAACAAATAATTCGACAGGATGGGAATCGTGGTCTTGCGTTCAACCACGCCTTGCGTGGCCGTTAATTCCCGCAGCAATTCGAACTTGCTGACCGTGATCTCCATGGTTCCCACTGCAACGGCAGCCTCAACCGGCATAACGTCCCCCCAACTCACTTCGTGCCGTGCTACTTCTAGTACTACCCTTATATCAAATGCAAAACCTATAAAACCAGCAGTAACAGTAGGCCCTTCGGAGAAGTGGAAAACCCAGCCAACTCGCCTGTTGTCACCGGGTTCCAGCCGGACCTTTGATGTTAGAAATCGGTCCCAAACTCTGCGGAGCCAGCATTGTAACCGGGCCGATTCCCAGAGTTCTTCCCTGCCTTACACAGCTTCCACATCGTATTCACAGCCACCATGAAGGAAGACTGGACTTGCGCGTGGAAATCTCACCGACCGCGCCATTCATCCGCCTAATTGCTCGGTCAGCTTATTGATCAGCCTGTTCAAATCTTTATCGTTCTTGCGCAACTGTTCAATCTTCTCGACCGAGTGCAGTACGGTAGTGTGATGCTTGCCGCCGAACTGCCGCCCGATTTCCGGCAGCGACGCCTCCGTCAGATGCTTAGCCAGATACATAGCCACCTGGCGCGGATAAACAATCGCACGCGAGTTGTTCTTGGCCTTGATCTCAACCAACCGCAGGCCAAACTGTTCCGCCACCATCTTCTGAATCGACTCAATCGTGACCTTGCGCGCCTGCGAATCGATGAAATTTTTCAAGACTTGTTGCGCGTAAGGCAGAGTGATCTCCGCCCCGATCAGCGACGAATGCGCAACCAGCCGAATCAGCGCACCCTCGAGCTCACGGACATTCGAGCGGATGTTCGATGCCACATACAAAGCAACGTCCGTCGGCAGCGTTACTTTTTCCTGCTCCGCTTTCTTCTGCAGAATCGCAACCTTGGTCTCCAGATCCGGCGGCTGAATATCGGCGATCAGTCCCCACTCGAACCGGCTGCGCAGCCGATCTTCAATCTCCGCCAGTTCTTTGGGCGAGCGGTCGCTGGCGATGACAATCTGCTTCATCGACTCGTGCAGCGCGTTGAACGTATGGAAGAACTCTTCCTGCGTACGTTCCTTGCCGGTCAGGAACTGGATGTCGTCGATGAGCAGCACGTCCATATTGCGGAACTTGTCGCGGAAGCTGGTCATCTTGTCGTAGCGCAGCGAGTTGATCATGTCATTCGTGAACTTCTCGCTGGATACGTAGCAGATGGCTGCCTGCGGCATGCGCCGTTTGATCTCGTGCCCGATGGCCTGCATCAGGTGAGTCTTGCCCATGCCGACGCCGCCGTAAAGGAACAAAGGGTTATATGCCTTCGAGGGACGCTCGGCCACGGCCTGGCACGCGGCATGCGCAAACTGGTTGCCGCTGCCGATCACGAACGCGTCAAAGGTGTAGCGCGGATTCAGTTGCGCCGCGCCATCCCAATCGAAACGCGATTGCGATCCGGGCGTGACCGCCGCGGCGGCGGAAAGTCCGCCATCATGTCGTACCGGCGTTGCCGCCGGATCGTCTTCCGGCGTAACAAACTTTACGTCGTTGAATCCAAGACCCAGATTGTCGATCGCTTCCTGGATCAGGTCGGCGTACTTGTCGCCGGCGTGGCGGAACTCGACGGTTGGAACGCGGACGAACAGTACTCCTCCGCTGGAGTGGCTGAAGCGCGTCGGTTTCAACCAGGTGTCATAGGAATGGCGGTTGATTTTCTTTTCGAGCGCATCGAGGATGCGCGCCCACGGATTCGGGGAGAGAGTTGTTCCGGGAACTGACATATATGAAAGTTTCACCACGCGGCGCTGCGGCGGCTGGTGGAGAGCGCCTGTTAATAACTGCCGTTGTACGAAGTAGCTGGAACCGTTAAGTTTGCTGCGGAAAACGCCTGTGTTGCCGGATGCTGCTGGACAAAATCGAAAACAAATTTGAAAGCAGGATCAGTCCGGCATACTAGCACAAAATTTTTTGTTGTGTGGAAAACTTCTGCGCGATTTTTTTCACGAAGCTCCATTCGGAACCCGCGGCCATCGCGCTGTCAAGTAGCGCGCTGGTAACTGCCGCAGAGAAGGTGCATCGCAGAACAGCGCGCCACGAATTTTGTGCTCGATACTCCGAAGTGTGGAGTCGCCTGATCTTCTTCGCAACTCGGGTCTCGCGACTCAGGACTGCAAGCCCCACTTGGTACAAATGCGTCCCGTCATTTATACTTACGGTTTGCCCTAACACTGTCGAACGAATCAGGAGCGGCTACTTTTCATGCCCAAGCGTACATTCCAACCCAACCGGCGCAGGCGATCGAAGACACACGGATTTCGCACGCGCATGAAGACCCAGGGCGGCAAGAAGGTCATTTCCCGCCGGCGCGCCAAGGGGCGCAAGCGGGTCTCGGTAAAACCAGGCTTCCGCGAATAGTCCCAGCGCTGACATTCTGTGGCGCGGACATTTTTGTGGCACGGCACTCTGTGGCGCGGACACTCTTGTCCGCACACCTTAAAGTTTTGCAAGCGATCTGGAATTTAGAGTCACTGTGACTGCCAGCGTGCCCGCAGAACCGGAACGACGAGAATCGAAACCAGCGGTCCCGGCGCGGGCCGGGAAGCCGTTTCCCCGCAGCGCGCGGCTGTTGCGGCACGCCGACTTCGAACGCGTCTACAAGCTGGGCCGGCGGCATTTTTCCGCGTCGCTGACTGCGTTCTATTTGCTGCGGCCTGCAACCGAGGCGGCACGAAGCGCGACCTCCGGCCCGCGCATCGGATTCACCGTAGGCCGCGCCCTCGGCGGCGCGGTGCAGCGCAACCGGATGAAGCGGCGCCTGCGTGAAGCGGTTCGGCTGTGCGGGCTGCCTGAGGCAGTGGGCGCGGACGTGGTCATCAACCCGAAGAAGTCATTGCTGGTCATTGACTTCGCCGACGTAGTGAACGAAGTGCGACGCGCTTTCGTAGTCATAGAAGGGAAGCTCGCGGGTAAAGCGGGCGTCGAGTCCGAGATCGCGCCAAGAATGAGAAGAATTTCCGAAAGCCGAAAGCCGAGAGCCTGAAGCCAACTCCATGCGCCAGTTCCCAAAATTCGTTGTCCTGCAAGTGCTGCGGGGATACAAGTGGGCGATTTCTCCCCTGCTTCCGCCAGCCTGCCGCTTTGTGCCGACGTGCTCGGAATACGCGCAGGAAGCCGTGGAACGTTACGGTGCACTGCGCGGGGGATGGAAGGCGTTATGGCGCTTACTACGATGTCATCCGTTCTCGCGCGGCGGTTACGACCCGGTGGTGACGCGGAGCGCTGCCTGCGAAAATCCCCACTTCTCGCAAAATGCGCGAGAAATGGGGCACCCAGCTTATCAACCGACTAACGGCCAACCACAAACCACTGCGGCACGCGCCATCTAAGGACACAGCAAACTTTGGCCGACTATCAAAATCCTCAACAAGAACCCGGCGGCGAGAAGCGGCTGCTGCTGATTTTCCTGGTTACGTTTATCGCCATGATTGCCGCCCAGCCTCTGCTGAAGAAATATTTTCCGCAGCCGGTCACGCCCCCACAGCAGAGCCAACCCGTTCAGACGCCGCCAGCCAACCCCGGCCCCACCGCCGCTGCAACGACCGCGCCCAGCACTCCAGCTGTCGCTGTAACCAAGCAGGCATCAAGCGAAACCGACACGGTGATCGAGAACGATCTCTACCGCATCACCTTCACCAACCGCGGCGCGCAAGTTAAATCCTGGATTCTGAAAAAATTCGACAACGACGCGCAGAACGGCCCGCTGGATCTGGTGAACGCCGCCGCAGCCGAGAAGTATGGCTATCCGTTGTCTCTGTTTACCTACGACGAAGGCGTACGCAAGCGGCTGAGTTCGGCGCTCTATGTTTCTTCGCATGAGGGCAAGCAAACATCTCCCGCTACTGTCACGTTCGAATACGCCGACCAGGATCTCTCCGTCCACAAAACTTTCAGCTTCGACCAGACCTACGTTGTGAAGGTAGATACCAGCGTGATTTATCAAGGCGCTGCCATAGCCGCGCTGCCGGCGTGGCCTTCGGGATTCGGTAGCCAGACGACTCCCGCCTTCTACGCCGCAGGGAACGTCGATTACCAGTACAACAAAGACATCACGCGCCTCCCCATCCGCTGCGGATTTTCCGTCTTCTCCAAGTGCGTCGACATTAGTGGCGGCAAGACACTCTCCGGCCCCTTCCACTGGGCGGGCCCTTCCGACCAGTACTTTGCCGCAGTCTTCATCCCCGACGATGCCGCCTCCGCTGCAATGGTTACGCTGCGCAACTCCATGGCGATCCTGCGCGACCCACAGAAGCCGGAGTCAAAAGAGACGGTCAACGTTGACGTGATCGGCGCAGCCGTCGGCAACCTCCACGGCGCGACCACCGAGCGCGTCTTCGTCGGTCCCAAGGAATTTGAAGTCCTGCAGAAAGTTCCGGTGCCGAATGTTTCCGGCGCCGACGGCGATCTGAACGGCATGGTCGATTTCGGCTTCTTCGGCATCATCGCGAAGCCACTCTTCTTGTGGCTGAAGTGGATGTTCCATCACGTCGTCGCGAACTGGGGATGGGCGCTGATCTTGCAGACGCTCATTATCAGCCTGGCGCTGCTGCCTCTCCGCATCACGCAGATGAAGTCCATGCTCAAGATGCAGCGCGTCGCGCCGCAAATTAAATCGATCCAGGAGAAATACAAGAAGTACAGCCTGCGCGATCCGCGCAAAGCCCCGATGAACGAGGAGATCAGCGCCCTCTACAAGAAAGAAGGCGTGAATCCCGCGGGCGGCTGCCTGCCCATGATCATCCAGTTGCCATTCCTATGGGCATTTTACAAAGTGCTGTCGATCACGCTCGACCTGCGCCATGCCCACTGGCTCTGGGTCCACGACTTGTCCGCCGCCGAGGCTTTCCCGTTTGTGCTGCCCATCCTGATGGTGCTAAGCAGCCTGATCACATCAAAGATGACTCCACAGGCCGGCATGGACCCTGCGCAGCAGCGAATGATGACCGTGATGATGCCCCTGATGATGGGCTTCATCTTCTTCCGCCTGCCCGCGGGCTTGAATCTGTATTACGCGACGAGCAATATGATCATGATCGCGCAGCAAGCCGTCATGAACCGTACATCCCTTGGCCGCGAAATGCGCGAAATCGCCGCCAAGCGCGCGCGGAAGAAAGATAAGTGAATCTCTTAGCCATTAGCTCTTGGCTCTTAGCTTCCGAACCCTGTGCGAGAATTTGAGACGATAATTCCGCCCGCAGTTTCACTGCGAAACGCTAGTGCAGGACCGACCTAAATGAGATTTGAGCTAAGAGCCAAGAGCTAAAAGCCAAGAGCTGCCCTATGCCCATTCCCGACAAACTCGCCGCCGCCAAAAAGATCAACGAGTTCCTGCAAGCCGTCGTGACTCACGGCGGCCTTCGCCTGAAGTACCGCATCGTGGTCGATCCGCCGCTCCCGGAAAATCGCGACTGGGAGAAGCCCGAAATCCTGGTTGACTTCGCCGGCCCCGACTCCGCCCTGCTGCTCGACCGCGGCGGCGAACTCCTGCGCGCGCTCGAGCTTCTCTCGCTGGAAATGCTGCGCCTGCCCTCCGGTGAGCACGAGAAGATTTCCTTCGACTGCCAGAATCAGCGCTCGCTGCGCATCCAGGAACTGCGCATGGCTGCCACCGTCGCTGCCGAGAAAGTCCGCACGACCGGCGCCCCCTACGAATTCACGCCCATGTCATCGCGCGAGCGGCGCATCGTTCACCTCGCCCTGCGCGAGGAAGCTGACCTGCACACCGAGAGCGAAGGCGAAGGCATGCGGCGGCGGCTGGTTGTGTATCCCAAAGACTACAAACCAGCTCCGCGCAACTAAGAGTTCCCACTTGTATGCGGGAGCCTAACCTGTCTGATAGCGCTGTTGGGTGAAAAACCTCGCAGCGCTCCACTATTACTAGTCAGGTTCGGCGGGTAGGCCGCGATTCGTTTTTGGCAATCTCCCACTTGGCCGCCGCCAGCTCCTTCTTCAGTGATAGTAATTATGCAAATCTGGCCAGCGATTCCCACCTGTTAACCAGAAAGATTCGTATCCTGCTAGAGTCCTCATCTCGGAAAAGAGATGGGCGGCTCTTGCAAGCCGCCCTCTGAAACTGACCTCTGATCTCTAGCCCCTGACCACTGTTCTACCGACCCGCCGCCGCCCCTGCTGCCGCTGGCGCAGTTCCCTCGATCTTCATGCTCTCGATCCGGCTCAGAACATTCTCCAGACTCGCTCCCGTATCGGTGCAGGCGTCGACATAAGGGTGCCGGCTGCCATCGGCGTGCATCACCAGCACATTGGTCGCGGCGTTCGTCTTTTTCACCATATAAGGCAAGTGATGGCGATCGTTGCGGCTGAGCGTGGGCCCCAGCACCACCAGGTCAAAAGCCCCTTTGTTCAGAGCCTCTTGCACGGCTTTGCGTCCCTCTGCCTGCTGCACGGTGTGTCCGGCCTTTTCGATCGCCGGAGCCTGCGCCTTTAGAATCTCTGCATCGCCTTCGCCGTAAAGAATTCTCAACTTCGCTTTCGCCATTGAATGTCCTCGTTGGTATGGGACGCAGCACCATCCGCGCCCTACCTGCAATGACGGTAGCAACCGGGTGGGGGCCGGGAAACGTCACTGAAGGCCCATGACGAACGGTACTTGTCGCCTGCCCATTCAGCCGAGCCCTGCAAATTCCTTCCCCAGAATGCCCTTCCGGGGATACACTTCTGCGCGGAGGCTTTCCGAGCATGTCTGCCACAACCGTCTGGAGAGCTGTACTCATATCGTTATTGTTGACTCCCTGGCTGGCCGCGCAGGCGGGCGGCGCTCCCACATCCACTACCACCTGTAATCTCGATGACGGCCGCCAGGTCTACGTGCGCTACAACCCCGTGGCCAACAACAAGGAAAAGCCGTCCAACGGAAAGCCCTGGACTCCGGGCGGCGCGCCCATGACCCTGTTCACCGAAGCTCAACTCAGCCTGGGCAGCTCGATGATTCCCATCGGCGCCTACTCGGTGTATCCAATTCCAGCGAAGGATCACTGGACGCTCGTGGTCAACAAGAATGTAACGTCAGGGACGACATACGACGAGAAGCAGGACATCGCCCGCACCGCGATGGAGACCGCGCAGGTGTCGCAACCGTCAGACGCGCTGGAAGTGGCCTTCGCCCACGTCGGGCCGCGCTGCACTCTGCGGATTTATATTGGCAAGACGGCGTCGTTCGCGGACTTTACGGCGAAGTAGAGTTGGTAACCGCCGTGCCTCACTGGCCGGTGGGTGCAGCCGTCGGATCAATTTCATTTGCGGGCGGAATCTCCGCGCTCGGCTTCGATTCCCGCGTGCCCAGTCCAATCACCATGGCCATGTCCTTCGGGTAGACCACATCGCGGCCGCGCGCGAGAAAGCGATAGTAGATTGAAGTCGCGGCGCCATATCCTCCGAATCCAGTCGCCACCACGCGTGAGTGCGCCAGCGCCCCGACAATCATTCCCACAAAGCGAAACCCAGACGCGCCGTTGGCCGCGCTTCCGCCAAGGTCGCCGCCTCCGTTGCCTCCGTGCAGATGATGGTCGCCGTCACCCATTGACGAAGCCGCGAGCATGACCTGGATGCCAGTCGTTAAGTAACGCGTGCGCGGAGTCGTGACTTGCGCTCCGCCTTCGGCGTCGAGTTTGAGGTGCTCCCCCTTCGCAACGGCGACACCTTCCAGGCTGGTCACCACTTTCCGAGCAACCCCATCAGGGGGAGCAACTTCATGAAACAGAATTCGCAACTGCCCGTTGCGGGCCAATCGGCGCGCCGGCTGCACCTGCATTACGGAACCGCGAATGACGCTGCCCTCGGGCAGGATCAGGTGATCGGACACTACAAGCGGCTCGGTAATGAGCGCCTCGACCGTGTCTCCCTTCTTTGAAGTCGAAGAATTCAGCGGCGTCACCAGCCTCGCATGCACCGCGCTTCCGGAGGGCGGAGGCGCGCCAATGTTCCTCAGCGCCTCAGGCGTGACCGACTCGGTGCCAAAATCCAGTGGCTGCTGCAGGTCGGCATTAAAACTCGTGCCCGCATCAATATATTGCGGATGCACGGGAATCTGCGCCACCGCCAGGCGTTTCAGCTTGTGCATTTTGCCTGGTTCGTGGATCTGCTTCTCCAGTTCAGCCCATTGCCGGCGAATCTCCTGCCGCGTGGCGCTGACCTTTTTCGAAGCCGCTTCCTGCACTTTATTTTTTGGCTGAGCTTTCTCATTCGCGGGGACAAACTTCAAGACGCCGTCGGGCGCGGGCGACGCCACCGTGTGCATGGGCACCACCCGCCCGTCCGCCATGACCAGTTCGTCGAACTGCACATGCACGGCGCGAACCGGCGAGAAATTTCCATC
>Ga0209863_10000700_pt1 | contig 15223 bp, 15 predicted proteins | sample OrgsoiDNA2013046_FD_185796 | JGI IMG/M metagenome (GOLD analysis project Ga0209863, IMG submission 185796) | Permafrost soil microbial communities from the Arctic, to analyse light accelerated degradation of dissolved organic matter (DOM) -... | ecosystem: Environmental > Terrestrial > Soil >...
ATAAACGATTTAATAAATATAAAACATGCGAAACATTAAAAATATCCTCCTGGCATTTCTTGCAGGATGTTCTCTGCATGGCATTTGTCAGACTAAATCAGGCGAAAATCTGTTGCTCATTCATTCCAATGAGCCGATTCAATTTGACAAAGTAAATGCAGTAGTCATATCAGATGCAGTTAAGGAAATAATGCGTGTTTCAGATATCCGTGTGAAAAAAATAATTGCAGGCATGAAACCCGGTGGGGGTGCAGGTTCAACACTTGTGGAATATGATTTATTGAGCTATGATTTGAATGATCTGGCAATGAAACTGGGATTAATTGCTGAAACATTTGAATCCGACAGTTCCCGGGATGCTGCCAATGACGGAAGCCAGACGCTTTCAAATTACTGGACCAGTCTTATTCTGAATAAGGAATTATATATCGCGATTAAAAAATTTGCAGATCAATCGCTAAAAAATTTAAAACCAAATGAACAAAAATTTGTGACTGAACAGGTCAGGATTTTTGAAAATAATGGAATGAAGCTGGACAGTAATGACAGGAAGAAATTGCAAATCATAAGTGATCGTTTGACAGGACTGGGACTTGAGTTTGATAAAAATATTGCTACATCCAGAGATAGTATTATATATACTTCATCAGATCTTGCAGGCATTCCGGAAAACGTGAAAAAGACATGGGAAATATCCCCGGGCCAATACCTGATTTATATCAATACGCCGAACCTGATTTCTATTCTCGACAATGCAGATGTTGATTCTACCCGGCAAAACATGATGTATAAGTACAAGAATCGTGCATATCCTGAAAATATTAAAGTATTGGATAGTCTCTTGTTTTACCGGTATAAATATGCACGCTTACTGGGTTACAAAAGTTTTGCGGCTTATGCCCTGACAGATAAAATGGCATCCTATCCGAAAATGGTATGGGATTTTGAAAATAATCTGATAGAAAAATTAACACCGGCTGAAAATAATGATCTGGCTTCGATTCGTAAAATTAAGCATGCCATGCATCCGGAACAACCGGATACGATCTATACCTGGGATATTAATTATTACAAGAATAAGTTGTTGAAGTCAGCATATCAGTTAAACCCTGAGGAAGTAAGGGAATATTTTGAAATGAATCAGACCATTAGCGGATTGTTTGAAGTGTATCATCAGCTGTTTGGAATATCTGTAAGAGAAACCCGGGGCCTGCCTGTCTGGTATAAAAAGGTGAGGTCTTTTGATATGTACCTGGGTGAGAAAAAGATCGGCCGTTTTTATTTTGATTTATATCCCCGAAAAAATAAATTCACACATTTTGCCTGTTTTCCAGTGAGTCAGGCAAGTCAGTTCAATGGAAAGGAAGTTTTACCTGTTGCGGCCCTGATATGTAATTTCCCTGAAGGAGCGAAGGGTGATCCTACATTGCTTGATCATTCAGATGTGATTACTCTTTTTCATGAATTCGGCCACCTGGTTCTGCATATGCTTGTCCGCTCAAATCTGGCATCCCAACCAGAAACCATGAAGCCGGATTTTGTAGAAGCGCCTTCCCAGTTTCTGGAAAATTTCTGCTGGCAGTACGCGAGCCTGAAAATTTTTGCTAAAAATTATAAAACAGGCGCTGTTCTTCCGGAAAGTCTCTTTAAGAAAATGAAAGCGAGCGAACATGTTTTGGATGCGATGTATTATATGAGGCAACTTTACCTGGGTTTGATTGATTTTACTTTTGAAGACAGGTACGACAGTATAAAGGGAATGGACCTTTCCAGTGTTTCCGACAATTTATGGTCAATTATGCATATTCCTGTTCAGAAGGGAGCACACGATATCGCATCTTTCGGTCATTTAAACAGCTATGCGGCCAACTATTATGGGTACTTATGGTCACGCGTTTTTGCTGAAGATATTTTTTCAGCATTTGAAAAGAATGGTGTGATGGATCCAAAAACAGGCATGCGATACAGAAAGCAGATACTGGAAGTTGCAGGCAGTGTGCAGGAGATGGACATGCTGAGAAATTTCCTTGGACGGGAACCCAATGGGGATGCGTTTATGAAATCGCTGGGATTATAAAGCAAGAGGCATTAGGTTTTAGATCATGCATGGCCTATTTACCGATTGCATACTGAATACCTGCCTTTAAAAGATTCAGGTATATAGAATCTGAATAGAGTTCTTCCCGATGACCGAGTGCAGTATAAAATGCACGGCCACCTTCAAAAGCATGATACCAGGCCATGGGATGATTCGCTCCATTTGTTCCGCCTTTATATGAGCTTTCATCAATTTTAATGAGCACCGTTACATCCGGATTCAGATTTCTGAAATTATACCATTCATCTTTGATTGTCCAGGGATCAGGCATACCCCTGGTTGCCGGATTATTTTTATCCACGACAATTATTTTAGCATCCTGTTGCGTTTCCGGATGTCCATTGAAATAGGCGCCGACCAAGGATCCATACCAGGCCCAGTTGTATTCGCAATCCGTGGCCGAATGTATTCCTACAAATCCGCCGCCATGCTGGATATAATTTTTAAATGCATCTTCCTGTTCTGGTCCAAAAACTTTCAGTGTGGGATTAAGGAAAATGACAGCAGCGTATTTTTCTAAATTCGTTTTATTGAAACTGAGTGAATCGGTTGTTGTGTCCACCAGGAATCCATTTGATTCCCCAAGTTTTTTTATGGCGGCTATTCCAACATTGATACTTGAATGATGGTACCCATTGGTTTTAGAAAAGATTAAAACAACCGGGCTCTTATCAATTGGTTTTGAGGCGGAAAAAATAATGGCTATCAGCGGAAATAAAGCAATCGTATATATTTTTTTCATCACAGGGGATTAAAGCAATTTCAATTTAATATTACGGAACCAGACGTCATTTCCATGATCCTGCAGATCAATATGTCCGGATTTAAATTTTGCAAACCCCGGCATACTTCCGAATTTACTTGCCTTTACCATGGCATCCCAGTTCGCATCCCATACTGTTGTGGTAACAGTATTTACGCCATTTAAATAAAGACTCAGTACGCCATGATCGAGTTTAATTTCTGCGTCGTTCCATTCTCCAACGGGGTGCACGGGTTCACTGGTTGAGGCGATTAAATCATATAAATCTCCAGCGCGGTGTTTGTGAATTTTTCCATCCGGATGACCTTCGTTGTCAAGAACCTGCATTTCAGGTCCTGTATGGTAAGGTGCTTCGTAAGCAGGTGATTCCTGAACCAGAAACATGATACCACTATTGCCATCCTTAGAAATTTTCCATTGCAGTTTCAGGTCAAAATTTTCATAATTGTCAGCACTGCAGATATCGCCTTCTTCGCCTTTCGGTGGTTTCTGTGTTGCGTCGAGTGTTAATGCACCATCCTGTACTTTCCATCCATAAGCGACTGTTTTTTTATTATAGGTATGCCAGCCATTGGTCGTTTTTCCATCAAACAATAATTTCCATCCGTCTTTTTTTTCTGAATCACTCAGCGTATTGAGACTTTGCGTTTGAGCAGCGAGTATTCCCACCAGCATAAATAGGAAGGTGAATCCGGTTGATTTTAACATATTTTAATTTTTTAAAGCCAGAATATAAGTAACCATCACTTTAATATCTGCCGGTGCTAAAGCAGCATGTGGTGTCATTGGCGTGGTGCCCCATACCCCTGATCCGCCTGAAATGATTTTATTCACCAGCCTGTCCACCGTTGTATCTGCGGCCGGAGCATATTTTGCAGCTACTTCGCTATAAGATGGTCCGATGGAAGCGCCAGCTGAAGCCTTATGTAATCTGTGGCATGTCGTGCAATCACTTGCACCAATCAGTTCCAGGCCTTTTTCATTTTCTGCCGGAACAGCGGGAGTGGTTGTAGTAGCTGCTGAATCAGTTGCCGGTGGGGTTGTGGTACCGGAAGAATTACAGGCGATAACTGCAGCAGAAACAATAAGCAGCAGGAGGATGGCTTTTTTCATTTTTACTTGGGTTGTTATGTGATGCTAAATTTCGTAAAAAATATTTGAAACGGAGAGCCTATTTTAAGCCCAGAACAGAACGGTTAAAAGCTTCGTTGGAATCTGTTCCTGCAAAATCATCAAAGGCTTTCTCTGTAACACGGATGATATGGTCTTTTATAAATACAGCGCCTTCTTTTGCACCGTCCTCCGGATGTTTAATACAACATTCCCATTCCAGTACAGCCCATCCTTTATAGTCGAAGGCTGTCAGTTTACTGAAAATAGATTTAAAATCCACCTGTCCGTCACCTAAGGAACGGAATCTGCCCGCCCGGTCGATCCAGGGCTGATAGCCACCATAAACGCCCTGCTTTCCGCTCGGATTGAATTCAGCATCTTTCACATGAAACATGCGGATGCGTTCATGATAATAATCTATATACGACAGGTAGTCGAGTTGTTGTAAAACAAAGTGAGAAGGATCATAAAGCAGGCAGGCTCTCGGGTGATTATTTACTTCTTCAAGAAATTTTTCATAAGTCACGCCATCATGCAGATCTTCTCCGGGATGTATTTCATAACAGAGATCCACGCCGTTTTCATCAAACACATCCAGGATGGGTTTCCATCTTTTTGCGAGTTCTTTAAATCCGGTTTCAACCAATCCTGCTGGTCTTTGTGGCCATGGATAAAAAGTAGGCCAGAGTAATGCACCACTGAAACTGGCGTGGGCATTGAGTCCCAGATTTTTTGAAGCAGCTGCAGCGTATTTTAACTGCTGCACAGCCCAGGCCTGTCTTGCAGAAGGATTTTTTCTCACAGATTCAGGTGCAAAGCCGTCAAACAATTCATCATAGGCCGGATGAACCGCTACCAGTTGCCCCTGAAGATGTGTGGAAAGTTCTGTTATCACCAGTCCGGCAGATTCTACGATACCCCGGATTTCATCTGCATAGGATTTGCTTTCTGCGGCTTTTTTCAAATCGATACAACGTGGATCCCATGTTGGAATCTGTACACCTACAAAACCCAGTGATCTGGCCCATTTGCAAATCGATCCAAGTTCGTTAAAAGGCGCTTTATCGCCCATGAACTGCGCTAGAAACAGTGCGGGTCCTTTGATTGTTTGCATTTTTTTTAATTGATAGTTAAAATGGAAGGTTGACGGTTGGCTGAATGTTCACGCTCATAAGCTCAAATAACAACGTGATGGGTAAACCATTTTTCATTTGATTTAGAAGACTCAACCACACTATCAATAAACGCCATCCCGCGGATACCATCCTCCACACCCGGGAAATCAAGACTTTCGGGAGAAGCCTGTTTTCCGTCTATTCTTGCACTCAGGGTTTGTGCAAAATTTCTATAGATATTTCCAAATGCTTCCAGATAACCTTCAGGATGACCTCCCGGTGTTCTTAAATTATGCGTCGCGAAGGATGAAAGTGGTTCCTTATATCCGACACCTGCGCGGAAGATCTGAGTAGGCTGGTCCAGCCATTTTACAATCAGTGAATTCGGTTCCTGCTGATTCCATTCCAGTCCTCCTTTTTCACCATACACACGAATTTTCAATGCATTTTCTTCACCTGCTGCTACCTGTGAAGCCATTAAAACACCTGCTGCACCATTTTCAAATTTCAATAAAACATTTCCATCATCATCCAGCGGACGGCCTTCTACCATGATATTCAGATCTGCACATATTTTTGAAATTTTCGATCCACTGATATATTCTGCGAGCTGTGCTGCATGGGTTCCGATATCTCCCATGCATCCGCTTTTGCCTGATCTTTTCGGATCCGTGCGCCAGGCAGCCTGGACATTTCCTTCACGTTCTGTGAGTTTACTTAGCCATCCCTGCGGATATTCTACCCATACTTTCCGGATTTTTCCAAAGAGGTTATTTTTAACCATCGCGCGTGCCTGTTTCACCATGGGATAACCTGAATAAGTATGGGTTAAACAAAGGATCAGTCCTTTTTCATCTACTTTCTTTTTTAATTGCCTGGCTTCATCCAGGGTGAATGCAATGGGTTTTTCGATTACAATATGAAAACCTTTTTCAAGTGCCAGCATAGCCGGAGCGAAGTGTGCAAAATTGGGCGTTACTATCGTTACAAAATCGATGCGTTTATCCGCAGGCATTTTACTTTCCTTTTCCATCATTTCCTCATAATTCAGATAGGTACGTTCTGGCGGGAGAAATAACATTTCTCCTGAAAGTTTTGCAACATCTTCGTGGATGCTGAGTGCACCGCAGGAAACTTCAATGAGTCCATCCATATGTGCTGCAATACGGTGTATGGCACCAATGAATGCATCTTTGCCTCCGCCAACCATACCCATGCGTAATTTTCTGTTCATTTTATTAATTTATTTACCAGTAAAAAATGCGCTGACTCCCGGCCGTTGAACGCTGGCCTTAGATCGTTAGCCGTTTCCTGAAAAGCTTTTGGCTTAAAATGCAAGTTTAGAATAATAATGTTCAAATTCACACCGGAAACCCATTTGTTTGAAGTTTTTTATTTTCTGAAATAAAAATTACATTTACGATTCTGTATATAACCGTCTTTCTGACGATTTAATCATTAAACGATTGCCATGCTACCGAATGCTATTCCACGCAAACAGCTTTTCACTGCCAGTTGTCTCGCTTTACTTGTCACCTCCCTTTCCTTCGGCATAAGGGCCGGCATATTAAGTGATCTGGGCGTAAGATTTCAACTCACCGCCTCAGAACTCGGAACGATTGCGGCAACTGCTTTCTGGGGATTTCCTCTGGCAATCGTTATCGGCGGTTTTATTGTAGATATCATCGGCATGAAAAAATTGCTGGTGATGGCTTTTATTTTTCATCTGGCGGGTATCATTCTTACCATTGCATCCACAGGCTACTGGACCCTTTTTCTTTCCACCCTGCTGATCGGGATCGCAAATGGTACTGTGGAAGCGGCCTGTAACCCACTGGTTGCCTCTTTATTTACAGACAATAAAACAACTAAACTTAACCATTTTCATCTCTGGTTCCCTGGTGGGATCGTGATCGGAACACTGATCGTTTTCGGGTTAAACAAATTGGGCGTGGGCTGGCAAATCGAAGTAGCCACCATGCTGATCCCCACGCTGATCTACGGATATCTTTTTTCAAAACTTAAATTTCCTGTTACGGAAAGAGTTGCCGCCGGCGTTTCCAACGCAGAAATGTACAAATCCATATTTACCGGATTATTTCTCTTTATGATTCTCTGCATGTTCGGTACGGCCATTACTGAATTATTTACGGGCCAATGGATTGATGTACTCTTGAAAAATGTGACGGACAATGCTTTACTCATTCTCACACTGGAAACAGGTGTAATGGTGGTTGGAAGGGCATTTGCCGGACCGGTCGTGAAAAAGTTCTCACCACAGGGTGTTCTCCTGATCTCCGCCATCCTGGCTTCTTTAGGACTATACCTGCTCGGACATGCAATGGACAATGCCATATTTATCGGGGCACTCGTGTTTGGTATGGGGGTTTGTTATTTCTGGCCGACGATGATTGGATTTGTTGCTGAAAATCTTCCCAAGACCGGCGCAATCGGACTAAACCTGATGGGCGGAGCCGGCATGTTCGCAGTATCTGTTTATATGATTTTCATGGGTAAACATTATGACGCCCTTGTAGCAGCAAAACTGCCCGCAGGAGCAGATTTTCAGGTTTATAATCAGGCTGCAGCGGGTTCAGATATGGCCAATATTCTGGGAGAAGCCAAAAAAGCTGCCGGTCCGGCCATTATCAACTTTACGCTCTTAATCCCCCTGATCCTTATTGTTGCCTTTGCGGGCTTAAATATTTACATGCGGGGAAGAAAAAAACCTGATATTCTGCAGGCCGCTTCCGCTGGTCATTAATTTCATTTTTTCAACCATTTTCATTTCGTACATTGAAATTTTAATACTTATGAATCCTCCCTCTTCCAGGCGAATTCTAATTAAAAATATGATTGCCGGATCTGCTGTTTTAGCAACGGGTTCTCAGCTTCTTTCATCTTATACGCCAAAATCAAATTTAGATCAACTGCAAAAATTAAAAGGGAATATCAACCATTCCGTCTGCCGCTGGTGCTACGATTCAATTCCATTCGAGGAATTCTGTCAGGATGTAAAAAAACTAGGCATACAGGCTATCGATTTAGTTGCACCGAAAGACTGGCCATTGCTACAGAAATACGGACTCTACAGTTCGATGTGTTATGTGGCAGGTAATGTGAGTCTGACAGATGGTTTCGCCGACCCCAGGTTCCATGGCGCACTGATCCCGCAATACGAGGAAGTGATACCGCTGATGGTGAAAGCAGGTTATAAGGATGTGATCTGTTTCAGTGGAAGCAGGAGGGGAATGGATGATGAAACGGGTCTGAATAATTGTGTTCTGGGGCTTAAAAAAATATTACCACTCGCTGAAAAAAACGGGATCACCATTCAGATGGAATTACTGAACAGCAAAGTGAATCATAAGGATTATCTCTGCGATCATACAGCCTGGGGTGTGGCACTTTGTAAAAGACTGGACAGCCCCAATTTCAAATTATTATATGATATCTATCATATGCAGATCGATGAAGGGGATGTTATACACACCATTCAGGACAACCAGCAATATTTTGGGCACTATCATACCGGGGGTGTGCCGGGCCGTCACGAGATTGATGAAACCCAGGAACTTTACTATCCGGCCATTATGAAGGCCATTGTGGCGACAGGCTTTAAAGGATATGTGGCGCAGGAATTTATTCCGGCTTCACCAGATAAAATTGCTTCATTGGGTAAGGCGATTCAAATTTGTGATGTTTAGTAAATGATTTAAATAGATAACTATGGCAGATAATGTGTTTGACGCAATTGTCATCGGATCCGGTATCAGCGGTGGATGGGCAGCCAAAGAACTATGTGAAAAGGGATTGAAGACCATCATGCTCGAGCGGGGCCGCAACATCGAACATGTAAGGGATTATGTAAACGCCAATAAAGAAGCCTGGGACTATCCGCACCACAATAAGCCTACGCAGCAAATGATTAGCGATTACCCGGTATTGAAAAGAGATTATCCTTTGAGTGAATCCAACCTGGATTACTGGGCTGTTGATAAGGAAAGCCCATATACTGAAATAAAGCGTTTCGACTGGTTCCGGGGCTATCATGTGGGCGGCAGGTCCCTCATGTGGGGCAGGCAGAGTTATCGCTGGGGCGATCACGATTTTGAAGCAAATGCAAAAGATGGTCATGGTGTGGACTGGCCGGTACGTTACGGAGAAATTGCACCCTGGTACGACCATGTGGAAAAATTTGCGGGTATCAGCGGTAACCGCGACGGACTGGATATATTACCCGACGGTCAATTCATGCCTCCAATGGAAATGACCTGTGTTGAAACAGATTTTGTTTCCAAATTAAAGGATAAGTATAAAGGATCCCGGCATGCGATTATAGGTCGCACGGCAAATATTACACAACCTTTGCCAGGAAGAACCAACTGCCAGTATCGGAATAAATGTGCGTTGGGTTGTCCTTTCGGCGGCTATTTCAGTACACAGTCTTCTACCTATCCTGCTGCAATGAAAACAGGGAACCTTACACTAAGACCCTGGGGCATTGTAACAAAAATTCTATATGATAAGGACAAGAAAAAAGCGATCGGTGTGGAAGTGATGGATGGCGAAACCAACAAGATTTATACTTATTATGCTAAAATTATATTTCTGAATGCATCTACTTTAAACAGTGCATGGATATTGATGAATTCTGCAACGGATATATGGCCCGACGGTTTAGGAAGCAGCAGTGGTGAACTGGGTCATAATATTATGGATCATCACCTGGGTGTTGGTGCACATTCCACAGTTGAGGGGTTTGAGGATAAATATTATTTCGGCAGAAGAGCGAATGGTTTATATGTTCCTCAGTTCAGGAATGTGGGGAACGACAAGCGCGATTACCTGCGTGCATTCGGTTATCAGGGTGGCGGCAGCAGGGAAGGGTATAAACAGACACCTGAAGAAATGGCTATCGGAATAGAATTGAAAGAAGCATTGTCTGTTCCGGGGCATTGGACCATGAGTCTTGGAGGATTTGGCGAAACACTTCCTTATCATGAAAATAAAGTGACGTTGGATAAAACCCGTCAGGATAAATGGGGAATGAATATCCTTGCCATGGATATTGAATATAAGGACAATGAAAAAAGAATGCGGGTGGATATGAAACAGGATGCGATGGAGATGCTATCCGATGCAGGATTTAAAGACGTAAAAGGATATGATGGGGATGGTACGCTTGGCCGTGGTATCCATGAGATGGGCAGCGCCAGAATGGGCAGGGATCCGAAAACTTCTGTACTGAATAAATACAATCAGATCTGGGATGCGCCCAATGTGTTTGTTACGGACGGATCATTTATGGCTTCGTCTTCCTGTGTAAATCCATCCCTTACGTATATGGCATTTACGGCCAGGGCTGTGGATCATGCAGTAAGTGAGTTGAAAAAGGGGAATATCTAAGTGTGGAGGAAGTGTAGAGGAAAGTGTGGAGTAAATTTAAAGAGTTAGGTGATTTAGGTTAAGCTTTATAACTTTATTAAAATAAGAACAATGAACAGAAGGGAAGCCTTATCGTCCGTCGCTTTGTTACTCGGAGGAACGATCATCGGATCTGAAATGTTTTTGTCCGGTTGTACAAATGCGGATAAAAAAATCGGAACGGCCGGATTGAATTTTTCCGCAGATGATATATCCTTTTTGGATGAGGTAGGCGACACGATTCTCCCGGCAACGGCAGACAGCCCCGGTGCAAAAGAAGCCAAGATCGGGGAATTCATGCATACGATTGTTCGTGACTGTTATACTCCCCCTGACCAGCAGATTTTTGTGGATGGTATGGGTAAGCTCAATGACGCAAGTATTAAAATGAATGGCAAAAGTTTTCTGGAATCCAGCCCGGCAGATCGCAAAACCTTACTCATTGCATTAGATAAGGAACAGAAGGCGTATACATCATCAAAAAAACCAACGGATCCAAATCATTATTTCCGCATGATCAAAGAATTGACGATCTGGGGATATTTCACCTCTGAACCAGGGGCTACGAAAGCGCTGCGCTATGTTGCCGTTCCGGGAAGGTATGATGGTTGTGTGCCCTATACCAAAGGCGAAAAAGCCTGGGCAACTTAGAAACAGATTATTTAATATTTTGAAGTCGCTGCTTTAAGGCATCTAAGGCCGCCAAATCCTTATCATACAGTGTCTGTTGTGTTTGACGATCCGCTGTATTCTGATCAAGATCAGCTTTATAATTTCTTATTTTTTTCTCATAGTCTGTCTGATCATCCAGCAGCTTGTCCATTTTTTTATGCGCCTTGGAAAGCGCTTCCTGATCGCCTGTGGCAATGCCATTTGTAAGCTGGGTTTGTTTTGCCTGATCCGTTTTATTTTGAGACAGGCTGCTTTCGTAGTTGCGGATCTTTTTGGCAATATCTCCTGAATCATTTTTTAAACTGATCAATTTAGACTTGATCTTATCGACCGTTTTCTGCTGGGCCTTGATTTGTTTCTGAATAGAATAGGTTAGAATCTGATGCGTCATACTATCCAGGAAAACGGCTGAACTGTTTACAAAAGTACTGTCCTCTTCGGTAGCAGTAGAAAGAGTCTCACCTTTTTTTACCGGAAGCAGATTGATAATCGTAATATCTTTTTCGGAATGATTTTTCTTATTGATATTAAAATAGGCATCAGATAAAACGGACCCGTTTTTATCGATGGGTACCGACCTGAATACGATGAAGTCCTTATAGTGGGTATCCTTAAATCCCTTGCCCAACATATATTCTTTTATGGCATCTGTTACCACATCCTCCTCATAGGGCACCTGAATCGCTGCCACGGGGTATTGATTTTTCTGAAAAGTGATCACCGTTTTATAAGACTGCGCTTTTAAGATGAAAAAAGAGAACAACACGGGAAAGGTTAATAAAACAATTTTTCTCATTTTCTTTTTGTTATGGTTATAATGGGTTAAAAAGTCGTTTTTGCAAACATACTTCAGTTTCATAATAAAAAGGCCCGGCATGTTTAATTCAAACATTCCGGGCCTCGGCCATTCAATATTTTATCCGGTTTATTTTATCAGACTGAAACAGCTTCTAAAATAACAGAGATTATCTTGATGAACCGTATCCAACATATCCCTGCGTAGCTTTGCATCCACTTTTACCTGAACTTCTGTAACTGGCGCAAGAAGTAAACAAAGAAGTAGCTACTGCAATGATCGCGATAAATAAAACTGTCTTTCTCATTTTCCTGGGTATTTAAAATTAAAAATAAAGGCCTTTATCAGGCGATCCACAGGTTATTCAGAGGAATAGTAAAGCAAATATTAAAGGCTAAGCCTATAACAAGACATTGAAAAGATCAATAATTTTCGGGAGGTACGATATTCAGTTTTAAGCTTTTGGCGTGGCCGGGGCTTAAAATGTTGTTCGAAGGATAAAACAGGAATAAAGCAAAATAAAACAATATTATCTGAATATGCAATAGGGGAGTGGAATTAGATATTTTTTGTGAATCCATCCGCCTAAGATACTTTTAACCCCACCTTAAATTTAACTATTGCAAGTCCATTTTATAGCTATTGGCGGAAGTGTAATGCATCAGTTGGCGATCGCTTTGTCGGGGAAAGGATACCAGGTAACAGGCAGCGATGATGAAATCTTTGAACCTGCCCGCTCTAATCTGCAGAAACAGGGCATTTTACCTTCTGAGACTGGCTGGGATACGGGTAAAATTCATTCGGGACTGGACGCAATTATCCTGGGCATGCACGCCAAAGCGGATAATCCCGAGCTCGGTAAAGCCAGGGAACTTGGTCTTAAAATCTATTCATTTCCTGAATATATTTTTAAGGAAAGCCAGAACAAAAAAAGAGTCGTGATTGGTGGGAGCCATGGAAAAACCACCACGACTTCCATGATCATGCATGTATTGAAGGGTGCCGGTATCGATTTCGATTATATGGTGGGTGCCCGTTTGCCAGGATTTGAATATTCAGTTCGTATTTCTGATGCACCTCTCATTATTTGTGAAGGAGATGAATATCCCGCCAGCACTTTGGAAAAACGTCCCAAATTTCATTTTCTGTTTCCACACATCGCTGTACTAACGGGCATCGCCTGGGATCATATCAATGTGTTTCCCAGTTTTGATTTTTATCTTGAACAGTTCAGCATTTTTATTAAAATGATCGAACCGGGAGGTCTCCTGATTTATAACGAACAGGATCCCGTATTGAATGAGTTGGTTAATAATGAAACTTCTTCAAAAATCAGTAAATCAGGCTATGGCGTACCTGAACATCGCGTGGATGAAGGGAATAGCAGTATTCTTTTGGAAGGGATATGGCAAAAACTTTCTGTTTTTGGTAATCATAATCTGATGAACGTACAAGCAGCATGGCTGGTCTGTCGCGCATTGGGAATGTCTGCATCCGTATTTTTAAAACATATCATTTCCTTTACCGGCGCATCAAAAAGGCTCGAACTGATGGCAGAAAATAATCATACAAGAGTTTATCGGGATTTTGCACACGCTCCTTCAAAAGTAAAAGCCACGATCGAAGCAATGAAATCGCAGTTTCCAAAACGTAAGCTCATTGCTGTATTGGAATTGCATACTTACAGCAGTCTGAATGCAGCATTCATGAAAGAATATCAGGATGTGATGAATCCGGCAGATGAGGCCGTCGTATTTTATTCCGCGCATGCGCTGGAACTCAAGCGGATGCCTGCACTTGATCCGGATCATGTTATGAAAGGCTTTGGCAAAAAGGGACTGGTCGTGATGAATTCGGCCAATGAATTGTTGCAATGGCTGAAGTCCAGATCATTTGAAAACAGTAATTTGCTGCTCATGAGTTCAGGAAATTATGATGGACTGGATATGGCTACCTTTGCAAATGAAATTACTGTTTAACCCATAAATATTCATGTTACAATTATCAAAACCCCTCGCGGTTATCGACCTCGAGACAACGGGAATTAATTTAGCCACAGACCGGATCGTTGAAATTGCCATTGTCAAAATGATGCCCGATGGAATCAAAACCGTAAAGCATAAACTGATTAATCCTGAAATGCCGATCCCAAAACAGGCTTCGGATATACATGGAATTACCAATGATCAGGTAAAAGATGCGCAGACTTTCAGGCAGGCAGCAAATGAGCTGAAGCAGTTTCTGGATCAGTGCGACCTTGCCGGTTACAATTCAAATCGTTTTGATATTCCGCTACTGGTGGAAGAATTCCTGCGCGTAGGTATTGAGATTGATATGAAGGGTAGAAAATTAATTGATGTGCAGCGTGTATTTCATATGATGGAACAACGCACCCTTACGGCAGCCTATCGTTTTTATTGCGATAAACCCCATGATGGTGCACATGGCGCCACGGCAGATGCTGAAGCTACCCTTGAAATATTGGTTGCACAAACTGAACGTTATCCACAATTGGGGAGCGATCCGGATAGTATCGTTAAATTTACTGGAGATGACCAGATTGTGGATTTCGCAAGGAGATTTTCTATGGAAAATGGGATTGAAATCTTTAACTTCGGAAAACATAAAGGAAGGGCAGTTGCTGATGTATTGAAAACAGAACCTCAGTATTATGATTGGATGATGAAGGGTGATTTCCCAATGCATACCAAACAAAAACTTACGGAGATTTTTAACCGTACAATGTTAAAAAAGGATAAGACAGTAAGTTAACAGACCAGATATATTTTATTTTTAATGTTTTATAAAGTAATCAATTGCTATTGATTGGAAAAGATTGCTGTCATACCAACTTATAACGAAAAGGAAAATATCGAGGCGATTATTGAAGCCGTATTTTCTTTGAATCAGGAATTTCACATTCTCATCATCGACGACAGTTCTCCAGACGGCACTGCGCAGATCGTTCAAAGACTTCAGCTTAAATATCCACAGGAACTTTTCCTCGAAATCAGAAAAGGCAAACTGGGTCTTGGCACAGCATATATTCATGGATTTAAATGGGCGGCGGAAAAAGGTTATGCGTATATTTTTGAAATGGATGCAGATTTTTCGCATAATCCAAAAGATCTTCTGCGGTTATATGATGCCTGCAAATTACAGGGGGCCGATCTGGCCATCGGTAGTCGTTATGTTCAAGGCGGGGGAAATGTGAACTGGCCCATGAACCGGATCATTCT
>Ga0209863_10000701_pt1 | contig 15209 bp, 14 predicted proteins | sample OrgsoiDNA2013046_FD_185796 | JGI IMG/M metagenome (GOLD analysis project Ga0209863, IMG submission 185796) | Permafrost soil microbial communities from the Arctic, to analyse light accelerated degradation of dissolved organic matter (DOM) -... | ecosystem: Environmental > Terrestrial > Soil >...
GGATACTATCGGTGGTACCAATAAAATTAATTGCTGTGTCAGTATTGGCATTGCCGGTTAACCCCCAACTGTTATTTGAAACAATATTCTGCCAGTTGGGCGTTGCAGGCGAGCCCATATTTACCATCAGTTGATTTAATGTTGAGTCATACAGCATCAAACCTTTTGCCGGGTTGCTGATGGCCGTTATAGCCACACTGGTCATACGCGGAATGAGCAGGCCTTTGGCACTATTGCTGATGTCCAATGCCGAGGAATTATCGGGCGCGGCGGTACCGATCCCCACGCTTTGGGAAAAAGAAATAGTAGAAAGACATAATGCTGTCAAAATGGTAAATATCTTTTTCATACTGCCAATAATTTTGAACAAAAGCAACGAAAAAATCTTCGCGTAGCCTTCTTTATCATACAGGTTTTCATCATAGGATTGGTCTCGCCGGAAATTCATTCAGGCATCACTAAGCCAGTAAAAGCGGGATGAGTCGGTATCGAAAGAGGGTTGTCACCGCCATCGTTATTATGAGGAGTGTAAAATTTCTCATGCTGTATTTTTTTGTTGTTTAATACCGGGTTGTAAATAAGTTCAATAACTAAAAATAGGAGAGTCACAAGAGGACAACTACTCCCAATCAATGACCGGCAGCAAATACTTATTGTAAGGCAGGAGTGGGGTGAATACCGGCGGAAGAGGCAGGATATTATTGGGGTAAGGCAGAATTATTGAGGCGGTGTTTTAAAGGGTTTCCAGCCTTTGCAGGAATTCTTCCTTTTTTCTGCGGGAAACGTCTATGACCGTTCCGTCACTCATGGTAACCGTTCCGCCTTCTCCTCTTGTATAGTTTTTTACGTGGTGCATATTAATAAGGTGGGATTTATGCACCCGAATGAAATTGCAATCATTTAAAAGCTCTTCGTATTCTTTAAGCGTTTTTATAACCAGCAATTTTCGTCCGGCGGTAAAGAAAAATTGGGTATAATTCACTTCGGCCTTGCAATGAATAATGTCTTTTACGGGAAATACCGTCAGGCCATTGAATGTAGGCAACGCAATTTTCTTCAGATCATTCTGGTACAGCTTCAGGTTATGAAACAGCGCTTCAAATTGTTGCGCATTTTGTTTTTTAAGCTGCCGTTGCTCGTAGTGGCCAAGTGCTATGGCGAGGTCTTCTTCTGTAAATGGTTTTACCAGGTAATCCAATGCGGCAAATTTTATGGCCTGTATGGCATATTTGTCGTAGCCGGTTGTAAACAGAATTTCAAAATCCACTTCGCTCAGTTGCTGAAGCATCGTAAACACGGTCTCATTTCCAAGCTCCACATCGCTGATCACCAGGTCTGGGTGCAGGGTCTCTATGGCTGACCTGGCCTCGGCGTTATTACTGCATTCAGCCAGCACGGTAACATTTTTAAAATGTTCCCGCAGCATGCCAGTCAGTATTTTCCTGCTGTCCTCCTGGTCTTCTATAACAATGGCTCTGATCATAGTGTACATACATTAAAACGCAAGCTCAATGGGTAATAGCAGTTCTACCCGAACACCCGCCGGTCTGTCATCCGCATCTTTTACCTGGAAGATATTTACGCTGGCTTTTGCTTTTTTTAACCGGTTGATGATGCTCAGTCGCTCGGTAATAATCTTTTTCCCCATGGATTTATGCTGGGTGTTTTCTGCGCGTGCCGCGGAAGGTTCTGCAAGGCTTCCATTTCCATTGTCTTCCACCACACAGCAGATCATGTCATTTATTTTGCGAACCTGGATATTGATCACCCCATCTTTTTTATTAAGCAAACCGTGCAGTATGGCATTTTCTGCAAATGGCTGCAGCAGCATGGGTGGTATCAGCGTGTTTTCAGGATCAATGAGCGGATCGATCTGGATATGATAGGTAAAGCTGTTATTAAAACGCAGCAGTTCCAGTTGCATATACAGTTCCAGCGCATGTAACTCCTGTTCCAACGGTACTTCCTGCGCCCGCGAGTTCTCCAATATCAGCCGCATAAGGCTGGCAAACTTGGTCAGATAGGAGGAGGCGCTTTTTTTATCATTATCCATTACGTATTTATTAATGGAATGCAGGGAGTTTGAAATAAAATGAGGGTTTATCTGAGCGCGGAGTGCTTTCATTTCCACTTCCATCACCTCGTTGTCAAACCTGATCTTTTTTCTGCGGTTGTATAAAAAAACAAACAGGCTGACGAGTCCCAGAATAGCAATGGCTGCGACAATAAAAACCCTGTTTAAAAGGGCCTGACGTCTTGCCTCGGATGCCTGCAGGGCAATCTCATGGTCCTTTGTTTCGGTCAGCCTTTCGGTCTCCATGGCCGCCACTTTCTTTTTATTCTCATCGTTAAAAATGGAATCTTTATACAGTGTATAATTTTTATGGGATGCTAACGCCTTTTGATAATGGCCAAGACGTTCTTCAATTTCAGAAAACAACAGGTTATGAGTCGACAATAAAGAAATATCATCTGCCTGCTGCGCCAATGCAACAGCCTTCGTTACATAGTATTCCGCGCTATCCAGCAAAGTCTTTTTATCCTTTTTCATAAATGGTGCTACTTTGTAGATAGCTGCGGTATCTTTTGCAAGATCCAGGTAGAGCTCACCCATGAAACCGTAATTGGAACTAAGCCCGTTAATTATCGCTAGTTTTTCATTGATCTTTAAAGACTTTCTGTAATATTCTTCTGCATTTTTTGCATCATGCAGCTTCATGAGAATGTTTCCGCGGTTACTGTATATTCTGCCTAACCCAGGCTGGTGATTCGCCTCTTCAAACATTTTTATGCCTGCTTTATTAAATGCATCTGCGCTATCATAATTCCCCTTGCCCAAATAAACAATTGCTATGTTATCAAGGTCCGATCCGATTCCAAATTTGTCCCCTTCTTTTTTATACAATTCAAGCGCCTTTTTATAATTTCCTATCGCCTCATCATATTGTTGAAGGTAATAATAGTTTACACCCATATTATTGTAGCAAACACTTGTGCCGTGCGAATTGTTAATGCTTTCATATAGCTTTAGTGCAGCCAGATTATATTCGATCGACTTTGTATAGAATCCGGTGCCCTGGTAACTATTGGCTATATAAACAAGGGCTGCCGCCGTATTTTTTGTCTCCCCTGTTTTAATAAGGATGTCGTAGGCCTTCCGGGCATTCACCATGCAGGAGCTGTTGTCGGACATATTATAGTACACCCGGGCCATGGAAAGATAGTACAGGCCCAGGCCCTTTTGCCAGCTGCGTTGTTCAGATAATTTCCTGCCTTCATTTGCGTATCCGGCAGCCGTAGCGCTGTCGTTGATGGCGAAGAAATTGGCCAGCGAGAACAGTGTTTTTATTTTGGACGTGTCATCTTTCGGGTGCGACAAAGCAAGTAAAAGGGAGTCTTTTAATTTATCTCCCTTTAGTGATTGGGAGTAGGCTGCAGGCAGCAATAGTGTAAGCGCGGATACAGATAAAAAAAGGAACAAAGTAAATTTGAACCGCTTCATGTGAATTGCTTTGTTACGCTTCGAAAAGATACTTTATTTAAAAATGCGAAGAGAGGCGAATCCCGGAAAAGAGAAAACCCTCTAAAATCATTGATTGTGAAGGGTTTTGAAGGGACCGGGCGGATGGGTTGGGTCCCATTTGCCGATACCAATGATCTGATATTTAATTAATTAGATCGGTGTCACTTAGAAACTAATTGCCTCCGAAATGAACTAGTTTATGGACTTTTGTATTTTAACCCCTTCGTCCATGCTTAACCGAATCCCGTATATTTTTGTATTCCTGTTTATTTTGGCCACAGCCTGTGAGCAGAAAGCAGATGAAGATAAATTAGCGGTCCCTATCCCCATTCTCAACGAAAATTTCGATTCGAATAAACTCGGATGGGCTGAGGAGTATACGGAGGCCCATAAGACCGAAATCAAAAACGGTAACCTTTATATTTTCTCCTATGACACGACAGCGGTGCAGTCGAGCAACGGCCCGACGGACAATTCATTTTTGCTGGGGTTTCCCAACAGTTATGAAATCAGTTCTTCCATCACGTTGATGACACATAGCCGGCATGCGCGATTCGGCATCTTGCTGGTCAGTTCGTCTCTCGAATACAAATTTTCCGTCTCCGATTCCGGCACTGCTGCCGTAATGGAATGGGATGCCAATCGCAAAACAGAAATACGGCTTTTCACTCATCCCCTCAACACTTCCAGGGATACCGGTATGAAGCACCTATACTTCGAAATCAACGTTCATTACCGGAATTTCGAATTCTATGTTAATAATGAAATAATGGGTGAAGGCATTTTGAATTCCAGGAGCTGGGAAGGTATCCGGCTTTTCACCACGACCGGTTCTTCCATAGCGGTCGATTATCTAAGGATTAAAAAAGTAGACTGAAAGGAGAGGATCATATCAGCGAAATAATGCCGGAAGCTCATCATATATACAAAGGCACTTTGATCATTGAAATGCTGGCCATTCCGAGATATTCGCCAGTAAAAATATCCGCATGCCACCTGGGCGGCATGCGGATAAATACAATCTCCATTGCACCGAATATATTTAGTTTGCTAAAACAGCCTCCTCAGCTGCCTGCACAACAACCCTGGCTACTGCTTCCGGTTGTGACATGAAAATGACATGACTGCCTTTCACTTCTGTTACTTTGGTTTTGGATCTTTTATACATGGCATGCTGAATACTTGGGTCGATGCTCTTGTCTTCCGTGGCCAGAGTTGCATAGGTAGGTTTATCCCTCCAGGCAGCATGCGTAATATTCGTTACAAAACCTTTGGCGTAAAAAGCACCCTGAGAAGCATACATAAAATCTGCTTCCTCTTTGGGGAGATCTGCACAAAAACCAGCATGATATTTTGCTTTGTCATAGTATACGATCCCTTTTTCGTCCGGAGGCAATACGCCGTTTTCAGGAGCCGGAGGAGCTGTTTGCAGCCACTGCAATGCCGATTCACCGTTATCCGGCTGGAAGGCAGCGACGTAAACCAGCGCTGCAACCTTTGGGTGATTTCCGGCTTCTGTAATAACGGCACCACCCCATGAATGTCCTACCAGTATCGCGGGACCATCCTGGTTGTCCAGTGCAACCTGGGCGGCCTTTACGTCATCCTCCAATGAAGTCAGCGGGTTTTGAACAACGGTCACGTTGTAACCTTTTTTGGTCAGCACACTGTATAATGCTTTCCATCCTGAACCGTCCGCGAAGGCGCCATGAACCAAAACGACATTTTTGATGGCGGCCCCAATGCCACCGGTCAATTTTGTTTGTGTTGTTTGTGTTTCCATGTTAATTGGTCGTCGATGTTTTTATTTTTCATCGACGACACAAAGATGAGAAATATGCGCGACCTGTCTGTTGTTCAATCTTCCCAAAATATTGTAATTATTTCCCGGTGTGGCTGATTTGCTTTTTTAGTCCGGAACAATCGGGGACTGAAAGATATTTTTAAAAAAATCTAATTACCTACTTGATTTTCAATTTCTTGCAAAACCACCTCCCGAATCGAAGTCGACCTGCATGCGGGTCATTAACCCTTTGCCAATTTCCCCAGGATCTTTAATGCATTTTCTGTTTTGTCGTTCCACTCGAGTCCATAGCTCAATCGCATACAATTGTTGAATTGATTTTGAAGGGTAAACATAGAGCCTGGAGAAATGGTTATTTTTTTCCCAATCGCTGCATTGTACAGATCGATGGTATCTGTTTGTTTTGGTAGTTCTACCCACAATGACAATCCACCCTGTGGACGACTGATTTTTGTGCCTTCGGGAAAATGTTCGCTGATAACCCGAACATATTGCAGATAATTATTGTGCAGTACTCTTCTCAATTTGCGGAGATGCGCTTCGTACCTTCCTGTCTCCAGGAAACTGCCAATGGCTTCATGTGTGATTGACGTGCCGCTCAGAGAATGAAACAATTTCACTCTGGTAATCTGCTCCATAAAATTTCCCGGAGCCACCCAGCCAACCCGGTATGCCGGTGCCAGTGTTTTTGAAAAAGAATTACATAATAAGACAATTCCCTCTTCATCAAATGATTTACAGCAGACCGGTCTCCGGTCACCAAAATATACATCTCCGTAAATATCATCTTCAATAAGCGGCAGATGATATTTTGCCAGCAGTTTTACGGCTTCCTTTTTATTTTCGTCCGGCATGAGGCTGCCGAAGGGATTACTGAAATTGCTTACAAAGAGACAGGCAGCCAGTTTTGTTTTCCGAAGAATCTTTTTCAGCCCATCCAGATCGACGCCGGTTTGCGGACTGGTCGGCAGTTCCAGCACCTGGAGGCCCAGACTGTGGGCCAACTGCAGAATTCCATAGAAGCAGGGACTCTCCACCGCTATTTTATCTCCCCGTTTGGTGAGTGACATGAGACAATAGGAAATGGCCGACATACAACCGGCGGTCGTCAGAATATCTTTTTCGACAAGATTTCCCTTCCAGTTAAAAGACCATTTTGCGATCTGTGCGCGTAGTTTTTCATTGCCCTTAAGGGACTCATATACGGTTCCACCACCCGGTAAGGTTCTGACCGCCTGAACGGCTGCCTTATTTAATTTCGCAATTGGCAATAATGCCATTGCCGGAACACCTCGGGAGAATACAGTAAAGTTTTTCTCAGCAGCATTGATTGCTGCATCTTCAAATATATCGTCTCCTCTTACCGGCTTTCTGTTTTCAGGCATACTGATACCGGGAATGGCGAGTCTCCTGCGAAATGTATTACTTACATAATAACCCGACTGCGGTCTCGATTCGATAAGCGATTTGGCTTCCAGTTCATAGTAGGCGAACTGCGCGGTGGTCATACTTACACCATGCTGCCGGCAAATCATTCTGATAGATGGAAGTTTGTCGCCTACTTTCAGCAGGTCAATACTGATCTGCTGCTCCAGACTTTTTGCAATCTTTACATAGAGCAGTTCTTTTTTTACACTTGATTTTCGCATATACAACTGTATTGGTCAAAATTAGTAAAATTGTATCTGTACCGGTACAATAAATTTATGGACTTTTGTCTTCATGTTAAACATTCCATTTCAAACCATAGACTGGACTTCGGTAGCGGAAACGAAACACCCTGGCAAAACCGGCGAGGCGATATGGCGGACACTGGAATGGCCCGGACTGAGATTGAGACTGGTTTGCTATTCGCCGGGATATCTTGCAGATCACTGGTGTCGCATAGGACATATCGTGTATTGCATAAGCGGTGAACTGATCACCGAGATTGAGCACGGAGAAATATTCAGGTTAAAAAAAGGAATGACCTATGTGGTATCAGACAATCAAAGTGTACATCGGTCCCGGACAGAAAAAGGGGTAAGTCTGTTCATTCTGGATGGTAAATTCTTACGATAACTAAAAAACACAAATATGCACACATTTATTGTAGATTCCTTTACAGAGAAGCCATTTAAGGGAAATCCGGCAGGAGTATGTTTTCCCGAACAGGATATCAGCGAAGGGCATATGCAACATATTGCCAGCGAACTCGGCATGTCTGAGACTGCATTTGTGCGACCCAATGGGAATGCGGATACCTATCATATCAGGTATTTCTCACCCAAAATGGAAATTCCGCTATGCGGGCATGCCACGCTGGCGTCGGCCAAAGTTCTTTTTCAAAATAAAGACGTGAATGAAATCCATTTTATCACCATTCAGAATCTGGATCTGAGGATCAGACGCCAGGAAGAAGAGATCACCATGGAGTTCCCGGTTTATGATACTATAGCAAAAGAAGCACCGGCACTCCTGGTCGGTGCGCTGGGATTAGATGAGGTAAAAAATTCCGTATACAATGCTGAGCACAATATTCTTCTGCTGGAAATAGCTGATTCTGATGTGCTGGCCAAATTGAATCCAGTTCAGAATGTGTTGGTGAATAGTCACTCGGGTATTAATGGTGTACTCGTGACTGCTGCTTCCAGGGATCAAAAATATGATTATCATTATCGTTATTTCTGGCCCTGGGCAGGTACTGACGAAGATCCCGTTACCGGTGGAGTACAGACTTTCCTTGGGAAGTACTGGAGTAAGCGTCTGGACAAAAAAACCATGAATGCTTTTCAATCATCATCACGAACCGGCCATATGAAAGTGGAAGTAAGTGAAAAAAATGTAACGCTTACGAGTCAGGCAGTCATCATACTGGAAGGAAATCTGTTTCCGGAAAACTGATATTACCTCAAACCTAATCTATGATTCGCTGGTATGAATGACTTAACCATTTACAAAAACAGATATTGTATTTCAACCCAAAAGTCAAGACTTGATCTGGAAACCATTCATGATTTTTTATCCAATCATTCTTACTGGTGCAAAAATATTCCATTTGAACGGGTTCAGCAATCGGTAGAGAATTCGTTAAATTTTGGCATGTATTACGGTCAGCATCAGATCGGGAATGCACGAGTCATTTCAGATTTTTCTACCATCGCTTATCTGGGCGATGTGTTTATTCTGCCTGAATTCAGGGGACGAGGATTGTCGAAATGGTTAATGGAAACAATCGTGCATCATGAAAACCTGCAGGGACTGAGGAGATGGATACTGCTTACCGGGGATGCACACGACTTGTACAAACAGTTTGGATTTAACGAAATCGCGAGTCCCGAAAGATGGATGGAAATGTATAATAAGGATGTTTATAAATGTCCCGGTTAATAAAAATGGAAAGAGCTCTTTCCAAATTTAAGACTGTTAGTAAGACGAGCCCTCACCCTGATGAATCGCAATCAAACCGGCGACGAACCCAAGGCAAAACAACTCCTGCAACAGGTCGTGCAGAATGATGGGGGAGGAAAAGAAACGGCGCAGGAATTGTTGAAGGAACGGTAACATTAAACTGTTGAAACATCCGCAGCTTTTGCATTTAACCAACGTCTTGCAGGGTTTTCTACAAACCGGTAAGTAAGAAAAGATACAAACAATGTGAGTGCAATAAAAACAAGACAGATCGTCCAGGAAACAAGCAAACCCGGCACCTGGTTCTGTTGTTGAGGCGCACCTTGTTTGACAGGATTCAGGTATTCCAATGTATATAATATGACAATTAACAGAGGCTGGTGTACCAGGTAGATCGAAAAAGACCAGTCACCGATCCGTTGAAATGGTCTGGTTGAAAAAATTCTGTTAATCCCTTCACTTCCATATGCGCCACAAAGTAGAATGAAAGGGAAAAAAGCCACCGTAATCATGTCGGGCAGGTTAAAGTGCATGCAGGTAAATGCACCTGCAGCCAATAAAACCATCGTCCAGCCATTGCCCAATATCTTTTTCCCCCATTGATCAATAAATGCATGGTGCATCATCATGCCCAAAATAAAACCGCACATACACCTGACAAACCCATATTGATAAGCCACATTAATTGTCAATTCTGCCGGATTTTCTTTAACAAATGAAATTTCTACAGGTACGGTTACAATAGGAATGATCAGGAACGTAATACAGGCATACCCAATAAAACAAATGAAACAAACGAATGCCCGACCCCTTGATTTAAGCCGGAAAAATGGCGTGACCAAAAAAGGAAAAATCATATAGGCCCACCATTCTGTACTAATTGACCAGGACGCGTGTACCCAGGTAAACCAATTATGAAAGTTCATGGAATGCAGGAGAAGCAGGTTTGTTACTACTGAATAAGCATTGTTGTCAATCTGTAAAATGGGGTTTTTAGGGACGCCCAGCCGGGCGGCTAAAGATAAAATGAAAATAGTGAATATCAGGGTTGCAAAATGTAAAGGATAAACTCTTGAAAATCGGGCGATCGTGAATTTTTTGAAATCCTTTCTTTTTACCTGCTGTTTAAACCGGTTCCCATAAACATAACACATAATAAAACCACTGAGAATAAAAAAGAAGTCGACCATCAAATACATGCGGTGTAAAATCATGGAAGCAGATGGATGCACCAGGGCATTCCCCATAAATAAGTCAACATGGAAAATCACCGTAAGCAGGGCAGCGATCCCACGCATGGGCGTAAGATTTGTTAAATACGATACCCTGCTGGTACGGAGCGGATTTTCTAGCGTCATGAGAAAGTTGTTAGGGGGTTATATTATTCAAGAGCGTACTTTCAGGATTTGAGAATAAAAGGTGAAGCCAGCTAACGGTCACGCTTATCCAGATCTCTTTTCTTCACTCTAAATAGCTTTTCACAATTTCCCAAAAGCTAACTATTAAAGCTATGCTTTAAATTAAATCCTTCCATCCCGATTGAGCCATTTCCATATTCCGGCTTGTAACTGGTAATTATAACTCCCTGAATGGCATTTGGTTAATCTGGTTTAAAGTCTCGGCGTTATTGGTTTATAAGGCTTTTCAAAATTATTTGCCCCACTTGTTTTGAGTAATTTCGAACGAGTTTATACTTGGAGGTTTAATCCTTGCACCTTCGAAATGAGTAGTTATATTGCTGGCAGGGCAAAATATTTTGGACTAGTTATTAGCTTATTTATTTCATTTAATTCATTTTCTCAAACCGGTAGACACGGGGCAGGCGGAATCAAGGACAATTTGATGGGCAAGTGGAAAGCCATTATTTTGCGTTTCACCGATGACAAAGATTCCAATAAAGTAATTCGAATTGATTTGACAGACCCAAAATCAATAAAATATTTTTCCGATACTATTTTTTATAATGGTTTAAATGGCAAATTAAAAGCCGAATCAGATACAAGTTTGGAAGCAAAGAAAGCGATAATGGAAGTTAGTCATTTATTTCAAGATATGGATAGCATTTATGTTACTCTTAATCTTGATAGTACTTATTCCTTGAACAACCAACTTACAGTATTTGGATTCGCGGCGAATGGAATTGTTTTCACAACACTTAGAGGGCATAAATATTTCTTAGGAGAAAGCTTGTTTGCAGAGAAACAAAAGACAATTGCATTTAATGTTGCAAAAGACGATAATAGAGTTTACGTAATCGTAAAACTTACAAAAGATACATTGATAATTGACGAAGGATGGCATGAGGTCAATGGTCCGCCAATAAAAGAAATTACTTTTAAAAAACAGTAGTGACTTAAATACGAGTTTAACAGTTCGGAATAAGGGGGACCTCAGATTATGAAACGCCGATTGCAATTTTGTCCATAGCTCGAATATCTGAAATGAGTGAGACTTGGATTGTTGCAGAATATTATTAAACAAGACAGGTTACCTGGCAATCCCCACTGACAATCTGACGAGTTTATTTTTTGCGTTGACGAGCCTGACCCAATAAATGATCCAGCAAACCATTCCTGTAAGCACAAATAAACTTCCGAACAGCGCCAGGTATGATGAAGATTGCATTGTTGAATAATTTATAATAACACCAAGCGACATTAATATGCAATAGGCTATTCCGATAGTATACGTTGGAGTCTCATCTGTTCCTTGAATTTGTACCTGAGAATTATCAAGAATGGACTCGCCAATTTTGGATGCCATTTCCTTTGAAATGGAATGGGCAATCCGAACAACGACAATAAATTGCCAAACCATGCCGAAAACGGGGATGAGTTGTAACCATACCGATCCTGGAGACATTTCTCTATTCTCCGGACTGATTACTTTCAATGTATTTTGTTGAGCAAGAAAGAAAAGTATCGCCGGAATTACGAAAGCCAGCAATAAGGCTAGTTGTAACATTTTTTATTTGAAAGTAATATAATTAATTCGTTCTTCTAATTCGACGTTATCAATGCTCTTAAAAGTCGATATCTCTAAGGGTATTTACTTAGAGATATCTCCACAAATTTAAGGATGATCAGTAACCGCTTTTTACATAATTGTCATATAAAGACTTTGATTAAATACATTATTGTAAGCTCCCAAGAATTCCGGAGGAACTTGCACTCCAATAACAAAGTGCCAGAATTTGAGCTATAATCCAAAATATTACAACTTACTTCAGGTAAGTCAATACAATTCGGGGATTATCAGTTTCTTTGGTTCCGGTTACGTGCGGTCTTCATCAACTAACCGGACTAATCCTGCTGGTTGCTGCAGCGTAACGGGTAATGACTTTCCCGAGCTGGCAATTTCAAACACGTATTATTTTTTGTATTCAATCCTGATCGCCTTTCTTCTTTACATCTATAGGTTCGGGATGTTGATCCGGTTGGAAAGGATTATAGTAATAAATGTTTTCCTTATCGTATAATATTAGATGAGCTTTCAATCTTGTATTAAAATGGCTGTCATTTTTAGCTGAACCAGCGGTCCAGCCAGCCTCTGCGAGCGACGCCATTCTTGGGAATATTAAATATTGCAATCTTCTCTTTGAGACAACGGTCTCCGTCCATAAATTTCCCTGCAGGCCAAGTATGTCCGTTTTGTCGGACAAACCGGCGGCTATTGAATTTTCCGGGAAATGATAAATATCAAGATATGAATTGAATTTTTTCTTGTCCCATTTCCGGCCAGATTTATGTGTACTGTCTTGGACAAAATCAAGATAAAGTGGCAAGCGTGGACATAAAACCACTTTGTATCCTTTTGAAATGGCTTCGTTTAAACTTTCAGGTTTATTCTGTCGCCACCAACTAACATAAGTTTTATTAACAGGCAACCCTGCAGAAACTGCTTCATCCCAGCACATCAGGTAATTACTGAATTTTAAAACACTGTCTCCCATTCTTCTCAGGAAATAATATTCTACTTGATTCAAATCAGTCATTTGATTTGCTGCCATTAATTTAGCAACCCCGGGATTTTTTTCCCATGCTGCAATACCAAATGCAACCTCGTCGCCGCCTAAATGTATTATTCCGGACGGAAAAAGAGTTCTGATTTCATTAAGAATATCAGTTAAATAAGCATACGTTTCTTCGTTAGCCGGATCAAGTGTAAAAGCAGGATACCCCGGTGCATCGCCACCGGAAAAAGCAGGGTAAGCACGATTGGCTGCAGTTGCGTGTCCGGGTATGTCTATTTCAGGAATAATAGTAATAAACCTGTCTTTTGCATAGTCAACGATTTCACGGATTTCTTCCTGGGTATAGTAGGTGGCATTTGCCAGCGAGTCTGTAAAATTCCCTTTGCCACCAACAGAAGTTAACAAAGGATATTTTTTTATTTCTATCCTCCAACCCTGCGAATCACTTAAATGCCAGTGAAAACGGTTCATCTTGTAGAAAGCCATCCAGTCCAGTAGCTCTTTTACTATTTGTTTTCCAAAAAAATGCCGTGACTCGTCCAGCATAAAACCTCTCCAGCCGAACCTTGGCTGATCATGAATAACCACATGCGGCAATACCAGTTTATTTTTTAACAGGCTTGCTGATTTGTAAAGTTGTAATAAGGTAATCAGGCCATTGAACAATCCTGCGGAATCTGCAGCCGTGATGGCCACCTGCTTTTGAAAAGTCACCAATTCATAAGAGCCGTAAACATACGAAGAAGGCAGGATTTTCAGGTCAATAACCTGCTTTGGTATTTGACTGTTTTTTTGCTGCGGACCAATTTTTTCATTGAAATAGCGAAGTAAACCAGACAGCTTCTTATTATTAGTAAAAAGCTGCGAATTGTTCAGAACACAATTCCCTTTTAATACTTCAACCTGGCTGGGGTAAGGAATAAGATTTAGGTTCTGAGCTTTTGAATATCCGGTGCTTAATATCATGAGCGCTGAAATGACATGCACCTTAAAAAGGAATTTATACATCTGATTCATTTGATTCCCGATAAACGTTGCTTACCAGATATGGATTCTTTTCTCTTCAGGTAAATACATGGTATCGCCTTGCTTTACGTGGAATGCCTCATAAAAATGTGGATTGTTCATCAGCGGACCATTTACGCGCCACATAGGGGGAGAGTGTGGATTATTGTTGATCCATAAACGCAGGAATTCATTTTTCATTTTTACGCGCCAAATAAGCGCAACAGAAATAAAGAACCGTTGGTCTGGTGTATAGCCGGCGATTTTAGTGCTGTCTTGTCCTTCTTTGGTCAGCTTAAAAGCATCATAGGCAATCGAAACGCCGCCTACATCTGCTGCATTTTCGCCAACGGTCATTGCGCCCTTAACGTGCACGGTATCAAGCACCACAAAAGTATTGTAGAGGTCAATTACATTTTGCGTTTTTGCTTTGAACTTTGCATAATCATCTTTTGTCCACCAGCTTTTCACGTTGCCTTCCTTGTCGAACTGAGCGCCCTGGTCGTCAAATGAATGTGTAATTTCATGACCGATTACCATGCCGATACCTCCGTAGTTGAAGGCATCATCGGCATTGTTGTCAAAATAGGGAGGTTGCAATATAGCCGCCGGAAAAACAATTTCATTGGCGTTTGGGTTGTAATAAGCAGTAACTGTTGAAGGCGTCGTGAACCACTCGCTTCTATCCACCGGTTTGTTGAGTTTAGCCAATTGAAAGAAATAATTGTTAGATGAAGCGGATACTACATTTTCAAAATATTTATCTTTTACAATTATCACATTGCTATAGTCTCTCCACTTATCGGGATAGCCTATCTTCTTTGTGATGGCAAACAATTTTTCTTTGGCTTTTAGTTTTGTACTGTCGCTCATCCAGTCCAGCTTGTCTATTCTTGCGGCTAATGCTTTCTGTAAATTATTTACCAGGTCCAACACACGTTTTTTTGCATCTTCTGTAAAATATTTCTTAACGTATAATTGTCCCAGTGCCTCACCCAATTGCCGGTCTATCAAGCTTGCCATTTTTTCACCGCGCGTTTTTTGCACTGCCTGCCCGGAAATTACTTTATTAAACTCAAACGAAGCGTCCACAAAAGGTTGGCTTAACACATCTGCATAATTATTAATAGTATAAGCTTTCAGGTAAATTTTCCAGTCGCTGATGGGAATGGATTTCAGGGCAGTATTCAGCTTGTTGTAATAGGCTGGTTGAGCCACGTCAATAGAATCAGTTTTCGCACCCAAATCATTTAAAACATGCTGCCACCCGATATTTGGGTGTTTCTTTACAAGCGATGAAACGGACATCTTATTATAATTGGCATTTACGTCGCGCAATTCAATATTGGTTCTGTGAGATCCGGCGAGTTGCTTGTCGATGTTATAAACAATATCAGCATCTTTTGATGCTATTACTGTTCCGCTGCCGGTAAGTTGAAATAGCTTGGCGAGGTATAATTTGTAGGCTTGCTGAATAGCCACGCTGGGTGCATCCGTTTTGAAATAATAATCTC
>Ga0209863_10000703_pt1 | contig 15181 bp, 19 predicted proteins | sample OrgsoiDNA2013046_FD_185796 | JGI IMG/M metagenome (GOLD analysis project Ga0209863, IMG submission 185796) | Permafrost soil microbial communities from the Arctic, to analyse light accelerated degradation of dissolved organic matter (DOM) -... | ecosystem: Environmental > Terrestrial > Soil >...
GGGGCGAGCACGTGTACGCCGCGCAGGACGGCATCGTCGACCGCGTGCAACACGCCGCAGGCGAGCACGCCGCAGGCGACGCTCGCGGCGACGTGTATCTGCGCCTGTCGCACTTCGGCGGCATGGTATTCACCCACTACGACCATCTGGCGGCCGTCCCGCGCGGCATCACGCGCGGCGCCGCCGTCAAAGCCGGCGAGCTCATCGGCCTGGTGGGCGACGCCGGCACCGAGCATGCGCATCCCCGCCGCTACATTCACTTCGCGCTGTCCGTGCGTCCCTCTAGCGAGCTGGCGGAGGTTTACTGGGACCCGACGGAGATGATGCGCCGGTGGCCGCTGCGGGTGCCGGCGCACGGGACGGTGGCGGGGTTCGTGCCGGCGGAGACGGAGATTGTGGTGCCGGGGGGGCAGAGGCGGGCGCGGTGATGGGGGAGGTATCCACGCTCGATCCTATCCCCACGTCCGCGGACGTCCGCGGATGTCCGGAGGCGGCCGGCGGGCATGACCCCGGTGGAACAACGGCGCCAAAGGTTGACCGGGGCGGGTCTTTCGGCTGGCGCGGTCGTTGCTAACCTCTGGAACGATGATGTTCGTCCCCGCCCTCGCGCTCGTTCTGGCCCTCGCCGACGCGGCTACGCCCGCCGCGACGCCACCGCCCGTCCCAACAACACCCGCGGCGGTGCCGCGCGTGCTGCCAACACCCGCGGCGGTGCCGCCCGCGCCGCTGGCGCCGGCCGTCGCCAAGCAGATCCTGCGCGTGCGCCGCGCCGACATCGTCGACGGCGGCGGCCACGTGGTCATGCTGCACGGGGTGGCGTTCGGCAACCAGGTCTGGAGCAACGTGCGCCTGCCGCGTAAGGACCACGCCGAAGTCGACTACCAGCGCGTCGCCGCGATGGGAATGAACGTGGTGCGTTTCTACATGAACCACCTGACGTTCCAGTCGGACGCCGCGCCGGACACGATGCTGGCCGACGGCTGGCAGTGGCTCGACGACAACATCGCCTGGGCCAAGAAGAACCACGTCTACCTGGTGCTGAACATGCACGTCCCGCCCGGCGGCTTTCAGTCGCTGGGCAACGGCAAGGCGCTGTGGGAAAGCCCCGAGCAGCAGGAGCGGTTGATCCGGCTCTGGGTCGAGATCGCGCGCCACACGCGCGGCGAGCCGACCGTGGCGGGTTTCGATCTCCTGAACGAGCCGGTGGTCACGCGCGCGCCCGCGCAGTGGCACGACCTGGCGGCCCGCATCGCCGCCGCGATCCGCGCGGTCGATCCCGAGCACATGCTGTTCGTCGAGCGGCTGAACGCCATCGCCAACCGCTGGGAGGAGGACGAGAACCGCAACTTCTTCACCATCCCCGATCCGAACACGGTCTACGAGTTCCACTTCTACAAGCCCTTCACCTTCACCCACCAGAGCGCGTCGTGGGTCCCGTTCACGCCCGAAAATGTCCGCTACCCCGACACGCGCGCCGAGGTCGAGTGGTTCCTGCTCGATAGCAAGGCCCGCACCGACGGAAGCCCCAAGCTGCCGCCGGGCGACACGCCCTGGACCTTCTATCCGGGCGCTCCGTTTCGCGTCGACGATCCGACCATCGTCGTCGGCAAACCGGTGCTCGTCACCAAGGCCAACTCGGGCCGGGTCTACTTCGACGATCTGGTCCTAGAGCAGCTGGCCGACGACGGCTCGGTCAAGCGCCAGATCTGGCGCCAGAACCTGACCGGCACCCGCGGCTGGTTCTTCTGGACGTCCGACGGCAAGGGCGGCGCGGTCGCAGCCCACGACGGTCACGGCGACGACAAATCGGTCGTCGTCGCCGGCACGGATGCCGACGCCAACCTCGGCTCCGACGTGCTGCGCTTTCGCACCGAGCGCGGGGCGACCTACCGCCTCGGCGGCTGGATGCGGGGCGTGGCGATCCCGGCGACGGCGACCTGCCAGATCCGCCTCGACTTCTTCAGCTCGCGCGCGCCCGTGCAGGAGAGCGACAAGAAGTTCGTCGCGCAGGAGCTGGACGCCTACGTCGCCTGGGGCAAGCGCCACCAGGTGCCGCTCTTCCTGGGCGAGTGGGGGGCGATCAAGTTCGCGTTCGACGACGATCGCGGCGGGCTGCGCTGGGTGGCCGACATGCTCGACCTCTTGCGCGCCCGCCACCTTCACTTTTCGTATCACTCGTATCACGAGAACATGTTCGGCATCTACCGGGGCGACGGCACGCTGCCCGACCCGGCCAACGCCAACGCGCCCCTCATCGAGCTGTTCACGAAGCAGCTCGCCCCGCACGCCCGGAAGTAGCAAATGCGTTCTTTTGATCTCAGTGTTCGCCATCGGCGTCCGCCATCTTCTTGAGCACGATGGCGATGGTGGACGCGTCGATCTTGGCCTTCTTCATGAGCGAGGCGGCCCGCTGAGCATCGTCGGCGTCGATCGCGTCGAAGAAGGCTTCGACCTCCCCGATCTCGGCCAGTTGCTCCAGCACCAGGGTGCCTTCGAAGTCGCTCTCATCCATCACGCCAGCTCCGCAAACGACCGATGGCTACCTTCTCGGCTCATACCGCATCGCCACCGCCCCTGAGCGGAACTCCACCCGGCTCACGAGCTTCAAATCGACACGCTTCGATAGCCCCGCGAACAACGTCGGGCCATGGCCCACCAGCCTGGGCTGCACCACGAACTCGTAGTCATCGATCAATCCCAGCTCCGCCAACGCGAGCGGGAGCTTCACGCCTCCCACGAACAGTCCCTTACCCGACTCCCGCTTGAGCTTCTCAACAGCCTTCCCCAGATCCCCGCGCACGAGCTCCGCGTTCCAATCGACCCGATCCAGGGTGCTCGACACGACGTACTTCTTCGCCGCGCCGATCGTCCGGGCAAAGGCTTCCATCCAATCGGGCCTCGTCCCCGCCGGCGTCGGCGGCCGCCACGCTGCCTCCATCATTTCGTAGGTCACCCGGCCAAAGAGGAGGGCATCGGCCTGGGCGAGGTTCTCGACCGCGTGACGATGCAAGTCTTCGTCGGCAAATCCCTCACGATGATCGCAGCATCCGTCCAAGGTGACGTTGATGGAATACCGAAGAGGGCCCATTACGCGAGAGTACCGCCGAGCTCGACGATGCGCGGCGGATTCTGGGTGAAGTCGCTGCACCTCACCCAGGTCGGTCGCACGCGGAAATGGGTGATACCCGGCCAGGCGAGCCGCTCGCGCCGAGAAGCGAGCACCTGTAGAACGCGTCACCGTCCCTTCTCCAATCGACCCTTGAGCGGCCTTGAGATCGCCCACCTAGAGAAGTCCATCGCGACTCGGACCGTCTTCCAGTTCTGGAATAGCACATGCCGGTGACCGCAAACGAGGCAGAGCCCCGGACTCGAAAATGAGCCGGTCGTCAGATGGAACAACAAGCCAGCTATCACGAATTGATGGAAGCTATCGTCCCCCTTCGCTCCCGATGCTGGCGTGGTCATCGTGGAAGAATGCGCCGACGTCAGATCTTCGCCGTCCACGAGTACGATCAGCGACAAACACATCCCGCGTGGCAGTGGACTTTCAGCCAAAACGAACTGCCTTAGCGCTTCCGCCTGGGGGTTCCACAGCTTCAACGAGGCACTTCGTTCCCGCTTCGCCACGTGCGCTCGCCAGAATACCGACGCCGCGAATCGGCTGATCGCACCACAATCTAAGTGTCCGACGTCTGCCGATCGCAGATAGCTGCCGGCGGGCGCTCCTCCTCGTCTGACGATCGCGCGCGCCTTGAGCTGTTGTATCAGCCCAAGAGTCCCATCTACCTGATAGGCCAACCGAGCAACGTAATCTTCGTCCTTTCCCAGACGTTGCTCGCAGTTGTCACACAGCAGATATTCTTTGATCTGGAAGGAGGTCTGCACGGCTCCGCCGGTACGGAATAGAATTGGGTTTGGCGAACCGTTTGCGCGAGTTTCGTCTCGCGCCCGCCGATATCCCCACCTAGGAAGGATGTGGCTGTCGCACAATGAAACGCCCGTTGCACCACAAAGGGGACAGTCACCCACGACGGCCGACTCCGCACCTTCTCGGACAGGCCGCATCACGTTGACTCCGTTGCGTATCTGAACATAAGCTCAGTGCCCTTGTCAACCTGGCCGGTCCGCTCTGAAGGCTGCGTCGTAGGATGATCGTCGTGTCCAAGATTCCCGAGCGCATCTCCGTCAACCCCGCCCAGTGCGGAGGTCGGCCGTGCGTCCGCGGGATGCGCATCCGGGTCGTGGATGTGCTCGATCTCCTCGCGGCCGGGCTGACGCAGCAACAGGTCTTGGAGGAATTGCCCGACCTCGAGTCACTCGACATCTCCGCGTGCCTCCGGTTCGCCAGCGGCAGGCTCGATCATCCAACTGTCGCGGGGTGAAGAGGTCGACCCCAGTTGTCACCCGCCATCACCAGATTGACTAACTGAAACCATGTCACCCGCCCGCGCCGAATCACCCGGCCGCCCCGTCCGGATCGCCCTCTGGATCGTCCAGGGCTTGCTGGCCCTGACCTTCGTCGGCGCCGGCATCTGGAAAGTGGCCACGCCTATCCCGCGGCTCGCGGCGATGATTCCCTGGGCCGGGCAGGTCTCGCCGGGGCTGCTCTACACCACGGCCGTGTTCGACACCCTGGGCGGGCTCGGCGTCTTGCTGCCGTCGGCCACCCGCATCAAGCCGGGGCTCACCGTTGTCGCGGCGCTCGGGTGCGGCGCGCTCCAGGCGGCGGCGATCGTCTTCCACTTCTCGCGGGGGGAAGCGGCGAACACGCCGTTCAACTTCCTGCTCGTCGCGCTCTCGCTCTTCGTCGCCTGGGGTCGCCACTGGCGGGCGCCGATCGCGCCGCGCGCGTGACCCTTCGCCCAGACCCGAGTGCTATATTCGAGTCATGTCTCCCAGGGTACAAAAGTTGGTCTAGGAGGCCGCCGAGCTGTCGCCGACGGAGCGCCTGGCGCTGATCAAGGAGCTGGTCGGCACGATCGACGTCAGCAGCGGACAGATGGATCGGCAGCGACGCGCGGTTCTGGAGTTCCTGGCCATCCCGACGGCCACTTCCGGAGTGCCTGATCTCTCCTCGAACTAGTACGGCCTTCCGCGCGAGGCGTCCGCCTTCGCCAAAGTCTGGGCAAATCCTGAAGACGACGTCTACGATCAGACGTAGCCGGCTGGCATGGCGGGCGAGAGCTGGTGCAATTCGGATATGGCGCGCGCCGGTTTTACCCGCATCCAAGCCGTTGAGCTGGCTCAACGGATAAAGGAACTTTCCATCGCCGAGCAAGCCAAGCTACTTTCCCGCGTGATGCTGGCGGAAGGGAAGAAGGTTCCCCCATCGGCGATCCGGACCATCCAGCGGCGCGCGCGGGCGTCTGGGATGCCCGCAGACGCGGTTGAACAGCCAGTGGTGCAAACCGTCCGTGCGGTCCGAAACGGCCGCGCCCCCCGACGTCGCCGACCGATGGCCATTCCGGAACTTGAAAGGGAGCGGGCGATTCGAGCCCTCCGTCGCTTCTGCGACAAGGTGCCCGTCGAGATTCGGCATCAGCTCCTGCACGATTTTCGATTCATCCGATCGGACATCGAGCTCTTTGAGCGACGACCGCACTACCTCGAACGTCACCGCCACGTCGAGCACGTGGTGGCCAAATTCAGGTACAACGCGAAGCGTGGCTCCTGGACTCTCTTCTGGTCAGATCGAAACCTGCGCTGGCACGCCTATGATGGGTTGGAGGATCGGCGCGACTTCCTCGAGCTGCTCCGAGAGGTCGAGAAGGATCCCACCTGTATTTTCTTTGGGTGAGCGGCAGCTCGGCAAGTTCGCCGATGTCCCAGCCGCAATGCGCTCAGCGCCGGCTCGCGATGCGAGCCTTGACCTCGGCCCACGGGATGGCCTTCACGGCTCCGGTGTCGACCTCGCGAATGCGGCGGGCGATCTCGCTGGCCAGCTCCGGTTCGACCTCGACAGTCGTCTCGTCCAGACTCGCGATCAGATCCTTGGCCAAACGGGCTCGCTCCTCCGGAGCGAGGGCGAGCGCGGCCTTCAGAATCTCCTGGGTCGACATGGCGATCTGAGTGTACCTCGCTTCTCAACGGCGGACATCGGTGGCCCCCCCCGGTTCACGCCGCCACGTTGCGCCCCGGATCCCCCTCGTCGTAAATCACCCACAGCGTCCCGCCGACCGGCGGCGGCGCCCGCAGCGTGGTGCGTCCCTGCGTTCGACCCGACGGGGTGTCGAAGGCGTACTCGACGCGCATCACGCGACGGCCGTTGACCCGCATCAAGCTCGACGCGATCCCGGTGACGGTCGCCAGCGCCGGCTGGCCGCTGACGTAGATCGCGCGCAGCCGGAGCGCCCGGCGGCCGCCGAGCGCGAACAGCAAAGCGCCCACCACCGCGAATCCGAGCGGCAACAAGCCGAAAGGCCCGATGACCGAGGCGCGCTCACCCCGCAGCCGCGACCGCGCGGGCGCCTGCGCGTCGTATTCGATCGCCAGGGGCGCCTGGTGGCCCGCGCCGACGATCGTCTCCGGGTGCGTGGTCCCCGTCGAGCCCGCGCGCGGGTTCCCGGTGGCGTCGACGAAGGTGTAGCCGATCCGGTAGATCGACCCGCCGCTCACATGCATGCTGGTCGGCTCGACGGAGGTCAGCCGGGCCTCCGCCGCGACGCCGCGGCGGTCGAAAATCAGGTCGTTCCAGAACGGCCCGCCCGCCACGCTGAGGACGATCGCGAGGATCGTCCCGATGAGCCCCCAGATCCCGCCGAACAAGAGCAAGAACGCCGTCCCCGCGTCGAGCGCCCCCAGCCGGAACGCGCGCGGCGCGGGCGCTGGGAACGGCGGCGTCACGACACGAGATGGTACCGCAGCTCCGGCGCGCCGCTGCCGCCCATCGCCTTCGGCGGCACCACGACGATGTCCAGAATGCCGTCGTCGCTGGTGACCCGACCGTTTCGACCGCCGGTGGCCGTCGCGGTGGCGGTGTAGAGGCGCTTCTCCAGAACGCGAGGACCGTCGCCCATGATCGTTCTCTAGTGCGCGATCGCATCGCACGCAAGCCCCGCGGCAAGTCCGCCTACCTTTCTGCCGCCTACCTGCCGGCCGCCGTCCTGCCGGCCGACTACCTCCGAAACCGATCCCCGTACCGCTCCGCCGCACCCGTCTCCCAGGGCCGATATTCGTTGATGAAGTCCACGCGCTCGCCGATGGGCGGGTGGCTCGCGCGAAACACCTTGTAGAGCCAGCCCGGCCGCGGCACAGCCAGGTTCTGCTGCTGCAGCGCCACGAAGGCCGTCGCGCCCGCGTGGTTGTCGTGGGTCAGCTCCAGGCCAAAGCGATCGGCCTCGTGCTCGTGGTGGCGCGACAGCGCGAGGACGGCCGGCGCGATGACGAACGAGAACAGCGACAACAACATCATCAAGAGCGGCATCGAGGCGACGTCGGAGATCCGGATGAACCCGAAGGCGCCGCCGAACTTGCCGAGCAGCAGATCGGCCGTGCGGTGGACGCCGTAAAGGCCGAGCAGCGTCAGCCCCGACGAGATCAAGATGTTGAGCCAGACGTGGCCGAGCACGTAGTGGCCGAGCTCGTGCCCCACCACGAAGCGCGTCTGGCGCGGCGTGAGGCGGGCGAGCAGCGTGTCCCACAGAACGATGCGCTTGGTGTTGCCGACGCCCGTCACGTAGGCGTTGACCTTCTCGGTGTCGACGCTCTTGTCGACCTCGTAGACCCGCGCCCCCTCGACGCCGGCCCGCGCGGCCACCGCCAGCACTTCGCCCTCGAGCGCCTGGTTCTTCATGGGGCCGAACTTGTTGAAGAGCGGCGCAATGAAAACCGGCGTCACCAGCAAAACGATCGTGAAGAACGGCAACGACAGCGCGCCCGTCCAGAGCCACCAGCGCGTCGGGCTGCGCGCCAGCAGCAGGTACGGCACCCACAGCACCAGCGCGCCCACCACCAGGCCGATCACCAGTCCCTTCACCTCGTCCCCCGCCCACTTGCCGAACCGTTGCGTCGACAGGCCATAGGCGTGCTCGCGCGCGAAGCCGACGTAGTAAGAGAGCGGCAGCTGGATCAGAAACAGCAAGGCCGACAGCACCACCAGGTAGATGACCAGCGTCGGATAGAAGTGGCCGCGGCCGAGGCCGGCGGCGAAGGTCCGCAGTCGCGCCGACAGGCCCGTGAACAACAACAGCGCCGGCAGCGCCAGCCCCAGCACCTGCTCGACCGTCCAGATGACGTTCCCGCTGCGGTAGTAACGGAGCGCCTTTCCCGACGGCGGCGGAACGGCCACCGGGCCGGCGGGATCTTCGGTCGCGGCCGCGGCCGGCGAGCCGGGAAGGTCGCCTTTGGCTTGGGCGCTCACCGTCGGCAGGCCGCCCTCGCCCGCCATCGTCGTGCGTAGGGTCAGCCCTCCCCCGATGAACCCGGCCATCATGACCGGGACCAGTATGACCGGCTTCATCGGCTGGCGCCCAGCCGAGCCGTGACCCAACCCGGCGAGCAGATCAAACACATGACCGGCAGACTATCAGGATCGCGCGGCGGCAATCCTGGCGCCGCCCGGCTTGCCCGCCCGTGTCGGCTCCGCAACAATGCCGACCCCCTGAGACGCGGAGACCTGCTCCTCACGCATCCGCCCACCATGCTACGAATGTCGCGTGGCGACGCTTCACTTCATTTGCGGGAAGGCGGGAGCCGGTAAGACGACGCTGGCGCGCGAGCTGGGGCGGACCCTGCCCGCCGTCGTCATCTGCGAGGACGAATGGATCTCCGCGCTGGGCTTCGCGGATCATTCCCTCGAGGACTATGTCGAGGCGGCTTCGAAGTGCCGCGGCGTCATCGGCCCGCTCGCGAGTCGACTGTTGCAGCTCGGCGTCTCGGTCGTTTTCGACTTCGCCGGCAACACCGTGAAGGGAAGGCAATGGGTGCGTTCGGTCTTCGAGGCCGCAGGGGCAGAACACCTGCTGCACGTCATCGAGGCGAGCGACGCCGAGTGTCTGACCAACATTCATCGGCGCAATGAAGAAAAGCCGGCCGGCATCTACTGGGGCCACGTCGCCGACGACCTCTTCCACGCCGTGACTTCCCACTTCGCGCCCCCGACCAGCGACGAAGGATTTCAGGTCGTCACGCACCCTAGACAATGATTACCGGGGTGCCATAGCGTCTGAGCCGCGAGCCATGCCCGATCAACCACCCTCGCCCGCCCGGTTTTTACGGGCTCGAGGCAAGACGTTCAGGCATCGGAACGAGCCTGCTCTATCGCTGGGCGCGATACTGAGCCCGTCGCCTCGAGCACATCGCGTCGCTCTCTTGCGGTTGCCGCCGGAAGAGCGTAAGCCAGCGGTCCGGCGGCGACGACCCAAGGTCGCCTTTCGAAAAGGTTCCCAAGAAAGGATTCCCACATGAAGAAGTTTCTGGTTCTGTGCAGAGCGCCGCTGGCCTCGTTCCAGGCGTTGAGGAATGCCTCGAAAGAAGAGCGACAGGCGATGATCGATGGTTGGAAGGCGTGGGAGGGCAAGAATTCCGCGTCGATCGTCAACCAGGGAGCGCCGCTCGGAAAAAGCTTCCGTGTAACGACGACCGATGCTTCACCGATGGCCAACGACCTCGGCTCATTCACCATCTTCCAGGCGGAGTCGCAAGAAGCGCTCGCCGCGATCCTCAAGGATCACCCCCACCTGATGAGATCGGACGAGCGCTTCATCGAGATGGTCGAGATGACGCCGATGCCGACCGCCTGAGACGCGGAGGTCTGCCGGTCGCCGTAAGGCGCGGTGGCCTTCCCGTCCCGCGCCGCGAACCGAAGCCTACGGATCGAGCTCCGGGTAATACCGGAAGATGCCGTGCTCATTGAACGGAATCCGGCGCGGCGAGGCGAGGTACGCGGCGACGGCGGGCTCGGCGGCGACGCGCTCGCCGAGCGCCACCAGGCGCGGAAGGTTGGTCGTCATCCGCGCCAGGGCGCGCGGGAAGGCGTAACCGAGGCCGGCCATGATCTGAAACAGCGACAGATCGACGTACGACAGCGCGGCGCCCACCGTGCGGCGCCCGCCGCCGGCGACGTTGGTCTCCAGCACGTGCTCGAAGTAGGCGAGGTATTTCGGGATGCGGTTCTTGATGAACAGCACCGCCCGGCGCAACGCCTCCGCCTGTTGGTCGTGATAGTAGAGGCTCGAGGCGATCGGGTGGTGCGTGTCGTGCGTCTCCAGCACGAAGTCGGCGATCGTGAGCTGAAGGTGGTTGGCCTTGAGGCGGCTCGCCTCGTCCTCGGGGACCAGGTGCAGGCGCGGTCCCAGGTATTGCAGGATGGCCGCAGTCTGCGACAGCAGCACGGCGCTGTGGCGCAGGACCGGCGGCGCGAAGAACGGCCCGCCGCCCTCCGCGCCCGCGAGTAACGCCGTCATCACCTTTACGCCGCCGCCCTTCTCGGCCGGCAAGCGCGCGACGTCCACGTACGGCGCGCCCGCCGCCTCCAGCGCCAGCCGCACGAACTCGCCGCGCCCCTGGATCGAAGGCCAGTAAAAAAGCTCGTAGGTTTCAGCCCCTGTCGCCATGCGAGGGACTATACCCCCGTCGCACCGTCATCTGACCGTCGGTGAGCCGTCAGCCGCCGAGCACCATGACGGGCGTGTCGAAGACGCCGTTCGTCACGTCGATCGTTCCGCCGTCCGACCCGGTCCCGGTCAAGGAGAAGCTGCCGGTCGCGTGCGCGCCGCCCGGTGCGCCCGGGTTGTCGATGGTGATCGTGCAATCACTCACCGTGGTGCTGTAGACGAAGTTGACGTAGAGCGCGCCGATGCCCGCGTCGTTCTTGCAGTGGTAGGTCCCGCCCAGCGGGGTCGAGGTGTAGGAGACCACCGTGATCCCGATGCCGTAGCCGTTGTTCTCGGAAGCGCCGACGAACTCGAAGAAGTCCTGCGAGGCGCTGGTCACGTGCTGGGCGATCGTGATGGTGCCGCACTGGGGGGAGCCGTTGTGATCCCAGGTCGCCGTGCCATCGCCCGGGATGATCGGCTGGCACGGACCGGAGCCGCCGTTGCCGCCCTTGCCGCCACCGCCGCCGGTGACCCCGCCGGAGCCACCGTGGCCTCCGCCATCGGGGCTCGCGGCGCTGGAGCCACAACCGACCGCCGCGAGCAAGATCAACCCCAGAGCAATCCGTTCCTTCATCTTCATCGTCGTCCCCTCGCCGACCAACTTATCAGAAGCGATCGTCTACCAGCCTCCTCCGGCGGCCTTGGCGCCCGGAGGCGCGGCGGCGGGAGCGGCAGCCGGCGCGCCTTCCGCGATGGTGTGGCAATTGTAGCAAGCGAAACCCTTCGGGGTGGCGGGGCTCCATGCTTGAAGGTTCAGCAGCGCCACCATCGCCGGCTTGACCTGCGTGCCCATGAACTTCACCGCCTCGGGCTTCTTCTGCGCGAGCGCCATGAATCCCGCCCGATCGGTGGGCCCTGGCAGCTTCGGCAACTCCGGGTTGGGCATCTTGTACTTGTTCTCCGCGGCCTTGCTGCCGTGGCAGGTCTGGCAGCTCATGCTCTTGTACTTCTTGTCGAAGCCCACGTAGAGCTTCTTCATCTCCGGCAGCACGGTGGCCTTCATGTACTTCTTGTGCTCGGCGAAGCTCATCTTGTCCCAGTCGATCGTGGAGCGCGCCGGAAGCTTGGGAGCGGCCGCCGCGTCGTCGGCCGGTTTGCCAGCGGGCGCAGGCGGGTCCGCGGCCAGCGCGACGCCTGCGACACAGAAAATGCCGAGAGCCAGAGTGAGGGTCGTTTTCATGGGCGGTCCTTTCGCGTTGTGCGCATACAGATGACCCGGGCCCATCCTCGTTACAGATATTTTCTCGACGGTGCCTGATGCGAGGGCGCTCGCGGTACTTGAGCGCGAGGTAGTTAGTTGGTGGGCCTATCCCGAATTGAAAGAGTGCTCGTCGGTGAAAGAGCGCTCGTCGGTAGGTTCCAGCGTCTCTTGCTCCCGTCGGTATTCGTCGGCGTATTTCTGGTAGTCGCGCTGACGCCCCGTCCGGCCCAGGCCTACACCTGGATGATCCGCCACGGTTACACGGGGTGTGCGACCTGTCACATCGATCCGTCGGGGGCGGGACTGCTCAACGAGTTCGGCCGCGCCGAAGCCGCCGACACGCTGCGGTCGCATTACGGAAGCGATCCGCCGCCGGTGGAACCATTCTTCGGGATCTGGAAGAACCCCGATTGGTTGCTCACCGGCGGGAGCTTCCGCGACATGATTCTCTTCACCAAGATCGACGGCGCGCCGCGCACGCAGCAAAACATCCTGATGCAAGCCGACCTCCGTCTGGGCGTCTATTCTGGACGCTGGCGGTCGGCGGCCAGCCTGGGGCTATTGACGAACGGCAATTCGCCGGCAGCCCTGGTCGGAAACTTGGTCGCGCGCGAATATTGGCTCGGGTACACGTTCGCCAACGACACGGTGTTGCTGCGCGCGGGCCGGATCAACGTGCCGTTCGGGATCCGATCGATCGAGCACACGCAGTTCGTACGGCTGGAGACGCAAGCGGACATCAACGACACGCAGGAGCACGGCGTCGCCGTGGCTGCCCGGGGGGGCGGTTTCCGTGGCGAGCTGATGGCCATCGCCGGGAATTATCAGCTGTCGCCCGATGCCTTTCGCCAGCGGGGTTACAGCGGGTACCTGGAGTGGAGCCCGGCCAGTCACTACGCCTTGGGCGTCAGCAGCCTGGTCACCTATGCGGCGAGGGACGTTCACCTCGGGGTGGCGAATCTCCGACAGGCTCACGGTATCAGCGTGCGGGCGGCGCCTGCGGAATGGCTGGTCTTGCTTGGCGAGGCCGACTACATCGCCGAGGGCCTGTCGGGCCAGCCGCGCTGGAACGGTCTGGCGACCATGCTCCAAGCGGACCTCGAGCCGTGGCAGGGGCTCCACTTCATGGCCACTGGGGAGACCGGGACCGACACGCCCGGGCTGCCCGGCATCGGCACCTCGTGGAGCCTCTGGGGCGGCGTGGCGTGGTTCTTCCTGTCGCACCTCGATGCCCGGTTCGATTACGTGCACCAGAGCTTCTCGACGCCCGCGCCGGTGGGGCGCGTTCCAGCGGACGCGTACATGGTTCAGCTCCATCTTTTCTTATGAGGCCCCGCATGCGCACAAGATTGTTCTCGGCGTTGCTCCTGGGAGGCGCGTCCTTGCTGCTCGTCGCGGGTTGGCCGGGCCCGGCGCTGGCCATCTCTCGCTTTCCCGGCAACATGAAGACCGACCTGAATCTCGGCTACACGCCGCCCTGTCGTGTTTGCCACATCCAAGGCACGACCGGCGCAGGCACCGTGCAGACGCCCTTCGGTTGGTCGATGCTGGCGCACGGGCTCACGAGCGATCGGAGCACGCTCACCCCGGCGCTCGACGCGCTCCGCTCGGGCAACGTCGACAGCGACGGCGACGGCGTCCCGGATATCGACGAGCTGGTCGCGGACACCGATCCCAATACGCCGGCCGACGTGTCGTTGTCCTCCGGCGATCCTTCGTACGGCTGCGCGGTGGCGCCCGAACGACCGAATGGCCGGACCGCCGCGTTGATCCTGTCGGCGATCGCGATTGGCGTCGGGGTGAGCATTCGTCGCCGCCGAAGATCGCCGCACGTCGGGTCGCGATAGTCAGCAGCGGCCGGGCGGCCATCACCTCGATACCGGCCTACCCCTTGAACGTGTCGTACGCCGCCGCGCGCGGCGCGATCCGCGCCTCCAGGGCCTGCCGGTCCGCCTCGGCCATCGGCACGAGCCCGCGCGCGACGCCCAGGTTCTCCCGCACCTCCGCGATCGTCGAGCAGCCGACGATGACGGTGTCCGCGATCGACGCCGCGTAGCGAATCAGCTCGGCCGCCCCCGCCTCGCGCAGTAGAGGACCGGCGGCCATCACCTTCATCCCGACGACGCCGATCCCTTGGCGCCGCGCCTCCCCGACCACCGTCGGCGCGAACGGACGGTAGCGCGGGTCGGCGGGGTTCAGCGCCACCAGCACGCTGTCGAAACGAAAGCGTCGCATCGCCTCCACCAGCACGGCGGGATCGTGGTGCCCGGTGAGCCCGATGAATCGGATGCGGCCGTCGGCTTGCGCTTCGCGCGCCGCCTCGATGGCGCCGTGCGGGCCGAACAGGACGTCCAGCTCGTCGAGCTGACGCAGATCGTGCATCTGCCAGAGATCAAGCCGGTCGGTGCCCAGCCGCCGGAGCGAGTCGTCGAGCAGGCGCAGCGCCCGATCGCGGGTGCGCTCGTGGGTCTTCGACGCGAGGAACACGCCGTCGCGCGCGCCGGGCCCGGCGCTGCGGAAGGCCTGACCGTAATAGTCCTGACTCTGCTGGTAGGCGGGCGCGGTGTCGCAGTAGCGAACGCCCAAGCGCAGCGCCTCGAGAATGACGGGCACCGCCTCCTTCGCCCGCCCCGTGGTCCGGAGAATCCCCTCGCCCCCGAGCGACACCGGCAACACGCGCGCCCCCGTCCGCCCGAGCGTCCGCTCGTCGAGCGCGTCATCCGCGAGTTGAGAAGCCGTCGTCATGTCCGACGGGATTGTGCCACGCCCGAAGCGCCGCGGATGGATTTGCGACGGCGTCCGGCGTGTCGCGAGCCAGATCAGCTGGCGTGCGGTGGGGATTGCTCATGGTGTGAAGGGGCCTGCACAGGTCGGAGGACGGGAGGTCGGATCGAATCGCCGGGCCCGGGCTTTCGTCTGTTGGCGCGAATCGTGCTCAGCGCACTGTGGTCGAACGAAAACGACCATTCATCAATCCAAGGAGATCCGGCCATGTCGAAGCACCTATCACTCGCGTTCGCTCTCACCATCGTTGCCCTCTGCCAGGCCGGCTGCGCCGACCCCGAGCCCGCCACCGACGCCGCCGACGAAGCGGTGGCGGCGGTCTACGAGGGGAAGATGACCGTCCCGCAGGCACAGGACCATTGCCGCTGCCGCCTCGAGCTGGTTCCCATCGGCGGCACCGTGTTTCACTTCGGCCTCGATCTCTCGCAGAGTCCCCCGGTCTCCTATCCGTTCCAGTCCACCGTCGCGGGCGCGCGTGTCTCCATCGCCGAGGCGCCCATCTCGCGGCTCCTGAACATCCGCTCGAACGCCAACGGGAAGTGGGGATTCAAAGCCGTCAAGATCCAGGGCAGGCCGCTGGCGCTTTCGTTCGTCTACGAGC
>Ga0209863_10000704_pt1 | contig 15181 bp, 11 predicted proteins | sample OrgsoiDNA2013046_FD_185796 | JGI IMG/M metagenome (GOLD analysis project Ga0209863, IMG submission 185796) | Permafrost soil microbial communities from the Arctic, to analyse light accelerated degradation of dissolved organic matter (DOM) -... | ecosystem: Environmental > Terrestrial > Soil >...
CGTAAATATCCTCTTTGTCCCATTTTTCCAGCCATTTAGGCTCGTTCTGGGCGAGTCCGGCTTTCATGGGAAAATCGGTTTTAGGAAGATTCAAAGTCTTCTTGGGATCAAGCGGCGTAGGCATTCATTCTCCGGTTCGTGTGGTTGATATTTCATTATAACCAGAGTGGTTGAGGATGCCGGACGAGCGCAGGCGAGTGGAATTAGAGTCGATCCTCCTCGGCACTCAAGTCACATCCACCAAAGCGCAAGATCCCTCTGGCCTACTCACACGCTCTGCCCATTCACGCCAAAAGCAGGCGCGAATGGGGACCCGAATGCGCGCGTTCGCTCGACGGCCATCGGGATGACGCGGTCATTTTTTTTTACATCTATGAGGATCTTTCGTGGCGGGTTGTCTCGAAACTTTACTGCTTCTTAACCGTCTGTTCACATTTGTTTGAAACCCGGGAGCATCTGGGTGAATCACATTTATTTACAGAGCTCATTCAGAAAACTTTTACCTACTAAAATCCCTTAGAGGCTCGAAGTAAAAGCAACTTGCACCTTAATTCGCTCATCTTGTATGGGTGTATCCAGACCACATGGATTTTGTGGTTAACAGTGAAAGAAGTTACCGGTCGAACCCATGGCGAATCAGATCATCGTTCCACGTCCTACGCATAGCTATTACGGCGAAGCACCGCGTCTGTCTCTTCTTCCGGAAATGCACCGTTCCATGCTGGGTTCTTTGTTGCTCAACATCAAAGACTCATTGTTTCCGGAAAAACTGCCACCCCTGCGACTGACGTCGCGTCCGGTGCAGGTAAGGGAGATCTGGACACGTCGCAGTCCTAAAAAAGCAGCAACCGGCTCACTGACCGTACACATCTTTTTCATTGCAGCGCTGCTGGTAGCTTCATACATCAGCCTTCATACTTCACACGTATTCATCAAACCGGAAGAGCACGTAACGCTGATTGCTCCTCCGTTGAGCGATTACCAACCGGTCATGGCGCCGAAGGAGACAGTGAAGGCGCTGGCCGGCGGCGGTGGCGGCGGCGAACATGCCAAGATCTTTGAATCCAAGGGCCGTCTGCCGAAAGTGGCTCCTGAGCAGTTCACTCCGCCTACGGTAGAGATCAAGAACATGAAGCCGAAGCTGGCGATGGAAGCAACGGTTGTGGCTCCGGCGAACGTAAAACTGCCGGATAACCCGAACCTGCCGAACCTTGGCAATCCAATGTCAGCGCGCGTAAGCGGCCCAGCCTCAAACGGTCCTGGATCGGGCGGCGGCATCGGCTCCGGTAACAATAATGGCATCGGCTCCGGCACCGGACCGGGACACGGTCCCGGCCAGGGTGGCGGCTTTGGTGGCGGCATCTATTCACTGGGTGACATCGGCGTAACTCCGCCGGTGGCAAAATTTACCCCGGAACCGGACTTCACTGAAGAAGCCCGCAAGGCAAAGTATCAGGGAACCGTAACGCTTTCAGCGGTGGTCGGGCCCGATGGCAAGCCGCGTAATTTGAAAGTGGTCCGCAGCCTGGGAATGGGACTGGACCAGAAAGCTCTGGAGAAAGTCCGAACATGGGTGTTTGAACCCGGCAAGCGGAATGGCCAGCCGGTGGCCGTGGCGATGACGTTTGAAGTGGATTTCAGATTGTTCTGAAGTTAGTTGTGGTTAAGGTAAAAGGGAGAGGATAATCCTCTCCCTTTTTTTTGGTCGCTCTGCTCCACACCGCTTTGGGACCTTGGCCATGGTTGCTTCTTTCACGCACTTTTTGCAGCGGGCTCGACGCGCGTGGACGGCGCGAGCCCTCTTCGAGCGATCTTGTCGCTTCGCTCCAGACCGCTTTGAGACCTTGGCCATGGTTGCTTCTTTCACGCACTTTTTGCAGCGGGCTCGATGCGCGTGGACGGCGCGAGCCCTCTTCGCGCGATCTTGTCGCTTCGCTCCAAACCGCCTTCAGTGCAATTCCCCTGGTTGTCGCCTCAGGCTCTTGTTGCAGCGGTCTCGACGCGCGTGGACGGCGCGAGCCCTCACCGCGAAGACCAGAGTCGCATGCGTCCGACTGCGCTCAAAGATGACAGTGGGAAAGAGTATGGACCTTATTTCTTTTCGGCGGCGAATTTGGATTCACCCAGTTCGTTCGCTTTGGCAGCCAGGCAGCACGGTCCAGCGGGGATAAGGCTGCCATGCGGGCATGTGCGTGGATGTCCGAGAAACGTGCAGATACGGTCGGTTGCTTCTGGGGACAGGATGTGTTCGAACCTGCAAGCCTGCTCGGCGATTTCCTTTTCGTCTTCCACCTGGAAGGTATGCGTAAAGAGTACTTCCGCCAGGCGGTGGCGGCGTATGACATCTTCCGCGCGACGCCGTCCTTTTTCCGTGAAGATAATCATCTGCTGGCCATGATGCTCTGAGCTTGTGGGCGGACGGAACGCCACGTGGCAGCGATTCAGGACTATCTTGTGCGAGTGCGGTGCATCAGTGTGATCTTCCAGGTCCACAAGACCCAGGGCCTGCATCCGCTCCAGCGCCAGAGGCATCGGCAGGGAGCCTTCCACTTCCACGCGGCCGAGTTCAGCCGGCTCGCCGTTTTCCGCCAGCACCCAGAGTTCTTCCAGCACCTCGTCAAACTGCTCGTCATCATTCATGGTGGCGAAGGCTTCATGTGATTTGATCTTGCCATGATGGAGTTCGAGCAGACGATCAGCCAGCCGGGCTACTTCCGGATCATGGGTAACCATGATGATGGTGCGGCCCTGGGCATGGAGTTCTCGCAACTGGCGCAGGACGAGTTCTTCGTTTTCGGCGTCGAGGTTGCCGGTGGGTTCGTCCGCCAGGACGATACGAGGATCATTGATCAGGGCGCGGGCAATACATACGCGCTGCTGTTCGCCACCGGAGAGCTGTGCAGGCAGATGATTGGCACGGTCTTTGAGGCCTACGCGTTCCAGCGCGGCAAGGGCTTCGACTTTGTCCGTCATGCTGTGGAAGTATTGCGCCAGCATGATGTTTTCCAGAGCAGTGAGATATGGGATGAGATGGAACTGCTGGAAGATGAAGCCGATCTTTTCCGCGCGAAAGCGATTCAACTCCGCCGCCGACATATGCGAAATGTTGGTGCCGTGGATCCAGACTTCTCCGCTGCTGGGCTGGTCAAGGCAGCCGATAAGGTTGACCAGGGTGGATTTACCGGAGCCTGAAGGCCCCATGATGGCCAGCCATTCACCCGACGGCACCGTGAGTGAGACGGAGTACAGCGCGCACACCTCAACGTTGCTCTTGTAGACGCGCGTTACGTTTTTTAGCTCAATGGGCATTATTCGCCTCTGAGTATCCCTGCCGGCTGAATCTGTTGCAATAACCGCAAAGGCGCCGTGGCTGCGCCCAGCGCCAGCAACATGCTTCCCAGCAGCACCGGCAACAATAGCATTGGCTGCGGCCATATGGCGGCTTCAAAGTTTGCTTTACCAATCCAGAACGCAATGCCACATCCCAGAATATATCCGATCGTGGCGCCGGCAATCGCCTGAACGGCTGCTTCCGAGGCGAACATGACGTTAACGGTACGATTGGACGCGCCCAGGGCCTTCATCACAGCAAAGTCTTTGCGGCGCTCAAGAACAGAACTGGTGAAAGTGGCGACCATGGTCAACATGATGAGTACCAGCACGATGGCTGAGGCGGCAAAGACCACGGAACGTGTTTTGCCGATGACCGAGGTCTGAGCCTGCGTGATCTGGCGGACAGGTTTCACTTCTGCCTGCGGCAGCGAAGCGCTGAGCCGGTCAATGGTGGATTGGATCTCCTGCGGTTTGCCTTGGACACGCAGCAGGACTGTGTTGGGCTGTACGCCGGTCCATGCGATGAACGTTGGAAGGTCGATGTAGATGCGGCTGTCATCGTCTGAGCCGGAACGAAACACAAGATGCGGGCCAATGGCGTGGTCCGATTCACCCACCTTGATGGTGAGCGCCTGATCACGCGCGAGTTTGTCTTCCACCCTCGAGCCGACCAATGGCAGGTTGGTGTCTGCTGATTTGTTGATCGACCACCACGCGTTGAGCTGCTTGAGCTGCTTCAAATCAGCTCCACCGATGACAAGTTTGGATCCGTCCGGCGCGGTGGCGATGGCATAGGCGACAGGTACAGCCTCACCGCTGGGGCCAAGCAGCGCAGATATCTTTTCCAGTTCATTGGGGCTGTTGCTGGATTTGTCTGTGCCCGCGGCTATTTTGCTGACTGCTTTTTTCGTGACCACCACGTTGGCGCCAAAGCGTGTGAACTCGCGGCTGAGCTTGTTTTCCAGGTCGGAATAAACCGTGAGCGCCGCGGTGGCAATGGTCGCAACGACTGCGACGGAAATCAGCGCAGTCAGGGCCCGGTCTTTACGGACCCATACGGCTTTGAGCAGCATGCGGAAGAAAAGCTGGTTGCGGCCTTTCATGCGTCACCCCGCAAAACTTTCATGCGTCACCCCGTAAAGCTTTCATGCGTCACCCCGTAATACGACGGCAGGATCGAACTGCATGGCTTTGCGTACGGCGCTGATGCTGCCGACAAAGGTGACTAACAGAGCGGCGCAGATAACCACGGCCAGCACGACGGGCTGAACGTTGATGGCGGATCCAAAAACGGTTTGTCCCACGCGGTGGGCGAGAACGGCTCCGGCAAGAAATCCAATCAGTCCGCCGGCCAGGGCTAGCAGTCCGGCTTCGGTGAGGAACAGGGAAGCCACGGCAGCGTCGCTGGCCCCGAGAGATTTCATCAATCCCACTTCGTTGCGTCGCTCAAGAACGGTTCCGGCCATGGCGGCTGAGACCGCCAGCGCCGACGCGAGCAGTGCCGCCAGCGTGAGCAAGAGCATCATGCCGGAGATGCGGCTGAGGACTTTGCCCTGGTTCTGCTCCACCTGGCGAATCTGGTCCACGCGCACGTTGGGCAGCGCTTCATGAAGCTGAAAGGCGATGGAGTTGGCGTACGGCGAGCAATACCAGCGGTCGCGAGCATCAGGAGAAAGCGTGCTGGGATCGCGACGGCCAAAAGCGTCTTCCGGCTTGGTCATGGCGCTGACCACTACGCGGCGGACTTTGTTGGGTTGGCCGAGAATGGTTTGCGCGATGTGCAATGGAGCGACGATCGCACTATCTTCCGCGCCACCGGTATTCACTGTACCGCTGATATGCAGCTTACGGCCGCCGATGGTGATTTCATCGCCCACGTGAAGATTGTTTTCGTCCGCCAGCTTGCTGCCTGCAAGAACGTTGGGCGCGGCATGCTCAGGCCATGCGGCATAATCTTCCGGCCATTCGCCCTGGACTTTCCACAGCCCACTCATGCTGCGGACGCCGGCGGTGAAGTCATCTTTGCCGAAGTGAAGCGGTTGGTCAAAGTATGTGCCGATCAGTTCAGCATTCAGGGAATGGCCATTGGCTGTGATCTGTTCCGGGGACGACAGGTAGGGAACAAAGCCGCGGATGTTGTGTCCCCAAAAGATGCTTTTGATTTTGGGCAGGTCAGATTCCGCAATGAACGCGCCTTCGCTGGCAGGCTTGAGATTAACGCCGCCCAGGTTCACGTCCAGCGTGTCTTCCATCGGCGTGAGGACCAGGTTGCCGCCGTTGCGCCGCAGGTCTTCATTGATCTTGTCACCGACGTCATTGCCGACGGCAATCATGGCCGTGGCAATCGTCATGCCGAGGGCAATGGCAAGAAGCGCCACGCTCTTGCGTCGCTTTTGCCGCCGGAATGACTCAAAAAGCAGGCGAAAGAACATGTCAGTGAGAGAACTGCGCGAGTTGGGGCCTGAGGTCAGTGATATTGATCAAAACCGAATCGCCAGTCTGGGTGGCGTGCAGCGGAATGGGGTTACATCCACCGCTCTGGCCTACACTCTGCGGGTTAATGGGCGCCGCACAGTTCTTGCAGACCAAACCCTGCGCGCTCTTGTAAAAGCCAACGGAACCACAAATCTCACAGGCGTCAAAGATTGAAGCTACTTTGCCGTCTGGCTTGCGATAAAGAAGGAAGCGCATGTTCACGCCGTCAACCGTGGCGGAGTAGCGGGCGAGGTCGCCTTCAGCCAGCGTTTTTGTATTGATGGTGGCGGCGCCGGTCGCGTTAAAGATGATGGGCGTCGCGTCTGACAGGGTTGTGGTGCTCTTGGCGTAGATGAACTCCGCGGTGACCATGAAGATGAAGACGAATGCCGTGGCCATAACAGCGCTGGCCCAGAAGCGTTCACGCCGGGCAGTAAACTCCGCTTTACGCCCTTCGGCTTTGGATGCAGCCACAGAGGCAGCTTCCGGCTGCCGCCTGCGATATTCCATCAAGACCATCAGTACGACCAACGCCAGCATGGTGATGGAGAAGAAATAATCATTGCGAACGATGGGGCCGATGACGGCCATCTCACGCTTGCTGGAGGGGATCACACCGCTCTCCGACAGTTCATGGAACCCGGAGATGATCAACTGGGCCGCCACGAAGAAAAGAATCACGGTGGTGACGCGGAAGAACTTCCTGATATCGACACGGACGCTGCCTTTGATGAACATCACGCCAAAGACCACGGCCAGAGCCACGCCCATGAGAGTGCCGAGAAAGCTCATCAGTTCGGTGGAGTCAAGGCTTACACCGGAGAGGATGACCACGGTCTCCACGCCTTCGCGAAAGACCATAAGGAAGATAAAGAGAAAGAGGCCCCACCTGGAGCCGCCATCGGCTGCCAGTGAGCCGACTTTCGTTTCAATCTCGCCCTTCAGTTTGCGGGCCGTGCGCATCATGAAGATCACCATGCTGATCACGAATACGGCGGCCACCAGCATGACCCAGCCTTCCACTTTGTCCTGATTAATGGGCAGGTAGGAGAGGACTACGCCGCCGGCCACGCTGCCCAGCAGGGCAGTGACCAGCGCGGCATACACGGTCTTACGCAGGTCCGTGCGGCCGATCTTGGCCAGATAAACCAGCGTGATGCCGACAATGAGAGCGGCTTCCACACCTTCCCGCAACGTAACTACCAGGGCCTGGAACATAAAGGTATAAGTTTGCGAATGCCGGAGCTAATTGAAAATGAATTTCAATTTCATTTTCAATATGATTGTACGCAGCAGTGGATGCGGTAGTCAACAAGTTGAAAATGCAACCGTTTAAGGCATTGCGAGCATTGCTGCCGGGAAACGGGAAAACCTCGCTTTCGGCATCCCGGTGGTCAGGATCGGCGTCTAAACCTCAGTGTTAAAGGTCCGCATTGCCACCACCGCGCAAGAACTTCTGGAACTGCGTCCGGCATGGGAAGAACTTGCTCAGAATCCAGCCTGCACTGTCTTTCAGGATTTTGACCTGAACCTGCTCGCGGCCAAGAGCTTCGCCGGCCGGGAAGTCCCTCATGTCATCTGTGCCATGAGCGGCAACGGATTCACCATTATCCCTGCGGCAATCCGCCTGCGTGATGTTTCGATCCGGTTGCTGGGCGAAGAGCTGTTTGACTATCGCATGTTCCTGCACGTGGGCGATGAAGACACACTGCGGGCCGCCTTCGCTGAACTGGCACGGCTACGCATGCCGATGGAAGTTGTGGCCATTCGTGAGGCTAGCTTGCCAGGAGTGGCGGAACTCAGCGTTACTCCGTTTGCCGGCGCACCGATGGTGAGTTGCAGCCAGACGAATGCCGATGAGTTTTGCCGTGCACACAGCCGGCTGCCTCGCAACTTGCGACGTCTGGCGGCTCTGGGCTATGAGGTCAAGCAATATGATGGTGAACATCCACAACTGTTGCGCGAGATTTATCGCCTGAAGGCCGCGCAGGACCCGCAAAGTCTGTTTCACGATCCTGAACGCATTGAGTTCGTGGTGAATGCGGCTCTGCTGCGCCCGGATCTGTTTGAGATTTTTACGCTGCAACGCGGGAGCGAGCTGGGTGCAGCCTTGGTGACGTTGTGTGATCGAGAGGCGCGCAGGCTTTACACCGGATGGTTCGCGCCCGAACTGGCCAGACATTCTCCCTCTCTTTCATTAATCCACCATGTGACCTGTGAAACTCTTGCTGCGGGACAGGATTGCGACTACATGACCGGCGAACATCCCTATAAGCAGCGTCTGGCCACCGGCACTCATCAGCTTTATCGCGCGCAGGCAACGGCCCGGCAGTTGTCGCGGCTGCTATCGTACGCGGGGGAGCTAGCGCAACTTTAGGTATTGCTCGCTTTGCTCCACACCGCTTGAGAGCAATCCGTGCGGTTACGTCGTCAGGCTCCAGTTGCAGCGGGCTCGGCGCGGGCCCTTTACGTCAGTGGTGTCGAACGGTTGTCATCCGGGCGATACCGTACCCTTTTAAATAAATCGTCGTCCTCTTTCGCGCCTTCGGCGCTTTGAGTGTGGCCAGCCCGAAAGATCGTGGAAGATTTCGCGTTTTAGGGGGCATTGATTGTCTCGTAAGAACTCCCTGAATCGGCAACGTTATAACTGGCATCCTCGGGATCTCTCGACTCCGCCGTCGCATACGCTCCGGCTGCGCTCGAGATGACAGGTGGTGAAAGGTAGGCAAGGGCGAGGCCGAACACGCGCCGAGCCCGTAGTAACGAGCGCCTTCTTGTTGTAACCACGATAGACGCACTCAAAGCGGTGTGGAGCGCAGCGACAAAATACAAAGCCCCTCTACATCTTCTTCAAAAACTCTTTTGCCTCTTTCAACTGCGGAAACAACTTCTCATCCTCCTGAAATGCCCTGGAATGCACGCAGCGCCGGCTTCCGCGCATTTTCACCGGATGCCGGAGATGAAGCATCTCATGATAAAGAAGATATTCAATGGCATAGCGAGGCACGTTGGGCCCGTCAAAAATCCGGCTGACGACGATGGTGTTGTGCGCGGGATCGTAATGTCCAAGGCTGTAGCGTGACTGGTTGTTGCTCCAGGTAAGCTGCGGGCGCGCCATCAGTCCGTGGAAGAAGCGCCGGTTGAGGTCCTCAAAGATTTCTTCCAGGTGGTAATGTTCGCCCTGCACGCCGGCGATGCGCTTGCGTCCGCGCATCTGGCGGATCAGGTGCATCTTGGCCGCGATGGCCTCGCTGCCGGAAAACTTGCGATAACGCGCCGCTTGTGCGGGATCGATCTCTTTACGGTAGAGCTTGGCTACGAGGATATGCAGGATCGCGTGCAACACCTGGTCAGGCGCGCCTTCCAGCAAATCAGACAGGCGGACAAAGATCTTGCCCTGGCGCAGACGGATGGTATTGTTCAGGTTGCTGAACTTGAAGAAGCGCACATCAAAATCGGGCAGAGGCGTCCGCGGACGCAGCTCATGAAACACTTCCGCAAAAAGTTGTCTGACGCTGGGATTCAAGAGTCCTGATCCGGCCGGTGAGTGATGCGGCGCTTCTATGGAATCGTGTGTGTCCAAATGATTTTATTTCTTGACCGGTTTTTCTTCTTCTTTCTCTGTCAGGTACTGTCTGGCGATATCCAGGCTGGATTTCAAAGATGCGTCGGCATCCTGCAGCGGAAAAATGTAAGCCTGTGATTCGGCTTTGATCTTAGGATTACTATCAATGTCGTGCTGTAGAGTGCGCAAGCGGGCGCGCAACTTGCCTTCCTGCGAAATCAGCTCTTTCAATCCCTTGCGATATTCTTTTTTCTCCTCCTGATCGATCAGTTTTTTGTCGTCAGTCTGAAACATATCCAGATTGTCATTGATCTCGTCCACTATGGAGCTGAAGTCCTCCAACAGATCGTGGATTTTAGCGGGACGTTCCTGTGCATCTTTAGGATCGTTGAGCAACTGGTCGATGTTGTCGAGGCGGGCCTCGGCGAATTTGCCGAACAGCTTCATGCGTTTGGCGGGTTCCAGTCGAGTCTGGCGAAGCTGGTCAGTTTCAGCCTCAGTGAGCGGGTCACGCCGCTTGGCGAACGCGACTGTGCTCAACAGGAGAAGGACGATGGCAAGTTTCCTGGCTGTTCTCATGGCTTCTTCTCTTCGTTCTCTTTGTCTTTATCTTTATCTTTGTCCTTTGGCTTTTCATGATGCGGCGAGAACATGGCATTCAGCAGGTCCTGACGTAAGTCAGCCAGCTTTTTTTCCACCGCCTCCACTTCCGGACGATCTTCTGCCGACAATGTGCGTCTCATGTTTTCCAGACGCCGTTGCGTCTGGCGCAGATGGATTTCCGTTTCCTTCAGCTTGTGGTGTGATTTCATACCGCCATCGCGCGCCTTGGTGGCTGCCGTGAGAATCTCCTGCACGGTGGCGTGGCCTTTCACAGATTCGCCCTGCGTGAACTGCTGGTCAGCCTGGTCCACCAGGCGTTCCGCCAGTTCAGCGTACAGCAGAGACTGATGCAGGCTGCCGGCTTTCTCCGCCTCGGCGCGCAACTGTTCCAGAGATTTCTGGTCTTTGCCATGCACGGTCGCGGCCAGCGCGAGTACAACCAGGATTGAGGCTAGTGATCGCATCGATGGGTTATGGTTCCTCGGTCAGTATTTAATCTCGTCCGCTTAGTCCGGCAGTATTGCCTTGAGCCGGTGACGCGCCTGAAACTCCTTGTCAGGAAACTTGCCGCGTGCAATAGCCAGGAACTTCCTGTAGTTTTCCGCTGCCTGTTTGAATGCATGCAGGTTGTCAAACGCCGTGGCGCGCAAAAAATAAGTTTGCGCATCGTCCGGCAAGATCTTTGTCCTCGCGTCCAGCACACGGATTACCAGTTGATAGTTCTTCGTACCCTGGGCCGCGTCCGCCAGATAGCCGTAAGCTTCGCCATAGTCAGGCTTCAGCTTCAGCGTCTGGATGAACTCATTTTCAGCTTCAGCATACTTCAGCTGGTGTAAAACGGCTACGCCCAATCCAAAATGGAGATCAGGATTATTGGGATTGCCCTGTTCCAGGCGGCGAAACAACGGCTCCGCCTGTGCGTATTGCTTTGTCTGTAAGTAAAGTTCGGCGAGATCGCGATCGATTTCCAGGTTGCTCGGTGGTGCTGCTGAGCTTTGCGTGCCGTCGGGTTCAGCATGGGCGGCTTGAGGATTGGAAGCCTGGGGACTCGCGGCTTGAAGCACGGCAATGGCTTCCTGCATCTTGCCCTGCGACGCCAGAAACTTTCCCAGTTGCAACCTGGCCTTGCTGTCCTGCGGATTGTTGTTCACGTACCTGGTGAGCCAGCTTTCGGCTTCGGGCAGACGCTTCTGCTGGATCAGCAGATTGATGAGCAGGACCATGCCTTGCGGATCGCCGCTCTCGGCTGATTTCTTGAAATGCTCTTCCGCTCCGGGCAGATCGTTGGCGGCTTGCAGCACTCGGCCTGCCTGCAACGTAAGACCGGTTTCCGTTGGATCGAGTTCCAGAGCTTTGTCATAGGCCGCGGCGGCAGCTTTGGGATCAGCCTTCTCTAAAACACTCCCCAGTGCCTGCCATGCCTGGCTCAAAGCTTTGTTGCCGCCGTTCATCGGCTTGAGTGTGACGGCATGTTGCAGAACCGGCGTGGCGGCAGGGAAGTCATTCAACTTTGCCAGCGCGATGCCCAGATTCAGGTTGGCCTCAAACCATTTTGGTGAAAGCTTTACGGCCTTGCGATAAGACGCCACCGCGTCAGTTGTTTTCTCCTGATGGCTCTGGGCAAAGCCCAGATCAAACCACGCCTGCGGATTCTCCGCTTGGCTGTCTTTTGCCGCGTCACTGACCAAAACGGTAAGTTTTTGCTCGGCTTCAGCGTACTGCTGCTTTTGCAGCAGTGATTCGGCTTCCGCCAGCACGTCAGGCACTGCTTGCCGCGAGGTTTGCTTTGGCGATGTGCTTCGCGGCGATTTTTGTGCCGCTCCGGTTGCGGCGATAGCGGCGACAAAGACGAGCAACGCGGCGATCCATCCACGCCTAAACGCCTGACGCGCGGACTTGGCCAACGCCGGGGTGCTACTTATGCCCATTGATTTCAGGACCCTCACCTTTTAGAACGCGCGCCAGCCATTTTCCTGTATACGACTTTTTGTTTTTCGCCACCGTCTCCGGTGTGCCGGTGGCTACAATCTCGCCGCCACGGCCGCCGCCTTCGGGACCAAGATCAATGATCCAGTCAGCCGTCTTGATAACGTCCATATTATGTTCGATGACAAGCACGGAGCCGCCTGCTTCGATCAGTTTGCGGAAGGCCGCCAGCAGCTTGCTGACATCGTCAAAATGCAGTCCAGTGGTGGGTTCGTCAAAGATATAGAGCGTGCCTTTACCGGCGCGGGCTTTCTTGCGCTCTTCCTTCTCTTCATCGGTAGACGCATCAAAGTTTCTCGGACGTCCCGCCGGAATCAGGTGTGCCGCCAGCTTCATGCGCTGCGCTTCACCACCGCTAAGAGTCGTCGCAGACTGGCCCAGACGCAGGTAGCCGAGCCCAACTTCATCCAGCACGCGCAGCTTGTCCGTGATCTTCTGCTGTCCGGAGAAAAACTGCATGGCTTCACGCACGGTCAGGTTCAGGACCTCATGGATATTCTTACCCTTGAAGCGGACATCGAGCACAGCCGGCTTGTATCGAGTGCCTTTGCAGTCTTCACAGATCAGTTCCACGTCGGCCAGGAACTGCATTTCCACGGTGACGGTGCCATCACCCTGGCAGGTCTCGCAGCGTCCCCCGGGAATGTTGAAGGAGAAATGTCCGGCGGTGTAGGCACGGCGGTGCGCGTCAGGGACGGAAGCAAAGACGTCGCGTATGGCGTCAAAGGCCTTGATGTAGGTGACGGGATTTGATCGCGGTGTACGGCCGATGGGCGACTGGTCCACCAGCACCACGTCGGCCACGTACTGCCCGCCGTTCACTTTCTTGTAGCCGTTCAGAGCAGTGCCTGCGCCGGCAGTGATGCCTTTTTCCGCAGCCAGTGCCTGATAAAGGACGTCATGCACAAGAGTCGATTTGCCCGAACCGGAAACGCCGGTCACCGCCACCAGCATGCCCAGCGGGATTTCCACGTTCAGGTTCTTGAGGTTGTGTGCGCGCGCTCCCTCAATATGGATCATGGGCGTGCCCACCGCGCGGCGGTTTTGCGGGACCTGTATGCGCAGCTCGCCGCTGAGATAGCGTCCGGTGAGGGAAGCGTGGAGCGTCTTTAACTTTTCGTAGGGCGCGGCAGCCATCATGCGTCCACCGTTTTCTCCGGCTCCGGGACCAAGGTCAAGAATCTGGTCAGACGCGGCCATCACTTCCGGATCATGCTCAACCACAAGAATCGTGTTGCCCAGGTCCCGCAGCTCATGCAGGATGTGGATCAGTCGCTCGGTATCACGGTTGTGCAGTCCGATGGAAGGTTCGTCCAGGACGTAGAGCGCGCCCACCAGTCGCGAGCCGAGCGACGTGGCAAGCTGTATGCGCTGGGCTTCGCCGCCGGAAAGCGTGGCGGCCATGCGGTCGAGCGTGAGGTATTCAAGGCCCACATCATTCAGGAACTTCAGTCGTTCGCGTATCTGGTCAAGGATTTTCCCTGCAATATCAGCCTCTTCCCGCGATAACTTAATGTTCTGGAAGAAGCTGAGCGATTCCTCCACGGTCATGGCCGTGGTTTCACGGATGTTCCTACCATCAAGTTTTACTTGAAGTGCTTCCTTGCGCAGGCGTCCGCCGCCGCAGTCTGGGCATTGTGCGTATCCGCGATAGCGGCTCAGGAAGACGCGCACATGCAGCTTGTATTTCTTGCGCTCCAGCATGGCAAAGAAACCCTGTATGCCGGGGAACTTGCCTTCGCCTTCCATCACCATGGTCTGCTGGTCGCGCGTGAGGTCAGCCCAGGGGACGTCCGTGGGAATGTCTTTGGACTTGGCAAAGCGGCGCAGCTCGGTTTGCAGCGTGCGGTACTTGGGCTTGCTCCATGGCTCAACCGGACCTTCCGCAATGGTCTTGTAGATGTCCGGGATGACCAGGTTCATGTCAAAGTCTATGGTGTTGCCAAAGCCCTGGCAGCGCGGACAAGCGCCAAATGGATTATTGAAGGAGAACAGCCGAGGCTCCGGCTCCTGATAGGCAATGTGGCAGTTCTTGCATTCAAACTTGTTGGAGAAGCGGAACTGGCGCGGCTCTTCATCGTCTTCGTCTTCAGTATTGCGGGGCGAGGTCTGAAATACGATCTCGCCCGACTCGCGGAATCCCTGCTCAATGCCGTCCACGATGCGTGAGCGCTGATCAGGACCAACGGCGATGCGGTCGACAAGAATGTAAACATCCTGTTTGAAATCGATGTCCAGCAGGGACTCAGGGGTGGAGAAATCGAATACCTGGCTTTTCTGAAAAAGCCGGTTGTAGCCCTTCTTGCGAAGATCAAACAGACGCTCACGCAGCGCAGTGTTGGCGGCTTCTTCAGCGGCTTTGGCTTCGGCTTTGCTTCCAGTGGATTTCTTGCTGCGTGGCTTTTTCTTTTCCGCCGATTTCTCAGCCGATTTCCCAGCCGACGCCTCTGCCGATCTTTCAACTGACGGTCTTCCAAATGACGCAGCAGCCGACCCAGAAGCCAACGCCAAACCCGAAGCAGCAGCCAACACCGAAGCCGGCTGCGATGCATGCTGCAATCCCGCCGTGTGCTTTACCGGAAAGAAAATATTGACGCGTGTGCCTTCGCCCAGGCCAAGAATGGTCTGCGCGATCTCGTCGACCGTATCCTTCTTTACTTCCTGACCGCAGACCATGCAAAACGTGCGTCCAACGCGAGCGTAGAGCAGGCGCAGGTAGTCATAGATCTCCGTGGCCGTGGCCACGGTGGAGCGGGGATTACGAGTGGTGTTCTTCTGCCGGATGGCGATGGCCGGAGCGATACCGTCAATCAGGTCAACGTCGGGCTTCTCAATGCGCTCCAGGAACTGGCGCGCGTAGGCGGATAGAGACTCCACGTAACGGCGCTGGCCTTCGGCATAAATGGTGTCAAAGGCCAGGGAAGATTTCCCTGAGCCGGAGACGCCGGTCACTACGGTCATGGCATTGTGAGGCACCTCAAAATCAATGTTTTTGAGGTTGTGGACGCGTGCTCCGCGTACCACTATGTTTTCATTCGGGGATAAGGACACTAGTCACCAGGCCCAGCTTGCTCGGCGAGGCACCCTGTGTGTCCGCGAGGGAGGCTGAATCTTTCTATTATAGAGCGGCAGGGGAAATGGTGCATTGGGAAGCAAAGGGACGAACGCGGATGGGCGTGGCGGGGCGAAAGATAAATAGCCTTCTACGTTTCCTAGGCG
>Ga0209863_10000705_pt1 | contig 15180 bp, 12 predicted proteins | sample OrgsoiDNA2013046_FD_185796 | JGI IMG/M metagenome (GOLD analysis project Ga0209863, IMG submission 185796) | Permafrost soil microbial communities from the Arctic, to analyse light accelerated degradation of dissolved organic matter (DOM) -... | ecosystem: Environmental > Terrestrial > Soil >...
ATCATCGGCAGAATCGGTCTTATCTCTTTTAAAGGCGATGAATAGTTTTTATCTTTCTCCAGCATGATAAAGACCATATCATTCGCCAGTTTGCTCAGGTCCGCACTATCCAGCCCATTATAATATCCCCTCACTACGTGTTGTTTATCCAGCAGGACCAATTTCTGTGTATGAATGAAATTAGAATCCACGCCTTCCCCATCTGCCAGGCCCAATTTTAATTCGTTGATGGAAAAATCATATATCTCTTTCTTCGGACCAGTCAGCAGCCACCAGATATCCGGGTTAATGCCATAATGATCGCTGTAGGCCTTCAGCACTGAAACCGAGTCCCGCTCAGGATCCACGCTGAAGGAAAGGAATTGTATAAATGCCGGATTCAGTTGTTTGAACTGATCCTTCGTCGCTAATGCATCCTGCAGTTTCCTGATATTGGCAGTCAGCTTGGGACAAATGGAAGGACAATGGGTGAAAAAAAAATCAGCTACGATCACTTTTCCCGGCAGGTCCGCCAGGGAAACAGTTCTTCCCAGCTGGTTTTGAAATTTGAAATCATCCGCCGGATGCCAGACCGTATCTGTAATCGTTTTTCCGTCCCTGATAGTCGTAACCACGCTGTCATAATAAAAACGTCCGGGCATGCCAATAGCGTGATCACCGGCACGCTTCACGAGCAGGTAACTGATCAGGGGAACCATCACTACTAATAAAACGGCCGTCAGGGCTTTCTTACTCAATTCATTTTATTTAGATAAAAAAACCATCGCCAGAGCAATGGTTAATTGTTAATTGTCAATTGCTAATTGTTAACTATCAATTATTCGATGTTAATGATTAAAACCCGTTAACAATTAACAATTAACAATTGACAATTATTCAACTCCCGGCTTCTTCCCTTCAACAGGATGTTCCACTTTCTTTACTTTCGTTTTGCTCTGTTCGTTCTGATAACTGTCGTAGCGCATTCTCAGATTGTGGTAGGCGCTGCCATCCCACATAAATGCAATAAGAAACCAAATAAAGAGACAGGCTGGAATAGCAATCGTCATGATGAGATTTTTGATCTCATGGCCCAGATGCATAAATTCTGCTACAATAAAAAATGCCTTAGCCAGCGTCATAATGATAAAGACGCCATTCAAAATATGTTTGGGGAAAAAATGCGTTTCATAATAAATGATCGCAATGATCAGCTCAGTCACGGTGATAACCAGCAGGATCCAGAAAGTCCTCCAGACCGATTTGGAATCAAAGGAGCTCTTATCTTTTCCGAAATCCGCTGATGAAGGGTGCGCAGAACTCATAATCTCAATCATTTAAATTATAACAGATAAAAACAGGTGAACACAAATACCCATACCAGGTCCACAAAATGCCAGTAAAGTCCCGCTTTCTCAATCATCAGGTAATGACCCTTTCGGTCAAAATCACCGCGCCAGGTCTTGATCAGCATAATAATATTGATGATCACCCCGGAGAAAACATGGAATCCATGGAAACCGGTTATCGTAAAAAAGAAATTCGAAAAATTGGTGGTGGACTGGGTACCGTCAATATTCAGAAATGGATTGCTGCCCCACCAGGCACCTTCCGAATGCAGGTGTGTCCATTCCCATGCCTGACAACCCAGAAATGCCAGACCACCGAGAATCGTTAAGAACATCCACTTCATTACGGCCTTTCGATCATGCGCCTGGCCGGCACCTACGGCCATTACCATCGTGACCGAACTCATGATCAGGATAAAGGTCATCAGGCTCACAAAGGCCAGCGGCACGGACATTTCGCCGATAAAGGGGAAACTTTTGAATACTTCATTCGGATTGGGCCAGGAACTGGAAGAAAAACGAATGGTCCCGTAGGAAATCAGGAATGCCCCAAACGTAAAGGCATCACTCATGAGAAAATACCACATCATGAGTTTTCCATATTCAACATTGAAGGGGCTCTTACCTCCGCTCCACCATTTTTGACCTACGGGAACTGTATGTGCCATGAGTTTGTTTTGAACAGGTTCACAAATTTATCTAACAAAAAGCATACTTTATTGCACCATTAAAAAGAAAATGAACAGGTAGATCCACAACAGATCAACGAAATGCCAATAGGTACTCACCACTTCTACCGGAACCCTATTATAACTCCGGATCCGCACATTTCTTGCCCTCAGGTACAATGTAAACAGAGCAATCACCCCGCCGAATACGTGCAGGGCGTGCAGTCCGGCAATAATATATAGAAACTGTCCCGCACCCGAGCCATGCAGCGTGGTGCCGGTCACCCATAAATGATGGAACCCCAGCCATTGCAACAACATAAAAACAAGACCCAGGATGGCGGTCGCAGCCAGCAGTTTTTTATAGTTGACCATCCGCCTTTCCCTGAATGATTTTCCGGCTAAAAAAATCGTCAGGCTGCTGATCAGCATGACTGTCGTAGAATAATAAAACGCGATGGGTGTCGAATAACTGGTCCATCCCGGCTGCTCCCTTTTTACAATATACGCACTGGTGAGACCAGCGAACATCATAATAATACTACCGATGGCTACCCATAAAATAAATTTATGGGGATGTATTTTTTTATTTTGATCAACCACACGATTAAGTTCTACGCTCGGAACCATTTTATATATTTCAATTAGCCACTTTATCAATAAGTAAAGCCAGGAGAACCACCGGCAGATAAAAATAACTGCTGAACATTACCCGTCTCGCTGCCTGGACCGTCATTTCTTTGTACAGCCTCACACATTGACCAATCATGAAAAAGTTGGCTACCAATACGATCAATAAACTCACCATACCGCTCATACCATTAAAATAGGGCAGGATGCCCACAGGTAAAAGCAGGAGTGAATAAATAACTGCCTGAAGCGCTGAATATTTTGTCTGCCCCTCTCCCGACGGTAATAATTTAAATCCAGCTGCCGTATAATCCTTATGTGCAATCCAGGCAATTGCCCAGAAATGCGGGAACTGCCAGAAGAACTGTAATGCGAAAAGTATCCAGCCGCCTGCGCTCAAACTGTCATTACCAGCCGCCCATCCGATCAGACAGGGCATGGCGCCTGGAATCGCACCGGCCAACACAGCTGCTGAACTGACTTTTTTTAATGGCGTATAAATAAATGCATAAAAAAATAAACTGATAACGGATAACAAAGCCGTCAGAAAATTAAAATGCCAGAGCAACATCGTTCCGGCCAAACCGCAGATCACGGCAAACGACATGGCTTCTGCAACCGACATTCTTCCCGATGCTACCGGCCGGCCGGCAGTGCGCTTCATCATTGCGTCCGTCTGCTTTTCCATGGCCTGGTTGATCGCATTCGCGCTACCGGTCACCAGCATGCCTCCTACAAACAAAAGCATTATGGCTTTCCAGTCAAACGTCCTCACCAGTGGTGCCAGCAAATAGCTGATGACGGCCGAAAAAACAACCATAAAGCTGAGGTTAAATTTAACCAGCAGCATATAGTCTTTCAGCTTCTCCGCTATCTTAAAAGAACCGGATTGTTTTATGCTTTCAGGCGTCTTCAACAGATAGGGTTTATCCCCGGAACTAATGGTGCTGTTCATCGGCTCCAAGTGGTTCAGTTTGCAGGATGAATTCCTTTCCGTCTTTACCATAGTCATAGGCCCAGCGGTGGACTTCAGGAATTTCCCCGGGCCAGTTTCCGTGACCCGGACGGATCGGCGTTGTCCATTCCAAAGTGTTTGCCTGCCATGGATTTTTAGTCGTTACTTTTCTTCCCTTGAAAATGGAATAGAAAAAGTTGAATACAAACATGAGTTGCACAGCGAATACCACCATGGCAACGGTTGATATAAATCTGTTCAGGTCCCCGAACTGCCTGAATGAGGACCATCCGGCATAATCCACATAACGGCGTGGCATACCCGCTAATCCTTCATAGTGCATAGGCCAGAATATCAGATAAGCGCCCGTGATCGTTACCCAGAAATGGATATACGACATCGTATTGTTCAGATACCGGCCATACATTTTCGGAAACCAGTGATACACACCGCAAAACATTCCAAGAAACGCTGACACACCCATTACAATATGAAAATGCGCAACAATGAACATCGTATCGTGTAAATGAATATCGAGTGTTGAATTTCCCAGGAACACACCGGTCAGTCCGCCGGAAATAAACATACTCACAAATCCAATCGCAAATAACATCGCCGGTGTAAGCCGGATATTACCGCGCCATAGCGTCGTGAGCCAGTTAAATACCTTGATGGCCGACGGCACGGCAATCAGCAGGGTCAGCAATACGAATACCGAGCCTAGAAATGGATTCAGTCCCGTTACAAACATATGATGCGCCCATACCAGGAAAGCCAGCACAGTAATTGCGAAAAGAGAACCGACCATCGCCATATACCCGAATATCGGTTTGCGTGAATTAATGGCCATCACTTCAGAAACCAGGCCCATGGCCGGAAGGATAATGATGTATACTTCGGGATGACCCAGGAACCAGAACAAATGCTGGAACAGGATCGGACTTCCGCCTTCGTTGGGAAGCGCCTTCTGTGTTGCCGAAATAAAAATATCGGAAAGATAAAAGCTCGTCCCACCGTGCCGGTCGAACAACAATAATATCAATCCTGAAAGAAGTACGGGGAAAGAAAGTACGCCGAGTATGGCCGTAAATAAAATTGCCCAGATGGTCAGCGGCAACCTGGTCATACTCATTCCTTTCGTTCGCATATTGAGGATGGTCGTGATATAATTCAACCCACCCAGCAGAGAGGATACAACGAATAGGGCCATTGCCGTAATCCAGAAATCCATACCTGCGCCCGAACCGAGTGATGCATCTTTTAGCGCGCTCAACGGTGGATACGAGGTCCATCCGCCACTCGCCGGACCGGTTTCAATAAATAAAGAAGTAATCATGACCACGCTTGCCATCCAGAAGAACCAATAGGAAAGCATATTCAGAAAGGGCGACGCCATATCACGCGCGCCGATCTGTAACGGAATCAGGAAATTTGCAAAAGTTCCGCTGAGACCGCCCGTCAATACAAAGAATACGAGTACAGTACCGTGCATGGTAATCAGGGCGTAATAGGTTTCTGGTAGAATTTTCCCACCCTTGGCCCATTTACCCAGGATATCTTCCAGCCAGGGAAAAGTAGAATCCGGATAACCCAACTGAAGCCTGAACAGGACCGACATCAAACCGCCGAGGATGGCCCATATCATTCCGGTGATCAGGAATTGTTTACAGATCATTTTATGGTCCTGGCTGAAAACATATTTCGTGATGAAAGTTTCTTTATGATGATGCCCTTCATGAGCCGCATCATGCGTCTCGTGTGAAACAACTACTTCACCAGGTCCATGTATCGTCAAATCAGTACTCATCAGTAAAAATTTAATACTTTGTTTTAATCCTTTACTTCGTTGATGCCACAAACTTTACAGGCAAATCGACTTTCACGGCCGTCGTCCTGACTGAATCCGCAGCCGTTGCCGGTAATTTATCTTTCATTACCTGTGCATAATTGGAAACCTGTTTGGCTCGCCATAAAATAAACTCCTCCTGACTAACCACTTTCACCACACCCCTCATGGAATAGTGCCCCTTTCCACAAATCTGGTCGCAGGAGATCTCATATTCAAAATCCGGATTGGCGGTCATTTTCTTCATTTCATCGGTCGTATATTTTGGCGTAAACCACATTGTCGTTGGCGTTCCGGGGACCGCATCCATTTTCATCCTGAACGCTACCAGTCCCACATCGTGAATCACATCGCGGGAATTGATGATCAGTTTCACGGGTTGGTTCACGACGAGATACATGGTCGTACCCACAACAATATCATCATGGGTATTGGGATCGTCCCATATTAAACCCAGCGCATTGTTCTCTGCGTCATTGATGTTTTTATAATATTTTTTACCGAACACCCCATCCGCGCCGGGATAACGCATTATCCAGCTAAATTGCTTGCCCGTAATTTCAATCTGCATGGCATTTTTTGGCGCTTCGCCTGTTATCTGGAACCAATACATCAATCCAAATCCTACCAGCACGGTCAGCGCGATGGCCGGCACTACGGTCCAGATCATTTCCAGTTTATTGTTATGCGGGAAGTAATATCCTTTTCTTTTTTCAGAATACTGATACTTGAATGAAAACCAGAATAAAAGAATCTGGGTGATAAAGAATACGATACCGGTGATGGCAATCGTAATGTACAGCATCGAGTCAATTTTTTCTCCGTGATCGGAAGCCGCTTTTCCCAGAATTTTCCCTTTGAACAATTCATTACACCAGTACACACCAATTAATCCGAGCACCAGGAAAACGATCATGAGAAATCCGTTGATGCGGTTGTTCTGTTCGTTATTTTTCTTCTCGCCTTTCAGAATGCCCACATACTCACTGGCCTTCGCAATCTGAAATGTGATCACAAAACCCAATAATAAAATCGCAAAAAGAAAAATGGTAGACATGATGCTTAAAAAAAATTTAATCGTTTCAAATCTTCCGATACCAGCAACGACTAAGTATGATGAATAATACTCTCTTTAAAGAACGGATGATTTTTCGCCACCAGCGGAAACCGCGCCAGAACATTTCCAGTCTGGTAGATGATCAATCCCACGAATCCCGCAGCAATTCCAAAATCAAAGAGGTTCATGGGCACATGATCCGGAATCAGACTTCCAAAAACCATCTGGTAGAAATCCAGCCAGTGACCAAATAGCAAAGCTACAGACATAAAGGTTAATGTAGCGTAGTTACGTTTTGAACTGGCCCGCATATAAATCAGGAGAGGAGCCAGAAAATTAATGACCAGGTTCAGATAAAATATGCCGGAGTAAGCTCCCTCAAACCGGGGCCTGAAATAAGTTGTTTCTTCAGGAATATTCGCGTACCAGATCAGCATGAACTGCGAGAACCAGAGATAGGTCCAGAAAACTGAAAACGCAAACTGGAATTTTCCCAGGTCGTGCAGGTGCTCCTTGTTCACGTATTCGAGATAGCCCTTGTTTTTCAGATAGATAACAAAAAGCGTGATCAGCGCAACGCCCGCCACAAATGTGCTCGCAAACGTATACCAGCTGTACATGGTACTAAACCAGTGGGCGCTGATACTCATAAGCCAGAGCCAGGGTACGGTGGACGCTACCGTGAGAGCGAACCACACAATGTAAAGAGCAGCCCAGACGGTATTCTTAAAAATATATTTTTTACCCTCTTCCACGCTGATGGGATGATCGTCCAGTTCACGGCTCATGCTGCGCATTTTGTACCCGAGAACCGTCCATAATCCGATGGTGAGTGTTGTCCAGATAATAAAAAAAGATGGATTCAGAAATCCTTTCTTACCATCCAGGACAGGATCCTTCGCAACGACTGCTTTATCAAGCCATTCGTAAATAAAAGCTTTATGTCCAAGCACCAGGGTCAGCAGGATCACGAAGGTAATTCCGCCAATTACGGGTACACAGGCTGAAATAGCTTCGGTAACCCGGCGGAATGCCATTTGGAACCCCCCCATGGCCAGGGTAACAGCAGTAAAAAAGAACATAGCCGCGTTGACGACCAGTAAAAAATATACACTGTTTTGTAAAAGGGCGGCCCAGAATCGCATCTGATGCGCTTCGTCTCCTGTACCATACACAAAATATCCGATGATCAGAGAAAGTGCCCCTGCGATCATCAATCCCATTGACCACATCCTGAAACCGGAAGGAATTTCAAAACGTTCTTTAATTGACATCGTGATAATTTTTATGTCGCTTTCGCTAATTTTTTTTGCCTGTTGAATCAGATGCCGCTGCGGCCGCTGGTTTGGAAGCTGCCTGTTTCGACTTGATATAGGCTATCACCATCCATCGTTGCCGGGTATCTAATTGAGAGGCATAACTTCCCATTTTATTTTTACCATAGGTTGCAGAATAATACATCTGCCCTTCGGGCATGGTTTCATATTTCACATCCCCTACAAGCGTTGCTGGTTTTGCTACAAAAGGTCCATCCCCGCCTTTATACAACGGACCGTTGCCATCCAGTTTGGTGCCATGACAAATGGCGCAGTTGACCAGGTATAAACGTTCTGCTTCTACCATGGTAACATCATCCAGACTGGTCAACGGACTTTTGACTGTTTTGGAAGCCACATAATTCGTACTGTCTCCTAAGGCGTCTTTCGGAATGTCAAACGGAAAAAGCGCGCCGCGTTTTATTGTTCCCGGAACAGGAATATTGCTGTAATGAATACCTTTTTTCAACAGTTCTTCCCTCTGTTCCGGTGTTACCGAATAGGTTTCATAAGCACGACTGTACGCCATATCCGGCATATACACCCTTCCCGGATCGCGCCGCACATCACTGCCACAGGATGCCAGCATAAAGAGTGACAAACAGAAAGGAATCAATTTTTTATACATCAGCATGGCTACATTCATTTCGTTATGCCAGAATAGTTTTTGCATTATCCACCGACGGAATATTCTTGCTATAGCTCCCCAGCCACCAGCCCGTCTCTGCATCCTGTATGTGCACGTCCGACGCTCCGATTGATTTCATAAAGGTCTGCATGTCCGCTACATTGGATTTATCCGTGCATTCAAGGACCATGATAAACTGATCGTCCGTCGCGCGCAAACTGAAATGATGTTTCCGCACAAAGGGAGCCATCTGACAGAGATAGCAAAAAGTAAGTACCATGCCCACGGCGGAAAATAATACCGTCAATTCAAATGTTATCGGGATCCAGGCGGGCAGGGCAAAATGCGGTTTGCCGCCAAAATTCAGCGGCCAGTCATAGATCAGGGCATAACTCATCCCGCTTAGTGCCGTGGTCGTTCCTGTAATTCCATATAGAAATCCTGCTGTATGAATACTGGTATCCCTCAACCCCATGGCCTGATCCAGGCCATGGATCGGCATAGGTGTATACACATCATACAATTTGTACCCCGACAAACGTACTTTCTTTACGGCAGCGAAAAGGACCGCTTCATCATCAAAACTTCCAACAACAAATCTTTTAATAGCCATATAATCGCTTTAGAAGATATTTAATGGGCGTGTTCAAACTCGTGCGCAAATGTTTCCGGCGTCTCGCTTTCTTCAGCCCCCATTTTCTCTTTATAATTTTCTCCGGCTTTTTTCAGAATATGTTTGATTTCCGCCAGCGCAATAACCGGGAAGAATTTCGAGAAAAGAAAATAAAAAGTGAAAAACAATCCAAAGGTCCCCAGATAAAATCCTACCTCCCAGATGGTCGGTGCATAATAAGTACTCCAGCCGCTCGGAAGATATTCACGGTATATGGACGTAACAATGATCACGAAACGTTCAAACCACATTCCGATATTTACGATGACCGACATAAAAAAAGTAACCGTCAGATTCCTGCGCAGTTTGCGGAACCAGAATATCTGTGGTGAGAGCACGTTACAGCCCATCATAATATAATAGGCCCAGCCATACGGTGACAATGGGTTCACCCGGTTTTGCATGAAGGCAAAGTTTTCATACGGGCTCATGCTGTACCAGGCAATAAAAAGTTCCGTCAGATAAGCAATGCCCACAATGGATCCGGTAAGTACGATAATCTTATTCATTACGTCGATATGCTCGATGGTAATATAGTCTTCCAGTTTTAGCACTTTACGCGTGATGATCAACAGGGATTGCACCATGGCGAATCCTGAGAACACGGCACCCGCTACGAAATAAGGCGGAAAGATGGTGGTATGCCAGCCGGGAACAACGGAAGTGGCGAAATCGAAAGACACGATGGTATGAACGGAAAGCACCAGCGGTGTGGCCAAACCGGCGAGCACCAGAGACAGGGCCTCATGGCGTTGCCAGTGTTTTGTTGAACCGGACCATCCAAAAGAAGCGGCGCCATAAAAAAACTTTCTCCATTTGAGCTTGGCGCGGTCCCTGATACTGGCCAGATCCGGTAATAATCCACAATACCAGAATAATAATGAAACGGTAAAATAAGTGGATACCGCGAAGACGTCCCATAACAACGGTGAGTTGAAATTCGGCCAAAGCGAACCACGGGTATTTGGATATGGTAGTACAAAGAAGAACATCCATACGCGACCCATATGCCAGATTGGGAACTGCCCGGCGCATAAAACGGCAAATATGGTCATCGCTTCCGCCGCACGGTTCACACCTGTGCGCCATTGCTGTCTGAATAATAAAAGGATTGCGGAGATCAGCGTTCCGGCATGTCCTATTCCGATCCACCATACGAAATTGGTAATATCCCAGGCCCAGCCGATCGTTTTATTCAGATTCCATTGCCCGGTACCGTAGATGACTTCCCGGGTAACGGAAAAGACTCCGAAACAAAGCAACAGGACCGCGGTCAGAAATCCGATCCACCAGAGTTTGGAAGGCCGGTTCTCGATCGGTCGAATGATATCTTCCGTGATCTGGTGATAGTTCTTATCACCCGACACCAGCGGAGGTCTTACCTGTGATTCGTATCTAAATGAAGACATACTGGGTTATCACTTTATTCCCGCCCGGGGCGGGACTATTAAAAATCTTTACACTTTCTCTTTCGCTTCGGATTCCGGGTTACGGACCTTGGCGAGATAACTGATATTTGGCAACACGTGCAACTCTTCCAGCACATGATACAATCGATGTTCATTATCCTGTCTTGATTTCACAACCGCACTCTTACTGTTATTGATATTTCCGAATACGATGGCTTCCGTCGGACAAGCCTGCTGACAAGCTGTTGATATGTCACCATCGGTCAGCACCCTGTTTTCTTTTTTTGCCTTCAGCTTGCCATCCTGCAAACGCTGTACGCAAAAACTGCATTTTTCCATTACCCCTCTGGAACGAACAACCACATCAGGATTCAACACCATACGACTCAGATCATCATTCATCATCAATACCGCATCGTTCAGTTTACCTACACCCTGTTCATCCTGGTTATTCGGGAAACTATCTGCACCCGTATAATCGGCCCAGTTGAAACGACGCACTTTAAAAGGACAGTTATTCGCACAATACCGCGTACCGATACAACGGTTATAAGCCATTTGATTCAGTCCTTCACTGCTGTGGTTTGTTGCTGAAACGGGACAAACATTTTCGCAGGGCGCGTTATCGCAATGCTGGCAGAGCATGGGCTGAAAGATCGTTTCGATACTGTCCGGATCAGAAAGGTTTCCCGTGAAATACCGGTCGATGCGCAGCCAGTGCATGTCATGATAGCGCAACACTTCATTCTTGCCCACAATGGTTACATTGTTTTCTGCATGACAGGCTACCACGCAGGCGCCACAACCCACGCAGGAGTTGAGGTCGATCGACATACCCCAGTGCAGGCCGGGTTTATCGAAATATGGATAGAGCGTTCCTTCTTTTTCATAATTTTCGCCGCCGAATTTTGCCAGTTCTTTTTTCCGGTCGTCCAGTATTTCATCCGGTTCTTTTACAAATTCGGCAAGGCTCAGTTCTTTGATCACAGAAGTGCGGCCTTCGTAGGAACCGTGAATCTGAACCTGTGCTACTTTGTAGTCATCACCGGTTTTTTCAAAACTCACATCCGGTATGATCCACTCAACCGTGGTGCCATTATTCACAGCAAGCGGGAAAACATTTTTACCCGCATCCACCACAGCACGCCCGATATAGCTGGCAGTATTTTTTGGATCGGCGCTTTGCCGCCCATAACCCAATGCAATGGCAAACACCCCATCAGGCATTCCGGGTACAGCCAATACCGGAATCGTGGTTTCTATTCCATTAGCTTTTATCCGCACCACCTGACGCTCAGGATGGGATTCAAATCTATCCGACTGATTGTGATCACTCAGATCAATATGATATTGTTCTTTAATAAAACTGGGAGAGACCATGGCGTAGTTATCCCAGGTTGCCCTCGTGATGGGATCGGGTAATTCCAATAGCCAGGGGTTGTTGGCCTGCGCACCGATTCCCAGGCTGACCTGCTGATATAATACCAGCTCATATGCGCCGCCTTTTTTCTGGGAAGAAATGGCCAAAGCAGCTGCTTCCACTGTTCCACCTTTGTTCAGATAAGCCGTAGTCGGACTGCTGATGGGGGCAGTAGCGGAGACGCGTTCTATAACGCCATCCTGCAAAGCTTTTTCATATCCTTCGCGGCTGCCCAGTTTGGAGGTCCAGTATTGTTTGAAGAAATCGTCGTAAGAAGTTTTATTGCCTGACCATAATAAAAGAGAATCCTCAAATGGCCGGGTCAGGAACAGCGGAGCGATCACCGGCTGCATCATGGATATATGTCCTGTTTTTGCCTGTGCATCACCCCAGCGTTCGAGGAAGTGTGGAGATGGCAGAACGAATTTGCAAAGCTCAGTGGTTTCATCCAACCGGCCGGAAAAAGACACCGTGGTTTTAACCTTTGCCAAGCCGGAAATAAATTTTTTTGAATCAGGAGAGTCATACACGGGGTTCACATCATAAACGAAAAGAGCCCTGATCGCACCCTGGTTCATATCGTTAACCAGCGTTGCAAAATCACTATCGAGGCCCTGGCGTGTCAGGTTGGTCGCATCCCAGGTAATGGTCGTTCCGTTGGATCCGATGGTTTCATTGATCGCATTCACGATGGTCTGCACCTGTACATTATTGGAGCCGGAAATCACAAGGGCATTCCCTTTATTCGCCAGCAGATCCTTAGCCGCTTTGCTGACACCGGCTTTTAATTTTTCCGGAAGTGCCGGGGCCGTTACATTTCCACCCACAGCTGCCAGTAAGGCAAGGGCAACTGCTGCCGATTCAGAAGGTTTGTGTGCAAAGCGTTCGTCCGAATTAGCGCCGGTCATGCTGAGAAAAGATTCGAACTGATAATGCCGGTTCATGGCGGGCGCTTTCTCGTCAATCTTTCTTCCTTTGGAATATTGTTTTGCGAACTCGATCGGGGAGAGCCAGGTTCCAAGAAAATCAGCGCCGAGGCTCACAATCACTTTCGCGTTATCGAAATGATAAGCAGGAATTTCTCTTTTCCCATAAGAGGCTTCGTTCGCCAGCAGCATCCCGCTGAAAGAATCTGCATCATATTGTATGTGGCGGCTGCCCTGGTATTTTGAAAGGCAATCCGCAATAACCTGTTTTGTTGTTATCGAAGTAATAGTAGGCGTGAGCAGAACGATTGTCCCGTTTTGACCGGCCATAGAATCCATAACCAGTTTATCAAAAGCTTCAAAACTGGTCACCTGTTGCGGAACGCCGCTCACCATCTGGATGGGATACCGTAGACGGGCAGTATCGTAAAGGTCCAGGATCGAAGCCTGTACTCGGGCGGAGGTACCACCCCGGGTAACGGGTGACAAATCGTTTCCTTCCAGTTTGATCGGGCGGCCGTCTCGTACTTTTGCAACTATCGAAACCGCGTCACCGCCGGAAACAAAAGTTGTTGCATAATAATCCGCCACACCGGGAACCATGTTCTCCGGTTTATTAAGATAAGGAATAACATGTCTTACCGGTATTTCGCAGCTTGCGGCCAGGGTAGCGGCGGCAGTACTGAAACCAAGATACTTCAGGAAATCGCGGCGCGGATGGGTTGCATCTAGCAAACCCTTGCTGTCGAACGATTCCATTGGAAGATCCTCCCGGAATTCACTTTCCGTTTCCTTCAGATAGGATTCAGTCAGATTGAGTTCCCCAAAACTTTTCCAGTACTTTTTTTCGCTCATTCTTTCAAATTTGAAAATTTGAAAATTTGAAGATTTGAAAATATTGATTTGGATATTCTATTTCCAAATTTTCAAATCTCCAAATTCTCTAATTAGTAGTGGCACTTCTGACATTCCGTTCCACCTATGTTTTCAACCGTAACACTATCCATCTTACCGGTTGCCAGGTTATGGTTGAATCTTTCGTAAATGCTATAGAATTTATTTCCGCCGTTTCCGTTTGCATCCGGGAAATTGACCTTGGTCGTCCGGTGACAGTTTATGCACCAGCCCATGCTGAGCTCGGAAAACTGTTTCACTTCATTCATTTCCGTGATGCTGCCGTGGCAGGTTTGACATTGAACTTTTCCTGCGCGGATATGCTGAGAATGGTTGAAATACACGTGGTCGGGCAAATTATGAATTTTGACCCACTCGATCTGTTTACCGGGCTCGGTATATTTACCGGATTTCGGATCATACCCGGTGTATGAATAGAGTTTTTGAATTTCAGCCGTGGCGTCCACTTCTTTGCCGTCGGCCCGGGTAAGCGGTTCGCCTTTATACTCATTGATTGCGGCGTGGCAGTTCATACAAACATTCAACGATGGAACGCCGGCCATTTTAGAGTCCCAGGCGCCGCCGTGACAATATAAACAGCTGATCTGGTTGTTACCCGGATGCACTTTATGAGAAAAGAAAATGGGTTGTTCCGGCTGATAATTCTGCTGTCTGCCCAGTCCGATGGCCGCCTGAACCACATAGTAACCACCCACGACAAAAAGGACAAGGACCAGGAATGTGATATATACTTTATTCCGGTAGAAGGGAATCGGCTCATGTGACGGGATGCCGGATTTATCGTCAGAAAGTTTTTTCAGGTTACTGTTTACCTGCAGCAGCACCAGCATAATCACCCCCAGGATCAGGGTCAGGATACCATATAAAAGACTGTTATCAGATTCCGAAGCCGGACCCATATCGGGTACGGGTCCTTTTCCGCCGGGGCCCGGTTCCGGATAGGTTTCAATATATTTCAGAATCGCATCGATTTCCGGATCCGTGAGCTGCGGAAACGTGTTCATCGGTGTCTTGCTGAACTGAACATATAGGTCGTTGAAATATTTATTTCCGGAAGCGAGGACGGCCGCGTTATTCCGGATCCAGTCGTGTAGTAATTTTTTATCGGGAACCCGGGAAGTAACCCCTTTTAATGCCGGTCCGGTTACCTGTTTAATCGGGTTATGACAGGATGCGCAATCACTCTGGAATAATGCTTTTCCATCCTGGGCCAATGAAATATTTCCGGAAATCAGGAAAAATGTGGTGAGGAGAGAAATGAAGGATATTCGGAAAGCACTGAGTCTGTAATGATGCATATATACAATCCGTGTATAAATGTGAAAAATCATCTCGGTTGGCTGCAAAAGTAAGTCAGGAAATTAACAATATACCAACATGTTGAAATTTTTTTTTGCCTTATCTGGCCT
>Ga0209863_10000706_pt1 | contig 15159 bp, 11 predicted proteins | sample OrgsoiDNA2013046_FD_185796 | JGI IMG/M metagenome (GOLD analysis project Ga0209863, IMG submission 185796) | Permafrost soil microbial communities from the Arctic, to analyse light accelerated degradation of dissolved organic matter (DOM) -... | ecosystem: Environmental > Terrestrial > Soil >...
ACTCCACCCGCCGACGCCCCTCCAGCCACTGCTGCTGGAACTCCAGACACCGCCGCGACCACGTTGCCCCCCCAGGCGACCTCCCCTTCCGCCGAACCGCAAGGCTCCGCGCCTCTGCGCGTGATGGTCGGCAAGTCCCTGCTGATTAACACGAGTGAACGCCTCAAGCGCATCTCCGTCACCGACCCCGCGGTGGCCGACGCCCTGGTCGTCACCCCAACCCAGGTTCTCGTGCATGGTCGCACTCCCGGAGAAGTCTCTCTGCTCATCTGGGACGAACTCGAACGCTCCCGCGCCTTCGATCTGCGCGTTGACGTGGACGTTACTGCCGCCTCTGACGAGATTCATCGCATTTTCCCTGACGAAGTGATCACAGTCTCGCCTTCGCGCAACGCCATGGTTCTGAACGGTCATGTCTCGACCGAAGACGTTGCGAAACGCGCCGGACAGATCGGCGAGGCCTACTCCAAGAACGTAGTGAACGTGCTGACCTTCGGGCCCATGGGCGCCCAGGAGGTCTTGCTGGAAGTAAAGTTCGCCGAAGTCGACCGAAGTGCCCTGAACCAGATTGGTTTCAATCTTCTATCAACGGGGGCCGGCAACCTGCTGGGCAACATTACGACGGGCCAGTTTGGGTCCACTTCCATCAACCAAATCCAGGACACCATCGCCACGCGAGCCACACCGTACCCGGACATCCCTACGAAAACGACCGGACCCGGCGTCGGTGCTTTCACGAGCACGACCACCGTCGGCAACCTGTTGAACATGTTTCTCTTCAGCCCTGAGCTTCACTTGGGGGCAGTGGTTCAGGCGCTCCAGGCACGGAACCTGCTCCAGATCCTGGCTGAGCCGAATCTCATTGCCGTCAATGGCAAAGAAGCCAGCTTCCTGGCGGGCGGTGAATTTCCTTTCCCCGTTATTCAGCCGGCCAACGGCATCAACACTGTCACAGTCCAGTTCAAGCAGTTCGGCGTGCAGCTTAAGTTCACGCCAGTGATTACGCCCTCCGGGCTCATTCACCTCCACGTCGCCCCCGAAGTGAGCACTCTCGATTTTGCCAATGGGGTGCAGATTTCAGGGGTCAACATTCCCGCGCTCAGTACCCGCCGCGCGGAGACCGAATTTGAGTTGCAGGACGGCCAGAGTTTCGTCATCGCCGGACTCATGGACAATCGCGTCACCAGCGTGATCGACAAAGTCCCGGGCTTGGGCGACCTCCCAATTCTGGGGAATTTCTTCAAGAGCAAGAGCTATCAGAAGAACAACTCCGAATTGATCGTCCTGGTAACGGCACGGCGCATTTCGCCGACCACGGGCTTGGCCCCACTCCCCAAGTACCCAAAGCCTTTCCTCGACCACGACGAGTTCGACGGAAAACCGGACAAGAAGTCGGTCGTTCAACCTAAGCAGTAGCGAGGAGTACAGTGGTAGCCATGCCGGAGCTTTCGGTCGTCATCCTGGCCTCGGACAATGAGCAGCGCGCCGTGTTGCAGGTCCTTGTCGATGGCACCAGTGTGGCTCGGGTCAGTCATGCGGGCGCCCAACTGCCCGTCGCCTCCACGGATTCCAACCTCCGCCGACTGCAAGCTTTAGGGGCTGACGTCGTTCTAGTGGATATTGGCAGCGACAATTCCTTCCCCGCAATTCACGCCATCGAACTACTGCATCAGGAACTGCCGGATACGCCCATTTTTGCTTTTGGGCCGATTTCGCAGCCGCAACTGATCGTTAGCGCGATGCGTGCCGGCGCCCGCGAATTTATCGAGCGTCCTACGACCACTACGGAATTGCTGGAAGCCTTCGTCCGCTTGACCTCAGCCCAGCGAAAATCCCGCGGCGAAGCGCGGCGCGGCGGCAAGGTCTTCTCCATCATCAATGCCAAAGGCGGCAGCGGCGCAACCACAACCGCGGTCAACGTTGCGCTGGCGCTGCAAAGTTCTCTTGGCGGAACAGCATTGGTGGACCTGGCTCCTCTTGGCCACGCCGCTCTGCACCTGAACGCCAAGCCCCAGTTCACGATTGCCGATGCCCTGCGCAATCTGCACCGCCTGGATAGTTCCCTGCTCGAAAGCTTTATGACCCAGCAGGATAAGGGTCTTCACCTTTTGGCGGGCACGACCAATCCTAGCGGCGAGGGAACTTCAACCTCCGAACTGGCACGCTTGTTTGACCTTCTCGTCGGCCACTACCAGTACACCATCGTGGATTTTTCGACCCGTCTGGACGCCACGGCCCGCCTGATCTGTAACCTCTCGGAAACCGTGCTGATTGTCGCCCAAACCGACGTCGCCTCGCTCTGGAGCGCCGGCAGAATCGTACAGTTCCTCAGCGAGACTGGCGGACGCGAGCGCATCCGCCTCGTCCTCAACCGCTTCCGTAAGGTGCCCGGCTTCGAAGATCGCGATACGGAGAATGCGGTTGGGGCCAAAATCATGTGGAAGATCCCGAATAACTTCTTCGCCATCTCGGCGGCTATCGACCGCGGGAACCCTCCCAACCGGCAGGGCAGCTCGGAAGTAGCTCGTGCCTTCGCGGGACTTGCCAGCGCCCTCACGGAATACGATGATGTATCCAAGCGCTCTGCCAAATCCATGTTCCGGAGCCTCTAGGCTCCATGCGTAACTTCTGCAAGTCTCGCGGCATGTGCGATGATTAGCTAAGCGCTTGAGGCGCTGGATTTCGTAATCTCAGGACTCTCAATGCCCGACGTTAGATCCTTCGAGCGCACCGAATACCAGCAGGTCAAAGCCGACCTTCACCGCAAGATTCTGGACCGGCTCGATCTGGAGAAACTGGGGCGCACTCCAGGGGACGCCGCCCGCGAAGAGGTCCTCGCCCTCATCCGCAATGTTGTCAACAGCGAAGCGGTTCCACTCAGCTTCGCCGAACGTGAGCGCCTAGCCCGCGAAATTCTCGACGAGATCTTCGGCCTCGGCCCTCTCGAACCTCTGCTTAAAGACCCCACCGTCTCCGACATTCTGGTAAACCGCTTCGACCGGGTCTTTGTGGAGCGCGCCGGCAAGCTTGAAATAACGCCGCTTTCATTTAAGGATCCTGCTCACCTCATGCAGATCATCGACCGCATCGTCTCCCGCGTAGGACGCCGGGTGGATGAGTCCTCGCCTATGGTCGACGCCCGTCTGGCGGATGGCTCGCGCGTCAACGCCATCATCCCTCCGCTAGCGCTCGATGGAGCTTGCCTCTCCATCCGCCGCTTCGGCCGCGATCCGATAACCGCCCGCAACATGCTGGAGAACAAGACGCTCACCGAGCCGATGTTGGAATTGCTTTCTTCCATGGTGAAGGGCCGCCTCAATCTGCTCATCTCGGGTGGCACCGGCGCGGGCAAGACCACGCTTCTCAACGTGCTCTCCGGCTACATCCCCAGCACCGACCGCATCGTCACCATTGAAGACGCCGCCGAACTGCAGCTCAAGCAGGAGCACGTCGTTCGCCTGGAAACCCGCCCGCCCAACATTGAAGGCAAGGGCGCCGTCAAACAGCGCCAGCTCGTGATCAACAGTTTGCGTATGCGCCCCGACCGCATCGTCGTTGGTGAGGTCCGCGGCGAAGAAGCTTTCGACATGTTGCAGGCCATGAATACAGGCCATGAGGGCTCGTTGACCACGGTTCACGCCAACTCCACTCGTGACGCGTTGGCCCGTATCGAAAACATGGTGTCCATGGCCAACCTCAACATTCCGGAGCGAGCCGTCCGCCACCAGATTGTTTCGGCCATCCACGCCGTGATTCAAGTGGCTCGCCTTTCCGATGGCACACGTCGCGTTATTGCAATTTCCGAAGTCAGCGGTATGGAAGGCGACATCATTTCTTTGCAGGACATTTTCGTATTCGAGCGCCGCGGCATGGACGAAAACGGGCGAGTCCGCGGCACCTTTACACCCTCAGGGATTCGGCCCATGTTCGCCGAACGCCTTGCCGCCGCTGGCTACCGTCTGCGTCCCGGCCTCTTCGAAGCCCGGATGGAGGTCTAGCGGAAATATTCCGCGTTTCCTCATGGCAATTATTTTTGCGGTTCTCATTTTCCTGATCGTGGCGTTGGCCATCTTTCTGGGTGGCGCCTGGATTGAAGGCCGCAATGCGCAAGCCCGCATTTTGCGCGAACGTCTCGGTGGATCCCAGGAACAGTCCGCCACTGACAATCTGGAATTGCTGCGCGATGAAATGCTCAGCAAGATTCCGGCCTTCGATACTATATTGCGGCGCTCCGAGCGCGCTTCCCTTTTGCAGAAGCTCCTCGACCAGGCTGGCATCAACACTCGAGTCGGCAATTTCTTTCTTCTTTGCTTGGGCTCAGGGGTGTTGGGCGCCGTCATTTTCTTTATCCTGGGCCATCAGAATCTGCCCCTGGCTTGGGCCGGAATGATGATCGGTCTGATCGCACCTTACTCTTACGCTTCCGTCATGCGCACCCGGCGCTTCGCCAAGTTCGAGGAGATTTTCCCGCAGGCAATCGACACTCTAGGCCGCGCCGTTCGAGCCGGGCACGCCTTTACCACTGCCCTCGAAATGATCTCCAGCGAAATTCCGGAACCCGTGGCCGGCGAATTCCGCAAGCTTTTCGAAGAGCAAAAATTCGGCATGCCCGTTCGCGACGCCCTCATGAACCTGGCAGAGCGCGTACCGCTGGTCGATGTCAAATTTTTCGTCACCGCCGTCATGCTCCAGCGAGAAACGGGTGGCAACCTCGCCGAAATCCTCGACAACCTTTCTTACATGATCCGCGAGCGCTTTAAAATTCTGCGCCAGGTGAAGGTCTACACCGCCCAGGGTCGCCTGACTATGCTTTTACTCATGATGCTGCCCCCGCTCATTATTGTCGTCATGCTCATCATGAACCCGGACTTTATTCGTCCGCTCTTCACAGACCCAATTGGGCACGCTCTCGTCGCCGCCGGGATCACCTTACAGACCGTGGGATATTTCGTGATCCGCAAGATTATTCAGATTCAAGTGTGAGACCTGATTTCAAACTGAAGCCATGGAAATCGTAGTTGCCATCATCGTTTTTCTGACCGTAGTCGCGGTCATCTTTCTCTTCGGTGCCGCCGCGTCCACTCCGCTCTCGGTCCTTGGAGAACGCCTCCGCAGCCTGGGCGGTGACGGCGCAAAGCGCTCTGCGGATAAACCGCAGATTCGAGAACGCTTTCAACAGGCAATCGACCCGCTCAGCAAAGCTCTTCCTCTATCCGCCGACAGCACCTCCACAACCCGCCTGATGCTGATGCAGGCAGGCTACCGCGACGCCAAGAGCCTGACTTTTTACACCGGCTTGCGAGTTTTTGGCGCGCTACTGGGCTTTGGCATCTGCCTTCTTTCCGGAATCGGAATCTCTTCTCCGCTCCTGCTCCTCGGCGGCCCGCTGCTCGGCTTCATTCTTCCCCGCTTCCTGCTGAAGCGCGCGATCAAAAAGCGCCAGCTTCGCATCCGCCTCGCCTTACCCGATGCCCTGGATCTCACCGTCATCTGCGTCGAAGCGGGCCTCGGACTCGACCAGGCCCTCATGCGGGTTGCGCAGGATCTCGATCACGCCCATCCCGAACTCAGCGAGGAGTTCCGCCTCGTCAATCTCGAAATGCGCGCTGGAAAGCCCCGCTCCGAAGCCATGCGCAATCTCGCCCAGCGCACCGGCGTCGACGACATTCGTTCTCTGGTTGGCGTGCTCATCCAGACCGACCGCTTCGGCACCAGCGTCGCGCAAGCCTTGCGGATCCACTCCGATTCCTTACGCACTGAACGCCGCCAGCGCGCCGAGGAAATGGCAGCGAAAACCACCATCAAACTGGTCCCCCCACTCGTGATCTTCGTGCTCGTTCCTCTGTTTTTCGTCGTCCTCGGTCCAGGCTTTATCCAGATCTTTCGCACCTTCCAGAGCGCTCCTTAGTTTGGAACGGGCCCAACCCGGTTCTGTAGTCCTTCCAACTGCTCCGCCTACCACAACATAAGCTAAAATGAGATGAACATGCAGATGTCCGTCTCCGGGGAACGGTCCTATGCTTTCAATACGACCCGCCAGTCCAGCCTGGCCGAGGATTTGCGGATCGCCGATACCCACTGGACCCGCCTCCGCGGCTTGGTAGGCGTAAGCTCCGCCCAGTTCGCCCGCGGTCAAGGCCTCTGGATTGTCCCTTGCCGCGGAGTTCACACAATGTTCATGAGCATCCCGATCGACGCAATTTATCTCGACGCCGACCATACGGTAGTTCATCTCGAAAACAGCTTGCGACCGTGGCGCTTTGCACCCGTCCGCATGAATGCCAAATCCGTCCTGGAAGTTCCCGCCGACACCATTCAGGCGACCGGCACAACTCTCGGCGATTGCATCGAAATACTCGAGGCTGCAGCCAGGACCTCGCGGTAGTTTAAGGACCGGTAGAGCGCGGCTTCAGCCGCGCGTTCCAACCCAACAAGAAGCCGGCTTTAGCCGCCGGAAGGGTTCGAGCGGTATCAAAATCTAAGACGCGTTGAGATCGCGAATTCAAGCTCTCGAAAAACTGAACCAATGAAGCGCAAACGCCAACTCGAACCCTCGGACATTGAGCTGAACCTGCTCGTCCCGTGGACTCCCCGCTGGCACAACTTCGTTACCAACATTCGCCCTGCCCTGGCCCGCAAGGAACGCCCGCTCGCCGGAGAAGTCGCGATAGGCTTCGTCCCGTTCCGCGGCCTGGTAGGTGCGTGGGTCCTCGAAGCGCTGTTGTTGTTCGCCGTGATAACTCTGCCCGGAAAATTCGCCTCGCTGCATCCCACGTTTGTTCCCCCGAAGCCCAAGAACGACGTGATTTACTATTCCGGCGAGGAACTCCCCCAGACCGAAGACTCCGGAGGCGCTCCGTCCGGACAAGCCGGCAGACCCGGGGGCCGCGAAGCTTTCCATCGCACCCAGGTCATCAAAGTAGCTCGCGAGCAAAAGCTCACCGAGCAGGTGCTCGATGCCCCAAAACTTACGCTCCCGGCGTCGGCGGTCCCAGTCGCCAATCTTCTGGCCATTCAGCGCGTCATCGGCCCTCCGCCTTCCGAGGGTCTCCGGTCCTCTCTCAAGGCCGCTCCCCTGCCGAACCTCGCGCCCGTTCCACCCGCGCCCGAAATCGCCCACGAGAACCTGCGTAAGAACCAGACCCTCACCGCCAGCATAGTTCCTCCCGCGCCGATCGCTCCCAGGGACATGCCGCAAGCTCACTTTCCCGAGATGCGGACCGAAGTAGTACCCCCGCCCGTTTCCGCTCCCCCTCGAGACAGTACGAACACCGCGCGGCTTACCCTGCCGGCTGTGAGTGTGGTTGCGCCACCTCCCTCCATCTCCAATGAGACTTCGCGCGTAGCCGGTCAGCTCGCCAGTCGCCCCAGTGTCGATGTCGTTCCTCCTCCCCCGGAAACCAGCATGGGGCAAGTCACAGGCCGCAACGTTCCCAGCCTGAATGCGAGTGTTGTTCCGCCACCGCCGAATATCTCAGGGGGAACTCTGGAATCTGGAAGGGGCTTGGGCCACACAGGCGCTGGCGCGGGCCAGACACTGGCTCAAGGCACGATCGTCGCGCCTCCGGCCAACGCGGGCGGCACCGCCCAGAGCGCAGCAGCCATTATTTCCAGCAAGCCCGGGCCCGCGCTCGGCGCGCCCACGAGCGGAGAGCGGGGTGCCCTCGCCATGTCGCCTTCTGGCGGCAATACTCCCGGCATTGGCGGTTCGGGAGGCGGTACCGGCAACTCCACAGGCCCGGATTCGGGCAGCGCCAAAGCCGGGGCGGGGCCGGGAAGTGGAAAAGTTGGATCTGGACCCGGAGCCAGTACGACTGCCAAGATCGGCACTTCCAACGTTCCTGGGCCCGGTGGCGCCGGCACCGGCAGCCGTCCCGGTGTCCCCATTACTCCCGGTATTTCCGTCCAGGGCGGCAGCATTATCAACTTGCCCAGCTTCGGCTCGACCCCCGGCGACCCTACAGCCGCCGCGCACAGCACCGACATGGCCAGCCATCGAGGCCCCGGCATCACCGTCGTAGCCACTTCCCGTTCCGGCGGGGCCTTCAATTTCTATGGCGCTCTGAAAGGCGACCGCGTTTACACAACCTACCTCGACACCACGCTCGGCACAGTCGTACTCCAATTCGCCGATCCCGCCTCCGACACTGGCGCTTACAGCGAAGAACTCAATGCGCCGGAACCGATCCGCAAAACCCTGCCGCCCAGCACTTCGCACACGCGCGTTGTCTTTTCTTGCACGATCGACCGCGAAGGCAACCTCAAGAACCTCAAGGCTGTCGATGGCAGGTCTTCCATGCTCACCGCCAAACTGCTTCCCGCCCTGGAAACCTGGCGATTCCGCCCAGTCCTGCGGGGCGACAAGCCAATTGAAGTCACCGCGATCCTCGGGTTCAACATCGACACAAGATGACCTCCTGAGCGCAGTACACGAAAGAGGTCTGAGGCGACCCGGCGTTGCGTGCTAATTTCGCAAAGCTGATATTTCACTCCCGAAGGGTTGCTCATGCTGCTTGCGGATCGCGTCAAGGCTGCTTTGGACCACGGCATTTTGCGGTCGGCGTTGGCTCCAGCCGTCAATGCACTCGCCAAGGCCCACTCTCGCGGGGTTCAACGGATCTTTTACGATCAGGGCGTCTGGATGCACGAGACGAGAAGCGGCGTCTTTGCCTACCCCCATCCATATGTGCGACTCGATTTGCGGCACCTCGATGAGGCTGCCAGGACGAACTTCTTCTGGGGTTATGTTCCTCGAATGGGCGATGTTGTGATGGATGTGGGAGCTGGGGTGGGCGAGGAAACGCTCACGTTTTCTCGCGCCGTTGGATCATGCGGCAAGGTGATTTGCATTGAAGCCCATCCGCGAACCTATCTCTGCCTGGAGAAGTTGATCCAATACAACAACCTCCGCAATACCGTCGCCCTTCATCAGGCGGTGACCGCGCCCTCCTGCACAACTGCAATCATCGAGGATTCGCCGGCATACCTGGAGAACCGCATCAACGCAGTCCAGGGCCTTTCTGTCCCCGCAAACACCATCGACAACATTCACAAGCACTCGGCCTGGGATGCATCGATTTTCTGAAGATGAATATTGAAGGTGCCGAGCGCTGGGCCGTGCATGGTATGAGCAAGACGCTGAAAAACACCCGCGTCCTATGTATCTCTTGCCACGATTTTCTGGCGGACTCCCGGGGGGAGGACGATTTAAGAACGAAAGAGCCGATTCAAGATTTTCTCCGCCAGGCTGGATTCAAGGTCGCTATGAGAACCGGAACGAATCTACCACCCTATCTTCGCGACCAGGTCTGGGCGTTCAATCAGCACACCCTGAGTCACCAACAGCTAGGTACCGCGGCTTAGGCCTCGAAAAGCTTTTAACTGGAATTCCAGCACCGAACCCAGTCAGTTCACGGCTCGTGGCACCGCGCTTGCTATGCTTAGATCCGTGAAGCGATTTACGTCTGTCCTGGTGCTCGTGGGTTGCCTGGCTGGGTCTTTTGCGGGCGGTAAGGTGCTCCCCAAGCGCCACCAACCAGTCACCCAGGCCGGCTCGACCCTCTCCGTCGTCGATCCCATCATCCAGGACGCAATTCAAGACCACAAGATACCGGGCGCGGTCCTGTTGGTAGGACACGGCGGCAAGGTGGTCTATCGCAAGGCCTACGGCTCCCGCGCGCTCGAGCCGCGGCGAGAGGCAATGACGGCCGATACGATTTTTGATCTGGCATCGCTCACCAAAGTCGTCGCGACAACCACCTGCGTCATGCAGCTCTTCGAACAAGGCAAAATCCGCCTGAATGATCCAGTAGCGAAATACCTTCCGGAGTTTTCCCAGGACGGCAAGGAAGACATTACTGTGCGGCAGTTGCTGGTGCACTACTCCGGGCTAACGGAGGATTTGGACCTAAAAGACAAGGACTCTCCCAACAAGTGGACCGGAAAAGATACCGCCTACCGGATGGCATTCGCCGAGAAGCCGATCTTCCCGGCCGGTTCGCGCTTCCTCTACAGCGACATCAACTTCATCACCTTAGGCGCCCTGGTGGAACGCGTATCCGGAGAATCACTGGACACCTATGCGGCCAGGCATGTGTTCCAACCGCTGGGCTTGACACACACGCGCTATCTCCCACCGAAAGCCTGGAAGCCCAGGATTGCCCCCACCGAATATGACGACAACCACGTGATGCTCCGGGGCGTCGTGCATGATCCTACGGCGCAACGCATGGGCGGAGTAGCGGGACACGCAGGCGTGTTTTCGACGGCAGATGATTTGGCTAAGTTCGCGCAAGCTCTATTAAACGGCGGAGGAAAGATCTTAGCGTCCGTAACCGTAGAAAAGATGACGACGCCGCAACAGCCCCCAAACGCTACGGCCGTGCGCGGCTTCGGCTGGGACTTGGATTCGCCATTCTCCAGCAATCGCGGCGAACTCCTTCCCGTGGGTTCTTACGGCCACACGGGATTCACCGGAACTTCGCTGTGGATCGATCCAGCGACCGACACGTACATCATCCTGCTCACCAACGCGGTCCATATGCGCACCGTCCGCAGCGAAGGCGGCAGCGCAATCGCGTTGCGCACCAAAGTCGCTTCGGCAGTAGCCGCCGCACTGCATCTATCGGTCAGCGAGCAGGACCGCGCGCGGCTGGCAACCATCACGGGCTACAACGAGAGCATGGCAGCCGGCCGGCACGTCAACGAACGCAATGGCGCCGTAAAAACCGGGATCGACGTATTGGAGGAAAGCGGGTTTTTGCTCCTGGGCGGAGCAAGCGGGGGCACGACCAGCGGCGACAACACCAATTTCCCGCACCGCCGTATCGGCCTGCTCACCAATCAGACGGGAGTCGACAATCAGGGTCGTCGCACGATTGAAGTCCTCAGAAATGCGCCGGGTATAAGTCTGGATGCGATATTTAGCCCCGAGCATGGAGTGGCTGGAACCTTCGACACCACGAGCATTGAAAACACAAAAGACGCCACTTCGGGCGTCCCGGTATACAGCGTATACGGTGCGTCAGATTCGGCAAGGCGCCCGTCATCAGAAGTCTTGAAGAACCTCGACGAAATCGTGGTTGACCTGCAAAACGTTGGTGCGCGGTTTTACACCTTCGAGACCACGTTAGGATACTTCCTCGAGGCAGCAGCTAAAGCGGGAATTCCAATTGTGGTATTGGATCGCCCGAACCCGATTACCGGAGCCATCGTGCAGGGTCCGGTCGGTGATGCCGGTCACGAGACTTTCACCAACTACTTCCCTCTCCCCGTACGCCATGGGATGACCATGGGCGAATTGGCGCAGATGTTCAACGAGGAACGCGGCATTCATGCCCAGCTCTACGTTTCGCCAATGCAGGGATGGATGCGGGGTGACTGGTTCGACGAGACCGGTCTCGCCTGGGTGAACCCTTCGCCAAACTTGCGCAACCTGACCGAGGCGGCGCTGTATCCCGGCGTCGCGCTGATTGAAGGGACCAACGTTTCCGTCGGTCGGGGCACCGACACCCCATTTGAGGTGGTCGGCGCGCCCTGGGTGAATGCCCGGGAACTAGCGCAGTATCTCAACGAGCGCAGCATTCCCGGAGTCAGGTTCGTACCGGTCAGCTTTACACCCAGCTCCAGCAATCATGCGGGAAGAGTCTGCCAGGGCGTGAATCTGGTGCTACTCGACCGAAACGCGCTGGACGCACCGGAGCTCGGTGTTGAGCTGGCCATGGCCCTTACCAAGCTGTACCCAACATTTCGCTTGGAGCCAGTCAAAGACATGCTCGTAAATGCTGCAGCCTACGAAGCCCTGACGGCCGGCCGCGACCCGCGGCGGATCGCCGATGACTGGCGCGAGGCCCTCGAGACGTTTCAAAAGGCTCGCGAGAAGTATTTACTCTACAAGTAGGTAGCCTGGTCAACCCGAAGCGAGTAGACTGCATCCGACCCAAGAAAGCGGCTCGGGGAATTCCGGAGGATCTATGCATCGCTGGGGCAGATGGTCGGTGATTTTCGGCTTGGGCTTTGGGATGGCGGCCACATCCTGGGCGCAGGACCCAGACCAGAACAAAGACCAAAACAAAGGCGACGACAGCCCCAAGCCAGCCCTCGAAGAACGCAAGCCTCTGGACCGGCCGAGGAGGCCGGAAAACAAAGTTTCCATCCCGGCAGGCGCACAAATCCTGCTGCGCCTCGAACACGCCATTACCACCAAGAGCGCCAAGATCGGCGATCCCATTTACGCCGTCACAACATTTCCTTATGCGGTGGACGGTCAGATGCTGGTTCCGGCTGGAACCTACGTCCAAGGACGAATCAGCGCGATTCAGCGTCCGGGACGGGTCAAGGGCCGGGCCGAACTTCTATTCCACTTCACGACGTTGATTTATCCCAACGGCTACACAGTACTGCTGCCGGGCGCGGTGGACAATGTTCCTGGAATGGAGCATTCGACGATGAAGAATGAAGAAGGCACGATCCGGCAGGACAGCGACAAAGGCCACGACGTGGCGACAGCGGCAGAGGCCGCAGCTACCGGCGGTTTAATTGGCGCCGCGGCAGGCGGCCTTAAGGGCGCGGGAATCGGTGGGGCGGGTGGAGCGGTGGTGGGAACGGCAATCGCGTTGTTCTCGCGCGGGAAAGACTTGCGATTGGAGCAAGGGACTTCCATCCAAATGGTGGTGCAGCGGGCAATCGACATCGACGGGAATCGTATTGCGGGCAGGCCTCTACGCGGGGACCTTCAGCGTTACGATCCGCAGTGACGTAAGTTCCCGTGGGAACGGCCGCCCTCGGCCGTCCGGTCAAGGCGCTATTTTAGAACAAACAACGCGTTCACGTGCGCAGTAACGATGACCGTCTGCGGGGAAAATTCCGCCGTCGGCGCGGCTTCGGCCGTCCGCATACCGGCGGCCATCATGGGCATCGGCCCCCGCGCCATGTTGGCGACGACCCGAACCTGCTCGAACGTATCCACAGACGCGTAGGAAAGTTCGCCCAAAGCACGCCCTCCAGCCTTGGCAACAGTCGCAGCCGAATCATTGGCGCGGCGATAAGCATCTTCCACCGCCTTCTGTTTTGCGGCGTCGATATTCTCCAGCGTATAGCTGAGCGACTGGTTGTCCGTAATGTCGGTGTCGGCAAGTTGCTGCACGATGAGACCGATCTTGTCGAAGTCTCTCAGCTTCAGCGTGGTGCTGGCATTCACCCGGTATCCAACCAGCTTTCTCTTCGGCTGCTTCCAATCGTAAACAGGATCGATGGAGAAATATCCGATTTGGGCAGACTTCGGTTCGATGCCGTTGGAGCGAAGGATCTGACGGAATTGATCGGCGTTCTTGGAGGCATGCTCGTAGGCGGCTTTCGAAGAATCCTCCTGGGCGGAAATGTTGAATTGCAGGAGTGCGGTATCGGGTTGGGCTTCGTACTTGCCGTCAGCGCCGACATAAACCGTGTTGGCCTGAGCCGTAACTGCGGGGTGCTCTTGAGCGATGGCTAGGCAAGATAACGACAGGCTCACGCTCAAGGCGAGGACGGCGGCGGATTTCTTCGACATACGTTCTCCTTCAACGCAAATTCACAATATCAATGGGGACCAAGTCTACTAAGCGAGCGTGGCAACCGGGGATGAAGGCTCTTCTTTCTTACTCATCCCAGCCTTCGGCGCAACCACCCATGCCAGGCCCAGCGCGGCGAACAACAGAACCGCCGATAAGAACCAAGGGGCTCCCGGGACGAAACGGCTGGGGGCAATGAAATATGCGAATACCGCAGCGAAAACTCCAGGGCCAATAATCATCGCAATCCCGCGTAGCGATGCCACCGCCCCTTGCAATTCACCTTGCTCAGTTACGGAAACGCGGCGCGTCATTAGAGTCTGAAGTGGTGGCGCGGCTAAACCCCAGAGCGCATTCACAGGAATCGCAGCCACGAACAGCCAGCCTGTGGGAGATGCTCCAAAAAGCGCGAAGCCGATCGCACCCAGGAACAGTCCCAAAAATAGCGTAGTGCGCTCTCCGAAACGCTTCACGAGCGAGCCGACCATGCCGGCAGAGACGATCATGGTGGTGACGCCGACGACAGCCAGCGAATTGCCCACGTCCCGTTCGTTCCATGAATAGCGCAGCGTCGCGTACAAAACGAAGACGGTTACGTAAACTTCGTGCGCCAGGTAGTTGAGCAAGCTGACGCTGGCCAGACCAAAGAGTTCATGATGCGAGCGCAGCAGCTTGAGCGCCCCCAATGGATTGGCTTTTCGCCAGAGCATTTTTGTGGCGCGACGCTCGGGCGGCAGCGATTCCGGCAAGATAAAAAAACCGTAGACCGCGTTCAGTATGCTGAATCCGCCCGCAGTCCAGAACGGCAGGCGCAAATCGATGTGGCCCAGCCACCCACCGGCAGCGGGTCCGAGAATGAAGCCGAGGCCAAACGCCGCACCAAAAATACCGTAGGCGCGGGAGCGTGTTTCCGGAGTGGTCACGTCGCTGATGTAGGCGTTCGCCGTCGGACCGCTGGATGAAGTGATACCAGAAAGCAGGCGTCCCACGAAGAGCCAGCCAATCGTCGGCGCCAGAGCCATGATGATGTAATCCAGACCCAGGCCGAAGTTTGACAGCAGGATGATGGGCCGTCTGCCGAAGCGGTCGGAAAGCACTCCGATGACGGGGGCGAAGAAGAATTGCATGAGCGCCCAGACGGTGATGAAAAGGCCCAGGTACTTCGACGACTGTCCAATGTCTCCGTGAAGAAAGCCGGTGATCAGCTTCGGAAGTACTGGGATGATGATGCCGAACGCCAGCATGTCCAGCAGAACGGTTACGAAGACGAAGCTCAGCGCGGCGTGGCGTTTGGTTGACAAAACTTAGATCTCCTGGCGGTTGATCTAAGAATAGCTGACATGGAACGGTTTAGGGGGCGCCTTGTGCTCGCTAGTCCTGCTCGCTGGCACGGGCCTTCCTGTCAAACGAACCTAACGCCTCGCTAATTGGATGGCGTGATCAAGCCGGATTTCCAGGATTGCGCCCTTTTCCAGGCGGACGCTCTTGTCGGCGAAAAATCCGGCCACACCGCCGATCCGAGACCAGGGGGAACGCGGCTCGTCAATGGAATCCGAGCTGGACTTCGATTGGCGGGAGGCTGCTTCGATGGAACCATCGTCGTCGTTCTTCA
>Ga0209863_10000707_pt1 | contig 15134 bp, 15 predicted proteins | sample OrgsoiDNA2013046_FD_185796 | JGI IMG/M metagenome (GOLD analysis project Ga0209863, IMG submission 185796) | Permafrost soil microbial communities from the Arctic, to analyse light accelerated degradation of dissolved organic matter (DOM) -... | ecosystem: Environmental > Terrestrial > Soil >...
CGACGCGCGCGTGGCGCGTCTCGATCGCGACACCGCCGCCGGTGCCGGCGAGGGGCGGGGGCTGGAGGCGATCTTGCGCCGGATGCAGGCCGGCGAGATCGACGTCCTGGTCGGGACGCAGATGGTCACCAAGGGGCACGACTTCGCGGGCGTCACGCTGGTCGGCGTGCTGCAACCCGATCAGGGGATGAACCTGCCCGACTTTAGAGCGACCGAGCGGACGTTCCAGCTCCTCGAGCAGGTGGCCGGTCGCGCCGGGCGCGGCGATCGCCCGGGCCGGGTCGTCATCCAGACCTACGCGCCCGAGCATCCGGCGATCGCCGCGGTCGCGCTCCACGACTACGACGGCTTCGCGCGCGCCGAGCTGCGCGCCCGGGAGGAGGCGGGTTACCCGCCGTTTTCGCGGATGATCGCGCTGCGCATCGACGCCAAGGATCTCGAGCACGCGCGCCTTGCGGCGACGGCGGCGGCCGAGGCCGCGCGCGCCGCCGGCGGCGACGCGGTCCGCGTGCGGGGTCCCGCCGAGGCGCCTCTCGGACGACTGCGCGGTCGCGCGCGCTGGCAGGTCTGGCTGTCGTCGCCGGATAGGGGCGCGCTGGCGGCGGCGGCGCGCGCGGCTTCGGCGGGCGCTCGCCCGGGCGCCGATCTGCGTCTGGCCGTCGACGTCGACCCGCAAAGCGTCCTTTGACCGCGACCGGGCCAGAAGCCGCCCCCGGCCCCGCCGCAAAGCGTCCTTTGACCGCGCCCGCCTGGTGCTAGAGTCCTTCGCGGTTCATGAAGCTTCTGATCATCGCCGGGCCCTACGAGGCGGACCGGATCCGCAAGGCCTCTCTGTCGGCGGGATTCGAGACCCTGGCGGTTGAGCCGGGCGAGAGTCTCTCGGGCTGGATCACGGCGTCCCGGCCCGAGCTGATCGTCATGGCGCCGCAGATCGTCCATGCCGATCCCGCGCTGGCGCTGGCCAAGGTTCGGGCCGTGCCGCGGGGCCGGGTTCCGATCTTCCTGGTCGGCGACGAGGCCGACGAAGCGCGGATGCGCGATCTGGCCGACGGTTTCTTCCTGCGGCCCGTGGCGCCCGAGCTGTTGCTGGAACGGGCCCGCGCCATCCTGGCGCCCGGCAAAGGCCAAGGCTCGGGGCCGCGCCGGCCCGACGCGCTCGAGCGGACCGAGATGGGACTGGGTCCGACGTCGCCCGTGCCGGCACCGGCGCCCGCGTCCGGAAGCGGAAGCGGTGGCATCAACGCCGCCAACGAGTTCGCGCGTGGCGGGCGCACACCCAAGAGTGGCCCGCATGGACAGCACGGCGCACGCGGCGGGGCGACGCTGAAGCCGCTGGTGGCGACCCCCACCGGCGGGAGCGGCTCGGGCAGCGTCGGATTGCCGGCGCGCCCCGACACCAACGCGCTGATGGCGGACCTGGACGCCGGGATCGACGCGCTCTTCGACGCCGAGCTGACCGCGGCGATCGCCGCGCCGCCGAAGACCCAGGTGACGCCGAAGTCGGTACCGATTCCGAGCGTGCGGCCGGAGCCCGCCGGAAAACCGCCGGCCACGCCGCCGATCCCGGCCGTCGCCAAGCTGGCGCATCCGGCCCCTCCGGCGGAGGTCCAGGTGGAGGCGCAGCCGGTCGCCAAGCCCGAGGCGCAGCCGGTCGCCAGATCGGAGTTTGCCGGCGAGCCGACCAAGGAGGTGCAGCCGATTCTGCTGGCTGCCGCGCTCGAGGCGTCGTCGGGCGGGCGGGCGCGGGCGCGTCTGCTCGAGCGCTACGCCCCCGTCAAGCAGGGGGACTACTTCGCCGTCCTGGGTGTCGGTCGCGATGCGAACGTCACCGAGCTGCGTCGCGCCCACGAGCGAATCATCCGCGAGATCGCGCCCGACGCGATCGAGCCCCAGCTCGCCCGCGAGATGGCCGCGCAGATCGACGCCATCCGCGCGGTCGCCGCCGAAGCGCTGCGCGTGCTGGGGGACGAGGGCTTGCGGCCGCGCTATTCGAGCCATCTTCCAAAATGACCTGCGAAATGACCTGCGAAATGACCTGCGAAATGACAGCCGCGGGCCGACACGCGAAATGACGGTCGGCCGTCGGGGGCGCGCGGTTTTTTTCGGATCGCCGGCGTTCGCGCTCCCGTCGCTGCACGTGGTGGCGGCGGAGACCCAGCTTCTCGCGGTGGTCAGCCAGCCCGATCGGCCGTCGGGGCGCGGACAGGCGCCGGCAGCGCCGCCGGTGAAGGTCGCGGCGACGGCGCTGGGCGTTCCGGTTTTGCAGCCCGAGAAGCTGCGCACGCCCGAGACACTGGCGACGCTGGCGGCCTTCGACGCGGACGTCTTCGTGGTGGTCGCCTACGGGCGGATCCTGCCGCAAGCCATGCTGGATCTGCCGCGGCGAGGACCGTTCAACGTCCACGCCTCGTTGCTCCCCAGGCTGCGCGGCGCGGCGCCGATCCAGTGGGCGATCATGCGGGGCGAGTCGGAGACCGGGGTTTCGATCATGCGTATGGAAGCCGGCCTCGACACCGGTCCGGTGGCGGCGCGACGGGCGCTGGCGATCGCGAAGGACGATACGGCGGGTGGGTTGTCGGCGAAGCTCGCGGAGCTGGGCGCCGCGCTTTTGGCCGAGACGTTGCCGGCGATCATAAAGGGCGACGTCGCGCTCGAGCCGCAGGACGAAGCGGCGCATACGCTGGCGCCGCCACTTTCCAAAGCCGACGGGCGCCTCGATTTCAATCGGCCGGCGCGATCGGTCTCGGCGCAGGCGCGCGGGGTCGATCCCTGGCCGGGTGCGACCGGGATGCTCGACGGCGAGCCGCTGCGGTTGTTCGGTCCGCGGCTCTTCCCCCCGACGCCGCCGCTCCGGCAGCCCGGCGAGGTGGTAGGCCTCCAGGACGGAAGCCTGGTGATCGCCTGTGCCGATGCGGCGGACGCCTTGATCGGTTTCGCGGAGCTGCAGCTCCCCGGCCGTCGTCGCTTGCCGGCCTCGGCTGTGCTGGCGGGGCGGCCGATTCCAGCCGGGACGCGGCTCGGCCCGTCGTGACCGACGGGGGTCGTGACATCGCGCCCGGGCCATCGGCGCGCGGGTTGGCCCGTGCCGTCCTGGAGCGGGTCGAGCGCGACGGCGCCTACGCGGGGCGCGCCTTGGCGGCGGCGCTGGATCGCGCGCGCGCGCTTTCGCCCGAAGACCGGGCGCTCTGCACGGAGCTGGTCTACGGCGTCCTCCGCCGGCGTGGCCGCCTCGATCGCGCGCTCGATGCGCTGGCCCGCGAGGGGACCGGCAACCTCGACCTCGGCGTGCGGATCGCGATGCGCGTCGCCGCCTACCAGATTCTGTTCCTCGATCGCGTGCCGGCATACGCGGCGGTGAACGACGCCGTCGACGCCTGCAAGACCGCGCGCGGCCGCGGCGTGCCGGGGTTCGCGAACGCGCTCTTGCGCCGCCTGTCGCGGGTCGGTGAGCCGCCGCTGCCGGATGCGGCGGTCGATCCGACCGGCTACCTCGAAGCGGCCGTCGGTCTGCCAGCCTGGCTCGCGCAGCTCCTGCTGGCGGAGCTCCCGGCCGAGCAGGCGATCGCCTTCGGCGACAATCTGGTCGCGCCGTCGCCGGTGACGCTGCGGGCGAACACGCTGCGCACCACCCGCGAGGCGCTCTGCGAGCGCCTCCTGACCGAGCGTGCGGGCGCCGCGCTGCCGCCGTCGGCGATCGCGCCCGACGCGATCCTGGCGCGGCACTTCGAGGCGCCGGCCAAGACGGCCGCCTGGCGGGCTGGGCTGTTCGCGGTTCAGGACGCCGGCGCGCAGATCGTCGCCGAGCTGTGCGGCGCGGTGGCGGGCGAGCGGATCCTCGACGCCTGCGCCGGCAACGGCGGCAAGACGGCGCATCTGCTTGCGCTGGCCGGCGATCGCGCGCAGGTCGACGCGATGGATATCTCGCCCGCCAAACTGGACGAGGGAACCCGCACCTTTCGCCGGTTGGGCGTGATCTCCGCGCAATCGGTCACCGCCGATCTCACCCAGCCGCTCGCCGACCCGACGCCGCGCTACCACCGGATCCTCCTCGACGCCCCCTGCAGCGGGCTCGGCGTCCTGCGCCGCCATCCCGAAGCGCTGCTCCGCCGCACGCCCGACGACTTCGCGCCGCTGGCCGCGCAGCAGCACCGGATGCTCGACACCGTGGCGCCCGCGCTCTTGCCCGGAGGTCTCCTGACCTACGCCGTCTGCACCTTCGAGAAGCAGGAGTGCGAGGAGGTCGTGGCCGCGTTTCTGGCCGGACATCCCGGGTTCCGTGTGGAGCTTGCCACGGCGGCTGGTGGTCGCGTGCCCTGGGCCGATCTGATGGACGCATCGGGCGCCGTCCGCACCTGGCCGCAGCGCGACGACGCCGACGCCTTCTTCGCGGTCCGGCTGCGCGCGCCGAGCTGAGCCTATCGCAGCCGACCCAACCCCGGTCCCTCGACGACCCGGGCGGCGGCCGCGGCGCCGGCTCGGCCGGCGTCGGCGGGCGAGGCGCCGGCGGCGAGGCGGAGGGTGAGCACGACGCCGAAGACGTCGCCGGCGCCGGTCGGGTCGATCTCCTGCGCGGGCGCCGCTGGAATTTCGAGGAGACCGGACGGCGCGATCAAGGTGGCGCCGCGCGCGCCGCGCGTGATCGCGACGATCGCGCCCGCCGCCGCGAAGCGGGCGGCGACGCCGTCGACGTCGGGGTGGTCCTCTTCGGAGACCACGGCGAGCTGAACGCGCGGCGGATCGAGGGCCTCCGGAAGCAACGCCGGCTCGATCTCGCCGTCGGGGCCGGCGCGGCGCAACCACCCTTGCAGCCCGGCGCCGATGAAGGCGGCGCCGAGCGATGACACCAGCGCGCGGTCGCACTCGCCGGTGACCGGCCCGACGTACGCGATCGGCGCCCGCCGCCAGGCGTCCGGAATGTCCGCGGGCGCCAGTGGCGCCGCACGACGCCTGAGGACCAGCGTTCGGCGCGTGCCCGAATAGGCGAGCGCGAAGGTGGTCATGACGTCACTCGCCACGCAGTGCAGGCGCAGGCCCGGCAGACGTCGCAGCGGCTCGAGCAGCGGGTCGTCCGGCGGCGCGACTGTGACCAGCGCCGTGTCGACGCTCAGTCGCACCGCCGCCTGCGCCGCGTAGCTGACCGCGCCACCGAGGCGGAGCTCGCCGGCGATCTCGTCGCGCGTGACGTGCCCGACGACGAGGAGCGCAGGGGGATCGGTTGCCGCCACACTGCGCAATCTAGACCGCTTCTACGTCCACGCGACTGTATCAATGATTTGCCACGCACCCGACCGGCCCCTTTTTGGCCTTCTCGTAATACTTGACATAAACTTTACATAATACTGAACTGGGAGTTCCCGTGTACGAACCGCGCTTCCAGATCACACCGCTCCTGCTTCGCCTGGTCACCGAGGCGAGCGAGATCAGAGTATGGATTGCCGCGGCGGCCGTCGACGTAGCCTGGCTTCCGGCGCTGCAGCGGGACACCGCGTCCCGTCTCGCGCACTCGTCGACGGCGATCGAAGGCAATCCCCTGACGCTGCCCGACGTCGAAGCCCTGGCGCGAGGAGACACCCTCGGCGCTTCCCCGAAGGCCGAACGGGAGGTTCTCAACCACCTGACGGCGATGCGTTGGGTATGGGCTCGAAAGCCAGAGGCCCCCTTCGGGGAAGGAGACCTGCTGAAGCTCCATCGCCTCCTGGTTGCCGGGACGCTGCCGGCCGGCGTCCCGGACGAGGGATACAAGACCCGTCCCAACCGCGTCGTGGATCGCCGGGGCGTCACGATCTACACGCCCCCGCGCCCTGCCCAGGCAGGCCCGCTGTCGCGCGACCTTCTGGCCTGGATTGGTGGCCGGGAGTCTCAAGATCTCCACCCGATCCTGGTCAGCGGCGTCACCCACCATCGACTGGTCTCCATCCACCCGTTCGCGGACGGCAACGGACGGGCGGCGCGGGCTCTCGCCCTGTGGGTGCTCATGACGCGCGGGTTCGACAGTCTGCACGTTCTCGCGCTCGACGAGTTCTACGAGTCGGACCGACCTCGCTACTACAATACGATTCAGCAGGCCCGCGACCTGGACGACGATCTCACCCACTGGCTCGAGTACGTCGCCGACGGAATCGTCCAGACCCTGCGACGGACCAAGGAGCGAATCCTCTCGCTGCGTGTCGCCGCCAAGGGGAACAAAGTCATCCTGACCAAGCGACAAGAGGACGTCCTGCGGTTCCTACGGGACCGGGGCCGTATCAAGTCGCCCGAGATCGAGCGAGCGCTCGGGCTAACCCGAGCGCGGGTCGGCCAGATCATGAGACCGCTGTTGGACGCAGGGCTCGTCCTGCGGGAAGGGCGGACCCGGGCGACGACCTATCGGCTCAGCTGAGCCAAGGCATGCCTTGGCGCGGTGCTTGCAATCTCGCGCCCACACAATGTCTAATAATCTGATGGATTCGGCCGCGGCTCGCGATTTCCCGACCGCAGGATGCCATGGTGAGCTTCCGACGATGTCCAGGGCGCGACATAAAAGTCGCGCTCTAGCTGGCGTCATTCCGATCATCGTTTGCTTGCTGGGATGCGGTGCGAGAACCTTGGTGCCAGCCGCCGCTGACGGAGGCGGTGGAATCGGCGGGGCGGGGCCGAGCGCCGGCACAGCCGGGAACGGCAATGGCGGGACGGGCGGAATCGGTGGGCCTGAGCAGAGCGCCGGCACGGGCGGGCACGGCAATGGCGGGGCGGGCGGAATGGTCAGCATCCCAACAGCCCGTTGCCCCGCGGGCGACACCCCTTACGAGGGCGATCCCTCGGGCAACCTCCGGTTCTGTGGGGGCCTGATCCCTCACCGAGTGAGCACCAACGCGTGTCCCTGGGTCCCCTCCAGTGCCGTGCTGCCCGCCACGACTTTTGGGGACGAGTGCGTTCGCGGCACCGACTGCGTCGCCCAAGCGTATGGTCAATGTTTCTCCACCGGGTTCAGCGAGGGCGATGGTGTTGGAGGTGCGTCCGGCCACAAGTGTCTCTATGGCTGTGTGACCGACAACGACTGTGGATCCGGCCACGCTTGTTACTGCGCAGGAGGATGGGGCAGTTTCTGCGTGACCGCGAACTGCACGACGGACGCGGACTGCGCGTCTGGCGAGCTCTGCACGGTGGTGTACCCCGGCGCGACGTACATGTGTAAGACGCGCGAATAGCGCGAGCGTTTGCGCCCTGGCTGCGCCGGCGTTACGCTGCGTTCTCCGTCGGACCGGCCCCCCATGGTTTTCCCTTCCGCGACCGCGGTCGCGGCGCTGGTGATGAGTTTCGCCGTCGCCTCGCCGCTTGCAGCCCGCACCGCCCCGCGCGGCGTGTCGGGATCCGCCGCGGCGACGATGAAGCTCGCGGCCGGATTGTGGGCGCCGCCGAAGAAATCCAAGCCGAAGCCCGCGCGCGACGACGATAAGCGGGAAGAGGAGCTGCTGAGATCGCCGAGCAAGCCCGGGGCCGGCCCCAAGAAGCGGCGGCCGATCAAGATGGACGACAGCCAGGAGGAATCGGAGGACAAGGCGGAGGAGGGGGAGGAGGCGGAGGAGGGGGACGACGAAGGAGACGAGGACAAGCCGAAGGTGACGAAGCACCGCAAGCGCGTGGTCGAGGAGGAGGGGGAAGAAGACGACGAGGCCCCGGAACCGATCTCCAGCCAGCCGTCGGTGATCCCGCGCCTCATCAACTTCGGGATCGCGACGGCGGCGATGAGACGCAGCTTCGCCTACAACCAGGCGTCGCTTCAGGGAGACGCTGGCTTCCGGATCGGCTATCAGCTGGCGCTCGAGAGCTTTCCGCTCGTCACCCAACCGAACGGCTGGTACCGAACGTTGGGTGTCGGCGCCTGGTACGAGAAGGAATACGGCGATGCGACCCACGACACGGCGGACGGGATGTTCAACGGCTACCCGTTCAGTCAGAGCCGCTGGGGTTTCGACGTGCGCTACGCGATTCCGGCCGGCGACTGGGTCATCGTGATGCCGGCCCTGGGGTACGGCCGCATGGGCGCCGATCTGCAGCGGACGACGCCCACCACGCCCACCAACTGCGTCGCGGCGACGGCCACCGATCCGTGCTTCGGCGACGTCAAAACGTCGTATCTGTCGATCGACGTCCACATTCGCGTGGGACTGACGCCGACCCTGGCGCTGTCGCTGTCGGGCGGCTTCCTGTACGGTCTCGGCGTCGCGCGCGGTCCGGATCAGATCACGGCCGAGGGGAGCGCGTCGATGAAGGGTTTCCACGTCGACGCCGGCGCGACGCTGCTGGTGAACAGCTGGTTCGCCGTCAACGCGGCGATCCCGTTCCGGCGCTACGGCTTCTCGTACGACGCGCCGACCGGCGCCACTTTCACCTACCGGTCGGCGGCGGACACGTACTACGGCCTCATCGCCGGCATTGCCGTGCTGACCAAGTAGCTGCGCGCCCGATTGCCGGAATTTAGCTTTCCCGGCCGTGCCGGCGGGGGGCAAAGTAATCCGGTGAACCTCGGCGTCCTGACCGTCCTCGTCGCCGTCGCGCCGTCGCTGTTCTTGCTGACCTTCTTTTATCTAAAAGACCGCTACGAACGGGAGCCTCTCTTCCACATCCTGATGGCGTTCGGCCTCGGCCTTTATTCGATGATCGCCGCGCAGGGAATGGCCACCACCGCGGAGGGCTGGATCTCCGCCGAGTGGCTGGCCTCCGGCAGCGAGCCGGCGCGCCTCGTCGACGCCTTCGTGCTCTCGGGTTTCATCGAAGAGCTCTCCAAGTGGGTGGTGCTGGTGATGGCCGTCTACCACTGGGACGAGTTCGACGAGCCGCTCGACGGCGTGGTGTACGGCGTGGCGGTGGCGCTGGGGTTCGCGACACTAGAAAATGTGCTCTTCGTCCTGCGTCTCGGGCTGGGCGTGGCCTGGCAACGGGCGCTGTTCGCGGTCCCGGCCCACGCCCTGTTCGGCGCGACGATGGGTTACTACGCCGGGCGGGCGAAATTCGCGCGCGGGCGCGCGCTCTGGTTCGATCGTGGCCTCTGCCTGGCCGCCCCCACCGTCTTCCACGGCCTCTACGACTACGCACTCCACCACGGCCTGGGGGCGCGGATCTGGGTCGTCATCTCGGTGGGCTCGGCGGCGCTCTGGGTCTTCGTTCTGCGGCGCGTCCGGCACGCCCAGAACGTCTCGCCTTTTCGACCCGCTGGCGGCGCTTGATTGCTAAAATACCGGCCATGCGGACTTCCGTCGTGACGCTGGTGGTGGGGCTCGCGGCTTTTGGTTGCGCGAAGAAACCGGAGAGCCCGCCCGCCGCGGCGCCCGCGCCCGCGACGGCGCCGACCGCGGAGTTCGATCAGAAGTGGTCGACGCTGGCGCAGAAGGACGTCGACATCTTCTACGTCGAGGACGATCGGGGCGAAGGCCTGATGGGGAACGTGCGCCGCGCGCGCCACGATCAGACCCTGGTGGCGCCTCCCCCGAAGCCGGCCGATCTGCTCCCCGCGTCTCCGAGCCAGGAAGATATCCAGCTGGTCATCAAGCAGAACTTGCCCGGCGTCAAAGCCTGCTTCCTGCGTATCTCGCGCGAGGGGGAGCAGCGCTCCGGCAAGGCGATCGTCAGCTTCGAGATCGCCGCCGGCGGCGAGGTGACCGGCACCAAGGTCGACGCGCCGGCTTTCGCCGGAACGTCGCTCCCCGGCTGCGTGGGCGGCATGGTTTCGCACTGGGCGTTCCCCAAGTCGCAGAACGGCGGGCTCGCGATCAGCTATCCGTTCGTCTTCGTGGGCGGCTAGTGCCGCGCCCCCTGCGGATCGCGCCGTCGATCCTGGCGTCGGATTTCGCCCGCCTCGGCGAGGAGGTGCGTGCGGTCGAGGCGGCCGGTGCCGATCTGTTGCACGTCGACGTGATGGACGGACGCTTCGTGCCCAACCTCACCGTCGGGCCGGCGGTGGTCGCGGCGCTGCGCGCGGTGACCAAGCTGCCGATCGACGTGCACCTCATGATCGTCGAGCCCGAGCGCTACGTCGAGGTTTTCGCGCGCGCGGGCGCCGACCTCATCAGCGTCCACCTGGAGGCGTCGCCGCACCTGCACCGCACGGTTCAGCAAATTCGCGCGCTCGGCAAGAAGCCGGCCGTCGCGGTCAACCCGCACTCGCCGCTCGACGGCCTCGACGTCGTGCTCCCGGACGTCGACATGGTCTTGCTCATGACCGTCAACCCCGGCTTCGGTGGCCAGCACTTCATCGAGGCCGTCGTCCCGAAGATCCGCGCCCTGCGCGCCGAGATCGATCGCCGCAAGCTCACCGTCGACATCGAGGTCGACGGTGGCATCGACGTGGCGAACGCGGCCACCGTCGTCGCCGCGGGGGCGAACGTCCTGGTCGCCGGCTCGTCGGTTTTCCACGCCCCCGGCCACGACTACGCCAGCGCCATCGCGGCGCTACGCCGCGCCTGACGCCGCCGCGCTACGCCGCGGCCGATGCCGCCGCGCTCCGCCGCGGCCGACGCCACCGCGCGCTACGCCGCGGCCGGCACGCCCGCCGCCGCGTTGATGTCTCGATTCTCGAGCAGGCGCACGGGCCCGCCGTGCTTGGCGATCGCCAGCATCGCGCGCCCGACCTTCTCGGTGGTGGTCATGGATTTGGAAAAGAAAATATTCAAGATCGGAAACAGCGGCGCCGCCACCACGTAGCCCGCGCGGTAGAGCTTGGTCCGGGACTTGACGCCGTGTAGCGGCTGGATGATGCCGGGACGGAACATGTAGGCCGCCTTGAACGGCAGCTTCAGGATCGCGTTTTCGGTCGCGCCCTTCACGCGCGCCCACATCGACCGGCCCCGTTCCGTGCTGTCGGTTCCCGCTCCCGAAACGTAGATGAACGTCATCGCCGGGTTTCGCGGGGCCAGGGGCTGCGCCGCCGCCAGCGTGAAGTCGTAGGTCACGTGACGATAGTCGGCCTCGGACATCCCCGCCGACGACATGCCCAGGCAGTAGAAGCAGGCGTCGTAACCCGAGAGCTCGTCGGCGATCCCCGACAAGTCGGTGAAGTCCGCGTGCTGGAGCTCGCGCAGCTTCGGGTTTTGCTGGCCGGTCGCGCCGCGTCCGATCGACAACACGCCCTGCACCTCGGGATCGAGCAGGCACTCCCGCAGAACGCCCTGTCCGACCATCCCAGTGGCGCCGAAGAGAATGACCTTCATGGCGGGCAAGGATAGGCGCGAAAGCCCGCCGGCGCCCCTGGAACGACCACGGCCACTACGAGATCGCGCTCGCCGCCGGCGCGGTCACGCTTTTTTCGCAGCGGCCGGGCGCGGCAGCAACCGCGCCAGCGTCGCGCGCAACGTGGGCCCGTCGAGCTCGACCGGATCGCCGTGCGCCATCACGGCGCGCCGGACGTCCCAGGCCAGCACGCGCTCGAGGCTGGCGGCCAGCGCCTCACGATCCCTGGCCAGCCAGCGCCAAAGTCGGTTGGGACCGAACCGCCGCCACATCCCGAAAACCCGATAGGAGAACCGCGTGAGCCGGTGGCTCTCCTCGCGAATGTTGAACAGCAGGTCGGTGCAGATCAGCGTGCGCGTCGGGACGTGGAAGAAGACGTGCTCGCTCCAGGCCGGCGCGCCGGCCAGAAACAGGGTCTGCAGGTCGCCGCCCCAGTCGATTTCTGCGCTCAGCGTGGCGTCGAATGGGATCTTGGGCCGCATCTGCGCGAGCCCGGGCGCGGCCCACAGCTTCGCAGCGGGGTACCGCTCCTTGGCGGCCGCCGCGAACCGGCGGTGGAAGCGGTTCGATGCCAGGATGTCCCGCACCTCGCCCAGCGCCGCCAGCTCGGCGGCCAGCGGGGCGTCGATCTGGATCGGAGAGTGCAACCAGAGCGCGCCGTCCGCCCGGCGGACCACCGTCATCCGCATGCGCAGGTGCAGGCCCTCTTGAAGGTGCAGCTCCGCCTCCCAAAGATCGGGGGCGAGAGCGCGCAGGGTCGGTGACGGGAAATCCGGGGTGGTCATTTCGCCGTCGCCGTTCCGCGCGCGCAGGCGGCGGCGCGATCCAGCAGCAGCTCGCGCTCGCGGCGGTTTCGGGTCAGCGACGCCGCGCGCTCCAGCTCCACCCGCGCTTCGTCGAGCCGGCCCAGCTTGACCAGCAGATCGCCGCGCACGCTCGGCAAGAGGTGATAGCTCGCCAGCGACGCCTCCCGGGTCAGCGTGTCGACCAGCGCCAGGCCGGCGGCCGGTCCGGACGCCATCGAGACGGCGACGGCGCGGTTCAGCTCGACGACCGGCGAGGGGGCGCGCGCGGCGAGCGCCAGGTAGAGCGCCGCGATTCGGTGCCAGTCGGTGGCCTCCGGTGTCCGCGCGCGCGCGTGACAGGCGGTGATCGCGGCCTGCAGGGCGTAGGGACCGCGCTCGCCGCCCAACGCCTCGGCGCGCGCCAGGGCGCTGAGGCCCCGCCCGATGAGAACCTGATCCCACAGGCCGCGATCCTGCTCGAGCAACAGCACCGGCTCCCCCGCCGGGCCGATCCGCGCGCGGGCGCGCGAGGCCTGGATCTCCATCAGCGCGACCAGGCCGTGGACCTCCGGCTCCTCGGGCGCCAGCTCGGCCAGGATCCGACCCAGGCGGAGCGCGTCCTCGCAGAGGCCGGGCCGCGTCCAGTCGTCGCCGGCGGTCGCGGTGAAGCCTTCATTGAAGATGAGGTAGATGACCTCGAGCACCGACGACAGGCGGGCGGCGCGCTCGGCGCCGCGGGGGACCTCGAAGGGGACGTGCGCGTCGGCCAGCGTCCGCTTGGCCCGCACGACGCGCTGGGCGATGGTCGGCTCCGGGACCAGGAACGCGCGCGCGATCTCCTCCGTGGTCAGACCGCCCAGCAACCGCAGCGTGAGCGCCACCCGCGCCTCGGTCGGCAAGACCGGGTGACAGGCGGTGAACACCAGACGCAGCAGATCGTCGCCGATCTCGTCGTCGAGCGCGTGCTCGATCCGGCTCAGCATGTCGGCCGCCTCCCGCGTCTGTTCGGCGTCGATCTCCTGGCCCAGCTCCTGGTGCTTTCGCGTGAGGAGCTGGTTGCGGCGCAGCTCGTCGATGGCGCGGTTCTTCGCGGTGGTCATCAGCCAGGCGCCCGGGTTGTCCGGGACGCCCGTCGCCGGCCACCGCTCGAGCGCCGTCACCAGCGCCTCCTGGGCCAGCTCTTCGGCCAGCCCCACGTCGCGGACGATCCGCGCCAGGCCGGCGATGAGGCGCGCCGACTCGATTCGAAAGACGGCTTCGATTGCGTGATGCGTGTCGGGAGCGGTCACCGTCCCCGATCAGAGCATCTTCCCCCACCGGCGCAAGCGGAAGTCCTGCACTAACGGTAGCGGGCGGCGAGATCGGGTGTTCTGGCCACCGCCAACACGGCGCGCTGGGCCTCTTCGAGGCGCTGCAGTGCCGCGACGTCGTCGAGCGGCGGGACGCAGAGCACCTCGCCCTTGGCCAGAGCATTCAGCGATGCGCGCACCACGTCGTCTAGGTTCATGCGGGGCGGGATCCGGGTGGCTTCGAGCCACTGCACGTCGTGAAATTCGGTCTTCACGATGCCGGGCAGACAGACCTGGACGCGGACCTTGGTCTCGGCGAGCTCCGCGGCCACCAGCTGACTGAACGCCAGCAGGAACGCCTTCGCGCCGCCATAGACGGCCCGCAAGGGCATTCCGCTGCCGGGCAGCACCGAGCCCGAAAGGGCCAGCAGCGATGAGACATTCACGATCCCGCCGTGCGCCCGCTTCACCATTCCGGGGAGCGCCGCGCGGGTGACCTGCACGACCGCGCGGATGTGCACGGCGATCAGATCCTCCGCCGTCTGGGGATCGATCTCCAGGAAGGGTCCGTAGCCGCCGAAGCCGGCGTTGTTGACCAGCAGCTCCAGCGGCTCGGCCGCGGCGCGGGCGGCGACCGTGGCGATCCCGGCGGCGGTCGACAGATCGGCGACCAGCACCGAAACGTCGGTCTTGTGCCCGGCGCCGAGACGCTTCGCGAGCGCCTGCAGGCGATCCCGCCGGCGCGCCACGACGATCAGGTCGAAGCCGTCGTGGGCCAGCCGCTCCGCGAACGACTGACCGATTCCGGCGGACGCGCCGGTGACGAGGGCGAGCGGTCGGGGCATGCGCGAAGGTTACTCGATGCGCCGCGCCGCTGCGGGATCGGCCTGCCGGCTGCGATTGCGGGTCGTTCGAAGCGGGACCGTGGCGAGGCGTCCCGTGTTACGTTTTCCCGATGAGGCTCCTCTTGTTGATCGCCCTGATGGGAGGCCTGCTTGGCTGCAAGAGCTCCTCTTCCGCCTGCCCGGCGCCGACGTCGAGCTTCTACTGCATCGTGGGCGGGTGTCAGTTCGACGTCACCACCGATCCCATCTGCATGGATGGCGACTTGGTTTGCCCGACCGGCTCCGTCGACACCAGAACTTGTGGGGGCTGCGTCGGGCAGCAGCTGCCCGGTTGCACCTGCCACGACGCCGGTCTGACCTGCGTCGACGCCGGCACCGACGGCGCTTCCGCCGACTGACGGGCGCGCTAGGGCCGCACTACACCGGTCGTTCGACGCGGCCGTCGGCGTGGCGGGCGAAGCGGCCCTCGGTGCGCGCGTGAACGGGATCGTCGCTGGGCCAGGGCCAGCCGCCGAACTGGGTGCGCTGATAGTCGGCGATCGCCTGCTGGATCTCGCCGCGCGTGTTCATCACGAACGGCCCGTAGTTCACCACCGGCTCGCCGATCGGCCGCCCTTGCAGCAGCAGCATCTCGGTCTCCTCGGGCCCGCCCACCAACGCCGCCGCCAGCTCGGGCCGCAGTGAGACCCGGTGGTTGGCGGGAATGAGGTGTCCGTCGACCCGCAGCCCGTTGCCGCGGAAAAAGTAGAGCGACCGGTTGGTGCCGGGCGCCGGCGGCAACGACCAGTGCGCGTCCGGGTCGAGCTTGATGGTCCAGATCGCGACGTCGCTCTCGGCGCGCGCGGCCCACGAATTCGGCGGCGGCGCTGGCGCGACGACGTCGGCGTAGCGTCCGGCCGTGAGCGTGAGCGTGGCGGAGCGCCCGGCGTTGTCCGTGACGACCTTGCGCGGGATTTGGTGGTTCCAGAGCATCGAGAAGTAGGGCGCCACCATCTTGTCGGCGCGCGGTA
>Ga0209863_10000709_pt1 | contig 15078 bp, 9 predicted proteins | sample OrgsoiDNA2013046_FD_185796 | JGI IMG/M metagenome (GOLD analysis project Ga0209863, IMG submission 185796) | Permafrost soil microbial communities from the Arctic, to analyse light accelerated degradation of dissolved organic matter (DOM) -... | ecosystem: Environmental > Terrestrial > Soil >...
TCATCATGAATGATATTCAATTGGAAAGAACAGGGCAAAAAGACCCATTTAATTTTGAAGAATCAGGCTGGATATCTTTGGTTAAGAATTGACATCCGCAGGCGAATTAGACCGATTTCAAATTCTTTCCTACATTCGCAAAAAAATATGGGCATCGCAGATAAATTATTTCAAATGAAAAACGAAAAGGCCTCAGCCAACTTAAAAGCAGGGCAGATTTTTTTAGAAGCCAACAAACAAAAGCCCGGCGTTTTCACATTACCAAGCGGTTTGCAGTACGAAGTGATTACTGAGGGTAACGGAATAAAGCCGAAGGCAAGTAATAAGGTTACCTGTCATTACCATGGTACATTGACTGATGGCATTGTGTTTGACAGTTCAGTAGAACGCGGCCAGCCAGCCACTTTCCCGTTGAATATGGTTATTAAAGGCTGGACAGAAGGCCTTCAGCTTATGGCAGTCGGAAGCAAATGGCGTTTCTTCATTCCGCCACAGCTGGCATACGGCGAAAGGCAAACAGGATCTGAAATCGGCCCAAATAGCACGTTGATTTTTGAGGTTGAATTACTGGGAGTGAGTTGATAGCGACCTTTAGGGATCATTCATGGGTTGTTTCCTGCTGTGCCCAGGAGGCAATCAGGCCTCAGCTAATTTTCGTGAACCTGGCAACATACATGGAATCGGCTCCCGATTCATACCCGCCTATCAATTCCTGTTGTTCCAGTTTCATGTTACCGTACGATAATAATTTGGCAGAAATCCTTTCGTTTTCATCTGCAAAAACAGAACAGGTGATATACACGAGAACAGCATCTGATTTCAAGCGGCCGATTATATTCAATAATATTCTTTCCTGACGCTGGCGGTAACTTGAAATCATTTCCGGATTGAAATAATAAAGAGCTTCCGGAGTCCGACTCCAGGTGCCACTTCCCGTGCAGGGAAGATCCGCCACGATGAAGTTGAAGGATTGGCGGGGAACGTCGTTCTGATCCGTCAGATCAGCGCTGAAAAGATTGGCTGGTTCTATTCCGGCTTCCTGGAACCGTTTCATAAGATTCTTGAGGATGGACTCGCGTATATCTGAGACCGTTAGTCTGCAGCCCGGATAGAGATCAGCCAGTAAGATGGATTTTCCCCCGCTACCCGCGCAACAATCCCAGGCTTCGAATTCCTTTTTTGCGTCTGGTTTAAGAAACAGGGCCGTCTTTTGAGAGCTAAGGTCCTGAATAACAGCTTCCCGGTTCAACAAGAACACATCATCCAGTTTAGTTCCGCCGGCAAATGAATAGGATTTAAAAGGCAGCACAGAATCCGGATCTGCATCCTGAAAATCAATTTTAAGCGTGTTGAGCTTTTGCGTCAGCGTTTGTTCCTGTCCCGGACGAACACGGATAAATAACAAAGGCTTTTTTAAAAAAGATAAACAGAATCCCTGATGATCTATGTCTCCGCTGAGCAGGCTTTTCCAGGGAAATATTTCCAGCAAGTCAAAATCAGGAAATTTCGAGCGGACGATTTCCAGTTTTTCAACCAGGGGACTTTCTATTTGCTCATGCCACTCTGGCCGAAACCATTCCAGAAATTGTTCTTTTTTTTGGTTGGAAAGAAAAATCCCGGTAAGGATTCGTTCTTCAGTAGAAATATTTTTGAGTGCATGGCCGAGGCGAAAATAACAATAAGTCATTTCACTCACCTGTTTTCTGTCACGCGACCCCATTTGAGGATTTTCGCGGAAGTAATTTTTCAGAAAACTATGTAATGGAATTTCACCAGAATAAGCGGTGAGTATGCGAACGGAATACCGGAGCAGATTATCGAATTTCATGTATAAGATTCAGATAAAAAAACAAAGGCGCGTGGATCGCGCCTGATGAATAAGAGAAAGTATTCTTATAGTTCAAGGAGTGCCTTTACCGGATCCTTTCCGAAAAGCAGCTGATCTGGATTTTCAAGGAGTTCCTTCACCCGGACCAGGAAACTTACGGATTCGCGACCATCGATGATCCGGTGATCATAACTGACGGCCAGATACATCATGGGGCGAACCACGATCTGACCATTGACCACCACTGCCCTTTCTTCGATTTTGTGCATTCCCAGAATGGCAGATTGTGGAATATTGATAATCGGCGTTGACATAAGCGATCCGAATACACCTCCGTTGGTAATGGTAAATGTTCCGCCCTGCATTTCCTCCATGCTTAATTTATTGTCCCGCGCCTTGCCTGCCAGTTCAACTACTTTCTTTTCAATCTCTGCCATACTCAGGCTTTCTGCGTTTCGTATCACCGGGACAACCAGCCCTTTCGGAGCGGAAACGGCAATTGAAATATCGCAGTAATCATGATAGACGAGTTCTTCGCCATCAATATATGCATTCACAGCGGGCCATTCCTGAAGGGCGTAACAACAAGCCTTGGTAAAAAAACTCATAAAGCCCAGGTTTACACCATGTTTTTCCTTGAACTTATCCTTGTATTTTGTACGAAGCGCCATCACCTGACTCATGTCCACTTCATTAAAAGTGGTCAGCATGGCGGTTGTATTTTTTGCTTCCACAAGACGGCGGGAAACCGTCTTACGCAGATTGCTCATTTTTTCTTTGCGAACATCACGTCCAAACAAAGCCTTTCCAGGTAAGCGACCCGGACTGGCAAGGGCGTCAAGCACATCGTGCTTCACGATCTTGCCATTTGATCCGGAGGGAATGATGGTTCCGGTATCTACTTTTTTATCGGAAATGATGGCCGCTGCAACCGGAGTGGCTTTCGGTTCTGTTCCTGCTGCCTTTTTTTCAACTATCTGTGACGCGACAACTTTTTCAGATGCAATCTTTGCAACGGGTTCTGTCGTTTTTTGGGGACTGCCATTGGTAGCCGCTGGTTTTTCAGCTGCTTTAGTTGCCGGCTTGGCAGCAGATTCATCGATGCTGGCCAGCACATCTCCAATTTTCAGTGTATCTCCTTCTTTTCCGATGGTTTTAAGAGAACCAGCCTTTTCGGCATTTACTTCGAAAGTTGCTTTCTCGCTTTCCAATTCGGCGATCACTTCGTCCCGGTCCACATAATCGCCATCCTGTTTGAGCCATTTCACCAGGGTTACTTCACTGATGGATTCACCTACGGCCGGCACCTTAATATCGATCATCTGTATTAAAATTTACGTGCACGAAGATAATTTATTTAATATCTCTGCCGATGAAATTTCATATCAAATACTGAATGCTGTCTCTATAATTTCTGATTGTTCCTGTGCGTGCACTTTTGCATATCCGGTGGCGGGTGATGCACCCGGCTGACGGCTGATAAAACCATAATTAATGGTTTTCAGGTTCATCTGCAGGAACGATGCGGCACCCATGTTCAACGGTTCTTCCTGGATCCAGAACCAGGTTGCATTATTATATTTTTTATACAATGCATCCAGTTGGTTAGTCGGAAGCGGATAAATCTGTTCAAGGCGAATGATCGCGATGTCTTTCCGGTTGTCTTTGAGCTGTCTTTCCGCCAGCTCAAAATAAATTTTCCCGGTACAAAATAAAACCTTCTTCACCTGGTTGGCATCACCGGCAAATTTGTCATCGATAACTTCCTGGAATCCGCCATTGGTGAAATCAGATATTTTTGAGTAAGTGCCAGGATAACGCAGGTTAGCTTTCGGAGAAAAATTGATCAATGGTTTCCTGAACGGCCATGCCACCTGACGTCGCATAGCATGAAAATAATTTGCAGAAGTAGTTACATTGGTGATGATCATATTCAGTTCAGCGCACATTTGTAAAAACCTTTCCATCCTCGCACTACTGTGTTCCGGTCCCTGTCCTTCATATCCATGGGGAAGAAGCAATACCAGGCCATTCATACGTTGCCATTTCTGTTCCCCGGCAGCAATAAACTGATCTATCGTCGTTTGGGCTCCATTACAAAAATCGCCGAACTGTGCTTCCCATAACACCAGTGCACTGGGGTTTGCAATCGCGTAACCATATTCGAATCCCAGCACACCATATTCACTGAGCAGGGAATTATAAATCCTGAATTTCCCTTTTGCATCCGGTATGCGACTGAGACGGTTATAAGATTCATCCGTTTTTTCATCCCGAAGTACGGAATGCCTGTGCGAGAAAGTTCCGCGCCGCACATCCTGACCGCTCATGCGCACATCATGACCATCAAGCAATATGCTGCCATAGGCAAGAAGTTCTCCGGATGACCAGTCGAGCTTTTGTTCTTCTTTAAATAATTTCTGTTTATCCTGCAGTAATTTCTCTATTTTTTTTAGGGGGCTAAAAGTTTCCGGCCAGCTCATCATGGCGGCGAATATTTTCTTCAGGTCCGCCTCCGAAATAGCTGTTACCGGCGACTTTTCAAAATCCGACTGAGTCGCCCGCCGCATACTTTTCCATGCGATTTCCGGTTGTTGATATTTATAGGGAAGCGGTTTCTGTTTTACCTCATCCAGTCTTTCCTGAAGATCGTTCCAGAATTTTTTCTCCATGTCCTTTGCCAGGTCCTTCGCATCCCCTTCCCCGTTTTCAATCAGGAACTGGGTATATACTTCGCGGGGATTGGGATGTTTCTCAATCATCGCATACAAAGTTGGCTGGGTAAATTTCGGATCGTCGCCTTCATTGTGCCCATGGCGGCGATAGCAAACCATGTCAATAAAAATATCCGCATTAAATTCCTGGCGGTAGCGGGCGGCTATCTCCGCGCATTTTACAGCAGCTTCCGGATCATCTCCGTTCACGTGCAACACAGGCGATTGTACTGCAGCAGCTAGCGAAGTACAATAATCCGAGCTCCTGGCTTCATCGAAATCTGTGGTGAATCCGATCTGGTTATTAATTACAAAATGGATCGTTCCACCTGTATAATATCCTTTCAATCCGCACATCTGCAATACTTCATACACGATACCCTGTCCGGCTACCGATGCATCGCCATGAATGAGGATGGGAAGAATTTTATCATAGTCACTTTCATATAATACATCTGCCTTCGCACGTGCAAATCCAACCACAACGGGATCCACCGCTTCGAGATGCGAAGGATTGGGCATGAGTTTCACATGCACCGTTTTATCGGTTGGGGTAACGAGTTCGCTGCCGAAACCCAGGTGATATTTAACGTCGCCGCTTCCCATGGTCTGGTCAAGCTTGGCTGTACCTTCAAATTCACTGAAGATCTGCTCGTACGTTTTTCCCAGAATATTCGCGAGTATATTCAACCGGCCCCTGTGGGCCATGCCCATAACTACTTCCTGCACATCATGTTCTGCCGCCATATTGATCATGGCATCCAGTGCCGGGATGGTTGTTTCACCACCTTCCAGTGAAAATCTTTTCTGGCCGATATATTTTGTATGCAGAAATTTCTCGAACATGACTCCTTCATTCAGCTTCTCCAGTATCCTTTGTTTTTTCTGGAGGGAGAAAGGCTCAATAAATTTTTTCTCCATTTCGGTTGTGAGCCAGTCGATCTTTTTCTGATCACTAATATATTTGAATTCGATACCGACATGATGGGCATAACATTTCTGGAGATGCGTCAGAATATTCCGGAGACTGGTGGTTCCCAGTCCGATCAGATTTCCTGCGAAAAAAGACTTATCCATGTCCTCTTCGGTAAATCCGAAAAAGCCCAGATCCAGGTTGGCCCCCCTGTCTTTCCTTGGTCTGATGGGATTTGTTTTGGCCAGTAGATGGCCCTTATTCCGGTATCCGAGGATGAGTCGGTATGCTCCCAGCTCCTTTTTCCAATCCACACCATCGGTTGTTTTGAATGCCGGCTCTTTGGAAACAACTGTTTGGCCGTTGCCGTTTTTACCCTGGGTAAGGGCAAAATCAAAGCCCTCAAAAAATTTTTTGAACTCAGGGTCAACGCTTTGTGGGTCTTTTACAAAATCCTGGTATAAACTTTCAATGAACGAGGGAGAGGAGTTCGTGATATACTGTAGATCTTTCATTTTTTGACATTAATCGCAATACAAATATCGGCAAAAGAAACTTCCGGATTATTTTTCAATATTTCACCGATTTTCCTACCTTTGCGGTCCAAAATTCTGAATTCATGGCCAATCATCGCGCGACGAAAAAAGATGTTCGAAAAGCTTCCAAACGCCGGGATAGTAACCGTTATTATGGCAAAACAACAAGGAATGCGATCCGCGACCTGAGAGCCATTAAAGAACCTAAAGCAGCAGGCGAAAAAATGCCTGAAATTGCCTCACTCATTGACCGACTCGCTAAAAAGGGCGTAATTCATAAGAACAAGGCTGCAAACCTGAAAAGTAAGCTTACACGTAGTGTGAACAAACTTTCTAAAGCTTAACGCGGAACGCCTAACGCGAAACGCTTGAAATAATTTAGAAGCACCTGTCAATGACATGTGCTTTTCTTTTTACCGATATCTAAAAACTTCCGATGCTACCGAATTATCGTCGAATCTCAATCTTCAGGCGTTACGCGTTACGCGTTAAGCTTAAGACGCCTCCTTCCCATGGCACTGCTTATACTTCTTACCACTTCCGCAAGGGCATGGATCGTTTCTTCCCACTTTCGGCCCTACTTTGATGGGCTCCTGTTTTATATTTTCTGAAGGATCATAATAATCATTGCCGCCTTCCATAACGGGTCCCGGACCGGAGCCTGCTCCGGCAGCTACCAGTTCATCCTTCCTGACCTTCATCTTGCTCATGTCAGTTTTTTTCTCGTGGCCTTCCCGGATTGGTGTTTGTTGTTCCACGGGTATTGAACTATGACAAAGAAAACTGACGATTTCCTTGTTCATATTACTATCCATCGCCCGGAACAATTCAAAAGCCTCCATTTTATAAATGACGAGTGGATCCTTCTGTTCAAGGTAGGCTGTCTGCACGCTTTGTTTGAGGTCGTCCATGGCTCGCAGGTGCTCTTTCCAGGCATCATCAATGATTGACAGCGTAATCTGCCTTTCCACCGCATTCATCAGTTCACGGCCCTGTGTGTCGAGCGTCTTCTGCAGGTTGGCCAGCACATTAATCACTTTTTTCCCATCCGAAAAAGGCACAACCACGTTCTCAATATGACGACCCTGGTTCAGCAGGATGTTTTTGAAAACCGGAACTGCATCTTTTTGCACTTCCGCCATTTTCCTTTCGTAGTTGAGCGTTCCTTCACCATATAGTTTTTCTACCAGTTGTTCCATACCATCTTTCAGGAATTCTTCTTCCGTGATCGAAGTATCGACGCCAAAGTTCAGTATGACGGCCACTTTAAATCCTTCGAAGTCCTCGGCATCCCGGTAACTTCCCACCATGCCTTCAGCTACAGAATAAAATGCATTATCAAGGTCAAGTGCGAGCCGGTCTCCAAATAGTGCATGGTTCCTTTTTTTATAAACGACATTACGCTGTTTGTTCATGACATCGTCATATTCAAGCAATCGTTTGCGGATACCGAAATTATTTTCTTCCACTTTTTTCTGTGCCCTTTCGATGCTTTTCGTAACCATACTGTGCTGGATCACCTCGCCTTCCTTATATCCCATCTTATCCATCAGGGAAGCGATGCGTTCACTGCCGAACATACGCATGAGATCATCTTCCAGTGCAGAATAAAACTGAGTAGTACCCGGATCCCCCTGTCTACCTGAACGTCCGCGTAACTGACGATCCACACGCCGGCTCTCATGCCTTTCCGTGCCGATGATCGCAAGGCCCCCGGCATCTTTCACACCCGTACCCAGTTTGATATCCGTACCCCGGCCGGCCATATTGGTAGCGATGGTTACCGCCCCCGTCAATCCTGCTTCAGCAACTACCTGCGCTTCACGCGCATGTTGCTTTGCATTCAATACATTATGAGGAATTTTTTTTACTGAAAGCATTTTGCTGAGCAGTTCACTCACTTCTACTGAAGTAGTACCCACCAGGGAGGGACGCCCTTCTGCCCGAAGTTTCTCGATATCTTCTATTACTGCTTTGTATTTTTCTCTTTTCGTTTTATATACCAGGTCCTGAGAATCCTTACGGATTACATTAACATTGGTTGGAATGGTTACCACATCCAATTTGTAAATATCCCACAGCTCCGCTGCTTCCGTTTCAGCTGTACCGGTCATGCCAGCCAGTTTATGATACATACGGAAGTAATTCTGAAGGGTAACCGTAGCATAAGTTTGCGTGGCTGCTTCAATTTTTACATTTTCCTTTGCTTCAATCGCCTGATGCAGACCGTCACTGTAGCGACGGCCATCCAGGATACGTCCGGTTTGTTCATCTACTATTTTTACCTGGCCATCCAATACAACATACTCAACATCCTTGTCAAATAAAGTATAAGCTTTGAGCAATTGCTGAACCGTATGAATACGATCCGCTTTAATCGCATATTCATTTAACAAGGCTTCTTTCTGCTGGAATTTTTCTTCCGCAGACATATCACTTTTTTCTATATCGGCCAGTTTAATTCCAATATCGGGCAGCACAAAAAATTCCGGATCTTCTCCTTCCCGGGTGATGGTTTGAATTCCTTTGTCGGTCAGATCGACTGAATTATTTTTTTCATCAATACTGAAAAAAAGTTCACTGTCAACCTTGGGCATTTCCTTCTGCTGATCAGCCAGGTAATAGTTTTCCGACTTCTGCAATTTTACCCGGATTCCGGATTCACTCAGAAACTTGATTAGCGCGCCGGTTTTAGGAAGTCCGCGGTGCGCGCGCATCAGTGCGAGTCCCCCGTCCTTGGGATCATCGTTATTTTCCGCAAATTTTTTCTTGGCTTCATTCAGATACTGGTTAGTCACTTTTTTCTGTGCTTCCACCAAGCGTTCCACCCGGCTCTTCAAATGATGATATTGCTGGTCATCGCCTTTGGCAACCGGACCGGAAATGATCAACGGTGTTCTGGCATCATCAATCAATACGCTATCCACCTCATCCACCATGGCATAATGGTGTTTGCGTTGCACCATTTCATCCGGTGTATGTACCATATTATCGCGGAGATAGTCGAAACCGAATTCGTTGTTGGTACCATAGGTGATATCAGCCAGGTATGCTTTACGACGGGCTTCGCTATTGGGTTCATGCTTGTCGATACAATCAACCGAAATACCCAGCCATTCAAAAATAGGACCGTTCCACTCGGAATCACGACGGGCCAGGTAATCATTCACAGTAACGATGTGAACACCTTCTCCCGCAAGCGCATTGAGATAAGCAGGTAATGTGGATACCAGTGTCTTTCCTTCTCCTGTAGCCATTTCTGCAATCTTCCCGCTGTGCAATACCGCACCGCCAATCAGCTGCACATCATAATGCACCATGTTCCAGGTGATTGCTCCGCCTGCGGCCGTCCAGCTATTACTGTAGATTGCCTGATCACCTTCTATTTTTACATAATCCTTAACCACACTGAGTGCACGGTCGCGATCATTGGCAGTCGTTATGATCTGTGTATTTTCTTTGAACCGGCGGGCTGTTTCCTTTACCACGGCAAACGCTTCGGGAAGGATATTTTCCAGCACTTCTTCAATTAAATCGTCCCGTTTTTTTTTGAGCTCATCCATTTCGATATAGAGAGCGTCTTTTCCGGAAATATCACTGAATGGAAGTTCTTCTGCTTTTTTCCCCAGATCGGCAATGGTTGCATCCATTTCCTGGAGATGGTCTTTGATTCTTTGTTTGAATTCGTTTGTTTTAGCCCTTAAATCATCATTGGAAATGGATGCATAGGCTGCTACAAACTGGTTGACTTGTTCAACCCTTGGCATAATGCCCTTGATATCCTTTTCCGACTTATTACCACCAAATAACTTCGAAATAAAACCTATCATAAAAACAGGGATTGAGTATAAACTGAGTATTAGTCAAATTTGGTGCTACCCCCGTTTCGGGGTCAAATTGACAGTTTGCAAAGGTACGGAATCGGAGCCCAAGTGAAATCCCTGCCCGGTTACAGGTTATTTGATACAATAGATTGGTAATCAAAAGCCAAATTTTAGTCCAATGGGCAAATCCAATTTCAGATTCTTTGATATTATTTTAAACATTATTTAAATGGATATTCGAATCTTCCCTAAATGTTCCATGAACCTTCGTACATCCTCCGATGATTTCGCAGAAATTCGAAGGATGAACGGAGGTTCGGCGAAGGTTCGGCGAAGGATTGTTGAAGGACGACATTTAATAATTCCAATAAGGAATAAGACATCAGACAGTGTCTCCATTTTGCAGCATCTGATGGCTAAACAGAAAAAAATCCGGAGAACTCCTGTATTTGTCAAATATTTTAGTATTTTCGCTAAAACTATTAGCGATGTCTGTTGCAGCACAAAACCTCAAATACCTCCGGAAATTAAGGGGATGGACGCAGGAAGAATTTGCCAATAAGCTGAAAATCAAAAGATCCCTGCTCGGCGCCTACGAAGAGGAACGTGCGGAACCTAGGCTGGAAGTGCTGGAACTGGTAAGCGATATGTTTCGTTTATCGCTCGATGAACTGCTCCGTAAAAAAATGCAGGATGCGAAAGGAAGTAATTATCTGGCTAAACGCAGAGCGCAAAAAATGGCAGGCCTGCCCAATTCAATCCAGCTGGTACCGGTCAAAGCGGCGGCGGGTTATCTCGCAGGATATGGTGATCCTGAATTTATTGACGAGCTGAATACTTTTACACTCCCGATGCTGGCACCTGGAAATTACCGCGCCTTTGAAATTGTCGGAGATTCTATGTTACCGACACCTAGCGGATCCGTGATCGTGGCAGAAAAAATTGACAACCTGGAAAGCGTTAAAAGCAATCTGACTTATATAGTCGTTTCACGTAATGAAGGGATTGTTTATAAAAGGGTGATGAAGAATAACAAATTAAAAAACAAGATCACTCTGATTAGTGACAATACTGTTTTTCAGCCGTATACTGTAAATGCTGAAGACGTTCTCGAAATCTGGAAAGCCGAAATGGTATTAAGCAAGGCCAATACCGAACAACGTTGGGACGTGAACCAACTTGCCAGTCTCGTGAGCAACCTGCAGGATCAGGTCACAACTCTTAAAAGAAAAATGAACTAATTCAATGTCCTGGCTACCCGAAAGCCAAGACCGGTACAATTTAATTTACAGTTTTTCCTATTTCAATTCAGGTCTTTTTATCATTAACTATTGTAGCTTGATTAATTCGTGATTTACAATTGCAAAGACCTGCTCTTCGGATTCGGGATAAATCATAGCGACGCCGGTGAATCGGCTGAAAGCAGGAAGGACCGCATATTTTTTTCCAAAATAAAAACAGGGAAAACAAAGGGATTGCTTACCGGAACCGTTTATTCGAATGCCCGGATGTATATGGCCTGAGAAAAAATAGGAATGCTCCTCGCTGATATTTTCCACAAAGCCCTCTTTCCTGTTCAGCTGATCGCTGATATCGTGTACAAAATGAAAATCATTTCTGGACAAAGTCTGCCTGCTTAACTCGATACCTGCATTTTCATACCAGTCTTCCTTCAGTATATCATGGTTACCCCGGATTAAACGGATATGTATGCCGGAGAGATCCGAGCGCCATTTTAGAAACAATTCCAGTTCTTTGTTCGCATGACTGTGAAACATATCTCCCACAATAATCAGCTCCCTGGGTTGGAAATACTGGATCTGGATAACCAGCCGCTGAAGGTCTTCTTTGTATAACGATGGTGGAATTGCGATGCCCGATTTCCTGAAATGGCCGGTCTTTCCAAAATGAAGATCTGAAACAATCAGGGCTTTTTCTTCTTCCCAGAACATCGTCCGGTCGGTCGTGAGCCAGAATTGATGATTTCTGATTTTATGGGAAACGGGTGTATGCATGCAGGGAGCAAAGGTATTTTATTTGACCCGTTTTTTCTCCAGATCAAGCGATAATTGTTGCTGCATTTTTTTCACACGGTCCTCCAGTTTTTCAGAAGAAAGGTCCTCCCGCATACTGTCCACCTTTAAGGGGAAACAGAAAGGAGTCAGTTTTTCAGGAAACCGGAGTATGATATCACTTTTCGAAATACGTTCCAGCATATTCCGAAGCCTGACTTCCTCCATTTGTTGTTCCATTACTTCGTGATATGCCTGACGCAACAATAGATTATGTGGATCGTATTCACTGAATACATTAAATAATAATCCGGCTGACGATTGCAGGTGTCTTGTTTTTTTATATTCACCCGGATAGCCCTGAAAGATCAATCCTCCGATAACAGCAACATCCCTGAATTTCCGCCGCGCCATTTCTGCACTGTTTACACTTCTTTGTATGTCTGCCGTTAATCCTTCATCTGAAAAAAGTTCATACACATTGCTATCGTCAACCGGAATCGGCTGATCACTCAGCAACTCAAACCCATAATCGTTCATTGCGAATGAAAAACTGATGGGTACTATCCGGCTGATCCGGAAAGCCAGCAAAGCCGCCATGGCCTCATGCACCAGCCGGCCTTCAAACGGATAGACGAACAGATGAAACCCATCTTTGGTTTCTATCTGCTCGATCAGCAATTCGTTCTCTTTGGGAATATGCGAGAGGAATTCCTGAAGCTCAAACAATGGTTTGAGTACACGCAATTCAATATCAATATTTTCCTTGCTCTCCTTATTACTATCAAGCAACAGGTGAACTTCATTAAATTTTTTGCGAAGCATTCGGCCAAGGTTGGCGGACAAAGGCATGCGTCCCCCGTTCCAGCTGGGAACGATGGCTTTCGTTGCATTAGTTTTTTTTACAATGGCTGTCATGTCCTTGATCATGACGTATTCCAGATTTCTTCCGGCCAGTGTAAATACATCTCCGGGATTCAGACGAGAAATAAAATATTCTTCAATCACACCTAAATAACCCCCGCTCAGGAATTTTACCTTCATCATGGCATCACTCACGATGGTTCCGATATGCAGCCTGTGTCGCATGGCAATCCGGCGACCGGTGATTTTATATAATCCATTGATGATTTCAACTTTTCTGAATTCATCATATTGTTGCAGCGCTTCACCTCCTTCTGTAATAAAATGAAGGATCTGCTGCCATTCATCTTTTTTAATTTCACGAAAACAATATGTGGATGATATTTCTTTAAAAATGATTTCCGGAAAAAATCCTTCCCCGATAGCAAGTGTTCCCAGGTATTGAATCAACACGTCAAAACAAAGCAACATAGGCTCGCGGCTTTCGATAACATTTTCTTTCATGGCAGTCTTCAGCGCAGCGGCTTCCACGAGTTCAAGGGAATGCGTAGGAAGAAAATATATTTTACTCAACTCCCCGGGCTGGTGTCCGCTTCTGCCGGCTCTTTGTAAAAACCGCGCGACTCCTTTCGGAGAACCCACCTGAATCACGGTTTCTACCGGACGAAAATCAACGCCCAGGTCCAGGCTTGCCGTACAGACTACCGCTTTGAGTTTGCCTTCGTGTAAAGCTTCTTCCACCCAAAGCCTTAGTTCCATGTCAATTGAACCATGATGCAATGCAACGGCGCCGGCAAGTTCCGGTGCTACATTCAGAATTTCCTGGTACCAACGTTCGGCCATACCACGGGTATTGATGAAAATCAGGGTGGTCCTGCTTTTTTCAATAATGGGTATCACTTTATTTACCAGTTTAATTCCCAAATGACCTGCCCATGGATATTTTTCGATTTCATCCGGAATAACGGATTCTATTTCAATTCGCTTTTCCAGCTTCGCTATGACAATAACCGGCGCATCTTTTATTTTATCGAGAATGGGCGAAACCAAAACTTGCTGCGCCTGCTCCAAGTTTCCAATCGTTGCCGAAATGCCCCATAAAGAAAAATGGTAGGGTGTATCGGTTTCAAGAATATTTGCAATGCGGGAAATAGCTAGCTCAACTTGAACTCCCCGCTTGGATCCCAGCAGTTCATGCCATTCATCCACAGCCAGGATTCGCAGGAACTTAAATGATTCGGGATAATTTTTCTGCGCCAGTAACAAATGCAGGCTTTCCGGTGTAATGATGAGTACTTCCGGCATTTGTCTTTTTTGTTTCTGCCGTTCACTCATCTCCGTATCCCCATTGCGGATTCCCACCTGCCATTGCATTCCCAGATCCGTAATCACTTCTTTCATCGCCCGGCCAATATCTTTTGCCAGTGCGCGCAAGGGGGTTATCCAAAGCAACCGCAGGTGATTGCGGGATTTCGATTGATAGTTCTCGGGATTCTCATTGATGAAATCAATGATGGAACCGAGGAATACAGAAAAAGTTTTACCACAGCCAGTTGGTGCGTTCACCAGACCGGAATGCGATTGCAGGATATGCATCCAGGTTTCTTCCTGGAAGGCAAAAGGACGAAGTCCTTTGGATTGAAACCAGGAAAGTACCACCTTGTATCCTTTGCTTTCTTTTAATAACATGGCGACGTTTGACGGTTGGCTTTATGCCTTAATCTTTAAGCTTTAAGCTTTACGCTTATAAAGTTTTCAAATATTCGATTATTGCCTTTCTTTCACGGCTGCTAAGCTTATCACCATATTTATGCCCATAATTACCATAACCCGGTAAATTGGTATTATAAACGGTTGTTCCCACTGCGGTGTCGCGGGCAGTATATTTCCAACCTAGTTTACTGTAATCGTATTCCTGGTTGTCAAAATCCCGGCTCCAGTACCTGGGTCTTTCCCTGCTGTTCAGGAGGGTTTCAAGATTCGGAACGGATCCGTTATGAAGATAAGGTGCGGTGATCCAGATTCCGTCCAGTGGAGGGGCTATATAGCCATTGAAGGGTTCCAGTCTCGCCGGATGTTCCCCCGTGGCAAACCAGGAATTATTAAACCACTCTACAAATTGGTAACTCTGGTAATTGCTTTTAAAAAGAAAAGAATCTGTTTGAATTTCGGCTTCGGGTATCAGGAGATTGGGATAACTTCCCGGATTCCCATAGTTGCCATGACATTTAGAGCAATTCTGAACAAATAAAATCCCTCCTTCTCTCACGAGCTTTTCATTTACCGGATTTGGATAGGCGGGCGGTTTGATAGAATTTATGTAAGCCAACACATCGTTAAAGTGTGCATCCACTTCACGGGATTCTGAAGTATCATTTACTGTCAGG
>Ga0209863_10000710_pt1 | contig 15075 bp, 10 predicted proteins | sample OrgsoiDNA2013046_FD_185796 | JGI IMG/M metagenome (GOLD analysis project Ga0209863, IMG submission 185796) | Permafrost soil microbial communities from the Arctic, to analyse light accelerated degradation of dissolved organic matter (DOM) -... | ecosystem: Environmental > Terrestrial > Soil >...
TATGAAACGGCTGACCTGCTGGAGATAGCCGCCGAGGATTCGTTCCGCATTCGTTCGTATCGTCGCGCAGCCGAGGCGATTGAAGGCCACGACCAGCAGCTTTCCGATATCTATCAGGACCAGAAGGCGTTGTTGGCGATTCCCGGCATCGGCAAAGGAATGGCGGCGAACATACGAGAGATCTTCACGCAGGGTAAGCTGCCGCTGCATGAAGAGATGCTGCAACGTTTTCGTCCGTCAATGCTTGAGCTGCTGAAGATTTCAGGACTGGGGCCTAAGACCATTGCTCTAATCTGGGGTGCGTTTCAAGTCTGCGATGTGGAAGGCGTCGCCAAGCTCGCGAACGAGGGCAAGCTGCGTACTCTGCCGCGGCTCAGCGAAAAGTCCGAGCAAAAAATCCTGAAAGCCATTGAGAGTTACCGGCAGTTGACCGGCCGGTTCCTTCTTGACGTTGCAGACGAGATTGCGCAGAAGATGATTGCCCAGCTCAGCAAACTTCCCGGCGTCGAAAAGGTCACTCCTGCAGGCTCATTGCGGCGAGGCCGTGAAACTGTAGGCGATCTTGATCTGCTCGTGACAGGGAAGTGCTGCAACAGCGAATCGCAACGGGACAAGGTGATTGAAGAGATCGTGAACTTTCCCGGCATCGTGGAAGTACTGGCCAAAGGCGAGAACAAAGTGAGCATCAAGCTGCGCAGCGGCATGCAGGTGGACGTTCGCATCCTGCCTCCGGACTCATTTGGCGCGGCCATGCAATACTTCACCGGCTCCAAGAACCACAACGTCTCCCTTCGACAGCGCGCGCTAAAGCAGGGATACACGTTGAACGAATACGGCCTTGTCCGTATGGAAGATGAAAAGCGCGTGGCCGGAAAGACCGAGGAAGAAATTTACAGGACGCTGGGCCTGGACTGGATTCCCCCTGAACTGCGTGAGAACAACGGCGAAATTGATGCCGCTGAGGAACACAAGCTGCCGCAGCTCATCACCATGGAAGACATCCAGGGTGACGTCCACATGCACACCGTGGAAACGGACGGTAAGTGCACCATTGAGGAGATGGCGCTGGCCGCGCGTGATCGCGGATATAAATACATGGCCATCACCGACCATTCCAAGAACCTGGCCTTCGCCAATGGTCTGGATGACAAGCGCGCGGAAGCTCACGTAAAACGCATCCGTGAAGTGGGCAAGACGATTGAAGGCATCACGGTATTTGCGGGAATAGAAGTGGACATTCTCGCCGATGGGGAACTGGATCTTTCTGATTCAGTCCTCGAGCAGATGGACATCGTGATCGCCAGCATCCATTCCCATTTCAATCAAGACACGCAGCAGGTAACAGACCGGCTGCTGCGCGTGATTGAGAACCCGCACACTTCCGTGATTGGCCATCCCACGGGACGCATGCTTCTGCGCCGTGAAGGCTACACCTTTGATTGCGATAAGGTATTTGCCGCGGCAGCCAAAGCCGGCGTGGCCATGGAACAAAATGCATATCCTGATCGGTTGGATCTGCGCGACGTGCACCTGCGCATGGCCAAAGCGAAAGGTGTGAAATTTGTGGTCAACACGGACGCGCACCATACCTCGCACATGGAAAAAATCCGCTATGGCATTCTTCAACTACGGCGCGCATGGCTCACAAAAGCTGACGTGCTGAATACCTTGCCGGTAACAGACTTCGCCAGGCTCATGCGCCGGGGGAAACCTGTACTGGCCTAGTAGCTCCTATTACGACGCCTTCCGCGAATTCCCGGTGAATTGTGCCGGATTCGGTCTGAAATTGCCACGCCAACCCCGGTGTTCCTGCTGGAAGGCATGGGAAACGCCTTAGATTGACCCGTGACTGTACCTCAGATGTTCTTTTCTTTAAGGCCTAAGCTGAAAACGGGTTTATTATTTTCCCATCAACCAGCTACTCACCAGTTCAGCCGGAAATTTTCGATAGGGCATCGCAAGGTGCCAGGGAACAAAGCATGCACATGCGGGATACCGTTTGTAGGTTCAAAGTTCGCGCCTGCCTTTTAGCTTTCATCACTCTTTTCTTTTTCTCCGTGTCGCTTCGGGAAGGATTTTCCCAGCAGGCCATGGATTCTTCGCAGGATACGGGCAAAGCCTCATCGTCGCCTATGAATGGAGAGGCGCAAGCCTCGTCCGGGATCGCGGCGATTGCAGTGCAGCCAGCTCCTCGGCCACCCATCCATGTCGTGCCGTTTCGTGAGCCGGGATTGGTCGCGCCTCAACTCAACCTCTTCCCGGTGGGCTCACATGTGAGCTATATCGGCGGACCGGTGATTTCCAATGTCCACATTGTGATGGTGCTGTATGGGACGGGAGCTTATCTACCGAACATTGCCGGAACCGCCACGCCGACCATGGCGAATTTCTATAACGACATCACCAAGAGCCCACTGTTTGACATGCTGAGTGAATACAGCACGGCCGGCATCAAAGCCACGGATGGCAATCCGGGGACCTCGCAGATTATCGGCCACGGATTCTTTGACAGCCAGTTCAACATCACCCCGGCCGCCGCAAACAACGGAACCACGATCACGGACAATCAGATTCAGACTGAACTGCTGAGCCAAGTGAGTGCTGGAAATCTTCCCGCACCGGTTTTTGACGCGCAGGGAAATACCAACACGCTCTACATGATCTTTTTTCCTCCGGGAAAGACGATCAATGACGGTACCAGCAACAGTTGCGTGACTGGTGGATTCTGCGCTTATCACAACAGCACCAACGGAGTGATTGGAGCGCACAGGCTTTATTACGGCGTTATGCCTGACCTCCAGCCGCCCAGCGGATGCGCTAGAGGTTGCGGGGCAGGCACAACTTTTGACATGGCCACGAATGTCACCAGCCATGAACTCTCTGAGGCCGTGACGGATGCCGACGTAGGTCCTCCTACGTCGTTTGTTCGGCCCCTGGCATGGATTGATCAATCCGATCAGTTCGAGATCGGTGACATCTGCGTGGCGCAGGAAGCAAGCGTGATTGTCAACAACACCACGTATACGGTCCAGCAGGAATTTTCCAACCTGCAGAACAATTGCGTTGCTGCCCCTCCACAATTCCTTATCACGGCCGGCCCAAACGTTAATGGCGGCCAGGCATTTGATCTCGATCTCAGGATCGGGGACAGCGTTTTTGGCCAAACGATTCCGTATACTGGCACGGTCCATTTCACCAGCAGTGACGCGGCCGCGGTGCTGCCGGCAGACTATACATTCACGTCCGTCGACGCGGGGCTGCACCATTTTGTGGCGACTTTAAACACCAGCGGCCAGCAAACTGTCACGGTGACTGATGCGCGGCTTCCGGGCTTTACGGGATCCTCCACGTTGCAGATCAACGTGCCCAATGTTTCACAGCTACGCATCCTTACCCCTGGCACCGCCACTACCGGCACGCCCATAACTTTTTCAATCGTTGCCTGGGACGCCTCATCCATCCCTGTGACCAACTACAACGGGACCATCCACTTCACAAGTACTGATGGTACCGCGGCCTTGCCGGCGAATACCGCGTTGGTGAATGGAGTTGGCACATTTACGGGCACCTTCCATACGGCAGGATTTCAAACACTGACGGCCACTGACGCAGCAAGCGCTGCAGTGACTGGTTCCACCATCATCACAACCACGGCCCCCGGCCCCAATCCCACTACCACCACACTTACTGGGGGCACCAGCCCCATCATTTTCGGACAACAATCCACTTACCTGATGACCGTGACCGGGACAACACCCAATATCACAGGCACCATGAATGCGACGCTCGACGGCGGTGTCTTTGTATCCGGTGGAATCGGCGGCACCTCTGTGGTAAGTGTTGCGCCTCCCGGAGGGACACACACCATCTACGCGAACTATCTGGGTGATGGCGGCACCAACAGCCCAAGCAGCTCCGGGCCTGTCACCGTGGTGGTAAATCCTGCTCCGTCGACGCTGACCGTGAGTACCTCACGAGCAAGCGCCCCGTCAGGCACGGGCGTGACGTTCAATATTTCCATCAGCCCGTTCGTGCTATCGAGAGGATCGGTTACGTTTTTTGACGGCACAACGCCACTTGGAATTATTCCCATCAACCAGGCGTTCAGCAGTGGCCTGACGGTCACAGCCTTGTCTCCGGGCACGCATTCAATCACGGCTTCTTATTCCGGCAGCCCAGATCTGTTGCCGTCCACTTCAGCGGCCATTCAACAGGTTATTACCGCACCGCTGATACCGGATTACTCAGTGGTTCCAGACAAAACTTCCGCCACTTTGCTGGCAGGACAGGCGGCAACATTCAACATCACCACGAGTTCGTTGAATGGATTTACAGGTACCGTAACTTTCAGTTGTGGGAGCCTGCCTGCACTCACTACATGCACTTTTGCGCCCGCCACTGCTGCCGTGAGCTCTGGTATACCTACCATCACTGCGATACTTACGGTGAAAACTACCGGCCCACATGCGGCCTTAATTACGCCGCATGCGGACAGGCCGGTGTATGCGATGATTTGGGCCTTGGCCCCGTTTTCTCTCGGCCTGGTGTTTCTGGTTGGAAAGAACAGAAAGCCGCGTAGATCTGGTTTGTTGGGCTGCTGTTTGGTGTTCGTGATTGTGGCCGGACTGGCAAGCTGCGGAGGAGGCTCCACGCCGCCACCGCTGCCTCCAGTGGCGCAAACGACACCGGCGGGAGCTGCCACATTCACTGTGACTGCAAAGGGCACGGGAACGACCGGCGTCAATCCGGCAAATCCAACGCAGCAGTTGAACATCAGCATCACAGTGCAGCCTTAACTAAGAGGCGCAATCCATTTGGGCCCGGCCTTTGCGGCTGGGCCCTCGCCTAAAGCTCCCGGACTCTGTACTACACCCAACCAGCTACTCTCATGCGGGCATCTCAAGTAGTATCCTTACCGTGAGGAACCGCCATGCCTGATGATCCGAAACCAGCACAGCAGCCAAACGCCGCAAACTCTTCGTCGCCGTCCGTAGCGCCTTCGCAGCAGTCAGGGATCGCACATACGTCGATGTCAGAAGAGTTTGACAGCGCCAAGTGGACTTTGCCGCCAGTGGTGCCCGTATTGATTGCGGCGGTTGCCGTGGCTGTGATTGTGGCCATTGTGATGTTCACGAACCGTGCCACACCGATCATGAGCGGGCAGATTTCCAAGGTCGTGTCGGTAGAAATGGACGGCAATACTCTGGTGGCCGTAAAGCTGCAGCTCAACAATGTGATCGAGAAGCAGATTTTTATTAAAGACATCAGCTCAGAGCTTGAAACGGCGGATGGAAAGAAGTTTAAGGATGGCGCCGCGCCATCAGGAGACTTTGCGCGCTATATGCAGGCGGCGCCCGGATTGGCCGAAGCCGACGCTGAACCGATCAAGGCAGAGTTGAAGATTCCTTCGCGAACGTCTTATATCGGCGGCGCCGTTTTCTCTTATCCTGTCGACAAGAAGGCTTTTGATGCGCGCAAATCATTGACGATTCGCGTACAGATCTATGACCAGCCAACGCTGGTGCTCAGGCAACCATAATTCGTACCTACCTGTGCTCACTTCCGCAGCTTTCCTGCGTCTTATATCCTTGTGATAACTTTGCATCGATAAACATGGCATAGATAAACTATGGATTGCCATGGAAGGCGATTTTAGGCGCAACACTACTGTCCAAAGCTATCGCACGCAAAGGTTAGCTTTTAAGCTGCCCAATTGTCCGCGAGAAGGAGATGCCATGAAGGTATTTGTCATACGTCTGTTCATGCTGGTTGTGGTGATGTTTTCAACGCTGCCGGTCTGGTGCGCTGACAATGCTGCCGCCCACCCGGAAATGGTTGTCACTGCACAGTGGCTATCAGACCATCTGAAAGATCCCAAGGTTGTGATTCTGCATGTGGCGGACAAGAGATCCGATTACTTGCGCGGTCATATCCCGGGCGCAAAATTTCTTTTGACGGACGATTTTGTGGAAGGCGATGACGCCGAATTACCATCGGTCGACAAACTGAAAAGCGTCTTCGAAAAGCTCGGGATCAGCGATGACACTCGCGTGGTCATCTACACCACCGCATGGTATCCAATGGCCGGACGGGCCTACTACACGCTCGATTATCTCGGACATGGCGACAAGACCTCTTTGCTTGATGGCGGCATTGAGCACTGGATGTTGGAAAAAAGGCCGATCTCGCATGAAGAAGGTCCTGCCGCGAACTTGGGGAACCTGACTCCCAAGGTCCACTCCGAGGTCCGCGCGCAGCTCGCCGAGGCCAAGCAAATTACGGCAGGCGCCGAGAAATCGAAAATCCTGGTGGATGCACGTCCGCCGCAAGGCTACAACGCCGGCCATCTTGCGGGCGCAACTCCTCTTTATTGGCAAGAGACCCTGGTTGATCCCAAACAGGATCCTGTGTTCCTTTCTCCTGAGAAGCTGCGCGCACTGTTTGATTCGCGTGGTATCAAACCGGGTGAAAAGCTGGTGACTTATTGCGTGATTGGCTTACAGGCCTCACATGTTTATTTCGTCGCCAAATACCTGGGTTACGATGCCGCCATGTATGACGGATCCACTCACGAGTGGAGCATGGTCAACAATCTGCCAATGGTCAAAGGCACTTCTCCAAAGTGACGCCATGAGCCATATTCGACGGATGAAAACCTTTCTCGCGGCACTGGTTGTGATTGGTCTTTCGGCCGGCACACTAGTGTCTGCGGCTCAATGTGGTCAGGGAAGAGAAAAGGCCGGCTCTGGGGTTCGTTCAGAAATGCTGGTTTCTACTGAATGGCTGGCGCAGCATTTGCGTGATCCAGACCTGATAATGCTTTGCATCGCCACCTCATCAGAATATTGTGACAACGGAAGAATCCCCGGCGCTCGCTTTATAGGCTTAGGAACAATCGCGGTAACGCGTGATGGTGTTCCCAATGAATTGCCACCGGCTGATGCGTTGCAGCGAGTCTTTGAAACAGCCGGCATGAGTAATGATTCCCGCGTTGTCATTTACGGCGAGAGATATGGCCTTTTTGCGGCACGCGCCTATTACACGCTCGACTACATGGGCGTGGCAGATCATGCGGCGTTGCTTAACGGCGGACTGGAAAAATGGAAAGCCGAAGGCCGCGCGCTCGCTGCCGGACTGTCAGAGGTATCCCGCGGCAAGCTGAGCGTGAACCTCAAACCTGGGATACTGATTGAGTTGAATGACATGCAGAAGCTTGCAGAGAATCCTCAACAGTCCGCGATCATTGACGCACGTCCCGAAGATGAATTTTCAGGTGCGAAGCTATCGGAAGAGGTTGGAATAGCAGGTCATATTCCGCATGCGTCTGGACTTTACTGGATGCGGCTTCTGGAAAGTCCGGCGAATCCGGTGCTGCGCCCGGAAAACGAGTTGCGTGAACTCTTCGGCCATACGGGGGCCAAGGACCATGGGAAAGTGATTACATACTGCCGCAGCGGCATGCAGTCATCCTATGACTATTTTGTTGCGAAATATCTTGGCTATAACGCCGCCATGTATGACGAATCATTCTACGAGTGGAGCCGCAAGGGCCTGCCAGTAGAGAGCGCGGACAAAAAATAATCTATTGCAGCGTGCCCAACTCGGCTTTGGCCTGTTTGAAGATAGGAATGTCTGCAACCGCTTCTCTCCACAATTCCAGAAAGTCCTTGTAGGCGGTTGCGGCCTTTGACTGCCTTATCAAGACTAGCTCCCCCGTTCATGGATTGGTCTGATCTTAGTTTGCAGCAGGGGGTGCTTCAAGCGCGCACATTAGCAGGATAACCAAAGAGATACGTCTTACTTTTTGTACGACTATCGGAATGAGGAACCCGGATACCCGGGCGCGCCCTGGGAAGCAGAGTCCCGGATTACTGGGTTTACCGGCGCGGTGGCAACTTCCTGATGTGTACGGAAGGGAAGATGCAGCTTGTGGGCTACTTCCGGCCAGAACTCCCGCAGTACGTCCCATGCCATATCATTGCCAACGCTGACGCTAACGCGACTGGCCGAAGGACCAAACCCGCGCAGATTTCCAGGGTGGTAGAGATTACTGAGCGCCGTGGAACTGGCCGTGCCAAACCATTCTGAGTAATTCGGCATGCGGACGCCCAAATCACTTTGTGAGATGAAGCGGTGGATCAGGGCATGCCCCAAACGACTCTTGAATCCGCCCGCACCCTGGCGATAATAACGCGGGTCCTGGTGAAAGAGTGATGGATAGAGGAACGTGCTGAAAAACTCTCCGGTGATATTGTCCGTCACCGCAGCCGAGTAGCGTTTGCCGAATCCCGCAGCGCCCATGTGATAAGCCTTATCATCGTGGCCAAGCTGTGCGGTGCCGGCATTCCACGCAGCGCCCATAAAACTGAGCGGGTCGGCGCTATTCTGGAGAAACAGTTGAAACTTATCATGCGCATCCATGGCGCATGGCTTCAGCGAGTGCCGGTGCTGTGGCTTAACCGTGGCGCTGTCAACGCGCTGGGAAATGTGGGAAATCACCTTGCTCATGGGCCCGCTGTAGTCATCCACATCAAAGGGCTCCACAAATTTGGCGCACGGTTGCGCGGCCGGCTTAATCAAAACTGGTTGAAACGCAAAGACAGGAACAGAGAGTGAAGGCGCCGGCGGCAGGTATGCAATGGTGTTGATAGTGGAAAATCCCGAACCAGATGGAGCGGCATAGGCGGCGGACGGAGTCATGCTGGCCATCCGGGGCAATTGCTGACTTACCGCCAGCGTCCCGGCACAACAGAAACCAACCAGCGCGATTTTGCTTAAACGATGCCGCATATCTGTTGGTGCCTGAATGGGAGCCCTGAGTTGATCTGGGTACTGTATCTAACCGACAATTGTACCGGTTAGATTACTTTCGTCGCAGGACTTTTCCCCATTTTTCCTAACCCATAGATAAGACACAAGTTGTCAGGCTGCAGAACAGATTCTTAAGCCTGCTTTCCTGTGCTTATGGGTCGTTGGATGCAAGGATGGGCCTAAGGGCGGCTTAAGGTTCTCCGATTCACTAAAGAATTGAGAGTTCCGGCATGACACTCTTTTCGATGTAATCCGGCCAAATGGCGGGTCCCAGACGGCACGTTCGCAAGGGTTTTCACGTCGATCGCGTGGGCCGATTCATGCCAGGTCGGTAGGCGGGGCTAGTTGAGGAATAACCAGTAGGACGCGGCCACGGCGAGAGCTATCACTGCGCCAGCCATGAAGACGAGAGTAGACCAGAATGCTCTGCTACGAATGCGGCGGCGCGCCCTGTGGATACGGGCCGGCAAAGACGAGTCTTTCTCCCGCACAATCTTTACCCACTTGCGATGTGAATGTTTAAAGGGGACCCAGGCCATGCAGGCGCTATTTTCGTCGAAAAAGTGATTCAAGCAAAAGTTACCAAAGCGCAGGGCACAGCAAAGCGCGCGATTTTTCCAGTGATTCCGATATGGCCGCCTGATGGTTGGAAAAACGACAGTACAAATGTATAACTGACTTTCTCTCTAGGAGCTCAAATGCAACGTGCCGCACGTCTGATGGTGATTTTTCTTCTCTCTACGACCACGATTGTCGCGTTCGCTCAAAAACGTTCCATCACTGAGAAAGACATTTTTCAGTTTAACTGGATTGGTGATCCGCAGATTTCGCCGGACGGTACGCACGTCGCTTTTGTAAAGGTGTCAGTGAACGAGAAGCGGGAGGGCTATGACACGTCGATCTGGGCCGTCAGCACGCGCGGCGATGAAGCGCCCCGGCGAATGACGGACGGCAAGCACGATGCTTCGCCGCGATTCTCACAGGACGGAAAATGGCTGGTGTTTGTCCGCTCACCTGAACCGCCTGCCGGTGGTGGCGGCGGAGCAGCCTCGCGTCCGGCTGGGCCGCAACTGTATCTTCTGCCACTCGGCGGCGGTGAATCATGGAAGCTCACGGATGTCCCGCGCGGAGCAGGCGCACCGGTGTGGTCGCCGGACAGCAAGTGGATTGCTTTTTCCAACGACGCGAATCCGGAAGACCTGGCCAAACAGAAAAAAGGCAAACCTTCGCCGGATAAAGATAAATCAGATAAGTCAGGCAAAGCGGACAACAAACCCGCTGATGACAAAAAGCCGGAAGCCGGTCCCGCCGTTAAACTTGATCCCGCCGATGCTGATCGCGAGAGTGATGTTCGCGTGATCACCCATTCTGTCTATCGCGCAAACGGCGCCGGTTATCTGGATGAAAAGCATCCGACGCACTTGTGGGTCATTGCCGTACCGCAGGGCTCGGAGGATTCAGTCACGCCAAAGCAGTTGACCAGCGGAAAATTCCAGGAAGAAGGGGCTTTTTGGTCGAAGGATTCCGGCAGGATATTTTTCCTGTCCACCAAGATCGATGATCCTTCCTATGTGTTGCCGCGGGCTGAGATTTACTCCGTTGCGGTCACGGGTGGCGAGACGCAGAAAGTGGCGGCCATTGGAATGGCCCCGCGATCGATATCGCTCAGTCCTGACGGCAAGCGCGTGGCTTTCTGCGCTTCAGTCAACGAACCGGTACAGTCTTACACACAACCTGATCTCTGGGTGATGGACCTGGCAGATGGCGGCAAGCCGCGCAACCTGACCGCGAATTATGATTTCGACGTATGTAGTGGCGTTGGCGGCGATCAGAGATCGCCTCGCGCGGGCGGTGGAGACAAGATCATATGGTCGCGCGACGGGAACAGTCTCTTCACCGTGACGGCCGAGCAGGGCCGCGCCAACCTCGCACAGTTTGACGTTGCATCGGGCAAACTTACGCCGGTGACAAAAGGCAATCAGGCCGTGGAGCGTTATCGCGCAACCGAAGATGGGTCCAAGTTTGCGGTGATCATCTCCACGCCCACCAATATCGGCGACCTATACTGGCTTGACTCGCCAACAGGACAACCGAGACAGATTACCCACATCAATGACAAGCTCTTCTCCCAGTTGAATCTCGCGGCTCCGGAAGAAATCTGGTACACGAGTTTCGATGGAAAGAAGATCCATGGCTGGATCCAGAAGCCGCCGGACTTTGATGCCAGTAAGAAATATCCGCTCATCCTCAACATTCACGGTGGACCGCATGCGGCTTACGGGTGGGTGTTCGATCACGAGTTTCAGTGGATGGCCGCCAAAGGCTACGTGGTGCTTTATCCCAACCCACGCGGCAGCACCACCTACGGCCAGGATTTCGGCAACATCATTCAGTACCGATATCCGGGCGACGATTTCAAGGATCTCATGGCCGGTGTGGATGAAGTACTCAAGCGCGGATACATCGATCAGCAAAAGCTTGGCGTGACGGGCGGCAGCGGAGGTGGCTTGCTGACGGACTGGATTGTGGGACATACCAATCGCTTCGCCGCCGCAGTTGCACAACGTGACATCGCAAGCTGGGCGGCGTGGTGGTACACCGCGGACTTCACGCTTTACCAGTCTTCATGGTTCAAGGCGCCACCATTTGAAGATCCGCAGGACTACGTTAACCGCTCACCCATCACCTACATAAAGGATGTGCACACGCCACTCATGCTCATCCTGGGTGAGGCCGACTATCGCACGCCGCCGACTGCCGGCGGAGAAGAGATGTTTCGTGCACTCAAGTTCCTGCGGCGTCCGGTGATCATGGTTCGTTTCCCGGGCGAATCGCACGAGCTTTCACGTTCAGGCCAGCCGTGGCATCGCGTAGAACGGCTGGAACACATCGTTGGCTGGTTCGATAAATATTTACAGGGCAAGAGCAAGCCAGAATATGACGATCTTGGCCCGGGTGAAATTCATACGCGGCCGGGTGAGATGCCGGGACAACAGAATCCGAACCAACAACCACCAAAGTAAACGCCATTCGGACAGGCGCGACTCAGCAACTCATGCAGAAGCCCAGAGTCACGCGCATGGCGAACTCATGAGGGATCGACTGGCCCGCCCAGCGAGGACCGGGCCAGATTGTCGGCGAATTTCAAATCGTTAGAATCGCCATACCAGGCCAGCGGAAGGTTGCGCCATGTGCGTCAGTCCGGGAGTGCTCAAGCCCAGAATGCTGAGTCCGGGAATTTGAAAGCCGGGAGCGGAAAAGACCAGTCCACGATATTCCGCACGCAACGCCAGAAAGCGGTTCAAGCTGATGTCCAAGCCTGCGCCGTACAGAAACGCGGGCTTGGTTTCACTGGGACCAAAGCCAAGAGTGTTGACGATATTGAGAACAGTATTGACAGTGGGATTGACCGGACGGAAAAGAATCGCGCCGCCTCCCAGCAATCCATACGGGCGCACACGATGACGCGGACCTCCGGTGATCACAGCAGCAGCGGTTATCTCGTGTATGTTGGTCTTCAGTGCGCTGGTCAGCAGTCCGTTGGGAAGATTGATGGGATCAAAAAAGTTCTGGGTCTGGCGCGTGAATGCGTAGTCGCCTTCAATGGCAAACCAGCGGGCGAGGTGATAACGGTAGCCAATCAGGAATCCACCGCTGCGCGTTGCTTGCGTCGCGGTGGATGACGTGAGGGAGGAAAGAACATCATTGGTGCTGCTGGTGAAATTACCAGTACCCTGGGTGCTGATTTCCTGGCGAAAATCCGCGCGGTAATTTTGCGCTGACGCCGCGGACGCCAGCAGACACAATGTCGCCATGAACAACAGGAACTTGTTACGCATGTATACACTACTCCCTTGGGAATAAAATTGGCCCGTGCTGACACTCCCATTGCGTGTGCATTGGAGAAGTGATTTGACCTGCAAGGTAGGGTTGTAAACTAGTAACCCAGAGCCGGTGGTAAGGTTGCGCGTTGGCGGTGGATTTTTTTCGTTTTAATTTTGAAAATTCAGGACTACGGAATTCGAACTATGTCTGATGAATCAGGCATATCGAACCCGTCATGAACAAGTGATGCAAACGCGATTGAGTTACGTTTCGTAGCGGGATAAAGATGACACCCACCGCTCTTCCGTTTCTCATGTTTCAAGGCCAGGCTTTGCAGGCAATGGACTACTACGTCGAGTATATTCCGGGAAGCAAAGTGATTGAGATTGCCCGCTATGGCAAAGGCGAACCCGGCCCCGAAGGCTGAGTGAAAAAGGCGCTCTTCTCCTTTGCCGATCAGTAGCGACGTTTCCAATTTTGGTCTGTTCGAAATACCAATTGTTATTTGCCAACCGCCATCTGCTTTGCAGTTTGACAGTTCCCGCAAACTCTATAAAATAGGTGAGTTGTTTCCTGTCAGTCTTTTTTTAAAAGACATTGCGCCGGATGAGAGGTAGTCTCCGGCCGCATCTCAAAGCCGAAGTGGCGGAATTGGCAGACGCGCGTGGTTCAGGTCCACGTACTCGCAAGGGTGTGGGGGTTCGAGTCCCTTCTTCGGCACCAAAACACAAATAACTCATTGATTCCATTGGGCGAAGTTGCGGGTTCGAGTTTCATTGAACTGCGTGCAGACTGTCAGCGGTGGCACAAAATGCGGCGGTCACCCGACCGAAATCAAAGCCATTAAGAACATGATGTCTAATGCTGCGAGGACAAGGATGAACACGGTAGTTAATGCTGGTAGTACGTTGTATGGCCGGCCGTGATTCGAGTTTGTTGTTTCTCTTAGTGTTGTCATCTTGCTCTGCTCCTATTTGTTAAATTTAAGCGCTCGACTACGTTCCCAATCTGTTTTCGCGGAACTGAACGCTCCTACAGCGTGCCGATTAATACTGAAGAAAGAATCAGACGGGTGGGCGGCGCAAACCTACACTGCCACCCGGCTGAGCGGTTGTTTTTCAAAAAGCGATTTATTATCCGCCGTAAATGCCTTGCAAGTCGTGCTGCCAATCTTTGTCCTGCTGCTCGATCTTCTGCTCCTCATCGGACTTCTGGTTGCCCTGTTTGGCTTTAGCATTCGTCTTGCGGTTGCTGTCGGCCTGTTGAGTGGCCTTGCTTGAGGTGGCTGCTTCGTCCGTCTTTACATCGGTGCTCTTCGCAAATGCCGAGATTGAAGTTGCCAGCAAAGTCACCATAAGGGTACGTGTAAGAATCGTTTTCATAAGTGCTCCTTTCATACATGACTAAAGCATCTGGAGCGCCAAACCTGTTCAAGTCAGTTGCAGTCGCAACTTGCTGAAAGCAAACATATTTGTTTCTTAGCATTGGAGTGCATCGGCAGGTGCTGTCGAATCTTAGACATTCGTCGAAAATCCGCTCGTCACGGGAAACTCTGACTACAAAGAACCGTGATCAAGATCTTCAGGCGAGACGAGTAGGGCGCTGCGAGAAGATCGATTGCCCTAAGACGAATGAGGAATAGACACAGAAAGGGTGACGGCACAAGAGGAGTCGGCAAAATCGAGCCTACTGGATGGTTGGCAGCGACTCTGGCCCATCGGATTCCAGCTGTGGTTTTCGGCCAGGACGGGAGATCCCAAGCTTTTTCATTTTGGAAATCAAGGTGGTGCGCTTCAGCCCCAGCTTGGCGGCTGCGCCGTCTGTCCCGCCTATGAACCAGTCGGCGGACTCCAGCGTTCGCAAGATCAGATCGCGCTCGGAATCCTTCAAGGTGGTTTGTGTAGGAGACACAGTTATTACCTCTGTGCCTGTGGGCGGCAAAGGGTTAGGAAGTATTCCATTATTTGCAAGAATCACTGCCCGCTCGATCAGGTTCTGGAGCTCGCGGACGTTCCCAGGCCACGCATACGAACTGAACGCCGACAATGTTTCCTCAGGAATATTTTCGATTTGCTTGCCCATCTTGCGGCTGAAGATCTCGACAAAATGGGTAACGAGGGCTGGAATGTCCTCACTGCGTGACCGTAATGGCGGCAGCAGGACAGGGAAGACGTTAAGGCGATAGTAGAGATCGCTGCGGAATTCGTTTCGTCTTACCATGCCTGTCAAATCCCGATGCGTGGCCGCCACCATGCGGACATCCACGTGGTGGGTCTTGCCGCTACCCAGGCGTTCGAACTCCTGTTCCTGTAATACACGCAGTAGCTTGGGCTGCAATGCCAATGGAATATCGCCAACCTCATCCAGAAAGAGCGTACCTTTGTCGGCCATTTCAAAACGGCCAATTTTTTGGGCGATGGCGCCAGTAAACGCTCCCTT
>Ga0209863_10000712_pt1 | contig 15046 bp, 9 predicted proteins | sample OrgsoiDNA2013046_FD_185796 | JGI IMG/M metagenome (GOLD analysis project Ga0209863, IMG submission 185796) | Permafrost soil microbial communities from the Arctic, to analyse light accelerated degradation of dissolved organic matter (DOM) -... | ecosystem: Environmental > Terrestrial > Soil >...
AAAGGAGCGCACAACGCCACCGGAAGCACATAGGCCTCACGAAGAAACGTCAGAACGCGAACCCCGAGCAGGCGGGACAGATATCGCGGGGTAAAGTAGATCGCTGTGAAACTGAGTGGAACCGCCGTGCCAATGGCATCGCCAATGACTCTTCCCATCATTCGAACCAGTACGATGCTGAGGATTAGATTGGCTACGCCCTCGATGGACGTTATCCAGGCGAGCGTTCGGTGCTTGGCCATTCCATAGATCACGCGTGGGGTGGCGTTTTGGGCGAGAATGAGTGTCGTCGGAATCAGAATCACTAACATTACGGGATAACTGACCGCAACATATCTTCGGCCCACCCAAGCCTCGATGACGGACTTGCCCAAAATCACTAGGATCGCAGTGACCGGAAAAATGACCAGAGCGCACGCCCGGTTGCCGGCCACAAAAATCTTGCGCAATTGATTGAGATCGCCCTTTGCCTCCGATTGGCTCGACATGGGCAGGAAAATCTGAGCCAGACTTCCCACCACCTCCGTCGCGTAATCCACCAGCCTTCCGCCAATGGAAAACTGTGTGATCGCAGCCGAGCCCAGGAATTTTCCAATCACCACCACGTCAGTCTTAAAACGCAGCTTGTAGGCCACCTGAATCACAAACGTCACGCCGCTGTAGTTGGCCATTTCCGAAAAAACCGAACGGTCCACATACTTCCATCCAATCGGGATCGGAAGAATGCGGAACACGAGGACGGCGCGCGCCACGGAACTCAGCAAGGGCAGGACCACCGTAATCAAGCCAACCGTTAGCAATCCGTACCCTCGGTGCAAGGCCAGGACGGTCAAGATCGCCCGCAGTACCAGGGAAATGATGTTAGTGAAGTTCAGCAAATAGAAGCGCTGGAGCCCCTCCAGCATTCCCGCAAAGATGCCGAGCGGGAATCCGATCGCGACCGACAGCCCTACGATCAGGAAAAGCCAATGCGCGGTTGGCAGAAAAGGCTTAGGAATCTGAAACATCGAGCCCACGAAATGACTGCCGATCACGGTAACCACCGTCGCTGCAATCCCGATCAAAGTATAAGTAGCGAGGCTGGTGTTGAAAAACTTGGCTAGGCCCTCCCGGTCTTCGACCGCCGTGAACTTCGAGATATAGCGAATTACAGAAGAGCGAATGCCCAGGTCAAAGATGCCGTAATATCCAGTGACCGAAAAAATCAAGATCCATATGCCGAACGCAGCGTCTCCCAGACGGTGCAAAATGAACGGCGACAGGAAAAATCCAATAACGATGTTGACTCCAAGGCTCACCCAGCTGGATCCAACATTTTTGAGGATGTCTCTGTTACGCATGCGTGACCGTTCGCAGTGGCTTGGAAGGGAATTCGTTCAACCCAGAAGCGCGACTGCTCATCGCGAGGGTTGCCTGAGCACGGAGTTCACGACTCCACTGGCTGTTTCCTGAGAGGCGGGCTCGTTGGAAAGTTCATAGCCCAGATGCCTCATGAGAGGACCCCACGCCGATTCGATCTGAGCGATATGTTGGACGGCGAGGCCGGATTTCCACCCTCCAGCCTGAGCTGCGCCAACAAACGGAATATCCGTCCGAACGCCCTTGGTCGTCACCCACTGGGAACCTTGCTTCTTCTCCAAATCCCGCATGCGGTCTGCCGAACCCTGTTCTACGCAACGGGCCAGGTGCCCGGGTGAAACGGAAAGTCCGAGAAAATTCGCGATCGTTTGTAGTTCTCGAGCCGTTTCGCGAAGCATGTCCTCGTAGCGCACCAGAAGAAAGCGCTTCGCGCCATTCTGTGAAACAAGCCATGTGCCAACATTTTCTCCCCATGAGCCATAGGTGTTTAAGTCGCCAGCGAGAAATCGGTTTACAAACCTGTCCAGGGTGTAACCATCGTCAATGGCGCCGCGCTTCAGGAAAAATCGGTACTGCGACAGCACGACGTCCCGGGGATCTCGAACCAGGTAAATTACATTCTGATAGCGCGCATCGAAGTACTCATGGCTCTTAATGAGACGCGGGCGGCGCTGTTTTCTCAGATCCCGCTTCGAGCGCGACGAAATAGAAGGCAGCAGGCGGTCTATGTTAAGAAAGCTGACAGTCTCCGAAGGATTTGCCAACGCGGCGACAAGAAACCTGGCCCAGGTGCTGCCCGATTTCGGATAAGAAACAAGGAACGTATCATCGGGAAACACAAAAAGGTTGCGGCCTGCCACGTCCCTGCCCAGGACATACTTCATGGCATACGAAAGTTGCTGAATCATCGGCGGTCGGCACTCCTTCCTCCGCGTTCCCGCGGTCTCATCCGGCACCGGGCGAATCGTTCGTGGGGATCGATCCTTTGATACTGCCAATCGGGGAGCCTTCAGTTTAGCCGATGCCACTTCCTGGGGCAACGAATTGCGAAGGCAGGTCGCAGGTTGGTAACATGCCGTAAAGCACACAAAACAAGCATGTTACGTCTTTGCAATTAAAGGACGTCCTTGGTGGCTGCTGCAATCGCGTCGATGTCGGCGCCCACGTCTTTCTGATCGATGCCGGCATTCTTGAAGCGACTGGTGGGGTGAAGCCGGTAGTCGCTAACGTGGTTCTTGTCGGCTGCCTTGAATCCAACTTCGCCAATGTTTTTCACCAACACGTTCTTCCCAGGCCATTTGTTGCTACCGCCAATGATGACGTTCCCGGCGATCTTTGCGTTGGAGAAGCAACTCTCGAAAACCCCTGCAGGTCCTTGCACTTCGGGACGAAACGCACAATTGTCCGCTCCTCCGCCGGTCAACAGAATCTGCTGCTGACCACTGCGGATCAGGTTGTTCGTGAAAGTGAAATTCAGAATCTTCGCCTCGTTGGTGCGTTCGCCTATCAGAAACAGGACTTTGGAAGCCTCTCCGGTCACGTGATCAATAAAGAGGTCGTGCAGCGTTACCCGAGTCGAAATGATTTCGAACAGGGCTCCGTGACCCTGGAATTTCTGGCCATCAAGGTTTTCCACCAGTACATCGTGGATGCTGTAGCGTCCACCGTCTTTGGCGTAATCTCCAACATCCGATCGGACGTTGGCGATCTGGAATCCCGCCCCAACATTGCTGATCCTGGAATTCCGTATGGTCACATCCACTACGCGACAATCTGGACATCGGTTCGGCTCCTGGTTTCGGGGCGTGAGAAGGATCGCATAGCCTTCTTGCGAAAACCCACCCCAGCAGTTCTCCAGAACGTTGTTCTCAAAAAGTACGCGTTCCGCGTTCTTCAACTCAAAAAGGTTCTTGATGATGAACGGATGTCCGTCGGCGCTGCCGATGAAATCCGGACTCCCTTTCATCCAGGTCATCGGCCGGAACAGGTGGTTGCGGCGAATTTCGATATCACGCGGCGTCCCAACCGCAAATCCTCCGCCGAAAATCACCATCTCCCCGGACGCCTCGAGGAAGTTGTTTTCCACCTTGTAGGGCCCCATTGATTGGTCGCCCACACCCCCGGATACCGCTTGCGCATCGGTGCAGGCTCCAATCGCCGCGATGCAGTGGAAGTCGCTAAAGTAGGAATCGACAACGGCGACATCCGTGCTTCCGCCCAACCCAATGCCGCGCGTGGTTTCGCTCTGCGCCGTACCGTGAATCCAATCCCGGTCGAAAACAAGGTGATCCGCCGTCGATTTCCCCTCGATCAGAATCAGGTTGGAAACGGAGTCCTCGGACGCGGACCGGGTGATCTCCAGCCCCATAAAACGGTAATGATTCGCTCCGGGCGCGAATTCGATCGGCCCCCGGCCCTTTCTCGGGTACTCGATCCGGGCCAGGACGTTCTTCGCCGCCTCGCATGGATACGCAGGACGGCCCGGTAGCGAGGCTACTCCGGCGTAACAAGGGGTCAGCCGTGTGCCTTCCGCAGGCAACGCCGAATCCGATGCACTGGTTCTCAGGACAATCCAGTGAGCGTCGTCGCAGTGTTTTGCTGGAAGAACGAAGTGACCGCTAAATACCGCGCCCGCTTCGAGCTTCAGCGTATCACCGCAGCTCGCATCGTTGAGGGCGCGCTGCAAGTCGTCCGACGCTTTTACATTCTTGAGTTTCCCCGGCGTGGGTGTGTCCGCAAGCGAACTCTTCACGTGGACTCGGGGCAATTCCGCAGGCCCATCGAAAACTCCGGAGGAGTGATTCGCGTCGTCCGCGAAGCTGGTTGGGACGATCACAACCAGGAAGATAAAGAGGCCTGTGAACCAGGCCGAAAGGAGTTTCCGATGCCAAGTCAAACTCATACGATTGTGGTGAACCTTGAAAAAAGACTAACACGCGTGGCGACCGATTAGATGCCTTCCGTCCGGCGAGCGACTGCGCAGAAAAAGAGATTAGGCATCTTCTACCGAAGAATGAGGCAGGTTGCGAATGGCCATGTTGAGCAGGAACTCACATGGAGCGAGCGCTCAACTTGGCTAGAATCACGCGGCCTGGGAGGTGCCTCGGGACGCCTTAGTAAGCGCCCTTGGTCGCGGCCGCGATCGCATCAATGTCCGCGCCCATGTCCTTACCGTCACTGGCAGCGGCCTTGAGTGTGGACCCGGCCTTGATGTGGTAGTCGCCGCCATTCCCACCGTTGAAGTTCACGAATCCAACCGAATTCCCATCCTTCGCCATCGTGTTGCCGCTGGGCCACAACGCGGCCGGGAAGAGGCTCGGCACGCCAATCAACGTATTGCTGCTGAATGTGGGGTTGCTAAAACACGCATTCAACACAATGGACGGCACCGAGTGGCTGATCGCGCAGGTCGCCCCCGCGCCGCCAACCGTCCAGACCGGGTAGGCTCCAGTCGTTACGATGCTATTCGAGAAAACGAAATTCGGCATCTTGGGCGAAGTTACGTTGCCCACGTCGAACAGCGAATGGGGAGGGAAAGCAGTGATGTGGGTCATCTGCAGATCGCTCAGCAACGGAGCGCTGAGACCCGTTGAAATCTGCGCAAGTTGTCCCTGGCCCGAATACACGCTGTCGTTCATGTCATCCAGAACCACGTCGTGAATGCTGTAGCGCGCGCCCGCCAGCGGCGGCACTTTGCCACCCGGACTGTCGAGCGCGTTAGCGATCTGGAACCCACTCCCAATGTGGCTAAACGTGCTGTTTCGAATAGTGACGTCCGTGACCTGGCAGATTGGGCACACATCTCCGTGGGGAGTAATCTGGTTTTTCGGAGTCAGCACCACGGTGAACCCAGGCTGCGAAAATCCGCCCCAGGAGTTCTCGGCGATGTTGCCCTCGAACAGCACCCGCTGCGCATTCTTCAGCTCGAAGTGATTCTTCACGACGAAGGGTCTTCCGTGATTGCCCACAACCAGATTGGCGTGCCCAGGCATCCACGTCAGGGGCTTGAAAAAGTGGTTGTGCGAAATCTCGATGTCGGCTGGCGTCAGGGTCGCGTGCCCGCCGCCAAACAGAATGTTTTCCGCGGACGATTCCAGGAAATTGTTGGTGATCTTGTAAGGACCGCCCGGTGCCGTCCCAAGACCACCCGACACCGCCTGCGCATCCGTGCAGTTTCCAGCAACCGATTCACAATGGAAGTCGTTCAGGTAGGAATCAACTAGAGCCGTGTAAGTGAGTCCGCTCAGGTAGATCCCGCGCGTCGTGTCGTCCTTCACTGTTCCATGCAGCCATACGCGGTCGAAAATAATATGGTCACCCGTCGATCCCGCGGAAGGGTAGACCAGGTTTCCGACGGCTGAGGCGTTCGGCAGTCGCGTGACTTCCAATCCGATGAAACGGTAATGATTGGCGCCGGTCGTGAACACAATCGGGCCCGATCCCGAACTCTGTCCCATCACCAACTTCGCCATGACGTTCTGTACCTGCGAACAATTGAACGCAGGCCGCCCGGGCAGGGAAGAGACACCTGCGTAGCAAGGCGAGATACGGGTGCCTTCCGGCGGGAGGCTCGAGTCCAGCGCCGAAGTACGGATAATGATCCAGTGTTGGTCGTCGCAGTTCTTTCCCGGGAACGTCCAGGAACCGGTAAAAGTGGTTCCTGATTTCAAGCTGATTATGTCGCCGCATGCCGCCGAGTTCAACGCGGACTGAAGGCTGCCGGCGTCTGCAACCGCCAAAGTCTTCCCATTGGCCGGCGTGTTCGCTAGGGCGGTCTGCAGGTAGATTCGTGGCAGTTCGGCTGGTCCATCAAACTTGCCATTGGTGTTCGGAGCGTTCACCGTCAGGCTGAATGCCCCAGAGGCGCCACGCGCGGACTTGTCTGTCACCTTCGCACTAAAGGAGAACGAACCCGATTGCGAGGGACTCCCCGTAAGGATGCCCGCGCCGTCAAGGGACATACCCGTCGGCAGCGCACCCGATGCAAGCTTCCAGGTGTAAGGCTGCGATCCGCCCGTGGCCGCTAGGCCCACAGAGTAGGAGGATCCCCGAGAAGCTTCGGGAAGGCTGTTGGTCGATACGGCTAGGTTTTGTACCGCCGTCGGTATCACGGAGATGGTTGCGGAGTCCGTCGCGCCCGCCGCTGCTGCGCTGGTGGCGGTAACCTTGGCGGTGGTCGCACTTGTCACTTTGGGAGCGGTGAAGAACCCGCTGGTTGAGATGGTTCCCGCCGTGGTGCTCCATCTCACTTCTGTGTTGCTGGAGCCACGCACCGCCGCAGCGAGTTGTTGGCTGGCACCGGAGGCCACCGTCGCGCTTGCCGGACTTACCGTTACCGTCACAGCAGTCGATTTCGGCGCTACAACAAGGTGCAGCCCCAAGTCCGTGTGCAGGACCCAGTATTGACCGGATACGCGAATCGTAACGTCCCGGGTCACGGCATTCTCCGGGATTCCCGAGATGACTCCGCTTTTCTTATTCAATCTCAGACCAGCAGGGAGCCCGCCGGCACGAATCGAAAAATGATAGGGAGCAATTCCGCCCGTCGCGGTGATTCGTCCGCTAAACTGCTCGCCCTGCTTTGCGCTTCCCAAATGAGCGGTGACCATAATGGGCCGGCGGTGTGCAGCGGCTGCCGCCCTGGTGCCGGTCTTGTCGATCACGGCTTGTTTCGCGATGGGACCACGTTCTATAGCGCTAGCCGCCTGCGCGGCCAAAATCAGTACTGCGAAACCGACACTGAGGACCAAGCTCCGCGAGCCTTTTGAGCCGATACGGGACGAAACTTCTTCGGCCAACAGAACATTAGGCATACACGTCCCTTAAACACTGTATTTTTAGGGCGAACTCACACAGGTCCGAGTCCTTGCAGAGACTGTATTTGCGGGTAGCACAATCGGGTAGGTCTCAGTAGGACACGCAACCCGTTTCCTTCGGACATGTCCCTTCGGGGGAACCCAGGAAAACACTGGTATTTCCACTCTGGCGGTTCGCTTGCACCGGTTCTTGTTTCATCCGCGCAGGTCGTAGCTTGGAGATTGCGGGTTTTGCAGATGTTTCGCCAGTTAACTCACGGCGGCCTCCATTGAACACGCAGGAGGAAGCGAGTCTCTTGGGCGTAGAGATACCAACGGCGCGTGGAGGATGCTTCTCGAACCCCCTACTTGCTCAATACCGCGCCGCGCATCTTGTCGTAGATTGAATTTCCCAGCAGCGTCTTAGCCGTGGCGCGAGTTCGATCCTTCCATCGCGTCCTCCACAGTCCCTGGCCTCGGCAGGTGCGCCAGAACTGGGCGATTTCCGTGTCCCGCATGATGGCTACTCGCCCGAGAGCAAAAGGGTCAGTTTGGCGGTTGTTCTCGATTGCCCTGCTGGTCGCCAGCGAACGATATCCTGCTTCACGGGCGAAGCGGATCACGCGGGCGTCAAAGCGGCCTCCTGGGCAGGAGAAATTCGCCACTTCGCGACCCGTAATTTCCTCCAACTGCGTCTTCGGAACCGCCATCTCAGCAGGGAGGGCCGTCGTTGGCAGGTCGCTAAGATAGGGATGGGTCATCGAATGACAGCCGATGTCGAAACCTAGATCGCTTAAATCCCTCACCTGCGGCCGAGACAGATAGCCACGCCTTCCGAGAAATCCGGCTGTGATGTAGAACGTCGCGCCAAACCCAGCTTCTTTTAGCAGAGGAGCGGCGATGAGCAGGTCCGTTTCGCACCCGTCGTCGAAAGTGAGACCTACGCCTGGATTGGAAGGCGCCGTCAGGGCTTGCGTGACACTCATACCCAGCCAGGCATTCTCCTTTAGCTTGTCGATCTGGTTTCGAAAATCGGCTTCGGTGACGATGTAACGAACGTAACCAGGCTCAGACTGGCACAACGCCCGGCCAGAAACCTCGATCTCGTGGTACATGAGGTAAACGCGTGAATCGGGTTGGCTCATAAGTTCACCGGGCCATCGCCGTCGCCACGGTTGACATGCATTTGGGAGAACACCGACGTGAGTGGATCCAACAATGCCACCAAGGGCTTTCCGGCAGCGAATACGAAGTTCGATGGTCCGGAAAAGAAGCCGTTCTTTGCCAATGCGGAGTTCCAGGCGGTATGGGTCTGATTGGAGACGATCAGATCAACACCCTGGCCCAGAAGGAAGTCTGTCGCCGCTTGGATTACAGCCGCGGCATTTTCCGGTCGAGCGAGGCAATCGGCGATCGATCCCAGGCGCAGGTTGCCGAAGTATTTGTTGTCGTGCATTTGCGTGTCGAGCAGCGTTGCCCAACCCAATACCTGGTCGCCTCGATGCACCTTGAGGCGAATGAATTTCTCGCCAGGGTACAAGATGTTGAGGTTGTCGCGATCACGGCAAGCCAGTAACGCGTAGGAGGACAGGCAATCCCTCCAGACCTCATCGGCCCACTCCCCGAAAGAGGCCACCGGCTCGGCGGTGATCTCTCTCCTGCCGTCCAGCGAACGAATCCTCTGGACAGCGTGGATTCCCAGCCAACCCACACCTGTGAACGCCGCCATGTCAGCGGCGAGCCGCCGGGACCGAAGCTGCCGCAACGGCGCGATGTTGCGCAAGAATTTTACCGGGTGTGCAACCAGGAAATGGAACGGTACGGCCTGCAAGCTCCATCCCATCGCCTTCAGCATTTGCGGAAGCGGGTTCTCAAAGCCGCCCATGCCTAAAGCAAACAGCAGAGGCTGGAACTTAACGGCGTGGCGGAGGAGATGCACGCCGACGGTTGCATATGTCTTGTTCACGATCCCTTCGGAAAGGGGCAAGCGGTAAAACCCGATCCGACGCATCTCTCCCTGACGTCTCTCCCCGAAAAAAGAGAAATCCTGAAACTTCACAATGTACCCGCCGCGGACAGCTTCGCCATCCGTGGCGAGAAAATACTCCTGGTAAATCCTGTGCCCTTCGACCTTCGGCAACCATTGCGGCACGTGGTTGTCCGGAAAATGAAACTCGGGCGCGACCCCACCCTCGGACAGCCTCTGATTGAAGGCCTCCACCGCGGGAGTCCACTCTTCCGTGTAGGGCTGAATGGCGATAGGCATGGGTGAATTGCCTAACCCGGCTTGACCTTGTTCTCGACCGCTTCCACGATGCGCTGGATGCTGGTCATCTTGTCGATTTCTTCAGGGTCAAATTGCGTGTCGAATTCCTGTTCAAGCGCAAGAATCAGGTTCAGATGATGCACCGAATCCCAACTGCCGATGGTTTCGGTCGAAGACTCTCGAGTGATCTGGCTGGCAGGAGCCTGAAGTACGTCAGCGGCAATGCTACGCACACGATCGAATATCGGCGAGGTCATTGCGAGTCTCCGTTCAGCACGTTGAGCCGAACCCATTCCGGGCAGGGAAGCGATTCTGACGTAAGGTCCAGAGTCCACTGTGAACCGTCGTTCTCTTCCTTCACCTTATTGAATCCATGACTGGAATAAAAGTCCTTCGCGGGTGCGTTCTTTTTCGTGGGCAGGAACCAGCCCTCCAGCCGTTTAGCCCCCCGCTCGCGAGCGTCCGCAGCCAGAAAGGACAGGAATGCCGTTTCCACGGTCCGGCCAATAACGCGGCAACTCATCAGCAAGGTATCGATCTCGCAAGCCCCCTCGGCGCTCTTTGTAATCGCGACGCCCACCAGACCGTTGTCCCCAAACCGGTCCTTCACGCGCAAAGAAAAGCACTGGAATTTGCCAGATGCGACCATTTCCCAAAGCTGGGCCTCCGTGTAGCGTTTGCTGGTCAGGTTGAATTGGTTGGTCTTGTTGGCCAGTTGGGAGACGCGTGCAAGCGTCGCTCTCGTCAAGGGAGCGATTTCGGCTTCCTGGTTTAGCGAGCGGTAAAAGTCGTCGCGGGAGGTGATCGTCTGTTCCAGTTTTTCCCGTTCGCGCTGCGCCTGATAGTAGGTTCCACGCTGCCGATCTTCAGCGGAAAGGGTCAGCCGTTCAAAAACCGGCGTCTCGCGCACGATGCGCGCGAAAGCCATTGGGTCGGAGGGCAGGTCGATCACGCAGACCTCCGGAAGTTGACTCCGGACCTGCTGCCGCTCGATCGGGTTGTCATCCAAAAACGCCAGCGAGTCTACTCCGATATTCAACTCCTTCGCGATGTCGCGAAGGTTCTGTGCCTTGTCGATCCAGTTGATACGGAGGGCGGCAAAATGTTTGGGCGCAAGCAGCATTCCCGGATGGTTCCGCAGCGCCTCCTGCGCATCTTCGGGATTGTTCTTGCTGCAGATCGCCAGCAGGATCCCGCGATGGTGAAGCTCAAGGAGCGCCCGCTGGAGTTCCTGGTACGCCGCCCCGGGATATTCGCCGCTCAGTTTGATCCCAGCCATCCCGTCCTCGCCGATAACCCCGCCCCACAGCGTGTTGTCGAGATCCACCACCAAAGCCTTAGCCACCTTCCCGGTCAAGGGATGTAGGAACCGCATCCACTCTCTAACGAGGTGATGCGTATTCTGCGCCGCCATGGGGAGGCGCACCGTAAGCCATTTCCGTTCATCGTGCCAATGTAGGCGGCCATGCCGGGCAACCAGGGCGTCGTAGTCCAGTACATACACACCATTGTTTTCGGTCGCAAGGCCCAACAATTCGCGGTTGATCCGCTCGATCGCTTCGTGTTGACTGTGCGACGACTGCCCGTCCACGAGTCCGCGAGCCGCCGTCACCGGTTGCTCGAGATTTTGCACGATCAAGTGCGACTGGCTATGACTGCGGAAGTTGCGCACCCAACTCCGGAAGTCCGTGACGACGCGCGAGCCAGAGGTCTGTGTCTGCTCAACGGTCTTCTGCGCAAAATCTCGCCACAGGTCCGGAGCAATATCCCTCGTTTGCACCGCCAGAATGACCGCATCCGGCTGGAATGTGTAGAGCCTGCTCGCGGAATCGACAATCTCCTGCACGTAGGCATTGAACTCGGAAAGCTGAACCGTAAGGTCGATCCCTGCCAGGAACGCCGCGGCCCGCAGCAGCGGAACCATGGGCTCGACCGTGTAGGAGCGGAGAATCGCCAACCGGTACGCTCGCAGATGCAGCTTGTCGCGCAGCTCCTCAAAACGGGCAACCACAAATGACGCCGAGGATGCGCTCGCATCTTGCGCCCAAAGCTCAGAAAGTGTGCGCGACGCTGCCGCCGATTCCCCTCCGGCGATCAACCGCTCGATTTCCTGGCGAAGTTCCGCGATATTCACGATTTCTGCGCCTCGAAGGCCGGCTCTTCCTGCTTGGAGCCCGAGGCCGCCCGGATGGTCGTTGTCAGGACTTCTACGAACTGCCTCGCAATCACAGGCCAGTCGTACTTTCCCGCCGTCATCGCTGCCGCCGCTTCGAATCGTCGGCGTGTTGCTTCGTCCTTCAAGAACAAGATGATTGCCTTCGCGAACGATGTGGGGTCGTCGGCCAGAATGATGTCCTGCCCGTGGGTAACGTCCAAGCCTTCCGCGCCGATCGTGGTCGAGACCGTAGCCTTGCCCACCGCCATGCCCTCGTAGATCTTAATTCGTGTTCCGCCGCCGATACGCAGAGGTACAACAAAAACAGACGCCCGCCGCAGGTACTCCACGACCGAAGGCACAGTTCCCGTTACCTCCACTGAAGGGCTGGCCAGGTTCTTCACCCGCTGGTTGGGATTTCGCCCGACAATCAGGAAGCGAGCGCTCGGGACTTCGCGGAGAACCTCCGGCCACACTTCCTTACAAAAAAACTCGACCCCGTCGATATTCGGCTCCCAGTCCATGGACCCTGTAAACACCACGTCCATCCCCGCAGGCCGGTGAGCCGAATCGTACTGAAATTTCTTGAGGTCCACGCCGGTCGGCACCACGCTTATGTTCGTGGGGTGCACCATGGTGCTCATCGTGTCCCGATCGGCTCCGGACACCGCGATTACGTGATGGAATCGGCGCACCTGTGCCGGTTCGTAGCGGCGCATTTTCGCATACTCCAGCTTCGCCACCATGCGCTCCAGCCATTCCACTTCAAACTCGGCTTTTCGCTTCCACAGGATGGATTCCACATTGTGCTGGAAAAGTGCAGTGGGCAGCGATAGCTCCCGCGGAAAATTCAGTGTCGACGAAAGGAAGTCGCAAACGGCAACATCGAAGCGCCGCTGCTGCCCCCATTCCACAAGCAGTTTCTGCACCGTGCCGTGGGTAAACTTGCTGACCGCATAGGGCGCGCGCCAGGTGACCCGGCGAGCATAGTCGAAATAGCGTTCCACTGGCGTCGCGTCCGGCGCGCCCGTATGCACGGTAACTGTTCCCGCAATGTGCGTCAGGATTTCGCGCTCGTACGCTTCGTCGCGCGATCCTCCGTAGTAGGACAGGTAGGTCAGTTCATGCTCAGCAGCCAAGCAACGCAGAATGTTGTAGGTGCGCAGTTGTCCCCCGCTGTCGAGCGGCAGCAGTTTGCCAGGTTTGACCCAGAGTATCTTCACAATTCGCTTGCTGTTACCAGCAGATTCCTTCGTAGAACGGACCGCCGTCCGGGCGGCGAACTTTATCGAGGTTCACCAAATCGATGACTCTTTGATCAGGCTTCAACAACCGCCGCAATTCCTCGCGATCCACCCGCGTCGCCACTACAATTACTTCCGAGCCCTCGACAACCTTCACCAAGTCATTTCCCAGAACCTCCCCCAGGTGCGGAATCTCTTCCTCAATGTATTGACGATTCGACCCGATCAGGCGGCCCATGGTCACATTCTCGTCCCAGATCAGAAGTTGGCGACCCTCGCCCAGCAGGCGCTTGGCAAGGATGACTTGGGGACTTTCCCGCAGATCATCCGTGTGAGCCTTGAAGCTGAGTCCCAGGAGCCCAATCTTCTTCTTCCCGGTCCGCAGGATCATATCCACGGCGCGGTCCAGATGTCGGTCGTTGCTGGGCAGAATGGATTCGAACAGAGGGAGTTTCAGGTCCATTTCCCGGCCCCGATGACTGAGCGCCCGCACATCCTTGGGCAGGCACGAACCACCAAAGGCGAATCCAGGCTTCAGGTAAGCCGGAGAAATATTCAGCTTCGTATCCGTACAGAATATTTCCACAACCGCCTCGGGATCGACATGCAGTTCCTTGGCCAACGACCCCACTTCATTGGCAAATGCCACCTTCAGCGCGTGCCAGGAATTGCAAACGTACTTCACCATTTCCGCCGAGGTGAAGGACGTTTCGAAGACGCGGCCCGGTGCCCAGGCATAAATCTCGCGCAGGAAAGCGCTATGGGTCGGATCCGCCGCGCCAATCACCGTCATCGCCGGTTCCATGAAATCCTTCACCGCTGAGCCTTCGCGCAGGAACTCGGGATTCGAGCAGACGCCAAAGTCCTTTCCCAATTTCTTCCCGCTAGCCTTCTCCAGCGTCGGCACCACCAGAGTCGCCGCAGTTCCCGGCAGCACCGTGCTCCGGAGCACCACAAGATGAAAGCCTTTCTTCTTCGCCAGGACCTCGCCGATCTGCCGGCATACGGGTTCGATGTGACCTAGATCCAGTTTGCCACTCCGCATGCTGGGCGTGCCCACACAGAGAATAGAGATGTCCGTCTTTTCGACGGCTTCGGCCACGTCCATCGTGGCTCGCAAGAGTCCCGCCTTGTGCGCTTCGGCAATGAGTTCGCTCATCCCCGGCTCGAGGATCGGACTGCGGCCGGAGACCATCATCTCGACTTTGTCCCGATTCAGGTCCACGCCAACGACCGGGAATCCCTGCTTGGCAAAGCAAGCCGCGCTGACTGAGCCGACATAACCGAGTCCAAACACGCTAATCGAACGAGTCATGATTCCTTTGGAAATAAGATGGCGATCACTAGAGGACCACTTTGACGACTGGGACGACTTGAATGACCGGGCAATTGTGCAAGTTCGTGCACACAGCCCGTCGAACCGACCGGGAATCCGGTCAATCTCGCTGGTTAGTCTTCGAAAATCATACCAGTTTGACCGCGCAGCGAACAGCACGCCCCCGTCCGGGAAATTACCGAAGTTATTGAAACTAGGCGGCCAATTCGCCAGTTTGGCCCTCAGGCCTGGTGCCAGTTCCTGTAAAATCAGCTCAGTCCCTACCTTCGTTCGACTCAACCCTATATGGCGAGTTGGCAGCATCGAATCCGGCGTCTGGCCTCCATGCAGCGGGCCGAACTCTACGACCGCTCTCGGCAGGCCGCCTCGCTACGCTGGGACGCGCTGTTGGCTAAGCTTGGACATCAGATGTCTTCCGGCCTGCGCCCGGGAAGCGCAGACCGCCACGGACGCTTCTTCTTTGATACTCAAGACGTGCCCCACTTGGTGGCTCTTTTGCGCGAAAGACTGCCCGAGCAGGCGCAGGCCATTATCCGCCGCGCCGAGCGCATCCTGGAACATCGTTTTGATCTTCTGGGCTTCGAGCATCTCGATTACGGCAAGGTCATTGACTGGCACCTCGACAAGGTGCACGACAAGCAGGCTCCGCGCCTGCTGGCGTTTCGAGTGAAGTACCTGGATTTCGAGCAAGTAGGTGACGCCAAAGTGACCTGGGAATTGAATCGTCATCAACACCTCGTCATCCTTGCGAAAGCATATTTGCTCAGCGGTGACGAACGCTTCGTCAAGGAACTCCTCACCCAGTGGTATTCCTGGCAGGAGCAAAACCCCTACCTGATCGGAATCAACTGGGCCAGTAGTCTGGAAGTAGCCTTCCGAAGCTTTTCCTGG
>Ga0209863_10000714_pt1 | contig 14983 bp, 15 predicted proteins | sample OrgsoiDNA2013046_FD_185796 | JGI IMG/M metagenome (GOLD analysis project Ga0209863, IMG submission 185796) | Permafrost soil microbial communities from the Arctic, to analyse light accelerated degradation of dissolved organic matter (DOM) -... | ecosystem: Environmental > Terrestrial > Soil >...
CCGACCTGCGATGCCGCAGCGGCGGGACCGGGGTACCCCTTTGTCCATGGTGGGTTCCCTTTCGTCCATATTGAGTCTTCAGGTCTGCCAGGCTAAGTGAGGCAGCGATGGCTGACCACACAGGGAACCGGCCCCGTGCGGTCATAGCCGACGACAGCCTGAACCTCGCCGAAAACATCGCGGTCCTCTCTGACCGGGCGCTGTATCGAGACGGAATCGTTGAGATCTTGAGGAAACATGGATTCCTCCGCGTCGACGGCTTTGCCACCTTCGCACGTCTGCTGAAGGCAGCCCGCGGTGGCGTGCTGGGCCTCACATTGGTCGACCTTGCGCACGAGGAGGAGGCTCAGGAGGACATGCTGGCCCGCCTGCGAATCATGCACCCCAATGTGACCGTGGTGGCGATCGGAACGCCGTCTCAGCTAGCGGCGCGGGCGTCCGGCGTCGACGGATGCGTGGAGCTCCCGGGCGATGGGGCAAGCCGGCTCGCCGCCATGGCAGGGGCCGTCGCGCGGCGGCGCCACGGTCCCGTCAAGTTTCCCGTTTCGCCAGAGGTCGCCCAGCAGAGTCGAACTTGGGCGTCACTGACGACTCGTCAGCGTCAGGTGCTGGGACTGCTCGGCTGTGGGATGGAGAACCTGAAAATCGCCGCCTCCCTCGGCATCTCGGAACGTGCGGTCAAGGGACACGTCAGCGGTTTGCTCGCGAAGTTCGCGGTTGGCAACCGAACGGGACGGGCGCTCATCTCTTGCCGCGCTGGAGTCGCGGCGGTCTGATTGCTCAGCCTCGTGGTCGCCATCGGCGAGGGGTTCCCTTTAGTACATATTGAGTGTTCGCGTCCGGCGCGCTCTAGTGGCGTAGCGATGGCTCTTCAAGACACCCGGACCCGGGCTCGTGTGGTCATCGTCGACGACAACTTGGAGCTCGCTGAGAACATCGCCGAGATCCTGAGTTTCGACGGGTACGCGAGTGAGGTTTTCGGCAGCGCCGAGGAGGCGCTCCCCGCGGTTAGCGAGAGCGTCGCAATCATCGTGACCGACTACCGGCTTCCGGGAATGACTGGCGCGGAGCTCGTCAAGCTGATCCGGGAGCAACACAAGAAACTACACGCGGTCGTCATCAGCGCCTACACCGACGACAGGACCGTGAGAGCGGCGCGCGAAGCAGGCGCGCGCTTTCTGCCCAAGCCGGTGGACTTCGCGTGGCTGAGTACCTTCGTCCGCGAATTCGGGTAGGGAACGCCCTCGGCCCGGCTATGGCACGACTTCTGCTTCGCCCACGAATAAGAAAGGAAGGGACGTGATTCTGTGGACTCTAGCCGTACTTCTTGTGGTGCTGTGGGCATTGGGCCTGGTGACTTCGTATACGCTGGGGGGATTCATTCATATCCTCCTCGTACTCGCGGTCGTAGTCGTGCTGGTCCGGCTGGTTCAGGGTCGTCGGATCACGTAGTGATCGTGACGAGCCGGCGGCGGCGGCAGGTCCGCCGTCGGCCGCCGTTGCGACGACGGTGGTGCCCAGGTACCCAACCGGGCCGCCGGCCTCTTGCTATAGTGCCGCGATGAGGACCACGACGGTGAGTGACATCATGACCGACGTCGTCGAGACGTTGCGGGTCGGGGATACGCTGGCGATGGCCCGGCGACAGATCGAACGTAGCGGAATCCACCACTTGCCCGTCATCGATGCCGACGAGCACGTCATTGGCCTCATCACCTACCACCGGGTCCTGGAGGCCGAGATTGGCCGCGGGCAGGCAAGCGTCGACTCGGGTGGCGAGCTTGGGAGAAACGTTCTGGTCGAAACGGTCATGGAGAAGGATGTCCTGACCGTGGACGCGGAGACCAGCGCGGCCGAGGCTGCGCGATTGCTCAACAACAACAAGTTCGGCAGTCTTCCGGTAACGAAGGACGAGAAGCTCGTCGGGATCATCACGGCCGCAGACTTCGTGCGCGTCGCCATGCGCTTCCTGGAGAAGGAGCTGCACCGGCTCTGAGGCGACCGGCTCGCGACGCCCGCGCGGGATTTGCGCCGGGCGTTCTCGGTCCCCGGAGTTTCGTGCAAGCTTTGCTCGGGATGGGAAGATGTTAGGCGACCGCGGTGGCGATGCTCGGCGAATGCTTGCTATCGACGACACCCACACCCGCTGAGAATCTCACCGAGACTTGATGTCGCTTCGGACTTCGGTGAAACGAGGCCGCCTTTGGCACGCTGCTTGCCATAGAGAACGGCATGCCCACGAACGCAGGAGCTGCCTCCAAGAGCACCCGATCTATCCTCCGCGCCGTGCTGCGAAGCGAACCCAGTGCCGGCCGGGTACGACCACCCGGGGCGCGCAACGGAAAAAGGAGACGCCCGCCGGAGCGTGCGCAAACGGGGACGCAACGCTGGAAGCGAACGCCCCCCGCGACGTCGCCAAGGCCGTCGGCTTCGCGGGCGAAGGCGAGCTTGCGGTCGCCGACCACTCCACAATTTGTGCTTACTTGCACGAGCTCCGCGCATACCCGCTGATGACCCGAGAAGAGGAGCATGACACCGCCGTTCTGTTTTCGAAGAACGCGGATTCGGCGCTGGCCGCCTGTCTCGTCACCGCCAACCTGCGCCTGGTCGTGAAGATCGCGCAAGAATATCGCCGCCAACACACGCGATCCTTCGCGTGGACTCAAGGAGGCCCACCCCCGATTCCGTGAGCAAAGGCCATTCCACGAAGAGGCGTCCTCCATCTGGGGCGACCATCTCGGCCGGGTCTGTCCTGACATTCTTGCCGCATCAGAAACTGGACGCCCGAGAGCTCTGTATGTCCGAGATCTCATGAGGGACGAGGGAGGCTGAGGTAGAGGCCGTGCCGCAGGCAATGGCCCGCGAGACCAGCGAACCCGTCGCACGATTTGCGCAGGCCTGACGCTTGAGCGCAGAACCTGCGCAGACCACGCGCGACGTCTTCCCGGAATCGTTTGGCACCAGAGCTGCAGTGTCGAACGCGTATGAAAAGCACTTCCATGAACCACAACCGGCGGCGCTTCATGGTCGCCCTCACCTGCGTCGTCGGAAGCATCGGCGGCACCGGCTACGGTCAGCCCAGCAGCGGGAAGTCACCGGCGCAATCCGCGCGCGGGTCTTACCGGATCGACGCCACGAAGAGCCGCTTCATCGTGGAGACGGAGACGGGTGGGCTCTCTTCCATGTTCGCCCACGATCACAAGATCGGGATCCGCGACTTCTCGGGGACAGCGACCTTCGAACGCGGCTCGGCCGGAACCGCCTCCTTGGACCTGATGGTCAAGGCCAATTCTCTCTATCTCCTGGAGGAGAAGAGCATTGGGGCGCGTCAGGCGATCGAATCCGCTCTGCGCGAGGAGGTGCTCGAGACGACAAAGTATCCCGAGATCACCTTCAAGACCCGGAATGTGACCTCGGAGCGACGGGGCGACGGCACCTTCGATGTTCGCCTGGTCGGCGAGCTGCGCCTGCACGGCGTGCGCCGCCAGATGACGGTACCGGCGCGGGTCTCCATGCAGGACGGCATGCTCCACGCGATCGGGATCTTCGAGATCCGCCAGACCGACTTCAAGATCACGCCGTTCTCGTTCGTCAACGGCGCGGTCACCATCAAGGACATGGTAACCCTCTCGTTTGACATCGTGGCGACGAAGCCTTAGGCCGCGGAGGTCGCCTCGTGCTTACTTCAGCCCATCGCGCGTCCGGAACCCGCCCTCCGGGAGAGGGGCGAAGAGGCTCACTCACCCTCGCGCCATCCTCTTCGCCACCGTCCAGCGTCGAGCCGAAGCGAACGCAGAGGAGAAGGCGCGTCGCGGCGCTACTCGTTCTCTTGGGACTGGGAGCCGCCATCGACGGAGCGATCACCTGGAGGGCCGCAAAGAAGAGCATTCCCGATTGGACCCGATGTCCCACCGCTTTCGTGAGCCGCGGTGCGGTCGATGGTGTCTTGCCCGCCCAGGGAGTCCTGACCCTTGCCGACACGGTACGCATCGGTTCGCCCCTCGCCGGTCAGGTCGTGACGGTCATCGCATCGCCGGGCCAGGATCCGCGGTCGTGCGCCCACCCGATCTCTCGGGGTCATCATTCGAGGCCACGGTCCGCCAGGTTGTTCCGGCGGAGCCCTCGCCGAGGACGCCTGCGCGTTACCAGGTGTTCGTCGACGTCGAGAACGAATTTGGCGCGCTCGCGGCCGGAATGGCGGCCGGCGTCGATCTGCCTGTCACCAGCTCCCCTCACGCGCTGCGCGTTCCAATGAGCGCGATCAGATTTGCGGATTCGGCGGCTGGACCCCGATCGGGAGCGGGGACCATCTGGTTTGCGGACAGCAACCACTCGGTCAGACCAGTCGTGGTCGACGTGGGGTCGAGGGACGATTCATTCGTTGAACTGGAGGGCTCGGGGATCGCTGCCGGCCAGGCGGTCGTCGCCAACCCGTCGCTTGCGGCATGTTCCCGGATGCTCGACCCTTCGACCCTTCGCCTCGAAGATTGAGATCAGCAGTCGGGACCCGGCTCAAGGACGCGCCAGACCACGCGGCCGATCGGACGCCTTCGTGATGGCGAAGCCGTGGGCATGTCCGAATAGGATCCCTTCGGGCCGGCAAAAATTCTGCGAACCTCCTCGGATCCACCGCAAGATCTGCGCATCTCCCGCAAGCGTCGGGCGGTCCTCGGATAGTACGCATTCGAGAACCGCCACCCCGTCCCCCCGCAGGCAAGAGGCGGAGACCGAACGCAGGCGCGCGGCTGGCGCGGCCCATGCATTCCCATTGGGGCATGTCGCTTCATCCAGTTCAGCTCACCGTTGAACGAGCTGCGAGGATTCCTCGAATCCACGTCGTTATTCGGCTGGTCTTGCTGCTCGCGCTGGGGACGATCGGCTGCTCGTCGATCTACTGGTTCCTTTACCTGGCTCTCCCGGCTCTGGTGGCCGCACTGGTCACGCAGAAGGGTGGCCCGCGCTATCTCAGCGAGAACGCGCCGAGAGTCGTGCGGGTTCTCCGCTGGTTCGCCAGCGCGTACGGCTATCTCTGGCTTCTGACAAACGAGCTGCCGACGAGCGAAGGCAGCCATGTTGACCTCCAGATAGCGATCGGAGGAGCTCCGACCGTGGCCTCGTCGCTGCTCAGGCTCCTCACCAGCTTGCCCGCCCTCCTCCTGGTGGCCGTCCTCTCGCTGGCCGCCGCACCAGTCTGGCTGGTCGCCGCGGCGTTCGTTCTCGCGGCCGAGCGGATGCCGACCATGCTGGCCGACTTCTTGACGCTCACACTCCGCGTCCAGTTCCGAATGATCGCCTACCATCTCTCGCTGGTCGAGCGCTATCCGTCGCTCGAGGGGTCGGTCGCGGCCGAACCCGAGCGCTCCACGAGCAGTTAGGCCCGCGGTCCTCGTGAGCACGTTCGGGTCGTTGGTCTTGCAGGCAGCGGGACTATTCCCCGGTCGTCAGAGCCACACTGCCGCGCGGCGAGCGGGCCGATCTCCTTAGATTGAGAAACCGGAAAAGATCGGCCGCTTGAAGGGCTTCAACAAATATCTCGGCAGTGATCCCAAGAGGGTTGGTGAGGTTCAGCAGAAGTTCGACGTCGCCGTCAAAAGCGAGGGACCAGTACCCAAGCCGGATGAGGTCCAGAGGCTCGGAACAAACCCTGAGATCGTGAAGGCCATCGCAAAATACCAGGTCGGTACGTCTGTGAAGGGGGCGTTCCTCGGTCAATACCGGGAGGCGTGGGGGGAAACAGGACTACGCTGATGTGACACGACCGGGGAACTGATTTATCGATCTGGCTGGTGCGTCGGAGGCGCGACGTGAGGGCGGTGGCGCGGAATGCGCTGGCGCTGGTTCGGGGAAAAGGGCGGCCTGATGAAACCTTCGACCGGAGCTTGCCCGGATACAGATTTCGGGCCCGCGGCGTTGCGATGAGGCGGTCGACGCCCGAGCCCCGCTGCTAAGTGCCCGTCGGAGCAACCGCGCAGCCGGAGGGCGGATCCTCGCACTGGCAGCTGCGGCAGTTGTTGGGCCCGGAGCGATAGCCGAACGGACAGTAGACGCACGAAACTCCGCCAGGAGCGCAGGTGGCGGCAGCGCGGCAGGTGCAACTCGAGCAACCGTCGGAGCCGTGCACGAAGCCTTCGGCACAGGCGAGATTGCACGCAAGCGCCGGGCAGGCGACCGGCTCGGATCCGGTCGGGCACGTCGAGGTTGGAATGCAATTGCACGTGGGACATCCGTTGGCGTCTGGCGTGCTGCCGTTGGGGCAGGCAACCAAGCACGCGATCGCAGGACAGGCGTTTTCGCACCGGGGTCCAGTCCAACCGCACTTGCCGGCCGTGTCGCGGGTGCAGGCCGCCGGAATGATTGTACCCTTGGGACAATTCGGCTGCGCGAAGGGCGGAGGCCCTCCGCATTCTGTCGTCGTACAGGCGGGCGCCGGATTGCAAGCGCAGGTGGGACACCCGTTCGCATCCGGGACGTTTCCATACTGGCAATAGATTAGGCACACGGGACCGCAGCCGCTCGAGCCGCCACCGCCGCTTCCGGTCGAGCCAGTCGTGCCCGCGCTGCCGGTGGAGCCCGCTGACCCGGTGGTCCCTCCATGCCCTGTGGTGCCCGCGGAGCCCGTCGTGCCGGCGCTGCCGGTCTTGCCCGCCGCGCCGGTCTCACCGGCCGCTCCGGTCGTTCCTCCGATTCCAGCGCTCGCACCGCCACCCGCGCCGGTGCCGGAACCACCCGTGCCTTTGTCTCCGCCCGACCCGTGGCCGCCAGCTCCGGCTCCCACGGTTCCGGCGCCGCCGCCGTCAGGGTCGAGGGCCCGAACGCTGCCGCAGCCCAACCCGAAGGCGGCGACGGCCAGTAGGGTGGTGACGGATGCAAACTTGATACGACGCATCGTCTTGGGGCTCCTTGTTGGAAGCTAACTAACTACTGTCCACAGCTGTCAAATTCGAACTCTGCATTTGGCGTGCCGGTCAACCTCAACAAATCCGTCGTCAGAACTCGGGAGATCCTACACTACGGCAGCGTCGCGCCAGGGCAGCGAGATCAGTAAGCCGGCACCTCGTATCAGGTTTCTGAGGCGGCGACCGTTTTGGAGTGGGGCTCGCGCCTGGACGGCGTCGGCTCCAGATGACCGCCCAGAACGGCGGTGCGACAGGCTTCGCGAACGGAGCCGACACCGCCGATTCGCGACGCTCCTCGTCGATAACTTTTTTGGAATGGCCCTCGACGTTGTAGCCAGGCAGGGGCACCATGGTGGTCATGTCAAGAACACACGTTTCGTCGGCCCGCGTGGTTTCAGCCGTCCTTCTCGTTCTCGCCGGAGCTTGTTCCACCAACCCGGCCAACGGCCCCGTGAATTCCAACCCCGGCACGGGCGGCACAAACACAGGGGGCGCCCCCGCGACGAACACCGGTGGCGCGCCCGGCTCTGGTGGCGCTTCGACTTTGGGCACCGGCGGCGAGCCCGGGACGGGCGGCGCATCGACCGCGGGTACCGGCGGCACATCGGGCACGGGCGGCACCTCGGCCACGGGCACGGGCGGCACGTCGGGCGCGGGCGGAACGTCGGCCACGGGCACGGGCGGCACGTCGGGCACGGGCGCAACCTCGGGGACCGGGGGTACCTCGGCCACGGGCACGGGCGGCACTTCTGGAGGAGGGGGCAACTCGACCCAGGGTACGGGCGGCCTGTCCGGCTCCGGGGGAGGTGGGGCGGGAGGCGCTTCGGCGGCCGATTTCGGGATCGGGGGCCCAAGCCGTTGCGCCACCGCCGGCGTACAGCTCTGTGAAGATTTCGAGAGCGGCCTCAGCTCGACGATATGGACCAACATGCAAAGCGGTGACGCCACGGCGGTCGTTGACTCCATGCAGGCGGCTCGCGGAACGAAGGCCTTGCACGTCAAGACCGTTGCCGGCAACGGGCACGCCTACATTACGGAAAAAAAGACCTTCCCTGCCGCGGGCAACGTCCTTTATGCCCGCATGTTCGTCTACCTCGGGGACCCCCTGACCACCAACGGACATTTCAGTCTGGCCGAGGGAGATGGCACCGGCAGCTCCGGTGCCCGGTTCGGCGGTCAGAACAAGTTCCTCGGTGTCGGCACCGATGGTGCGTCTGGCGACTGGACCGACAAGGACAACAAGCTGATCCCGGCCCAAACGTGGATGTGCCTCGAATTCGAGCTCAACGGCGGCACAAATGACTTTAGCGCCTGGTGGGACGACGTTCCGCGGACACTCCTCACCCGGGGAGCCCAACAACACCCCGGGTTCGTCATGCCGCAGCTCAATGCTATTTGGTTCGGCTGGTACATGTACAACGCGACCGAGCCCCAAGATCTGTGGATTGACGAGATCGCGATCGATTTCAAACCGATCGGCTGCACTAAGTGACGGTCGCGCGGTGTGGTGGTGAAGATGACGCTTGGCGGTCTCGATGAGGATTTGCTCGAACTGAGCGGCGCAACGATTGGTCTCTCACGATCCCGTCGGTGAAACGATCTGCAGTCCGTTCACGGGCGCGCGGGTCTGCGTGCCGGTGCCGGGCGTCGCGGTCAGGGTGAAGGACGACCCCGTCACGTTGCGGAAGATGACGTAGTTGCCGGCACCGCCGGCCGGGGCCAGCGTGAAGCCCGGAAAGGTCGCCGGCGAAGGCCCCGTCTGGGAGACCGTGAACGTCGTGGCGCCGATCGTGTACTTGTACGTTCGAACGCTCGCGAAGGGAATGTCGCCCGCCATGTAGACGTAGACGTCGTATCCGCCGGCCGTGATCGCGCCTGGCAGGCCGCTGACGGTGATGGTTGCCCGCATGGTCGGCGAAGGCGGATCGAGATATCCGTTCATCATCCGAGCGTTGCCCGGAGCGTCGGGGTAGACGTTCATCCATTCGCCCGGGCTGGAGGCCAAGGGCGGCGAGCTCCAGGTGACTGAGGCGGCCGTGACAGTGCCGTCCGCCTCGAGCAGGTTGCCGAGAGTCCCCATGTTGCTGGGCGCTCCGTTCCAATTCATCGCGGGCTTGACGCCCGCGGTCTCCGTCGCCGCCATCGCCGGCGCCGCGACTACCGCACCGCTCGTCCCGCCGGTCGGCACGCTGCCGCCGATGAAATCCACGCACAGGATGATCTGCTTCGAACCGCCAGCGCCGACCATGCCGCCCGCGCCCGTGGTGCCGCCGGCGCCCAAAGTTCCCGCGCTCCCACCGCTGCCGCCCCCCGCGCCGGAGGTAGCGCCGCCGCTCCCGCTCGACGCTACGCCGCCCGCGCCGGTGGTCGCCGCGCTCCCGCCGCTGCCACCTCCGGCCCCGGTCGTCCCCACGGTGCCGCCGCTGGAGACTATGCCGCCCGCGCCCGTCGTACCGGCGCTCGTGCCGCCTCCGCCGCTCGACACCACGCCGCCCGCGCCCGTCGTACCGACGGTCCCACCGCGTCCGCCTTCCGAAATCGCCCCACCGGCCCCGAACGTTCCGCCGCTTCCCGTCTGGCCGCCGCGCGCGGTGCTACCGCCAGCGCCGGTCGTCTGTCCGCCGAGGCCCGTGGTGCCGATGAAGCCACCCGCGCTTCCACCGCCGGCCCCGAAAGCTCCGCCGTGACCGCCCGTCCCCGAGACGCCGCTGCCGCCGGCTCCCGCGAGCGCCGAGCCGTCGTTGCCCGGAGCGTCGCCCAAGCCGCCGCCTGGAGATTCCATCCCTCGGTTTGCGCAGCCGGCGACAACGAGCATCGACGCCACCCATCGGGCCAGAGCGATTGTTTTCCGAGAGGACATTCTAAACCCTCCTCAGAGTAAGGGGCGATTCACTTATTGCAGTGGTCGAAAACGTACCCACTCGATATCGTCAGGTGGTGCGACAACCTGGACTGCCGTCGCCAGCGAGCCTGAAGGGCGGTGACGACCGGTGCCAGCGTGTCTTACGCCGCACAGCGGCAGCGACACCCCTTCATTATACTCCCCATCGCGCTTCCGTGGAAACGGGCATCTTGGGCAGGTCGAGCCATAGCGTACTATCGCTCGGAGCCAGGCTTGGAAAGCACCCACCCATGACCCCCATCAAGACCCTTTCAACCGTGGCGTTGGCGCTGTCGCTTGCGGTCGCCTGTAAGCGGACGCCGCCCGCGGCCACCTCCTCCACCGACGTCGGCGAGCCTGGCGGCCGCGTCCAGGTGTGGCCCGGCATCACCGAGGAAACCACGCCGAGCGACCTCACCAAGGCGTGGTCGGCGCCCTGGCTCAACGGCGACTTCGATCTGAAGGACGACAGGGTGTCCCCCCACCGGGCCCGGGAGATCGCGAGCTGCGCCCAGCTGGTGGGAATCACCGAAAATGACGTGGTGCTTGGCCCGGGCTGGGAGCACTACAACTTTCGCGAGAAGTCGATCCGGTGCCGGGTCATGGCCCGCGTGATGACGGCCCGCCCGGCGCCGGTCGGCTACGCGCGCGATCTGGTGGCATCGGACGATCCCGGCGACCTGTTGCCGGCAGCGGTAGCGCCCGCGGCGGGCACGAGCGGCGCCGCGGCGCGATCCTGGCGCGCGGCCGATCCGAGCCTGAAGTTCGATCGGTCCGGGGCCCGCGCCGGGTTCCACGAGCTCATCGTGGGCGGCGCGTACCGCGGCCGGCTGACGTGGTGGGCCGCCGGCGACGTCGACGGCGACGGCATCGAGGACGTGGTGATGTTCTCGAACCTGGCGCCGACCCGCGACGGCGCCAGCGACGCGCCCAACATCATGCGCGCCTTCGTCCTGACCCGAAAACAACGGGGCGGTCCGGTGACGATCGTCCAGCGCTTCGAATGACCGGACAGCGCCCGGCGCACCGATAGTCTCGCGCTCAACCAGCCGACCGAGGCGGCCGGACCCGACGGGTGGATCGCCGCCAGCGCCTCGCCGTAGACTTCGCGCCGTAGACTTCGCGCCTGGCCGTCGCGGCTGAGGTCGCGTGATAGATTGCGCGCGTGCCGGCGATTCCCGCGAGCTTGCGGCTCGCCAACCAGGTCACGATTCTCGAGCGGCTCCTCGAGCGCAAGGCCGCGAGTCGCGCGGAGCTCGCCAAGGCCACGGGGATGAGCAAGCCCACCACGGGCAAGATCATCGACGATCTGGTGTACGCGGGCGTGGTCGAAGAGATCAAGCTGGTCGACGGCGGGCGTCCCAGCGTCGGCCGGCCCGGCAAGCAGCTCCGCCTGGCGACCGGCCGGCCCCACTTCGTGGTCATGGAGCTGGGCGTCGAGTGGACGCGCTTCTCGGCGCTTCCGCCCTCGCCGCCCGACAACGAGCAATGGCAGGTTCAGTTCAAGACGCCCACCACAGCCGACGCCTGGCTGGAGCGCCTCGTCCAGGGCGCCGAGAAGGTCGACATCAAGCGGCCCTGGGCGGTGCTGATCAGCACGCCCGGCGTCGTCGACGAGCGTACGGCGCGGGTGCTGCTGTCGCCCAACCTGCACTGGTCGGAGCACGCGGACCTGCCCTGGATGGTGCGCCAGGTCTGGCCGGCGCCAGTCGGGCTCGTGCAGGAGGTGCGCGCGCTCGCGCTCGGCGAGCTGGGCGCGCGCTCGGACAACGACGACTTTCTGCTGATCGACATCGCCGACGGCGTCGGCGGCGCGCTGATGCTGGGCGGGCGCGTGTATCAGGGGCCCCTGCCCATGAGCGGCGAGATCGGGCACACGCCCATCCCCGGCAACACGCGGCTCTGCGGCTGCGGTGGGCGGGGCTGCCTCGAGACGCTCGCCTCCGAGCGGGGCCTCATCCAGAGCCACCGCGAATCGAAGGGACACGGCACGACCTTCGCCGACGTGGCGCGCGCGGCCGAGCGCGAGCTCCCCGCCTGGATGCGCGCGACCTTCGACGCCGTCGCCACCTGCGTGAGCGCCGGGTTGAACATCTACGGTGTCCGCCGCGCGGTGCTGGTCGGGCGCGTCACCGAGCTCCCCGCGCCCGCCACCGACTACCTCATCGGCTCGATCCAGCGCGCCGCGCTTTGGAGCCGGTTCGACGCGGTCGCGGTCACGCTGGCTCCGAAGCGGCGGGCCCGTGGGCTGCTTGTCGCCGGAATCCACCGCTTCGTGATGCCGGTCGACTGGTCGCGTTGAGCCGTTTCATGCCGCGCTCCGACGGGCCGCGCTCAAGCGTTTCGAAACATTTTTCGGACCTGTTCGAAAAAACCGGCCCGTGGTAGTTCATTAACCATGGTTACTAATCCGCGGCGCCATCTGACCTCCGGACGTGCTCTCTCCCTGGCCCTTCTCGGCGCTCTCGCAGCGTCGGCCTGTTCGAGCGGAAGTAGCGGTTCGGGAACCGGCGGCTCCACCGGCAGCGGCGGTTCCAGCTCGACCGGCAAGGGCGGTTCCACTGGAACGGGCGGCTCGACCGGCACGGGCGGCTCCACCGGCACAGGCGGCTCCACGGGAACCGGCGGCTCGACCGGCACGGGTGGTTCCACCGGCACCGGTGGTTCCACCGACACGGGTGGTTCCACCGGCAGCGGCGGTTCCACCGGCACGGGTGGTTCCACCGGCACAGGCGGCTCCACGGGAACCGGCGGTTCCACCTCCACGGGCAGCGGCGGCTCCACCGGCAGCGGGGGCACCACCGGCACCGGTGGGGGCTCGGGTGGATCGACCGCGTCCGGCGGCACGGGCGGCGGCACCGGCGGTGCGGGCGGCGCGACGAGCTGCGCAGGCCACGCGATCTCCTTCAACGCCAACAGCGGAGCCAACGGCGATCCCGCCAAGGCCAACGTCCTCGTCGCGTTCACCGGAAGCGCCGATCTGCCGACCGCCAATGCCAAACGCACCATCGAGTTCTGGGCCTACGTGCTCACGTCGAGCTGGGTAGCCGACGCGAACACCATGTTCTTCTACGGCACCAACAACCGAGACGCAGACGGTTTTGGTTTGGATTTCGGCACTACCGCGAGCGGCATCGGCACGATTGATCCGTTCACAAACAACAGCGCCACCGATCCGCAAGGTGACAATAGACCCAGCGGCCTGATGGCAAACGTGAACCAATGGGCGCACTTCGCTATGACCTGGGACGGCACGAACGTCCGGGCCTTCGTCAACGGCGTCCAGAAAGTTGCCGTCCCGATATCCATGCTGAACACCGGCCCGACAGCTCTCACGATCGGCGGATACCCCCCCGCGTATTTCAACGGTTACATCGACGAGTTCCGCATCTGGAACGTCGCTCGCTCGGCCGAAGAGATCTCCAGCACCATGGGCCACACCCTGGTCGGCAACGAAGCGGGCCTCACCGGCTACTGGAAGCTCGACGAGACTTCGGGCACCACCGCCGCCGACTCCGTGACGTCGGCGGGGCATACGGCGCATCCGGGAACGCTGATGGCAGATACCGCGGCGCACAACCCGACCTGGGTCGTCTCGACCGCGCCGATCACCTGTCCGTGACGGAAGCGGACCCGATACCTCCGCGGACTCAGGGAAGCCGCTCCAGCTGGATCCGATTGACGGTAAACCGATCATCTGCGGCCAGCCCCGCCTGGTAGAAGTTGCGAGCGTCGGCGTAGTCACCCCGATCCTGCGCGATTTGGCCGCGTAGCGAGGCGACGACCGCGGTTCGGTAGCGCGTGATGGCAGCAAGCTTTGCTGCCCCTTCGTCGCCGCGCAACCTAAGAGGCAACGCTGCGCGCTCGCCTTCGTCAAGAACGCGTTCGAGCGTGGCGAAGGGTTGGCCACCTCCTGACTTTGCGGCCAGGCGTTCGATCGACGGTCTGTCGTCGGTGGCCACCGGGGCCTCCCCCGCCAGCCGCTTGAGGGTATCCTTGTCGGCGACGAAACCACCGAACAGCTCTTCGGGTTGGTCGAGGAGCGTGCCCGCGAGGAACTGCCGCATCCGCTCCGAACGGAGGCGCACGATGAGGTCGTCGCCATCGACGACGAGGGCGTCCGCGCCACTTCCCCCGGCGGTCGCCACGTTCGCTCCCACCAAACCAAGCACCGGCCCCTGGACGTTGAAGTACCCGAGGAAGGCTTCGCTCTGCTCGAAGACGTCCAGAAACGTCGCGGTCAGCGAAGCGAAGGCGTCCGGCGACAGCTCGTGGAGCGGTACCCATTGCACGAAGATTCCTCCCGGCGCCAGGGCGGCTCGGATCGCCGCGAAGTGCTCCCTCGTATAGAGCCCCCCCGCTCCGGATCGTTGCGGGTGGAACAGATCGCCGACCGCGACGTCGAACTTCGCGGAAGAGATCGCGGCGCCCCTGACAAAGGCGCGCGCGTCCGCTCGCCGAAGGTGTACGTTCGGTCGCGAGAGCACGCCGTCGTTGGCCCTGGAGAAAAGCGACAAGAAGGTCAGCACCTCGCCGGAGAGCTCGACCGCCTCGACGTCCGCGACGTCGGGATCCTCCGCGATGGCGCCCAAGGTCGATCCGGTGCCGACCCCGAGCACCAGCACCCGATGGGGCGCGGGATGGAGCAACAGCGGGATGCACCCTTGACGCCGCTCTCCGAATCTGGATTCGTCTCCCCCGTCGAGGAATCGGCTACCGGTTCGGAGCCGGCGGGCACCCCTCGTCGATTCTTCGACTGCGATCACCCCGTCCGCCGCATCCCGGACAAAGATTCGGCGGTCGTCCGGATCCCGGACCCACGGGAACAGCCGCGCGGGGCTCCTACTCGCCCATCCTATGCCTAGGGCCACGACGGAAAGCGCGAGCGGGAGACGAAGGACCGCCCACACCCTGCGCGGGCGATCGCCGTGGGCAAACCCCGTGAGCACCGCGCCGAGCCCCAACGCAGCCACGCCGCCCATCAAAGGTGCGGGCGTGCCGAAGACGGGCAAGAGCACCAGCCCCGCGAGAAGCGGCGCTGCTGCGGCACCCGCCGAGCTGAAGCTCACGACGCGTGCCAGGCTCTCGGGGTCGTCGGCGGTGACGCCGAGGACGCTCACGAACAGGAACGCGGTGAGCGCCGCGGGCGGCGCGACGAGGATGAGGGCCGTCATGATCTCGGCGGCTCGATCGCCAGCTGGCGAGG
>Ga0209863_10000715_pt1 | contig 14981 bp, 14 predicted proteins | sample OrgsoiDNA2013046_FD_185796 | JGI IMG/M metagenome (GOLD analysis project Ga0209863, IMG submission 185796) | Permafrost soil microbial communities from the Arctic, to analyse light accelerated degradation of dissolved organic matter (DOM) -... | ecosystem: Environmental > Terrestrial > Soil >...
ATGTATGGAGTTTATTTCCATTGCCGGTTTCAGAGCAATAAACTATTTTGGTGGTTACGATGCGGCTGTTCAAAGAAATTTGGGCAGCCTTTTTTTATTATTTTTATACATGTTGCCAGCAATTATTTTTTTGACATCCCTCAATATTCACCCGGCCGGTGATACCATGCGCTTACCCATCAACAGGGGAAGAATCCTGAACTTAAATGAAAAATCTGCACCTGCGCACCGCGGAATATTTATTCAGCCCTCCGACGATTTTAATGTGAGATCCTGTTCAGATGGTAAAGTGCAAAGCGTATTTCAAGTGGGTTCTGACTGGGCCATCGTAATTACGCTAAACGATACAAGTTATGCTTACGCACAGATGGACAGCGTGATGATAAATCCGGGACAGTTTGTAAATACAGGAGATTTGATCGGGCAAAGAAAATTAATCCCCAACGATTATAAATCGATCATATTCTTTGTACTGAAGGGAAACAAAGAACTGGATCCCGAACAGTTTATTGTATCCGGGAATTAATATCGGTCCGGCAAATTTCGAATTCGATGGTATCACATTTTGTGATACTGTATGTAAAAGATTACCATCTTAATTATGCCACGAATACAAAAACCGAAACCATCAAATGGATGTTCGCAATATGGATCGGACAGATTGCCACTACCTTAGGCATTATTTACCATTTCCTAAAAAGATAATGACGGTCTGTATTTTTATTTTTCCTCATCAGCCCAGATATTAGCGCCAGACCGTTAATTTCGTGTCCAGCATGTCCCTATTCATTGCCTCTCTGAATTCAGGAAGTAACGGAAACTGTTATTATATAGGTAATAGCGAGGAGGCCGTTTTTGTTGACGCCGGATTATCCTGCAGGGAAACAGAAATAAGGATGAAAAGACTGGGACTGAAAATGGGACAAGTCAAAGCCATTTTCATTTCCCATGAACACAGTGATCATATCATCGGAGTCAACCAGCTGGTCTCTAAATACCAAATACCCGTGTATGTCAGCCAGGCCACATTGAAAGAAGCGGGTTTCTGGAAAATCAGGAAGTTTACCTATCATTTTACTGCACAACAAGCCATACAAATCGGTGGTCTTCAGGTAACTGCCTTTCAAAAAAAACACGATGCCTGCGACCCGCACAGTTTCGTTGTCAGCGCAGCCAAAACCAATATCGGCGTTTTCACGGATATCGGTGAGCCCTGTGAGCGACTGATTCATTATTTCAGACAATGTCATGCTGCTTTCCTGGAATCGAATTATGACGAGCAAATGCTGGAGAAGGGACGTTATCCCTTTTACTTAAAAAACCGGATCAGGGGAGGAAACGGACATTTATCCAACCGACAGGCCATGGATCTGTATGCGAAACACCGGCCTTCTTTTATGAGTCATCTCCTGCTCTCCCATCTCTCCAAAGAAAACAATTCGCCTGAACTGGTCGAATCTTTATTTACATCTACCCAATTTGATACCAAGGTTGTGATTGCCAGCCGGTATCAGGAATCGGCTGTCTATGAAATTGCCCTGAAAGAAAATCCATTGCGAATGCTTATTCCGAAAATCATTTATAGCAAGAAACAACAGCTGAGCCTCTTTTAAGCCGAACGCGTAACGCGTAACGCTTAACGCCTTTCCTACCGTCATCGGTCATCGGTCATCGACTTCTCAGAATCTTTAACAAAGAAACCAACGAAACAACAGCCCAAACGCCTTCCAGAATTACAAAGGGAAAATAGAGAATTAGATAGCTGGCAAAACAGGCAATGCCTCCGCCGAGGAAGTTAAGTAAAAGATAAGTCTGACTTTCTCTTCCAATGATTTTCAAAATGTTAAGTGTGTAGGCCAGCAGGAGAATAGCGACACCCAGACTACCCATTATCTCGGAAAAATTCATAACTGTTGTGATTCAGCCAAAATTAAATAAAAAGGCCTCCCTGGGAACAGGAAGACCTAACGATTGCTAGTCCACGAGATAAAGTTCTAAACTCAAACAGTTTCCACCGGAAATACGAATCAGGATAAAGTAATGGTTATAAAGATTTGACTATAGGGCCTCGATAACAAACTTACACTTCGCGGGAGCCGTCAACAAGGGGATAAAGCAGGATTCTGAACCGGGTATTTTCCCCGGTGTACCCGGGAGAAAACCCGTTTCTTCCCATACACGCGCGGGGAACTCAGATTCTACGTATTTTAAAGTCAGAATAAAACAAACAATATGAAAATTAAACCTATCATCCTCTGTTCGGTACTGCTTCTTTCAGTTTTTCTTTTCTCTTTTAAAAATTCTGACAAGTCCTCCGGCAGATTATTCCTAAGTAGTTCCATGTACACAGATATAGAATTAAAGCTTGATACCGGCGGAAGAACAGTCAGCCTGGATTCGGCACAGGCTTGTATCGACCGGTATGCCGCATTGATGAAGGATCATGGGTTTTCGAATCAGGCTGGGCAGCCTGTCAATATCCGGATCAGGAAAACTTCCATGATTACCATTGGTGAATCTTTCAACGGAAAAAATCTGCAGGATTGGTTGAATGCTACGGCTGAATCTTATGCTCAGTCAGGAAAAACTCTTATGATCAAAATTCAGATGGGCGTTTATGATATGAACTATCTCAATACCTATCAGCCCAATGCAGCGCTACGCGCCGCGAGTAATAACCGGATAGCCATTTTTTTAATCCCTTATGATGCCGGCAGCGGACAATCCATCAGAGCATTTAACACTTTGCCGACAGGTGGCACACCCACAGGAGGAGGCTATGACCTGGGAGGTGTTCAACCGTAATCTATGCATATCGCCTGGTTTGAATATTTTCAGATAATCAGCTTTTTCGTAGCCATTTACTGCTGGAAGGGGCTCAAGGCCTGTTCACTCCTTGCTTTTATTCCTCTTTTGGTAATTGTAAATATCACGGAGTTGACAGGCATTAATTTCCGTGCATTTGGCTGGTCGTCGAATTACTTCATTTATAATTTATACCTTCTGGTATCTACGCCCTTCTTTTTCTACTTAGCGGGCAAAATGCTATTTTTAACGAAGAAGGAAACAATTATTTTTTATATCGTGTGCATTCTGTGCATGATACTTGTATTCGTAAATTTTGCCTTCATCCAGGGAAGCAGGCAGTTAAATACCTTTTCGGTTGGTCTTATAGAAATCATGATCATCGTTTTTTCGGGTCTCTGTCTTGTACGTTTGACAGTTTTTGACCAGCACGAACTGAATTTTATGAAAGAGCCCTATTTCTGGATTAATTCCCTGAATCTTCTATCCGGATTGATTACCCTGGTAGTGCTTGGTCTTCAGTCCTATATTATGATCAATCAAATTGAAATAGCTAATAAAACACTTTACCATGCGATTTTACCTGCGATAAATGCGATTGTTTACGCCGGATACAGTTATGCTTTTATATTATGCAGAACGCAAAAGACCAGGTACTCTTCACCATTATAGCAGTCATTATTATACTGCTTTTCCTGGGCGTCCTGTTCCTGGTCATGCTGTTTTATTATAATAACAAAAAAGGTCAAATGAGCAAGGAAAAACAACTCATGCGCGCAACATTCGATAAACAACTACTGGAATCCAAACTGGAAATACAGGAACAAACATTCGGCATGATCAGCCAGGAAATTCATGATAACGTAGGACAGATCCTCAGCCTCGCTAAAGTGCAACTTGGAATAATGGAGCAAAAGCAGTCGGTGGACGGGGAATTAATCACCAATGTAAAGGAAAGCATCAGTCTCGCGATGACTGAACTGCGTGATATTGCCAAGAGTCTGAGCAGTGAACGCTTACAACAATTAAGTTTACAGGATAGCATTACCCAGGAGATCCGTCGTATCAACCGGAGCGGTTTTATAAAAGTGAGTTCAGATGTTCAGGGTGTAGAAAAAAATATTCCGGATCAGCATAAACTCATTGCCTTCCGGATCGTCCAGGAAGGTTTACAAAATATCATTAAACACGCCGGAGCCTCCGATGTGAAAGTTTCCATCAGATACCTGGATGATTGCATATTTATTACAATTTTTGACAACGGAATTGGGTTTGACCCGGAAACGGAATTGAAAAAACGCGAAGGACTGGGCCTGCAGAATATTCTGAGCAGGGCGACACTCGTTGGTGGTAAGGCCAATATCATGAGCAAGCCGGGTGAAGGAACCACATTACAAATACAAATGGCTTATGCCTGATCTGAAATATATCGCTTTGGTGGATGACCATACTATGTTCCGTAAGGGGCTGGCCGTGCTGATCAATTTATTCCCTCACTACAGGGTTTTGATGGATGTGGGTAATGGCCGCGAATTTATTGATAACCTGGATCCGGATCATTTACCCGACATCGTGTTGCTGGATATACATATGCCGGTAATGGATGGTTTTACTACGGCTGCCTGGCTGCACAAAAACTATCCGGAGATCCGGGTACTCGCACTGAGCACTATGGATAATGATGCCACGATCATTAAAATGATTCATCAGGGCGCCCGCGGATACATATTAAAGGACGCCGATCCCAAGGAACTTCAGGTGGCTTTTGAAGAAATCCTTGCCAAAGGATATTATTATAATGAAGTTCTTACCCGCAAAGTAATCCAGTCAATTCATTCCGGCGGTCAGGATTCTGCAAATGCCTTCCCCCGTCTGACTGAAAGAGAAATGGAATTTCTGAAACATGCCTGCAGCGAAAAAAACTACCAGCAGATCGCCAGCGATATGTACGTCAGCGAACGAACTGTTGACGGTTACCGGGAAGCCCTCTTCAAAAAATTCAACGTCACCAATCGCGTCGGAATGGTGCTTTATGCGATTAAGAATCAGTTGGTGCAATTATAGCTTGAGGCTTGAAGCTTGAGGCCTCCTACTTCCAGCCTCCCGCCTCCAGCTGTCTGTCAACCGCCAACCGCCAACCGCCAACTGCCAACCGTCAACCGTCAACCGTTTTGTCTTACCTTAGAAATATGGAATTCGATCCGGAAAATAAAATCATTAAACTTTGCGCGCATGGCATGGAGGCCGAAGCCCAGGGGCTTGAAGACGATGCTTTCAATTTATTCACGCAGGCATGGAACGATTCTTCGACTGATTTTGAAAAGTTTACTTCCGCTCATTTTATTGCAAGACATCAGAAAACCGTATCTGAAAAATTGAAATGGGATGAAATGGCGCTGGAACATGCGGGTAAAGTAAATGATGAATCAATAAATAATTCGTATCCTTCCCTCTACCTGAACATTGGAAAATGTCATGAGGATTTGAATGATTTTGAATTGGCCCGGGTATATTACCTGAAAGCCCATGCCTATCTTGAATTTCTTCCTGATGATGGATACGGTAAAATGATTAAATCCGGAATCATTTCTGGTATAGAAAGAATAAGTAAATAATGTCTGCTGAAGGTTACCGCAAACATCAACCGCCAACCGTCAACCGCCAACCATCAACCATCAACCATCAACCATACACCAAATGAAACGCAGAGACTTCGTCAAAAATGTTTCCATCGCGGGCGCGGGAATCGGCCTGTTCAGTCCCTCTCCACTTTTTTCCAGGTCAGCTATTTCCAAAGTGAGGCTGGGCATTGTCGGCACGGGTCTTCGCGGGCAGAATCATTTGTGGAATGCACTGCAGCGCTCTGACGTGGACGTTATAGCTATTTGTGATGTAGACGAACGTATGTTACAGTCAGCGAGAGAGCTGGTTGTAAAATCGGGAAAGCCGACGCCAAAAATATTTACGGGGGACCCGCACGCCTATAGAAAACTGTTGGAAGAAAAAGATCTGCATGCCGTCCTGATCGCTACGCCATGGGAATGGCATACGCCGATGATTCTTGACAGCATTTCAGCGGGCATCAAATATGTCGGAACGGAAGTGGTGCTGGGCATCACCATGCAGGATCACTGGAACGTAGTGAATGCGGCGGCTTCCAGCGGTGCCAACGTGATGATGATGGAAAATGTTTGTTATCGCCGGGACGTCATGGCCATATTACAAATGGTCAGGCAGGGTGTATTCGGTGAACTGATCCATATGCAATGCGGGTATCAGCACGATCTGCGCGGCGTAAAATTCAATGATGGTAAAACGCCTTACGACAGCGGCGCAGAATTTGGAGAGAAGGGTTTTTCTGAAGCCCACTGGAGAACCAACCACAGTGTTCATCGTAACGGTGATCTGTACCCGACGCATGGCATTGGACCCGTTGCGGAGATGCTCAATATCAATTACGGGAATCGTTTTGTCTCACTCAGTTCCTTTTCCAGCAAATCGCGGGGACTGCATGAATACATCGTGAAGAAAGGCGGTCCCCAACATCCGAATGCGAAGGTGGAATTCAAACTTGGAGATGTTGTCACAACCCAGATACGCTGCGCGAACGGAGAAACTATTTTATTGCAACACGATACGAATCTGCCACGTCCCTATTCACTGGGCTTTCGTGTGCAGGGAACTCGTGGAATCTGGATGGATCTGAATCATTCGATTTATATTGAAGGAGTCAGTGCGAAAGCTGATGCCTGGGAAGCAGCACAGCCCTGGCTCGATAAATACGATCACCCGGACTGGCAGAAATGGGGTAAGGAAGCAGAGAACGCAGGTCACGGGGGAATGGACTTTTTTGTTCTGCAGGCATTTATAGAATCGGCAAAACAGCAAACGACAACGCCGATGGATGTATATGATGCAGCTGCCTGGAGTTCAATTACACCATTGAGTGAAATGAGCATCGAATTAGGAAATCAAACGGTCGATATGCCCGACTTTACCAGCGGACAGTGGATGTTTAGGGTTAATAAATTTTAATTTGCGTTTTCTAAAAATACTGCAGTTGACGGTTGACGGTTGACAGTTGACAGTTGACAATTGACAACTAACAATTGACAATTGATAATTGATAATTGATAATTATTATCTGATTCTAAATTTCATAGTGACCCCATAATTATACGGATCTCCCAGGCGGGCAGCTCCGAAATCATACGCATAAGCAACATAACGGGTATTTGTAATATTCCGCATCCAGGTCGAGATACTGAAAAAAGAATAGGAAATTCCCACACTGATATTCAGCATCTGGTAAGAATTCTGGAACTGTGTATTGGCCAGGTCAAAATATTGCCTGCCGAAATAATACCACTCTCCTCGAATAAATCCATTCACTCCAAGCAGTTTGGGAAGGGCCCCAGAATATTCCAGTGCGAGCATGGAGGTCATATCAGGTGTAAACAACTGGCGTTTGCCATCCAGCGATACCTGCCCTCCATTGGATGAAAGAGTACCATCGCTATAAGTCGCATGGGTATAACCGAAATGATAGGTCATTTCAAGTCCCTTGACCACCAGGCCCTGCAGTTCTGCTTCAAATCCCTTGCTTTGGAGTTGGCCTGCGTTTTTTATTATTGTGATTGCATCCGGAAGAATTAATGTTGGCACCTGTACATCTTTCACCTGGTTATAGAAAATAGCAAGATTAGCATGCAAGCGGTTTTGAAAATAATTACTTTTCAATCCGACTTCATAGTTATTACTGTACTCCGGCTGGTAAGGATAAAGTGGTGGCTGTGACGGATCACTGGATAATTGTGTTAACCCGCCCGTACGGTATCCCTGTCTGTAACTGGCATATATATGCGCATTTTCGTTTGGATGAAAAGAAACAGACAACATCGGTGTGAATGCATGATAAGATGTTTTACCCGATGTATCAGCCTGCGTCGGAAAACCCACCGGTGAACCATCCGGCAGGAACAGACCTGAAACTTCCGCTGTGGATTCCTGGTAGTCATACCGCAATCCGCCGGCTACGCTAAATTCCTTTGATAATGCATATTCGAGCTGTCCATAAAAGGCCAGGCCCTTGTTTTTAATTTGCGAGGTATTGATGATTGTATAATTACTGTCCGGTGACCCCGCTAATGCAGCGTCCGCCCCGAAATGCACGCCCTGTTTATTAGGCGCAGTTTGTAAAAATAAGTAGGATCCGAGCGCCCATTTCAATGGCGACACAGATGCGGTGGCAGAGGAAAGACGCAGCTCCTCTGTCCATGCGCTCACTTTATTCCACTGCTTTCCGTAATCATTGACAATACTGATGATGTCAAGGGGTGAAAAATCTCCATCCACCGGGGATTTATAATATCGGTAATTCGACTGGTAAGCCGTGAGTGAAGTAAAATCCATTTTTGTTCCGGCATGACGGATCTGCAAAGAAGTATTCAGACTATTATCCACCATTTCGCCGACTGCATTCTGATCGAGGTGAAAAGGATTTGCCAGCGCCAGTTCAACTGTCGGATTCAGTGTAAACGCTCCCTGGTTCCGGTTCCAGAGATTCTTCATATTCAGCGTGAACGACCATTGGGAATTCAGCAGGTATTTCAGATAAATATTATCGGCTGTGCGGTGCTGCCTGTCGAAATTTGTATTGTTGAAATCGTTTATATAATAACCGTCCGAGGCTTCATACAATACCGCCGCGCCGAGGTACAATTTCCCTTTCACGATCGGTGTGCTGAAATTGAAAGCATAACGTTCGAGGCCATAATTCCCCGAACTGAGTTCAAAAGAAACATGCACCTGGTCATCAGGCTGTTTAGTAAATATATTGATGACACCACCCATCGCATTTCTTCCATATAAGGTTCCCTGCGGTCCTTTCAGCACGTCAATATGATCAATATCGAATAACTGCGGAATATAAGTATCCAGTGTAAACTGCGGAACACCGTCGATATAAGTAACAACTGCAGGATCGTAAGAAGTGGAAGTAATTCCGCGGATCGAAGACACGTTTCTGCCGTCTCCCGGATTGGCCGAATACAAATTCGACACGATTCCTTTCAGATCACTGCTTGCCCAGAGCCGGTAAGCCTGGATATCGCGCGTAGAAAGTGCAGTTATACTGATCGGGACATTCTGGATATTCGATTCCTGTTTTTCTGCAGTAACCACAACTGCATCCAGCTGTATCGCAGATTTCGCGAGTTTTATAATCAGTGAATCCACATTCAGTGGCAATTGAATTTTTCTTTCCATCCGTGCAAATCCGATGGATGAAATTTCCGCAGAATAAATTCCTTTCGGAACAATAGGAAAACTAAATCCTCCGGCTTCATTGCTGATTACCGATACGTCCGTATTGAGCAAATGGATCGTAGCACCAACAACCGGGTTTCCTTTTTCATCTCTGACAGTACCCGAATATTTCGACTGCGCCTGCGAGATGGTGTAGCAGAAAAGCATCAGCACGATTCCAGTTAGTTTCCTCATTGGTTGACGGTTGACAGTTGGCGGTTGGCGGTTGGCCTTACGCCTCGCGCCTCACGCTTCACGCCTCAAGCTTCACGCCTTACGCTTTACGCTTTCAGCTTTATGCTTTAAAGAGAGTATGTACTCAACGATTTGACCCAGATCTTTCTCTGCGAGGTCTGGATGTGCCGACATGACCACATCGCCCCAGACCCCGGCACCTCCTTTCACAATTTTCTGACCCAGGTAAGCCTTCGCATTTTTATCGCTTGCATATTTTTCAGCCACACGAACAAATGATGGCCCGACAGAGGCGCTGTTTTCCTTATGGCAGCTCTTGCAATCCATCACTTGTGTCAGCGCATACCCGGCCGCATAAGGACCGCTGGCAGAGGCCGAAGTATCGGCGACCGCTTTTGCAGGTGTTACCGTAACATATGGGGTCATGCTATAATCAATACGAGAAAGACCGGCATCGGGATTCTTCTGGAACCAGGCTGTTCCGTATTCCAGCAAATAAATTCTTCCATCCGGTCCGGCTTCCATATCAATACAATTGTGCAATACGGTATGTGGCATGAATGGTTCCATCTGTTCGAAGTCACCATTCGGCTGCAGCGTAACGGCTTTGATCCAGCCCCTGATCCAATCGTATATAAATAATTTCCCGTTATAATAATCCGGATACCGTGTTGCTTCCGGATACATATCTGTGTAGTAAACAGGTCCTGCCATAGCATTTCTGCCGCCCGTGCCCAACTCCGGAAATTCCGGAGAAACCGCATAGGGATACCAGATGAATGCGGGTTGCGCGGGCGGGAGTTCCGTGAGTCCGGTATTATTGGGAGAATGATTTTCCGGTTTTGCCGGATTAAATGCGTCTCCGGAAATACCCGTCAGGTAATTATACCGACGGTATGCATAATTATTTCCTACAAAAAACGGCCAGCCAAAATATCCGGCCTTCCTCGCCTGGTTCACTTCATCATATCCCCGCGGTCCGCGTGTTGCAAAACTATCATTGGAAGCATCGGGTCCCACTTCACCCCAATACAGATTACTGTTTTTCTGATCCACGGAAATCCGATACGGATTCCTGTTTCCCATTACATAAATCTCCGGCCTGGTTTTAGGCGTTCCCGCTGCAAAAAGATTTCCGGCCGGAATTTCATAACTGCCATCCGGATGAACGCGAATTCGCATGATCTTCCCACGCAGGTCATTACTATTACCGGCAGATCTTTCGGCATCATACTGCAGATGACCCGCTGCACTATTCAGCGGAGCGAAACCATGATTCACATAGGGCTGACCCGGTTCGTCAAATGGTGTGGAATTATCGCCGGCAGAAAAATATAGAAGGCTATCGGGACCAAAAGCAATGGAACCACCGGTATGACAACAGATCTCGCGTTGTGATTTTACTTCGAGAATTACTTTCTCAGATGAATTGACGATAGTATCGTTTTCAAAACTGAAGCGCGAAAGACGGTTGACTGAACTGTCGGCCGGACTGTAATAAATATAAACCCAATGATTGTCCTTGAAATCCGGATCCTTGGAGAGTCCCAGCATACCTTCTTCCACATTGAGATCTTTTATTTTTGATACAGAATATACATTCAGAAAACCAACCTGTTTAACCGTGGCGGTAGTTTGCTTATATAGCATGATTTCTCCGCGGCGCTGTAATACCAGTATGTCCAGGTTCGGAAGAATGGTCATTTCCGTAGGTTCAAAAAAATGATCCTGGATTAAAACATGTTTTGCAAAATGATCTTCTGACGGTGGATACGCTATGGTCACCTTATCATATTCCAGGGGTTCAAAATGACCGATGCCGTATTCTATTTCGTTCAGTATGTTTTTTAAAAAAGCTTCATCCGAAATATTTTTTGTTGTAACACTGTCAAGGGTATAGGTTGCCCGTCCATTCTCATATTTCTGGTGAATAAATGAAGTACAGGAATCTCCGTCTGATCCGATCATCCTTCCATACCAGCGCCAGTTAAACGTTTTAACTAATGCATGTATCCCCGCAAACCCGCCCCCGGCCTGCATGAATCTTTCCAGAGCAATTCTTTCCATATAACCCAGTTGGAGGCCGGAACGGTTTAAAAACATAACGGCCGCATAATTGGACAATGAATCATCTGTAAACTGAGTGCTGGTATCCGTCATCGTAATGGTAAATCCGTTCAGCTGTCCCAGGTGCTGAATCGCGTCCCTGATCGGCTCCGCTGTCGGACCGGTTATTGTATTTGTGTAAATTAAGACCCGGGGAGTACCGGTTCGTTTTTGCCTGCAGGAGATAGAAAATAAGAAGGAAAATATAAAAAGAAAAAAATAGCCCCTCTTCATGGCACGAATCTGTTAATTAGGAGCAAACTTAAGTATTAAGCGCTAAGAACTTGGATATTTTATATGAATGAAGCGTTAAAGGCCAAGTATGCAAGTATGCAAGTATGGAAGAATGGAAGTATATGATTTTACCATTTCTTAAAAACAAAGAACACTGCGGCTACCAGGAAACAAAAACCAACCAGATGATTCCAGGCAAGTTTTTCTTCTTTGAAAAAAATCAGTGTAAATGCCATGAACACAGTAAGTGTAATAGCTTCCTGGATTGTTTTTAATTGCACTAAAGTGTAGGGGCCGCCATCTTCTTTAAATCCGGCCCGGTTAGCCGGAACCTGGAAAAGATATTCAAAGAAAGCAAGTCCCCAGCTGATGAGTATGATGCTGAAGAGACCCAGATTTTTTCCCCAGGAAAAATCTTTAAACTTCAGATGCCCGTACCAGGCAAATGTCATGAACGCGTTTGAGATGAACAGAAAAATAATCGTTTTTAATCCCCGCATAAACTGAATAAGAATTTTATCATTTTGATGGAGCCAGTTCATTTAGCGTTGAAATACTTTTAGTGATACTTTCCCTTGGATCCTTTGGTTTCGGCACTGTTACGGATAAATTTTCTTCTGTTTTGCATGTAACTTTTTTTCGTTGACCGATGATCGAAAACCGTTGACAGTAGGCAGTTGACAGTTGACAGGTATCCTTTGAAGAATTTACAGATTTGCACATTTGTTCATCTGCAAATTAAAGGAGTGAAGTAATCAAAAGCCATCGGCTTTTGATTACTTCACTCCTTTCGCCGGATTCCAGGAACCCTGCAGCTTTCTGATATAAACGATCTGTCCCGTATGATAGGCATTATGCGTGCTGATATGGGCTATAATTTCATACCATTTTTCCAATTTTGCATCATCGGCCTCTTCAATCGCTTTTTCCCAGTTGGTCAATACGCTGTCCGCTTTTCTAACTGTGATGGGCCAGCTGTTTTTGTCGACAGCGGTAAATGTTTCATTATTATCTCCGGAAAATTTTGGCTCGGGCTGATTCAAAAATTTAGAGAGGTTTTCCTGGTTCCAAAAGATAAGATGGTTGGTGAGTTCAGCGATCGAATGATCCTTGCCTTTTAATTTCCAGTTGGCCTGCTCGGGTGTGATTCCCTCAATAGCCACATTCAAAGGCGCGAACCAGTCTTCTTTATTGTGAGTGGTCCTCAGTTGGTTTAATAGTACCTGTTTCAAAGTTAATGGTTGAGATGTTTGTGATCGGGAAGAATTTGCAAAAGCAAAAAGCATAATAAAACTAAAAAAGATTTTCATATTATGTTTTTAATGGTAGTCATTGGGATGTTGTTTCCTCACAGCAATCTTTTACAATTTACCGCATTTTTATGGTTGCAGAAAAAGCTTAAATGAGAAACAGTTGGGTTGACAGTTAACAGTTGACAGTTTTAATTGTGATTTGCCAAAGAAGTCTGTCAACTGTCAACCGTCAACTGTCAACCTAATAGCCTTTTCCGCAATAGACTTCCCCGAAATAAACCCACTCGTCCAGGCATGTTGAAAATTGAAGCCGCCGGTAACGCCGTCCACATCGAGTATTTCACCTGCAAAAAATAAACCCGGTCTGATCCGGCTTTCCATAGTATGATGATTGATTTCTGCGAGGCGTATCCCGCCTGCCGTTACAAATTCTTCCTTAAATGTTGTTTTGCCCTCCACATTGAATGATTGGTTTGTGAGTAGCTGTATCAATTTATTTTGCAGGGCGCCCGATAGATCGGCCCAATGAATATCCTGGATTCCCGCCTGCTCCAGCAACCATTCCCAAAGTCTTTGCGGAAGACCGAATGTATTTTTCTGCCTGATTTTTTTTCCTCCGGAAGATTCCCTGATCATCTGCATTTCGTCACGAACGGATTGGTCGGAGCGTTCACCCAGCCAGTTCACTCTGATTTCGAAACGGTAATCTCTTTCTTTCAATATCCGCGCTCCCCATGCGGACAATTTCAATATGGCTGGTCCGCTCATTCCCCAATGCGTAATCAATAGCGGGCCCCTTTCTTTCAGTGATTCACCCGAAATCTTAACCTGTGCATCCGGTACAGAAATGCCCATCAGGGAAATAACCGGATTGCCCGGCATATTAAAAGTAAATAAGGAGGGTACCGGCTCTTCAATTGTATGCCCGCTCTCCAGGATCCACTCAAACATCGATGTCTTGGGATATCCTCCGCAGGCCAGGCAAATAAAATCAGCCTGAATTATGAAGTCATTATTAAAATGAAGTGTGAACGAAGCAGGTTCCGTTTTATATTCAATCTTTTTAATTTCATGGTGCAACCGGATTTCAACATGATATTTATCTGCTTCCTGCAAAAGACAGTCGATGACCGACTGTGAAGAATTTGACATGGGAAACATCCTGCCGTCCTCTTCCGTTTTTAACGGAACAGCTCTTTCTTCAAACCACTGAATGGTATCGGTTGTAAAAAACTGGTGGAAAGTTTTTTTAACGTGGCTGGATCCCCGGGGATATTTTCTTACCATCTCGGGTATCGAATAACAGGCATGTGTAACATTACATCTTCCGCCGCCACTGACTTTCACTTTTGATAATAGTTTCCCGGATTTTTCTACCAGCATTACTTTCAAACCCGGATTCAACCGGGCAGCTGTGACTGCACAGAAAAATCCTGCCGCTCCCCCACCCGCAACCACCAGTGTTTTTTGCATCCGACTATTTTACCGAATGTGAAGATGGCATTTTTTAAATAAAATGAGAATCCCTCCGGGAACGGAGGGATTCCAATCTAAACCAAAAGACTAGTGCTAAAATATATCAGAGTTTCCTCGAATTAATTTTTGGGCATTGCAAACCTGTGCCAGCCATTGGTACCTTCTGTACTCAGCACGATGGTTTCGTCGGCATTTTTCAACTGAATATAGTAGTATACACCCTGATCACTGGTTACCTGGAAAAGTTCAGAAACCCAGTAGTTGGAATAACGTTTCTTGATATCCCTGCTGAGATCTGCGGGCAAGCTGCTGGTCAGCATATGATGTATCACACCGATCAGGTTGCCCTGAAAATCATAATACGCATATTGCGTTTCGTTGTCCATCTGAAACGCAGCCATTACATAATTGCTGTTTGCGGACCAGCGAACTTCAGAAGCTTTGTGAAAGTCTTTTTGAAATGATGCCATGGCGCGATCATTTGCATTGTCGGGAGTTTTTGCAAAAGCAGTGCTGATAACAGCCAGCCCGATTGCGATTGATAAGATTGTCTTTTTCATTTTTTTAGTTTTATAATATTTTCAATTGGTGTCTGTAGATAAGACG
>Ga0209863_10000716_pt1 | contig 14972 bp, 12 predicted proteins | sample OrgsoiDNA2013046_FD_185796 | JGI IMG/M metagenome (GOLD analysis project Ga0209863, IMG submission 185796) | Permafrost soil microbial communities from the Arctic, to analyse light accelerated degradation of dissolved organic matter (DOM) -... | ecosystem: Environmental > Terrestrial > Soil >...
TCGCGATCGGAACGACCGACATCTCGGCGACGAGCGGCACCATCGTGGGCAAGACGACCCTCACGGTGACGGCGGCGACCCTGACCTCGCTCGCGGTGACGCCGGCGACGCCGTCGATCGCCAATGGGACGAAGCAGCAGTTCGTGGCGACCGGTACCTACAGCGACGCGACGACACAGGACCTGACGTCCACGGTGACCTGGGCGTCGGCGACGATGGCAACGGCCACAATCTCCAATGCCGCCGCCTCCCATGGTCTGGCGAGCGCCGCCGCGGAGGGAACGACCGTGATCTCGGCGACGAGCGGCACCCTCGTGGGCATGACGACGCTCACCGTGACGGCGGCGACCCTGGTTTCCATCGCGGTGACGCCGGCCACGGTTTCCATCGCCAGGGGAGCCACGCAGAACTTCGTCGCGACGGGGACGTACAGCGACGCGAGCACGCAGATCCTGACGGCGATGGCCACCTGGGCCTCCGGCACGCCAGCGACGGCGACCATCTCCAATGCGGCCGGTTCGCGGGGCCGCGCCACGGGCCTCGCGGCCGGGAACACGAACATTTCGGCCTCCCAGGGCGGCGTGATAGGTCACGCCGCGCTCACGGTCACGCCCTAGGATCTGCCGTTCGCTCGCGTCGCGCTCGCCGGTCTATTCCTGGCCGGATGCGCGGCGGGCGCGGGTGGGCCCGCCGCGGCTCCAGGGGGGCCGCGTGCCACGTCGATGAGCTGGAATACCGAGGCGCAACCTCGCGAAGCGCACAGAGCAGATGATTTGGAATGCGTGGCGCCCACTCAAAGGGCGTCGGCGATCGCGAAGCTGCGCCTTCTCGCCGGGCGCGACGCGCCCTTGGGCCAAGGGCCGTAAGTGAACGGCATGGCCTTTAGTCCCTGTCGAATAAAAAAGCCGGGACCGACTTTGAGATCGACCCCGGCCGTTGTGAAGCTTCTATTGAGCTTTCTTTGGAGCTCTCTTTGGAGCTCTCTTCGAGCTCCTTCGGACTACTTCTCGGTCTTGGTGTCGGTCTTCGTATCGGTCTTGGTCTCGCCGCTGCCGTCGGCCTTCTTGCTCTTCTTGCTCTTCTTGGTGGTCTTGGTCTCGGTCTTGGTGTCGCCCTCGTCAGCGGCCTTGGCGACGGTCCAGGACGCGGGGAGCAGGATGGCGAGAGCGAGGAAGATGGTGCGGGTAAAGGTCATGTTGTCTCCTGATGGTTGTTGATTACCGACTGCCGAATAGCTTCGACTGCCGCGGTAAAGTATCTCGTTATTGGCTCGACGCAAGCGGAAACCCCGGCCCGGGGCGCTTCGGGGTAATCTGACGGTCGGCGGTTGACGAAAGTGGCGCTATCGGATCGTGTCGACCAGATCTCGGAGAGTTGCATCTCAAAACGATCGCGCTCTGCGCGATCGAAACGCGGCGCTATGTGGCGCGCCGGATTATGTGGAGCAGACCCGGCGGGTGCTTGCGCCGGTCAGGCGGTGAGGCGACTCGTACCGGTGGTGCAGGCCGCCTACCTCGGGTCGCGCCACGATCTCACCCGAGGATAGGACTTTCAAGCGCCGAGTTTCTGTCCGATAAGCTCACCTTCCGTCAACCACCGACCCCCAGATTACTCCCGAAGCGCCCCCAGGCCGGGCGAAAACAAGGACCCTCCGACGCTGGGCGAGGTCGCGGAGCAGATCTCCCCCTCCGGGAGACCGAAATTCACACGGAGAAGTCTTCTGGAGGGGGAGGGTCGGCGAAGTCTGATGGTGTCTCGTCGATGATGTCCCCTTGCGGCGGAGCTCGGGCTGCAGCGAGGCGCGGTGGATGCGGCGCCTCGCGCATATGCCGCAGGATCTTCTCGATGGCGCTGGCTTCAATGACCGCCGCCAGGATTCGCATGCGCCCGTGGCAACGCGGGCATTCGAGCGCATCGACGAGGAAGACTCGCTGCAGAAGCGCGGCCCACGGAAGGCGGCCCGGCGGCGGGTGTTCGCGCGGACCTCGCGATGTCGCTGACTGCGGCGCGACAAAAGTGGGGACCACCTTGGACCGATACCCGGCCGCGGGCGCGAGGATCCCGTGGAACCTGATGGGGTGCTTGCGTGACCGTCCGGACTGATTGACGACCTTCGTCAACTCTGACAACCGACGTTCCTTCGAAGGGCAGGGTCTGCTAACGTTTGTGGCGTTAGTTTCTTGGATTTGCACCCTGGTCGACTGTCTACCCCCTATCTTAAGGAGATCACCTATGTCGCTCAACCTACACAAGTCGGTCCGTTTGTTGCAATTGGCGGCGTTCTCCCTGAGCGCCATTCTGGTACCAACTGGCTGCGGCTCATCGAAGGGCCTGCTCCCGGACGGTGCCGGCGGAAACACCGGGGGCGCCGCGAATTCGGCCGGAACCTTCGGCAGCGGCGGAAACACCGGGGGCGCCGCGAATTCGGCCGGAACCTTCGGCAACGGCGGAATAGCCGGCTCGGTAGGGGGCAGCGGCGGTGTCGCTGGGAGCCAAGGCTGTCCCGAATCGTTGGCCACTTGGTGTTCCCAAAACTCGACCACCGGCTTTTGTTCAAACACCGGAAATCCTCTCACTTGGAACGAGGCGTTGGCGGCACAGATCAGCAAACGATGCTCTTTTGCGCGAGGCTTCCCCTATGTGACGGAAGGCGATTGCGCAGGCCATCACCAGATCAACGTCGCTTCGATAGACACCGGTACGCTCTATGTCTACGACGAGACGACTGGAGCGTTGCTCGCGGTCGAAGTATGGGACCTGCCCACATGTACGGCTGGACCTTCGGCGGGGTTCGTAGTTCCGGAGACCTGCATTCCGAACATGACGGACATTTGCTCTCTGAACCCCGACGGCTCGGTCCCGGATGGGGCGGCGCGCGACGGTCGATCCGATATCTGAAAGGTAGCTGCGGCTGCGCAAAGCGAACGCCGTGAAGGGTCTCGTTCGCGGTTTCGCTCGGGGGTCTGAGTGGCAATTCCCAATCAGCCGTTCGACGTTGGTTCGCGCTTCGGTTTGAGTTTTTCGAAGGCGGCGGCGCGGGCGTCGGGGTCCGGATCGGCATCGTCCGCCTTAGATTGCTCGCGAAACCCGAGGCTGGCGCTAGCGCTGGCTGCCGGTCGTCTGCGGTTCGAGGGCCCAGAGGCCGCCGGCGTAGGCGAGGCACTTCGCGAAGAGTGGGTCTCGCCCGCGGGGCCCGAGCGCGGCCACGCACAGCTCCGCGTCCGAGTACGAATCGAGCTTGACCGCCTTGGCCGGCGCGATGGGAAGTTGCACGGAGGCCTGGTCGATCGCGGTCCGGCAGACGACGTAGTCGTCGCGTCCGTCGACGGCCAGCTCGATGGCGAGCACACCGCTGGCATCGCAGGCCCCCTCGGCGGGAACCAGAAAGGCTTCGATGTCGGGTTCGACGTCGCCGCGCGCGCCGTCGCCGCGCGCGAAGTCGAAGCGCAGCCCACCGTCGGAGGTCTGCGCCGAGCGCAACGGACGCCAGCCGAGAATCTGGCCCAGCCAGGCCACCACCAGGAGCGCGCTCAGATCGCCGCGCGGGCGGTGGCGGACCGAAAGCCGCGTGGCGCGGCGGAGCGGCGCGCCGCCCACCGGCGGATCGAAAAGGCCGGCGAAGAGCAGCCGGAGACTGCCGAGGCGCAGCCAGCCGAGGTCGGCGACCGGCATTGGGTGCGCGTGCGCCGCCAGGCGCTGCAGATCGTAAAGATGGGGTGGCCGCGCGCAGCTCCCGGTGTCGACGATCAGCCGATCGGTCACCGGCAGAAGCTCGCGGGTCAAGAGCGCGGCCGGCATCGCGGCGTCCATCCAGAGGGCGGCCGTCGGGACGCCGGGGATCTGCAGCGCACGCACCAGCGCGCCGAAGTGCGTCTCCGCGCCCGCGGGTCCGCGCAGCGTGATCTCTTCGGAGTAGACCACGCGCGCGCCACCCGGCTGAGAGACGACGTTGCTCTCGATCGTCGCGGAGAGCCCACCGCCGGCGGCGGCGCCCGCGTTCAATTCGCCCGAATCGTCGAGGCAGAGCGTGATCGCGCGGACCGGGACGCCCTGCGCGATCTCGTCGACCAGCGCTTTGGTCTTGGCCAGCGCACCGGCGCCGCGCGCCGGAATCACCAGGTTCCACAGCGCCGCGCGCGAGATCGCGGCGCCCGCGTGCGTGTCTCCCGTGCTCGAGGCCCGCTTCCACAGCGCGCCCAGCTCGCGTTCGATCTCGCCCACCTCGACCGGGATCGACTCGCCGCGGGCGAAGCGTTCAAAGTTGGCGCGCTCGAAGCTGCCGTGCTCGCGATCGGCGTCGGGGCTCACGGCAGCCGCCAGGCGCGTCCGTCCGCGGTCAGCATCCGGTCGGCCGCCTCCGGGCCCCAGCTGCCGGCGGGGTAGGTGTCGAGCGTCGTCCGTCCCGCAGCGACCTCCGCGGCCCAGCGCTGGTGGATGCGCGAGACCCAGCTCCAGCTCGCCTCGACCTCGTCGGCGCGCGTGAAGAGCGTCCCGTCGCCCAGGAGACAATCCAGCAAGAGGCGCTCGTACGCCTCGGGCGGCTCCACCCCGAACGACGACCCATAGCGGAACTCCATGCTGACGGGCGCGATCTCCATGGCCGGCCCCGGCAGCTTGGAGCCGAAGTTCAGCGCGATCCCCTCGTCGGGTTGGATCCGGATGCTGAGGACGTTGGGGCGGATGGTCTCGCCGCGTTTGCCGAACAGCAGGTGCGGCGCCTCCTTGAACTGGATGGCGATCTCGGTGACCCGCTTGGGCATGCGCTTGCCCGAGCGCAGATAGAACGGCACGCCGGCCCAGCGCCACGAGTCGATGAACAGCTTGAGCGCCACGAAGGTCTCGGTGGTCGAGCGTGGGCTGACGTCGGGCTCGCTGCGATAGCCCGGCACCGTCTTGCCGCCGATCGATCCGGCCGCGTACTGCGCCCGCACCACCTGATGCTCGAAATCACTTTCGGGAATGAACCTCAAAGCCTTCAGAACCTTCAGTTTTTCGTCGCGCACCGCATCGGCCTCGAAGGCCACCGGCGGCTCCATCGCGGCCAGGCTCAGCACCTGCAAGAGGTGGTTCTGGACCATGTCGCGCAGGCTGCCGGCCTGCTCGAAGTACCCGCCGCGCGCCTCCACCCCCACCGTTTCGGAGCCGGTGATCTGGACGTGATCGACGAAATGGTTGTTCCAGAGCGGCTCGAAGATCCCGTTGGCGAAGCGGAACACCAGGAGGTTCTGGACCGTCTCTTTTCCGAGGTAGTGGTCGATCCGGTAGATCTGCTGCTCCGCGAGGATGTCGTGGACCTCGGTGTTGAGCGCGCGGGCGGTTTGCAGGTCGATGCCAAAGGGCTTCTCGATGATCACCCGCGAGAACGGCTGCCCGGGCGCCGGCTTGGGCGCCAGATTGGCGTGGCCGAGGCTGCGAATCACCGGCGCGAACGTCGACGGCGGCGTCGACAGATAGAAAACCCGGTTGCCCGGAAGGCCCAGCGTGTGCTCGATCTCCTCGAGGCGCGCCTTGAGGCGCAGGAACGCCGCCGGATCGTCGTAGGCGCCCTGTTGATAAAAGACGTTGCGCGCGAAGCCAGCCCAAAGCGCGGGATCGACCGGCCGCCGACGCGCGAACTCCTCGCACCCGCGTCGCATCTCCTCGCGGAAGGCCTCGTCGGTGAGTGCCGCCCGGCCGAACCCGAGCACCGCGAAGCGCGCCGGCAGCAGCCGATCGCGGGTCAGGCTGTAGAGCGCAGGCAGCAGCTTGCGTCGCGTGAGATCGCCCGAGGCGCCGAAGATCACCATCGCCGCCGGCTCGGGGATCCGCTCTTCGACCAACCCTTCGCGCAGCGGATTGGGCAGCAGGGGCGCCTCTTCGGAAAGCGTCTTCAAGGTGGCCTAGGCGGGCTTCCGCGCGTCGCCCGCGACCGATGCCGAGAGCACGCCCACGAGCGTGGCCAGGCCGCCGTCGATGTCGGCGCCCAGGTGGACGCGCAGCACCCGCCGGCCGCGCCGCCGCAGGACCTGCAGATCGCCGAGGGCCTGCGCGTTGCGCAGGGTGCCGAAGCTGTAGCCCTCGCCGGGGATCGGCAGGTCCTGCCCGACATCCGCCGTCAGCTGCAGGAAGACGCCGGTCGCCGGTCCTCCCTTGTGAAGCTGCCCGGTCGAGTGCAAGAACCGCGGGCCGTAGCCGACGGTGGTGGCGTTGTGCGTCCGATCGCGGCAAGCCACGCGCAGCCGCGTGAGTAGGACGTCGCGCGCGTCGGTGTGCATGAAGTAGGCGCAGATCGCGACGTAGTCGCCCGCGGTCGCGCTGGCCAGGTGGGCGCGGATGCGATTCAGATCGCCCACCTCGCAGGTCTCTTCGGCGGCGGGCAGCTTCCCCTCGTTCGCGTAGACCGCCAGCAGCGCGCCGGTGGCCAGCTTGGCCTCGGTGACGTTGGGCTCGTCGAAGGGATTGACGCCGAGGGTGGCGCCGGCGATCGCGGTGGCGATCTCCCAGCGGAAAAACTCGCGCCCGAGCGCTTCGCGGTTTTCGAGATCGATGCGGACCACCGGGTGGCCGGCCCCCTCGAGCGCCAGGATCGCCCGGTCTTGCTGCACGTCTCCCTCTCCGAAACGGAGGTAGACGAAGATCCGATCGCCGGCGTAGACCTCCGGCGCGCCGAGTGGCTCGCGGTCGATCGGAACGATCCCCTTGCCTTCCTTCCCGGTCGATTCGGCGACCAGCTGCTCGATCCAGGAACCGAGCGATTCGATCTCGGGCGAGATCACCAGGGTCATCTTGTCGCGTCCCAGCTTCGACGCGGAGCCGAGCAGCGCGCCCAGACGGAGCCCCGGGTTGTCGGCGGGGGGAACGGCGGCGCTCGAGGCCGCGGCGAAATCCAGGCTCGCCGCGAGGATCCCCTCGACCGGCGCCCGGAGCAACACCGCCGGGACCATCCCGAAGTACGACAGCGCCGAATAGCGGCCGCCGATGTCGGCCGGGTTGACGAACACCCGGCGGTAGCGCTTCTCCTCGGCCAGCTTGCCGAGGCCGGTGGCGGGATCGGTGATGGCCACGAAGCAGGCGCCGGCGCGGGCCACGTCTCCGTCGCTCGCCGCCAGCACCTGGCCCCAGAAGTGACGCTCGAACGACTGGATCTCCAGCGTGCCGCCCGACTTGGAGGCGACGATGAACAGCGTCTTTCTGCCGGCGATCTGCTGGTCGACACGCGCCACCGCGCTCGGATCGGTGTTGTCGAGAACGTGCAGACGCAACCCGCCCGGCTGCGCGGGCCAGGTGAAGCCCAGCACCTCGGGACAGAGCGAGCTGCCGCCCATGCCCAGCAGGACCGCGTCGGTGAAGCCGTCGGCGACGACCTCGACGGCAAAGGCCGTGAGCTCGCCGAGCTTGCTGCGAATCAGCGCCGGCGAGCGCAACCAACCGAGTCGGCTCTTGATCGATTTTTCGTGCGCCTTGTCGGCGGTCCAGAAGGTCGGGTCGGCGGTCCACATCCGCTTGAGCGCCTGCGCCTCGGCCAGGCGCGCGATCTCCTTGTCGGTCTCTCCGCGCAGCGGCTCGGCAAGCGCCACCTGCTGCCGGCCCGACGCCACTTCGAGCAGCAGCGCCCGCCGCGCGCCGATGGCGTCCATCAGGGCGGTCATCGAGGCGGAGAAGGAGGCCACGCCGTCGTCGAGCAGTCCGTGGCAGATGCGCGACAGATCGAGCCCGAGCGCGGTGAGCTCCGCGACGGCCTTTTTCGCGCCCTCCAGATCGTCGCCGAGGCGCGCGGTCGCATCGCCGTGGGCCAGGAACGCCTCCAGCGTGGCGGGCGGGACCGTGTCCACCGTGTCGCGCCCGACCAGCGCGTCGACGTAGTAGGTGTCGGGATAGCGCGGGTCCTTGGTGCCGGTCGACGCCCAGAGCAGACGCTGCGGCCGCGCCCCGGCATCGGCCAGCACCCGCCAGCGCGGCGAATCGATGGTCCGCTCGTAGATCTCGTAGGCCATCTTGGCGTTGGCGATGGCGATCTTGCCCAGCAGCGCCTGGCAGCGGGCCGCGTCGGCGCCGGCGGCGGCCTTTTCATTTAGCAGGCGGTCGCAGACCGCGTCGACCCGCGAGACGAAGAAGCTGGCCACCGACGCCAGCCCCTCGAACGAGCCGCCCGCGGTCCGCCGATCTTCCAGGCCCGCCAGATAGGCCTCCAGCACTTCTTCGTATTGGAGCAGCGAGAAGATGAGGGTGACGTTGACGCTCACCCCTTGCGCGGTCAGCGCGCGGATCGCCGGAATCCCCTCCGGCGTCGCCGGGACCTTGATCATCACGTTGGCGCGCCCGACCAGACCCTTGAGGCGCAGCCCCTCCGAGACGGTGCGCGCGGTGGCCGTTGCCAGCTCCGGCAACACCTCGAGCGAGACGCGGCCATCGACGCCGCCGCTGCCCTCGTAGACCGGGAGCAGGAGGTCGCAGGCGCCGCGAATGTCCTCCAGCACCAGCGCTTCATAGACGTCGACCGTCGAGCGACCGGCGGCGACCAGGGCGGCGAGCGCCTCCTGGTAGTCGCCCGACGAGACGATGGCGCGTTCGAAGATGGTGGGATTCGAGGTGAGGCCGCGCACCCCCTTTTCGACCAGGGCGGCGAGCGCGCCCGAGCGCAGGAGCCCGCGGCGGAGATCGTCGTACCAGATGCTCTGGCCGAGATCGTGGGCTTGGTGCAGGCGGGTTCGTGGGCTACTGGCCATTCTTGTTCACGTCCTGGTTCTCATACTGCAATCCGGCGCGGAGGGCGCACCAAAAAGATCATGAGCGCCGCGAAGGTCGCCGAGCCGCCGAGGGCGGCGAGGCCAGGCCCGTACCCGGCGCTGCCGCTCTTGAGATGTCCCATCAGGAAAGGTCCGACGAAACCACCCAGGCACCCGGTCGAGTTGATGAGGCCGACGGCGGCCGCGCCGGCGGCGCCGGAGAGGAACCAGCGCGGCATCGCCCAGAACGGCGGCATGAACCCGTAGATGCCCGCGCCGATCAGCGCCAGGCTGAGGAGACCCCAGCCCGACACCCGCGGGGCGACGATCGCGATGAGGATGCCGGTGGCCGCCATCAGCATGGGCACGATCGCGTGAAACCGGCGCTCGCCCGATCGGTCCGACGACCAGCCGGCGACCGCCGTGCAGATTCCGCCGGCGATGTAGGGGAGGGTGGCGATGAGCGACACCGTCAGGTTGGAGAGGTGGGTCAGGCTCTTGACCATCGTCGGCATCCAGAGACTGAAGCCGTACGAGGTGGTCACGATGCCGAAGTAGGCCAGCACCAGCAGCAGGATCTCGCGGCGGAAAACGGCCCGCGCCAATGCCCGCCAGCCGGGCGCGACCGGTGTTTGAGCCGCCTCGCGCGCCAGGGCATCCAGCAAGAAGCTCTTCTCGGCGGCGCTGAGCCAGCGCGCATCGCGCGGCCGATCGGTCAGGGTGAACAGCGTCACCACGCCCAGCAGGATGGCCGGCAGCCCCTCGAGCAGGAACAGCCAGCGCCAGCCGGGCAGTCCCGCCCAGTGGGCACCCAGCAGCAGGCCCGACACCGGCGCGCCGATCACGTTCGACAGCGGCACCGCCAGCATGAAGAGGGCGAAGGCGCGCGCGCGATCCTCGGCGCGGAACCAGTGCGACAGATACACCAGCACGCCCGGAAAAAAGCCGGCCTCGGCGGCCCCCAGAAAAAAGCGGAGCCAGTAGAACTGCGTCGCCGTCTGCACGAACGCCATCGCGCAGGCGACCAGGCCCCAGCCGACCAGGATCCGCGCGATCCAGCCGCGCGCGCTCCAGGTCTCGACCAGCAGCGTGCCCGGGATCTCGAACAGAAAATATCCGACGAAGAAGATCCCGGCGCCGAATCCGTACTGGTGATCGGTGAGCGAGAGATCGCGCCGCATCTCGAGCGCCGCGTAGCTGATGTTGACGCGATCGAGATAGGCCACGAAATACAGCAGCAGCAGATAGGGAACGATCCGCACTAAAACGCGTGCGCGGACCCGTGCGGCGAGGTCATCCACGATCGGGCCGCGAGCATACATCAGGCGTGCTAGTTTCGGCGCCGCTTGCACGGGTTCCCACAGAGTCTGCCGGGTCACGCCGTCTTCCTGCTCCTGGTGGAGCTCGCGTTGCTGGTCGGCGTGGCGCGCGTCGGCGCGGAGATCGCCAAGCGCGTCGGCCTGCCGGCCGTGGTCGGCGAGCTGACCGGGGGAATCGCGCTCGGTCCCTCTCTATTCGGCCACTATGCACCGGCGGCCTTCGCCGCGATCTTTCCCCCCACCGTCGAACAGTTTCATCTGCTGGACGGGTTCGGCAGCGTGGGGATGACGCTGCTGCTGCTGCTCACGGGCCTCGAGACCGACCTGCGTCTGCTGCGCAACCTGGGGCGCGCAGCATTCATCGCCTCGGTGATGGGGATGGTGTTGCCGTTCGGGCTGGGGTTCGGCCTCGGCTACGTCATGCCGGCGAGCTACCTCACCGACGTCAACCACCGGATCCTCTTCAGCCTCTTTCTGGCGACCGCCATGTCGATCTCGGCCATGCCCGTGATCGCGAAGATCCTGGTCGATCTCGATCTCACCAAACGAAACATAGGCCTGGTCATCCTCTCGGCGGGCGTGGTCGACGACACGGTGGGGTGGCTGATCCTGTCGCTCATCGCGGGCGCCGCCACCCATGGCGCGGCGCGCCTGACCGACCTCGGCCTGACCGTCGCGACTCTCGCCGCCTTCATCCTCGGCGTGGCCTTCGTGCTGTTTCCACTGCTGCGCGTCGCCGTCCGGGCGGTGAGCGAGCGTTTCAAGGCGAACGACTCCGACCTGGTCCTCATCATCGTCGTGACCTTCCTGTGCGCCGCCGCGACCGAACGGATCGGCGTCCACCCGGTGTTCGGCGCCTTCGTGGCGGGCGTGCTGTTTCACCAAGTGCCGCGCTTGAAAAAGGAGACGGTCGCGCGGCTCGAATCCTTCACCTTCGGCGTGCTGGCACCGATCTTCTTCGGGATCGTCGGGCTGCGCGTCAACCTCTGGGATCTCGGGGGCGGCCGCATGCTGGGGCTGGTCATCACGGTGGCCTGCGTCGGCAAGCTGGTCGGCTGCTCGCTGGGCGCCTACTGGGGCGGGCTGCGCTTCTGGGAGGCCGCCTCGATCGCGGTGGCGATGAACGCCCGCGGCGCGATGGAGATCGTGGTGGCGACCATCGGGCTGTCGCTGGGGATCCTGACCCCGCAGATGTTCTCGATCATCGTGATGGTGGCGATCGTGACCTCGTTCCTGGCGCCGGTCGGGTTGCGGCTCACCATGCCCCGCGTCCGGATGACCGAGGACGAGGCGCGCCGAATTCTGGCCTCCGAGTCCAAGGGCGCGTTCGATCCGGTTTCGTTGCGCGTCCTGCTGGCCACGGGAGGCGGATCGAACGCGCTGGCGGCGGCGCCGCTGGCGTTCGGCCTGGCCCTGCGGAGCAGCGCGGCCGTCAAGGTCCTCCACGCTGAGGCCCAGCGATCGGGCTGGCAGCGAATCCTTCACCCGTTCCGTCGCGACGCTCCCAGCAACGTCGGCGAGCAGATCCAGGCCATGCGCGCGCTGGCCCACGGCAGACCGATGGAGCTCGCCAAGGCCAGCGGTCCCGGGATCGCGCGCGCCATCTGCGACGAGGCGCGCCGCGGCTGCGATGTCATCGTCATCGGGTCGGGCGACGGCCCGTCGATCGGCGGCGCCGTGGTCGAGCAGGTGGTCGCCGCGGCCCCCTGTCACGTGGCGATCATGAAGGCGTCGGCTCCGGCCAGCGACTACCGTCGGATTCTGGTGCCCGTCGACGGCGGCATCGCCTCGCGCCTGGCGGTCGAGCTGGCGCTGCGCTACGCCGAGGCGACCGGCGCGGAGCTGACGCTGGCCATCCTGACCGAACGCCGCCCCCAGGCCGCCGCCTACGCCGATCTGAGCGGGACACACCAACCCATCGAGGCGCCGCCCACCAGCGCCGAGGAGCTGCAACGCATCTCGGTGGTGTTTCGGGCCTCGCAGACCCAGCCGACCATCATCCATATCGCCTTCGATCCCCGATCGAGCGCCGTCGCGCAGGCCGTCGAGAAGGGGGGCTACGACCTGGTCGTGCTCGGCACCGAGAACCGCGCCGTGCAACACCGGCTGTTCTTCGGCTACGAAAACGAGCGGCTGATTCGCGCCACCCGGGTGCCCGTGGTGGTGGTGGTTCCGAACCTGGCCCGCCTGGCCACCGGGAGCGCCTGATGCCCCGGCGATTGACGGTCTCGTCAGCGGGCGCTACCGTCGGGCCACATGGCCGCTGAGATCGTCCACATCGAGTTCAGGAGCGCGAACTTCGCGCGCACGACGGAGTTTTACGCGCGGCTCTTCGATTGGCAGACCGAGCAGAACGCCTCCGCCAGTTACATGAAGCTGAGCGGCGGCGCCTTGAGCGGCGGGTGGGTCCGCGCGGATCTGGTGCAAGCGCCTGGTCCGATCGCCTATCTGGCCGTCGACGATCTGGCGGCCAAGCTTGCGGAAGTCGAACGCGCGGGCGGCCGGGTGCTGGTGAAGAAGCTCCCCTTCGCGGGCGGCGGCGAGGTGGGTCTCTTCGCCGATCCCGACGGCAACATCATGGGTCTGTGGCACCGCAAGGACGGCGCGGCCAGCGCGGCGTCCCCCGCGGCGTCCACGACGACGTTCACGACATCTGCGCCGGCCAAGTCCGCCGCCGCCCTCGGCAAGGCGCCCGCCAAACCGACGCCCGCCGGCAAGGCGCCCGCAAAGCCGGCGCCGGCCGCCAAGGCCGCGCCCGCGAAAAAACCGGCCAAGAAGAAGTAGCAACGCCGGTCAGAGCCACTGGCGCAGGCTGTACGCCAGGCGCTCGAGGAGGCGACCAAACCAGGAGCGGCGGGCGAATCGCTCCTGGGTCAGCTCCTCGCTGGCGGCCATGTCGCCGTCGAGCATGGCGACGACGGTGGCGGCGTATCCGGCGTCGACGACATTCACGACCATCTCCAGGTTGTAAGCGAGCGATCGGTGGTCGAAGTTATAGCTCCCGATCGATACGAAGACGTCGTCGACGGCCAGCACCTTGGTGTGGATGACGGCCCGGCTGCGAAATATCCGCACCGAGGCGGCCAGCAGCGGCGCGAAGACCGCGCGGGCCGCGAGATCCAGAATCATCGAATCGCTCGACATCGGCAGCAGCAATCGAACGTCGGCGCCCCGCCGGGCCGCGGTCTGCAGGGCGCGCAGGATGCCCCGGTCGGGCACGAAGTAGGGATTCGCCAGGTAGAGCCGCGCCCGGCACTGCCGGATGGCGTGCAGCGCCGCGCGCCGGATCACGAACCTGTCGCGCAGCTCGGTGTTGGAGAGCACCGCCAGCGAGACGTCGCCCGCGGGCGCCGGTGGCACCAGACGCGCCGGATCGAGGCGCAGCCGCTTGGGCGCCCGCCGATTCCAGGTTCGCAAGAAGATCCCCTCGATGCGGGCGACCGCGGCCCCCTCGATCTGGATGACCGCGTCGTGCCAGTCGCCGCCACCATCGGCCAGGCACACCCAGTCGTTCGCGATGTTGAGACCGCCCGTGAAAGCCAGCCGCCCGTCGCAGACCAGGGTCTTGCGATGGTTGCGCCGGATGAGCGACCAGAGGCGCGGGCGCCAGAAACGGTGCTTGTGGTAGGCGATGACGTGGATCCCGAAGCCGCGCATGCGCTGGAAAAAGGCGGCCGGTGTCGCGCGACAGCCGACGAAATCGTAGAGCAGGCGCACCGCGACGCCACGCTGCGCGGCGCGCGCCAGCGCCTCGGAGAACTTCTGGCCGATGGCATCGTCGCTGAAGATGTACATCTCGATCGAGACGCGCACCCGCGCGCTATCGATCGCCTCGAGCCAGGCCGGAAAGGTCTCGACCCCATTGCGCAGCAGCTTCACCGCGTGCCCGGCGACGAGGGTCTGAGGATCCTCGATGTAGCCAGGGCTCGAAAGGGGGATCGATTGTGGGGACGCTGTCATTGACCGAGCCCCATTCAGCGATTAAGGTCCGCCGTCGATGGGTCGTGAAGAGCATATCGAATTTCAGGGGCGCGTCATCGAGGTGTTGCCCGCTGGAAATTTTCGCATCGAGCTCGAGAACAGCCATCAGGTTCTGGCCCATCTCGGTGGCAAGCTGCGAAAGCACCGCATCCGCGTGGTGCTCGGCGACAAGGTGACGGTCGCGCTCACGCCGTATGACCCTACGCGCGGCATCGTCGTCTACCGCGGGTAGGCGACCGCTTCCAAGCATCGCTGCCCTGGATCGGGCGCGCGCGCTCCTGATCGACGCCGCCGTTCGAGATCGCTCCGGACCGCTGGCGGCCGGATTGGCGCAGCTCGAATCCTGGGAATCGCTGGCCGCCCTGGCCGAAACGCCCTGGCTGTCGCTGTCGCGACGGCCGTCGGCGGTGGCCATGCGGCGGGCGCGGCACCATCTGCGCCTCCTCGGATCGGCGCCCATGACCTTCGAGGCGGCGGCGGCGCAAGGCAGCACCGATCCGGTCCATCTGCGGGGAATCTGCCGGCCTCTTGCTGGCGCGGGCAGCGCCTCCCCCCTCTGGCGGTGCGAGATCGTGCAAGACGACGGCCGGCGCTGGGCGGTGGAAGCGGGGCTGGACTTCGCGCTCGCGGTCGGCGGCGGTGGCACCGTCTTGGTGCTGGCGGCCGGCGGACGCCTGGTCAACGCCACGCAGCTCGCCCCAGGCGACGAGGTCTCGGTTTTCGGGTTCGCCGACGAGGCGCCCGATCCGGCGGGACTGGCCCGATCGCCGCACGGGCGGGGCGGGCTGACCCTGGCCTTGCGCTCTGGCTCGGAGCTGCCATTGCTCGTCAGCCTGATCAGGCGCTACGATCGGGGCGACGATGGCCCCCGACCCTAAGCTCGCCCCGCCGGCGCCCCCCGCGCTCAAACCGGCGGTGGCTGCGGAAACGCTCGTCCACCGCGATCTCCTGGGGGGCGAGTTCTGGC
>Ga0209863_10000717_pt1 | contig 14964 bp, 15 predicted proteins | sample OrgsoiDNA2013046_FD_185796 | JGI IMG/M metagenome (GOLD analysis project Ga0209863, IMG submission 185796) | Permafrost soil microbial communities from the Arctic, to analyse light accelerated degradation of dissolved organic matter (DOM) -... | ecosystem: Environmental > Terrestrial > Soil >...
CATGTTATGGCTCGTGGTGCTTGCGACTCCGGTGTTTCTTGTCTGGCTATGGCAGGCTGTCGCTGCCGCGGGCGGAAATGCACCCCTATTAGGGGCGGCTCGCATGCTCCAGGTTAACGCAATAGAATCGGGCGATGATAATGCTTTTCGGGCCGCCTTTTACTTGATTCTTTTTTCACAGAGCGTGGCTGTCCTCTGCCTATGGGAGAAAAAAGGACATGAAAGACGTGCCACTGTTGCCATCGTATTTGCACTAATACTATCCATCCCTTTTGGTCAAAAAGCTGGCCCTTTCAGCCTAGTGATAGCCCTTATTTGCGTCGACTGGATACGGAACCGGAGGATGCGTTGGAAATTGATCACAGTCACGTTTCTCGCGATGCTTTGCCTCACGGCTATTGTCGAGTTTTACGTTCACTTGGGAGGAAGTTCGGATACCAATAGTGTCGCGAGAATGATAGGGCTTTATGTATCTGGCGGCATTATCGGGTTTGACCAGGTTGTGCGCGATCCATCGATCGTTACCCACATTAACCCTGTTGACATTTTGGGACTTAGGATCGCCCGGCGACTTGGCAACAATGTCGTGATTCCCGAAGTCTACGGTTATGCGAACATCGGCCCATACGGACTCCGAACAAACGTTTATACAATTTTCTGGCCTTTAATGAATTGGGGTTGGCTCGCCAACATGTGCACGATAGGCTTCATATTTTTCTCAGTGACACGTGTTTATAAGAGAGCTCTCCAGGGCGGTATGCCCTGGGTGCAACTCTATGCGGCAATGCTTTTTGGAGTTGTTTTCAGCACGTTTACTGAGTACTTCATTCCATCACTTTATATTTATTCGGTTCTTATCGCTACAAACTGGATCGTCTACTCATTGCCGGTCCGAATCACTCAATTCAAGATATTCAATCGCAACATTGTTTACAATCGGCTGCGTTCACAAGAACCACCGCCGGTGGAAATTCGGTGAGACCGAATGCCAGTGTGCACAGCGGTTAAAATTCGGCTTGTACAACCCTGAAACTTAGTTCGGCGATTGTTGACAAGACACCATGATGCCAACGCCGACCCCAGCAGTTGGGTTAAAAGTTGCGAGTGAATTCGTCGCTAAAAGAAGTTGAGGAGGATGAGCCACCAGCGATCACCCAAGTTGGTGATACGCCGGAAATGTTATACGGCGTCACCTGGCAGATCGGGATCGTCGTCCAAGTGCCGTCGTGAAAAGTAACCGTAACGTTTGGATTGGCGGTAATTCCTGTTCCATTGGGTGCAATGGTCAGCCTGAAGGCCGCGTCCGTTCCAGCAAGAGTTGTAATGGTGGCGCTATTTCCCCAACCCGCACTCAAAGCTACATCGGCCACAGCGAGAGTGCTTCCTCCGCCGAGGACCCTTTTTATTTTGACCGTCTTTGCAGGCGAGAAATCAATGAAGAACCCGCCCGGTGAACCAAAATGATTAAGAACGGCCGTAATGGGTGGATTCGCACCGCCACCATAAGATGTAATTAGGATCACTTCGTCGGTCGTGGACGCCGTGCCAGTCCAGTAGTGGCCAATCAAATCGAAATCTGGGGACGCGAAGTTAGCTGCCGCGGTAGCCGGATTAGCGTCTACCACCGAAAATCGAGCCAGTGGAATTCCCGCACCGTGCGTGCATGATAAAAATGACCTCCCTGGATTGGGTATGGTGCTCGCAGGAGCTTCGCTGCATGTCCAATTCTCAGGGACGGCACTTGTCCCGTTCCACCATGAGCCATTAAAAACCAACGATGACGATCCTGCGTTTCCAGAAGCAGTTGCAACTGGGCTCACGAGGCCTAGGCCACCAGTGCCCACGCCAATTCCACTAGCGTTGAGGTTTGTCGTATTTATAGTCGATGGCGCAAACGTCCCCGTCACATTCAAATTACCACTCACCGCAAGATTTCCCGCAACGCTGGTTCCTGTGAGCGAAGCGAACGCCGCGCCAGCAAGCACCGGCACATAGGTATCAAAACCAAAAGCTGCGCCGGAGAATGTCACTCCCAGATAGCGCAGGACTTCCTGCCCCGTGGTGGAATCTTTTACGGTAACGCGATAGTAGAATTCCCGATGGGCTTGTCGTGGCAGGGTTGGGACCGTTGAATGTCGACGCAACGCCGGCGGTCACAGTGGAACAGAATGGCCGGCGGATGATCTGTCCGCCGCCTCCAACCTGAAAGCTGATGGGATTGTCATTCTGGTCCGTGGCCAGGAAGCAAAGTTGTCCGGACGCAAGCTTGTTCCCGCCCACATCGGAGATATTGGTCGCCGTGACGGTAGCAAGGTTCTGAGCAAAAACCGTAAAGGTCAGGCTTAAGCAGACAGTGATGGTGAAAACAGTTTTCATAAGATTCCTTTTATGGAGGGTCGGTTCAATATGGGGTACAAGGCAAGTCGAGGGGCAGTCAGAATGGAGCCTCCCACGTTCTGAGCTATTTAATCTAGTAAGAGGATTACATTTGAGAAAAGTTAGGGTAAGCTGGAACACACAGAGTACGAGAAAAGCTAGAGGGAAAAAATGCGATTTTTCTATGTTGCTTTTATTTCTGCAGTATTACTTTTCGATATGGGGGCATTTGCGCAACCAGCCCTGAAAGTTTCCCCAACATCTATCGATTTTGGCCCCTCGGATACTTTTCCTTGTATTTGCAGTAACACAACTTTAACTATCACCAACACAGGAACTGCGACGGCCCATATCACGGCCTTTACCATCACCGGCGATACTAATGATTTTTTCATCACCACTTTTATCTCCACCCCAACCAATATTGCCCCGGGGGCGACCGCGAGCATTCCATTGGAGCTCCAGCCCAGCGCACCCGGACCGCGGACTGCGACTTTGCTTATCCAAGACGATGCTCCGGATAGCCCGCAGCAAATCTCTCTTCAGGGAATTGGGGTTGGTCCAGGCGATTGGGGCTTCGGTGCGACCACCGGCAACAAAGTCTCAACCGTTACTGCCGGTCAGGCAGCGCAATACGACACTAGACTAGTTGCTGGCTTTGGCTTCTCCGGCACTATGAGTTTTGCCTGCACCGGGCTGCCGCCAGGCGCCGCTTGCCTTGCGGGAATTGGTCCCAGTAACACGTCTGTCACTTCTGGTCCAGCACTTGGCGCGTTCGCGCAAAGTTCTCCTCAAGGCGCGGTTTTCGTTATTACGACCACCGCTCACGCCTCCATGCTTCCAGTGCCACTTTCCAGGCTGTTCTTATTGCTATGTCTGCTGGGCGCTCTAGCGGCAAGTCTTCTCACAACGATCCACGCAGGGCGAGCCCCGAGAATTGCGGGAGCAACGGTCGCTCTTACGCTAATGCTCGTAATTGTTTCGTGCGGCGGAAATGCCGGCGTGCCCGTTTCTACTAACCCACCCGTTTCTACGCCCGCAGGAACGTACTTGGTAACGTTTACCATGACGTCAGGCAGCACCAGTCGCTCAACCCAGGTAACATTGATTGTGCAATAGATATATCCAGTCTGCAGAAGTTTTGAAGAGCCTGCTTCAGTGTTGCACTTCTTTTTTGGCAGCCAATCCCAGCCCTCTAGCACTAAATAGCATGGCAGCCACACTACCTCCGGTGAACTCTCCTGCACTTCTAGGTGCTCTTGACCATCGATGTAGGGGGAAACCTTGGTCGCCCAAGTTTGTTATGATTTTGGATAGATGATTCCCTGGTTCGTAAAACTGTCTGGCAAGATTGTGCTTTCGCGGCTGCCTGTCTCAGGGCTCGCGTGGCAGCGCCTGCACCTCTTCCGCGCCGGCGTGATGGACAATGAAGAATCGGCACGTAAGATCTTCTTCCAGCATCTGAACTCTGTGGGCCTCACGGACCTGCATGGCAAGACGATCCTTGAGCTTGGTCCCGGCAATGGTTTGCTGTCAGGCAAGTTTGCCAACGAGCTTGGCGCCGAGAAAACCTGGCTGATTGATGCATTTCCACTGGCCGAGCCCGCTACCTTTCCCAACACTGTTTATCGCAGTGAAGGTCTCAAGTCACTCAAGGAAATCCCATCTGGATCAGTGGACTATCTCTTCTCCAACGCCGTGCTGGAGCACATACGCCTGAAGGAATTTCCCGAGCTGATTTTCGAGACCCGCCGCATCCTCAAGCCGGACGGTCTCTGCTCACACCAGATTGACTTCCGTGACCATCTGGGCGGCGCGCTCAACAACCTGCGCTTCTCAGAACAACGCTGGGAAAGCGACTTTATGTCCAGCAGCGGCTTCTATACCAATCGCATACCATGGTCGCGCATGTGCCAGATCATTGCTGGCGAGGGCTTCGCCATTACCACCATCAAGCGAGACGTGTGGCCTGCGCTTCCCACTCCACAACGAGCCATGGCTGAACCTTATCAGGAGATGAACGCCCAGGACCTGCTCACATGGGGCTGCCATGTTGTTCTGCGCAAGGCTTTGCCGCGAAGATGATCGATCTTTATTTGTCTTATCTATACTGGCCTATGGAAAGCTTGCCCCATGTCTGATCGTTTTGCCTTTGGAAAGAACTGGACTGCGTTTCTTTCCGTGATCAATGAAGATCGAATCGCCGCGTCGGTTGAGAGCCTGAAAGCCATGGTCGGCGACGTGAAGGGTAAGACCTTTCTCGACATCGGCTCGGGATCGGGGATCCATTCCCTGGCGGCCGTACGGCTTGGCGCGGCGCGCGTACGCTCCTTTGATTACGATCAGGACAGCGTGAACTGCACCGCTGAAATGAAGCGTCGCTTTGCCCCCGACGCCAACTGGACCGTTGAACAAGGCTCCGCGCTGGACGAAAACTTTATCCGCTCACTGGGACAATTCGACGTGGTCTATTCCTGGGGCGTGCTCCACCACACCGGAGACATGTGGAAGGCCCTGGACATGGCCACCATTCCGGCCACAAACACGCTCATGGTCGCCATCTATAACGATGAAGGCTGGCAGAGCCGCGCATGGAAGGCCCTGAAGCTGCGCTATGTCCGGTCCGGCAAGCTGGGCAAACGCGCGCTGGAGCTTCTGACCTTCGCGCTGCAATGGGGCGGCATGGCTGCTTACTACACGGCCAAACTCAAGCCACTGGAACCTGTACGCAAGTGGCGCAACTATCAAAAGCTGCGCGGCATGTCTCCGTGGTATGACATTGTGGACTGGGCCGGAGGATATCCGTTTGAAGTGGCCACGCCGCAGCAGATTGAACAGTTCTATGCCGAGCGAGGTTTCAAGCTCAACGCGTCCATCCTGACCCGCCGCAACGGCTGCAATGAATTTGTGTTCAGCAAAAGGGCCAGCGGCTAAGGGCTAGCAGCTGGCAGCTAGGAGCCAGCAGCTTCCTCACAGCACATTCCGCAATCGCAGCAAAGGATTCAGCCTGGCGGCCTTGCGATGCAGATCAATCACCGTATCGTCGGGCTCTAGGTTGAGTCCCGGTAAATCCAGCAGCGCCTGGTGATGGTGCTTCTGATATTTATGTACCGGATCTCCGATATGGTCCACCAGCTTTACGTGGCCCATGGTGGTTGGGTGCGGCAGCACGGCCACCTCCGGATGATTGTGAAAGAACGATTCAAACTCCTGCGTCTCACTGGCGTCAAACGCCGTGGTCAGCAGCAGCAGTCCGTTGGGCAGGTCAGTGCCGTGCGATCCCAGCTTGTGTGCGTGCCGATGCCGCTCAGCGGAGAAATATGATTCAGAAATGTTCCGTCGGCGCCGTAGATGTTCAGCCCCATGCAGATGATGCAGCCCACGTTGGCCGGAAACGTTGCGATGGCCTTTTCGCGCTCTCTCTCCAGACGCTTGTAGTCGTCAGTATACTGCTTGCCTTCTTGCTTTAATTTGTCGAGCTCGGCACTCAGGATATTGACGCGATCTTGTGACCCGGCCTTGGCCAGCGAAGCTTTTTCACGGACTGCTTCCGTTTCATCATGGAGTGACTGGAGCTGCGCCGCCTTGTTTGCCTCGACGTAATTGTGCTGCGCTTGCCGGAGATTTTCTCCCACGGGCTTTTGCAGGTTGATAATGTCTGCCCAATAAGCGGCTTCGTCTGCTTTTGATACGGCATGGAAAGCGTCTGCTGCGTCTTTCTTCGCCTGCAATCCCTGCTGAAAAGATTGCATCCGCTTTTGCTGGGCTTGCTGATAGGCAGCCGCCGCCCGCGCACGAGCTCTCTCCTCCGCATCGGCAGCCGCCTGAGCTTCCGCAGCCTGGGCCTTGGCTATTTTGTCGTTCGCTTCCGCTTCCGTTGCTGACAGAAGCTTGTACCTGGAACTGAGGACCTGCAGAGTCACCCCAAGCTTGTTGTACTCTTGTTCCGCCTCAGCAGCCTCCAGAGTCTGCGCTTCAAACGCGACGCCCATGTCGGCGCCTATGGGCATACTTGAAGTCTCCTGGGCGGCCTTCTTCAGCTTGGCCATTTCAACATTGAGTTCGTCAATCTTCTTTTTGACGTCAGCCGCGGAGCCGTTGTCTTCAATGGCAAACTGAAGTTTGAGTTTCTCCTTTGCTGATTCGCTGGTGGCGTTTAAAAGCTCGCGCTCACGGGTGACATTCTTTAACTTGTTCGCGTACTCCAGCAGCGTCTTGTTGGTTTCCTTGAGTTCGTCGTCTGCCTTCTTGTCCGCGTCGGTGTAGATGTAGGTCTTGGAGATGAAGTCACCGAGCGCGTTGCCGGCATCAATCACCGTTTGAATAAACTGGAGGATTGCCAGGGGCTCAAATGCAGCTTCAGCGGCGGCGCCAAACAGCTTGGTGGCAGTGGTGGCCTTCTCAAGCGCGCCGGAGAAATCGCCTTCAATGAGCTTGCTGAGGATCTCCGCGCCTTCTGAGACCTTTTCAAATTGTTCCTTTACGTCCTTGAAGGCCTTTGTCGCTTCTTCAGCGTTGGCAACGATTTTTAAACCGACTTCTTTTTCGGCCACGTTGTTTTCTCCAGACCGCGCCAGAAGGGCGGAGATATGTCAGGATGATTTGTTCTTTGGGTGGGTGGGCGTTGAACGGTTCGCGGAAAATCAAAAAGCAGCCCGCAGGCTGCTTTGATGTGCATGGCTACTGAGCTATTTACTTCTTACACAAAGGCTCTTTCAGCACTGACTCCTGGTAATCAGCCATATTGAATACCACCATTCTTGGCGCTTTGTTGACAGGCGTATATTCAAACTTCACGTCCCTGGCCTTGGCAAAGCCTTTTAAAATCACCTTCTGCTCTTCCGGAGAGGCCAACCATTGTCTCTGGAACAGGTTCCATTTTTGCTGCAATACCGGTCCATCATCAAATTTGAATCTGACGTTGGGGTTATCCAGAGGGCCTACGTCAAAGTGTGCGCTGTGCAACTTCTTGCTGCAGAAGATGTCGACCTGCGGCGGATTTTCATATTTCGCCGGATCAACATCAAGACCATACATGATAAAGACGGCAGTCTTGTCACCGCTCATCTGATCCGTAGTATCTTTGCGCAACCACTTCTTCCCTTCTATCGCGAGCAGGCGACTCTTGTCTGCTTCACTCAGCGCGGGAGTTTCTGCCGGCGCTGCCGGACTGCCCACCGGCGCGGCCGAAGTTGCTTCAGCCTTATTGGAATTCCCTGAGCAGCCCACGGCCAGCGACATAAGTAACAGTACGGCGACAAATGATTTCACTATGCGACCTCCTGAGAAGTCTCAAAATGCTAATTCAGGAACTCACCTATAGCAAATAAAAAAACAGTCCGCAGGCTGCTTTGGCACAACTAGCAGGAAGCTTACTGTTTACACAGTGGCTCCTTCAATACTGAGTCCTAATAGTCAGCCATACTAAATGTGACAAACTGCCTGGGATGATCGGCGGGAGTGTATTCAAACTTGAATGACTTTGCCTTGACCCAGGCTTTCAGGATCGCGACGTTGTCCGGCGGAGCCGGAAACCAGCGATTACCCTGGGCACCCCAGGTCTGCGTGAGCACACTGCCGTTATCAAAAGTGAATTTGACATTGCCATCTTTTAAAGTCCCACCGTCAATCAGCGCAAACATTTTGTTATTACCGCACATCACGGTTGCGCGGGGCGGCTTCTGTTCGGAGGACGAAGGAACAAACTGAATCGGAAAAATGGTAAACATGGCTGCCTTCACTGCGCCCGGCTTATCTGGGTTACTGGTACGCGCCCATTTTTTGCCGGCGCGAGCGAGGCGACCCGCGATTTCAACCGGACCTTCTTGAGCGGCAGTGGCCGAAACAGCAGTCGAGGCAGCTACAGCTCTGCTCCCGCTTCCCGGGATGGAGAACGCCAGCGCCACCAGAACAACGATCAATGCTCTCACTATTGTGGACCTCCTGAAGTCACGAAATGCTAATTCAGGAACCCGCCTATGGCAATCAAAAAGCAGCCCGCAGGCTGCTTTGATAACCACGAAAGATCGTTTCTACAACTTACACAGTGGCTCTTTCAAGACCGACTCGCGATAGTCTCCCATATTGAAAGTGAAAGTAGTGGTCGGGGCGTCACTGGGAGTATTTTCAAACTTCAATGACTTCGCTGTGGCCAGGGCTTTAAACAGGGCCGCTTCGTCTGCCTCGCTGGGAGTTCCCACGCCATCAACCAAGGCCCATTGTTGCTGCAGCACTGTACCGCTGTCGAAACTGATTTTGACGTTTCCATCTTTCAGAGGCCCTGCGGGAAAGATCCGCGCGCTCACCGGTTTCTTGCTGCATACAATCGTAATTCTTGGGTGGACAGTTTCGGCCGCCATGGGTAGAAATCAGGTTAAAAGATAGTGAAGAACACTTTGCGTCCATCTTCTTTATCTTCGCGTTCTCCGTGCATCCAGGTTGTACCGGCCATGGCGGCACGCACGGCTTCTTCTGACATAACGCCCTTGGTAACGGTCAACTTGCTCTGCGGGGCGGGGCTGGCGGATGGCGCCTGGCTAACTGGTGAATTTCCTGCAACACCGAGCTTGCGAACAGCAAAACTGCGATCAATACTTTCAATTGGGTGGACCTCCTGAGGTCACAAAATGCTACTTCAGGAACTCACCTATGGCAAGAAATAATCAGCGCACGTTAGTTAGTCCGATAGTAATCCGGTAGTTTGCCGCGATTGCTTCCACCGATGGAATGGATGGCGGCCGCCATGCCCGCCATCTGGGTATCCTTACTTGCATGCGATGGTTCGCGATCACTTCCCTTCAGCAGATACGCAGCTACCAGCACATGAGTGGGAGGATAGGTTTTCCAGTACGCGCAGAGATCGTCCACGTCCCAGAGCGTGAGTTGATCGATGACGGTAAAAGTCCATCCGGTAGCGGTGGCGATGTGGCCGTAAAGAAACGGCCAGTCCGCTAGACCAGTACCGGAGTCGCTTCCCCCGCGGAAGCCTTTTTCAATCCCGATACCTCAAGCACGGCGCTGAACAACGCGTTGAAATCTTCCAGCGTGAGCGAGTTTTCAATCTGCTCAGCCGACATATCAGGATGCGTCTTGCGCAGCGCGGCGATGAGCACCGGCATGGCGGCGTAAGAAGCTGCTGGGAAATTGCGGGAGGCGTTAATTCTTGTCGCTTCGCTCCAGACCGCTTTGAATGCATTTCTCCTGAGCCTACATCGTCTCGGCCCTGTTGCATCGGGCTCGGCGCGCAACTCGGCGCGAGGCCTTGCACCCATGCCAAATGCGTCCAAGCGGTTTGGAGCGTAGCGAAAATACTTGAAGCCGCGAGGCCGACTAGCGCGCCGAGCGCGTGGTGACAGGAGCCTCGTTGCTGTAGCCACGTTCGAGGCTCTTGAGCGGTGTGGAGCGCAGCGACAGGATTGCGGAAAGAGACTCGCCCGGGAAACGCTCTTCGGCTAAAATTGGTTGAGAGCCCTTGTATGAAATTTCCCATCAAAACATGCGCCATCTGTTCAGAAGAGTTTGAATTGAAGCCGGGTAAGCCGGGCTTTGCCAATCATTGTCCGGATTGCACGGCGGAGAAGGAAGAGGCAGCGGCCGGTGGCGCCGCTGAAACCACCAGTCGCGAACAGCAGGCGGCGCGCCGTGAAGCGATGAAGAATCTGCTGTATCGCAAGGACAGCTAGGGCATTTTGAATTTGCAATTTTAAATTTCAAATTTGAAATTCAAAATCGGCTGTCTCGTGAGAATTCCCTGCGGCGGTGTGGTCACAACAAGCATCGGGGGTTCCTCTCTCGCCGTCGCGTTGCTCCTGCTCACTCGGAATGACAGCGGGGGAGAGCATTCGTAAGGGCGAGGCCGTCCACGCGCCGAGCCCGTCGTGACAGGAGCCTCGTCAACGCAACCATGCTAAATGCGTTTAAGCGGTTCGGAGCGTAGCGACAAGAACCCAAGATGGTGAGCCCGGCTGGAATCGAACCAGCGACCCTCTGCTTAGAAGGCAGATGCTCTATCCAACTGAGCTACGGGCTCTTGAATGAGATTGTAACAGCGGGGGGAGAACATTTTAAATTGGCAATTTGAAATTTAAAATTTGAAATTCAAAGTCCTATTTCTGAAAGTGTTTTTTCACCACGTCCAGGGCTTCCGGAAGCTTCCCTTCTTTGATCGCGACTGCAAGGCGGACGAACTGGGCGTTGGTCCAGGCCAGCGGAGTCGCCGATCCGGTCCCTTCGCCGAACTTCAGCCAAGGCCGGGAAGAATCTTTTAAATCCCACACCTGTTCTGAGAGCATGCCGCCGGCGTTGCCCATCTTTAACATCGCATCAAGATATGGATGGGCGTCGCGGCCGGCAAGCAGTTCGTATTCGCCGCGCTCTCCGGCAAAGATGGGCCACAGGCGTCCTACGCCGGTTCCGTCATAGCCGCGGCCATCTGTCTTTTCACCGTAGCCGTCGTGATTATAGCGATACCATCCCGGGCCGTTCGGCGTATCCACTTTGATGACCTTATCGGTCACCGCGAGTGATTCGACAATCAGCGGATCATTGGGCGGACGGATGCCCATGCGCACCAGCTCGAGGAAGCCTGCATCGACGATTTCTTTTTCGTCCCATGTGCCGCCACCGTTGTTGATTTCCAGCTCTCCGCCGGCTTCAGGATCGCCTTTCTGCGCGATGCGTATGAAATAGCGCGGGCCGTACTTGCCTTTGTGCGTCACGGTCCACTGTTCCAGCTTTGCGGCCCACTCGTCGGCAGTATTGATATAAGTGGCGGCGGAAGCTTCGTCGGCGTTCATGTGGGCGATCTCGGCGGCGCATACCAGTCCGGCAATTTCCGCGGCGATGGTGGAGGGAGAATATCCAGTCTCTTCTTCCCAGCGTTCCTGCGGAGTAGCCGGGCCGTGGGACACGATGAAATCCGCCGCGGGCTTGATGTGCTTTGTGTAGGTCTCTTTTCCCGTGTTGTTCAACTGCCATGCCAGCACGATGGGGTAGGAAACTTCGTCCATCTGCAAGGATGGCCAGTAAGGCTTGCCATCGAGCCACGAGTTCTGCGGGAAGGAGCCATCAGGTTTCTGCTGCGTGTTGAAGAGATAATTCAGCGCCCGGTCGGCGGCGGGACGGTCACCGATGGCGAGAAACGCCGTGGCTACTTCATAGAGATCGCGGGCCCACACCAGGTGATATCCGCCGACGTCTTCCTTGCTGGCGTCCACGTCATTGCCCCACGGAATGGTGAGCGACGCGGCGATGGCGCCGGGATGAGTTTTATCTTCATGCGCTTTCAGCACAATGGCGGAAATCTGGAACTGGCGCTGATATTTTGGCTCCACTTTTTTGAGCGACGCCACGTATTGATGCCAGCCATCGGCGTAAGCAGTTTGAGCGGCGGCGAAACCAGTCTTGAGGCTGGCCTGTGCGGACTCCATGGCTTCCGACGCTTTCGCTCCGAAGCCGAGCGCCACGGTAACCGGTTGACCTTTGGTGAAAGCAGCCGGCATTTCAGCCATCTGGGCCACATTGCCGTTCGGCGATGCACTATATAAAGGACCGGGCTTAAAACCGGTTTCGAGTTCCTTGAGGCCGTCGCTGGATTCAGCGTAGCCGGTGGAGACGGTGGCGAAGGCCGGTGACGCCATCAGGGCGCAGGCGACGTCGCCTTTGCTGTCAATGAGCGTGGTCCCGTCGACGGAGCCGTTGTCATGCAGTCCGCTGTTCTTGAGCGCCGGATCAAAGTAGAGAAATGCCCGCAGCGCGCCGGGTTTCAGCGTCTTGAGCTGCATCTTGACCAGGACCGTGTCATGCTGCGGATCAGTAATGTAGGTCTTGCGGATCTGGTAGCGTCCGGTCTTTGAGGTGTTCACCTGCGTGAACACCAGGGCGGATGCGTCGGGGACCTCCACGGCGTGGGTTGTGCCTGTGCTTTCGAGTTCGGCGAAGGTCTTACCGTCAGTGATGAGCAGTTCCAGCGTGCGCGTATTAGCGCGATCAATGGCGGGATAATAGACCTCATTGAGTGCGCCGTTTTCACCCAGAGTGAACCAGACTTTTGAGATGGACGTGGTGGAAGTGCCAACGCCAACCTTGTTGCCGTTGGTCCATACGGGCTTGGCGCCGGGAGCGCCAATAGCGTTGAGCGTACTCTGCGCTATTAGAGTGCCTGCGCCAGCCAGTAGGCTTGCTCCCGTCAATAAGATGGTTACGATCCTTGCCAGACGGCTTCTCATTCACTCACTCCTTTATTAGTTGTGCTCCGCGCGATAGATATTGATGGATCGTCCTGCCACTTTCACCGCAAACATTTGTTGCTTCACTGTAACGGAATCAGCCGGGTCGGTTACGTTGATCAGACGTGAGGCTGTTGCCAGCCGCGTATCGTCCACTGGGAAGGTGACCGTGCGTTCCTGATCAGCATTGTTCATCACCATCACAAAACGGTCTGCGTTGGCTCCGGCTGCGGCGTTGGCTGCGGCTGTATCTTCCGAGGGAAGTTCACGCAAGTAAACCATTGTCTGCCTGTCACTGAAGATATGGAACTGTTTGCCACGCTGCAGCGCCGGATACTGTTCCCGCAGGTGAAGCAGGGCCTGCACGTGGGCGAAGACCTGCTGTTCGTCACTGGTGCGTCCCGATGGCGTGAAAGCGTTGTGCTTGGCTTCCATCTGCTTGTCTTCCATCTGCTTGGCTTCAAGAAAGCCGCCGGGAAAATCGCGACGGTTATCAGGATCGCCGCCACCGGGCATGCCAATCTCATCGCCGCTATAGATCTGCGGCAAGCCGCGCACTGTGAGCAAGAGACTGAAAGCCATCTTCAGCTTCTGGACGGAAGCGCCGGGTTCGCCCATGAATCGTGGCACATCATGATTGCCCAGGTAAGTCACCAGCATCTCCGGATGAGGGAACAGCCAGTCACGCTGCAAGACTTCGTCAATCAAAGTAGCGGGCTCATCATGCAGGATGACTTTGCGCATGGCATTGAAGAGCGTGAAGTCAAAGGCCGTATCGAGCCCGGTATCGATGCCGTCATGAGTCCGTCCGCCAACAAAGAATGATGTGACGACGGGATCGAAGCCGGAAATCTCACCTACGGTCTTGAACCCGGGATAGGTTGCGTGGATGGCTAAATGGAAATCCTGCCAGAAGGCGCGGTCAACGTAGGGAAATGTATCGATGCGGAAACCGTCGAGGGAGCCTGTCTCCGCCCACCATAAAGCGTTCTGCCGGAGATATTGCGAGGTAAGCGCATCGTCGGTGCCCATGTCGGGCAGTGCATCGGCGAACCAGCCTTCCAGCACGGCACGCGAATCCCGGGGCGATGAATGAGGATCAGCCAGATAACGGAACTGGTCACTGGCGATCAGATGCTTCTGTTTGCTTCCATGCAGCCAGCGGTCGGTAGGAGGATCATTCACCCACGGATGTGTGGGGCCAATGTGATTGGGCACCACATCCAGCAGGACCTTCAGGCCCAGAGCATGCGCAGCGCTGACGAGGGAGCGGTACTCGTTGAGCGTGCCGAAATGTTCTTCCACTGCGTAGAGGTCGGTTGCGCCGTAGCCGTGATAATCGCGACCGGTGTGGTCATTGTTGTTGTAAACAGGAGTAATCCAGAGGGTGGTGATGCCGAGGTCTTTGAGATATGGCAGGTGCTGCTGGATGCCTTTGAGATCGCCGCCGTGATAGGCGTGGGGATTGTTGCGATCGTATGTGCCTGAGTTGGGAAAGTTGTTGGCGGTGTCGCCGTCGGCAAAGCGGTCAGGCATGATGAGGTAGATCACGTCCCGCGGAGTGAAACCCTGGAAGCCTTGATTGCTTTCCGACGCGAAGCTTTCCTTTGCAAGACCAGCGGGATTGCGTTTTGCCAGCGGCAGCGTGGCGTGAATGCTTCCCTGCGGTGTGGTGATGGTTAAGTCGATGTTGCCTGGTGGCATTTCCGGATCAATTTTCAAAAAGACAAAAAGATAGTGGCCGCGATTGCCGGGAATCAGCTTCTGCACTTTAACACCTTGCGTCGCCACGGTAACTTTGGCGTCGTCGAGGTGCTCGCCGGTGAGCATCAGCATGGGATCCGGCAGTCCGATCCACCAGTTGGGCGGCTCGATCTTACTTACGTGCGGAGCCTGTGCCAGTCCGAGAGAGGACAGGAGGAGCAACACGGTGCGGAAGATGGATTTCAGGAAACGCATTTTCAATTTTGAATTTCAAATTTTAAATTCAAATCAAACCATGTTTCGTGAGAATTTCCTGTTGGTGGCGGCAAAGCGCAAGGTCCCTCACCCCTATTCCCACCCCAACGCACGAAGCGTGCGCCGGGGGCCCCGGTCACGCGCTGATGAAAGCGCGCGTTTCGCTTACGGGGATTCGGGATGACGATCATTTTATTTTGTTCAGTCATAGTCGAGCACTCGATAGCTGCTAGCTTCTGGCTACTAGCTAGTAGCTAGGAGCTCTGCCATGCGGTTTGGAGCGAAGCGACATGAATTAATGTTTCGTTAAGGGCGAGGCCGACTTGCGCGCCGAGCCCGCTGCAACAGGAGCCTTCACGGTGTGGCCACGTTCCATAGCCTCCGGCGGTTTGGAGCGAAGCGA
>Ga0209863_10000718_pt1 | contig 14944 bp, 4 predicted proteins | sample OrgsoiDNA2013046_FD_185796 | JGI IMG/M metagenome (GOLD analysis project Ga0209863, IMG submission 185796) | Permafrost soil microbial communities from the Arctic, to analyse light accelerated degradation of dissolved organic matter (DOM) -... | ecosystem: Environmental > Terrestrial > Soil >...
TCCTTTGATATAATAGGTTCCGCTGGCAGCAACTGCAGCCGGTGTGGCAAGAACAATCGTTCCGCCTGCATTTGTGAAATAAGTATAGGTCAAACCAGCAGTGCTACCTGCAGTCACTGCAGCAGCCGTAATGTCAACAGTAGCAGGTGAACATACTGCTGCAGGATTCGTGATCACAACCGTTGGTTTCGGATTGATCGTAACAACAACCGGTTTGATATCTGAACATCCTAATACGGTTGTTCCCCTGATATAATATGTTCCGCTCGCGGCAACTGCAGCCGGCGTTGCAAGAACAATCGTTCCTGCAGCGTCCGTAAAATAAGTGAATGTAAGACCTGCCGTACTTCCGGCGGTAACCGCTGCCAATGTCAGATTCACCGTGGCCGGTGAACATACAGCTGCAGGATTTGTAATAACAACCGTTGGTTTCGGATTGATCGTAACAACAACCGGTTTAATATCTGTACAACCAGCAGCCGTTGTTCCCTTAATATAATAAGTTCCGCTCGCAGCAACTGCAGCCGGTGTGGCAAGAACAATCGTTCCGGCTGCGTCCGTGAAATAAGTGAAAGTTAATCCCGCTGTACTTCCGGCTGTAACGGCTGCTACCGTAATATCTACTGTACCAGGCGCGCAAACTGCGGCGGGGTTGGTGATAACAACCGTTGGTTTCGGATTGATCGTAACAACAACCGGTTTAATATCTGTGCAACCGGCCGCTGTTGTTCCTTTGATATAATAGGTTCCGCTTACGGCGATTGCGGCAGGGCCTCCGAGAACAATGGTTCCTGCAGCGTCCGTAAAATACGTGTATATTAATCCTGCTGTACTTCCTGCGGTAACTGCAGCCAATGTCAGATTCACCGTTGCAGGCGAACATACCGCGGCAGGATTTGTGATGACAACCGTTGGCACCAGATTGATTGTGATAGGCGCTGTGGTCGTATTACTACAGGTTCCATTGGTGAAACTATATGTAACCGTATATGTATTCGGAATACTCAAACCTAAATTCACCGCACCGGTGCTTGTATTGAGAGAAAGCCCTGCTGGTGCTGAATAAGTTCCGCCGGCCGGTCCGCTTTGCAATACGTTTGCATTACCCGTACCACAGTATGGAGATCCGGTATATGCAATCGTAGCCGTTGGAAGCGCATTGATGGTTATGAATGTACCCGTCGTATTGTTACATGTTCCATTGTTGAATGAATAAGTTACCGGATAGGTTCCCAGTGTACTGTTGAGCAGATCAACGTCGCCTGTTAAATTGTTGATGATCAGCCCGGCTGGCGCAGTATAGGTTCCGCCTGCGGTTCCCGTCCGTGTTACATTTGCGGTCCCCGTTGCACAATAGGGAGATCCCGCATAAGAGATGGATGCTGACGGAAGTGCATTAATGATTACTGGTGCTGTGGTTGATCCGCTGCAGGTTCCATTGCTGAAACTATATGTTACCGTATAAGAGTTTGCTGTGCTGCCTGCCAGATCTATTGTACCGGTTGAAGAACTTATAGACATGCCGGCGGGACTCGCTGAATACGTTCCACCGGTTTGTCCGGTTTGTGTAACGGTAGCCGTACCTGTCGCACAGAACGGAGATCCTGCGTAGGAAATCGTAGCTGTCGGAAAAACCACAACCGTTATTTGAACAGCTGCTGAAGTACTGGAACAGGTTCCTGAATTTACAATCCGCTTGTACCAGGTAGTTGCGGCAAGTGCACCCGGACTATATCCCGGACTGGTGGCCCCGCCAATATTTGTATACGTAATATTGTCTGTACTCTGTTGCCATTGATAGGTATATGGACCACCCCCGCCACCAGGCGCCCCGCCTGTCAAAGCAACAGGTGTTGAACCGGTACAAATCGCCTGAGATGCAGATATATTATTGTTTGTAACGGAAGAACTGATCGAAACAACGACCGGTTTAATATCATAACAAACCGCAGAGGTAGCAACTCTAATATAATAAGTCCCCGCTACACTAATGGCCGCTGGATTGATTACAGGAGAAGTGAAAGTAATATTATTCCAATAGGTGAGTGTTCCCCCACTTAAATTACTTCCTGCTGTAACTGCTGCAGCGGTTATATCCACTGTACCCGGCGCACAGGTAATTGGCGGATCGGTTATCACCAGAGATGGCTGCGCATTTACAGTGAGGGAAGCGATCAAACTATTCACGGGACATGTACCGATCGTGATCACGCACATGTATTGATTGGTGTTCATGGCCACTGTGACACCCGTTAACATCAGGGAGGCCGTCGTAGCACCACTATAAACTCCACCGTTTGTAATATTTATAAATGCACCGGCTCCCACTTTTTCCAGCCATTGATAACTTAATCCGGCTCCTGTTGCGGTAATATTGTACGTCGCATTACTTCCGGCACAGGTAATTACATTGGTTGGCTGGCTTGTAATGAGGGCTACCTGACTCACAGTAAGTGTTGCCGCATTCGATGTAACAAAAAGTGGTAAGCAACCTCCTCCAACGATACAACGATATTGATATCCGTTAAATCCAAATGGCGGTGCAACAACAGTCAGCGAAGCCGTTGTAACTCCTGTATAAGATGCGCCGTTGATCAGATTTGACCAGCCGCTTCCACTATTTCCCTGCCACTGGTAACTAAGACCGCTACCGGTTCCGACAACTGTGAATACCGCATTGGTACCGGCACAAACGGTTGTGTTCACGGGGTCAGTCGTGGATGTGGGAGGAAGAATGGTTACCGTGATTGAAGGACTATTAAATGCTCCGCAACCACCGCTGGTTACGGCCCTGTAAAATTGTGTTGTTTGTGATAATGACCCGGATGCATAGTTCATTCCCGTTGCACCAGCAATAGCAAACCAACCCGAACCGGTATTTAAATACCATTGATAAGTAAAAGTTCCGTTTCCGCCGGTCGGTGTACTTCCGGTGAATGGTGCCGGCGTTCCGGCACAAAGTGTCTGGCTGTTACTGATTGTATTATTTGCAACCGGAGCGGTCACATTCATAGTTGTCGTTGCGGTGGTTGCCGTAAATGGCGAACAGGTACCCGTAACAACACATCGATATTGGGAGCCATCCATGGCCGCCGTCGTGGGATTGATTCTCAGTGAATTTCCAATCACATTTGAATAACTTCCGAAATTGGAAAGGTTATTCCAAACGCCACCGGAGAATATCTGCCATTGATACGTGATACCAATTCCGCTTGCTGTTATATTCAATTGAACACTGGAACCCTGACAGGTTGCGAAACTCGGCGCACTGCTGGTAATAGCAGGACCGTTGTTGGTTGTCAGCGTAACGGTATTTGTGTTTTTGAAACTGGCGCTGCAACCGGAAGCAAATATTTTTAAATAATAAGTATAATTATTCATGCCGGCTGTAGCACCGGTCAGTGTTAATGTATTGGTTGTACTTCCACTGTATACACCGCCATCAGTAAGTGGAAGCAGATTTTCGTACCATTGGTAAGACAGGGTTCCGGGACCTGTGGCTGAAGCAGTGAAAATGGCGTTTGCGCCTACGCATATATCCTGGTTCACTGGCTGCGCCTGAATGGCAATCGGCGTATTATTCACTGTGATGGTTGCCACCGGACTGGTACCGGAACAAACACCGTTTGAAACAAAACGCTGGTAATATGTTGTCGTGCTGACCGGGTTCGGCGCATAGTTGTTACCGTTATTGACACCGCCCGCAGTTACAAAACCGGAGACGGGTGATACCGTGCTGGTCTGCCATAGATAAGTATACCCGGCAACCGCATTTCCTGTGAGGTTTGCAGCCAGGGTGCCCGAGCATATCGTCTGGTCGGTACCGATCGTATTTACAATAGCAGCTACCACGGTCAGAACCGCCCCATTGGATGTAACGCTTCCTGCACAGGAAGAATTAATAATACACCGGAAATTATAACTGTTCATAGCTATCGTAACACCGGTAAGCGTAAGCGATGTGGTAAGCGTACCGCTATACACACCTCCGTCAACCAGATTCGTCCAGGCACCGGCACCGATTTTCTGCTGCCATTGATACGTCAGTCCCGTACCTGAAGCTGTCACATTAAAGTTTACGGTTGATCCGGCACAGACTGAAATATTTACAGGCTGCCCACTGATCACAGGATTGATGGCAACTGTGAGTGTAACAACATTTGATGTAACTACAGGCGCACACGTTCCCGTGATAATCACTTTATACGTATAACCAGCCATCGGAGCAGTTACCGGATTGATCGTGAGGGTTGCAGTTGTCGCTCCGCTGTAAGGTGCAACGTTGGTAACATTTACAAATCCACTTCCGGTATTCACCTGCCATTGGTAACTGATCCCGGCTCCTGCGGCGACGACGGAAATCGAAGTGCTTCCACCCACACAGGCTGTTGGATTTCCAGGCTGCGTCGTAATGACCGGCAATGCATTTACGGTAATCGTAACGGTATTGCTGAACGCACTACTGGCTGCGCCGCAGGCAGTGACTTTTCTTCTGTAATACGTTGTTACCGGAACCACAACCGGGGAATATGTGATTAAAGTAGCTCCGCCAATATTCGACCATCCGATATTATCGTAGGAAAACTGCCATTGATATGCATAAATCCCATCTCCGCCGGTAGGTGAAGTGGTATTCGTAAATGCCGCTGCAAGCGTACCACTACAAATTACCTGATCTGCTGAAACCGTTCCGCCGGTAAGTACAACCGGGAATACGTCAACAATTATGGTATTTGAAAAAGCAATCGTACCACATGCATTGGTGGCTTTTCTCCGGAAATAAGTTTTTGCCGCAACGGCTACGGAAGCGTAAATATTTTGAGTGGCTCCTGTAATATCCGACCAGGTGGCATTGTCTGGAGAACTCTGCCATTGATAATAAACAAAGCAACTGCTGGTTGCATCGGTCACACTGGTAAAGGCCGCTGGTACCGTATTCGCACAAATGGTTTGCGAAGCGGCAATCGTTCCCGGAATTATTGTGGTAACAGGCGTAACCAGTGTAAAATTCACCGCACCACTTGACCCGCCAAAATATTCGCGCCATCTGAATTCAATTTGATCGGAAGCACCGATAACACCCGTCCACACATTCGTGCTGGCTACGCAACAGCCGAGCTGTGACCATACCTGTACCCCGTTAATGAAGAGATAAGCATCATCATCATGATAGGGTATATCAATCTGATAAGTACCAGGCGTAATATTGGTGCGCCTGTAACTTACCCAGTGATTATCCTGATCAACCTGGCAACCCTGGTAGCCTGATGCATCAGAAGGTGCGCCATTGGTTCCCCATCGGTTCAATGAATTGAATGATAAAAGGGGCTCTGTATAATACCCGAGATATTGCGCTGTGGAAAATGCAGAAGGATTTCCCGGGCCTGCTGCATCATAAGCATATACATTCCAAACACCATTTCCAAAGACAGCAGGATTTCCAACTGTTCCGGCTGCCTGGATAAAACTAACAGGTGCTGAATAAGCAACCGTTCCGCAAACGTCTGTTGCGACGCGACGATATTGAATATTCGTAGTGGGAGAAACGGTCCCTGTAAATGAATTACCGGTTGCGCCTGCAATAGTTATCCAGGTTGTACCGCCATCAATAGAAGACTGCCATGTATAATTTACAAAACATCCGCCCGAAGCCGGTGTTACTTCATTGATGATCGGCAGATCATTGAAACATAGATTAGGATTATATGCGACGATGGATCCGGGTAAAAGAGGAGTCGTTGTTACGTTTGTAAAACGTACCCCCGACTGGCCGGGTCCGTTATTATTTCTCCAGCGGATTTCAATCTGGTCAGTGGGTCCCAGGTTTCCCGTCCATACATTATTCTGGATGGTAGGAAAATTTAAAGTGGAAACCAGGGCTCCATTGATATAAATGGCAACCACATCATCATCGGATGTAACATCAATCTGATAGAGGCCGGCCGTAAATCCGGTCCGCTTCATACTGACCGAATAAAATGTATTGATCAGCTGGCATCCCTGGTATCCCGATGCCGTAGACGGCGGATTGGCCTGCGGATAACGATTGGTGGTTGCGAAAGTGAGCAGGGGTTCTGTATAATAACCCGCATAGATTGAATAACTGACATCCTGAAAACAATACACATTCCATATGTTGTTTCCGAATACCGCAGGATTTCCCGGCGCGGTGTTATTCATGGAAATAGTGGCCGGCGCAGAAACGGCCGAATTACCACAAACATCATTCACGGTGCGGCGGTAAAGCGTTTGTGTGAAGATGCTGCTTGTTATGGTATAACTGATTGCAGTAGCCCCTGAAATAAGATTCCAGGTAGTTCCATTATCAGTAGAATATTCCCAGGTATAATTATTTATTGTACAGCCACCGGTGGGTGCTGTCAGTTGGGTTAAAGGAGTCGGAGGAACATTACCAGCACAAATGGTCTGATCCGGTGTGATGGATCCTGCAGTAAGTATTGGCGGAATCACCGGAGTCAGTGTAAGTATTTCATAAGAAGGACCACCTCCCTGCGACACACGCATTTCAACCTGATCGGTCGGGCCCAGCGGACCCGTCCACACATTGGTATGGGAATCGCAACATCCGTTGTGTACGAAGACCTGAATCCCGTTTACAAAAAGATATACATCATCATCGTGATACGGAATATCAATCTGGTAAATGGCCGGTGTAAAATTCGTACGCTTATAATCTATCCATGTATTATTTACATTGACCACGCACCCCTGGTATCCGGAGGCAGTGGAAGGCGAAGCCGTACTCAGCCAACGGTTTCTCGAATCAAATGATAATAAGGGTTCGGTATAATATCCTTTGTAAACAGCGGCATTATAAGCACCGGGGGCACCTGTCCCCTGGAAAACGTATACGTTCCATGAATTGTTTCCATAAACAGTAGGATCTCCCGGAGGAACTATATTCACCGTTACTTTCACAGGCAGTGTGGCAACCGCATTATTACAGGCATCAGTTGCCATTCTCCGGTACCAGGTTGTTTGTATTAATGCAGCTGATTCCGTATATGCAAGTGCAGTTGCGCCGAGAATGGGTGTCCAGGTTACGCTGTCAATGGATTTCTGCCATTGCATGGCGAGTGTTGAACATCCGCTTGTCGGGGCAGCTGTATTGGTAAAACCTGAAGGTGGCACTTCACCATAACAAACCTGCTGATTCTGGGCGATCGACCCGGGCACCAGTGGTGCAGGTGTAACCGGAACAAACTGCAGCGAAAGATAGTTGGGCGACCCCAATCCGACCCAACGCAGTTCCATCTGGTCTGTTGCGCCAAGATTTCCCGTCCATATATTATTGATGGGTGCAGCAACACAACAACCATGGGTATAAATCTGCGTCCCGTTTAAAAACACAGTTAAATTATCATCCAGTGAATTCAGGTTGATCTGATAATTTCCCGGAGTAAAATTTGTCTGCTTCATGCTGACAGAAAAATTCGCCGTCGGAATCAGACAACCCTGGTAACCGGATGCGTATGAGGGACTTTGTCCGTTTGTATACCTGGTAACTGTATTAAACGATAAAAGAGGTTCCGTATAGAACCCCGCGTACGTGCCAAAAGCGTTATCCGAATACCCATAAACATTCCAGACACCGTTTCCAAAAACAGCAGGGTTACCCGGTGGTGCATTTACAACGGTAATCAGAATGGCTGGAGAAATATCGGTGCATCCGCCAGACATGGCAACCCGGTGATACCAGGTCGATTGGATCAGTGCGAGCGGCGCCGTATAGTTTTGCCCGTTGCTTGTTCCCGCAGCAGTTCCAAAACCAGCTACAGCAGAAGTTGTACTGCTCTCCCATAAATAAGTAAAAGCACCTGTGGCACCTGTTGGAATGGAACCTTTGAGGGGAAGGGGTATCTGGCCGTTACAAATGGACTGATCAATAGTAATCGTATTGGATCCCGCAGTAATAACGGGTGAAACCGTAACTAAAACAAAAGCGCTGGTGTTGGTACATCCGCCTGAACTCACGACTCTTTTGTACCAGGTAGTGGCGGTTGAAGCCGGGGGCGCATAGCCGGTACCGGTAGCTCCGGGGATATTTGTGTAAGTAATATTATCCGGTGAGGATTGCCATTGATAAGCATAGATTCCGTTTCCTCCGGTGGCCGACGGACCATTCAATGCGGCCGGAATCGTATTAAAACAAATGGATTGCGTGCCAGTAATTATATTGGACGCAGCCGTGATAATGGGCGTAACCGTAATCGTTACGGCACCCGTGGTATCTTTTTCAATTCCGGATGTTACGATTCTCCTGTACCAGCGGTTAGCAACCAGGGCGCCAGGTGCATAACCTTGGGCAGTTCCACCAGCAATACTGGCGAAACCCGTAATAGCTGAAGTTGAACTGACCTGCCACTGATATGCATAAACGCCGGTTCCACCACCAGGAACAGATCCTGTAAGCGCGACCGGCGTCGTGTTATTACATATTGTTTGATCACTACCAATAGTATTACCGGTAATGCTCGAAAAGCTTTTAGCTTGGGTTTGCGTAAGTGCCGACAGCAATCCCAAAATGCACAAAAACGCAGTGTACAGGTTTTTCATCGGTATCCGGGCATAGGTTCTAGTAACATGCCTATCACTCATCGTGACTCGGCTAATGGATTTTACTCTGTTCCTTAGCTACAATCCGTATACCATTATGTAATGATCTTATGATCAGCTGTTTATTAAATTACAACGATCAGCATATTACAAAAATGGGAATACCTTCCTGTAAAAGGAACAATGATTCAGAGGGTAGAAGGATTAACTGATATCGCCTGGTGATTAACTAATGGTTTCTACTTAGCACCCCGGCTTTATAATAACTGATAAATAACCAAATTATTGTAGTCGGATACCCTGGATTCTGATCGTTTTTCCGGAATATCTTACTGAATAACAAGTATCTGGAGGAATGATCGCTTCCATTCGGAAGGTTTTGCCCGGATGTGTATCCAAAAATGGGAAGGCTAAAAATTTTGAAATATCTTTCGAAAAAAAAATGAGAGAACCATACTTCATCGTGGTTCTCCCGATGAATCGATCTAATAATTATTATTTTTACAACCATGCAAACAAAAATGAGAATAATATTACACGTCCTGGTTATCCTGGTTTTTTTTATGTTTGGGTGTAAGAAAAGACTGAGTGAAACGGATATTGAACGAAATCTTACCGTTGCTATGACCAGGTTTTTAAATTCTCCTCCCCGGGTTGATACTTCAAAAGTGAAATTTACTGTAGTTGATGTTACATTTTTTGATAATAAATCATCCTATGAATGCGAATTTAAAATACATTTAGTAAGTCCCGGTAAAGATACCACGGGTATCATGGCAGCTTCTATATCGAAAGATTTTGAAAGAATTCTCAGAAAAAATTAGAAATTCAGGATTCGCTGTTTCCCCTTATTATTAAATAAAGTTACTGACTGCAGGTCTTTCCCAATTAAAAGTATTTTACCAGATTGTGAAAGGAACGAGGATCCGCAGTAAAACTCCTGTTTTTGAATTTTACCATTTCTAAATTTCAGTATTGCCGATGTTTCATCAGGCATTATTGGAATATTTTCACATTTCCTTCTTAGGGCAAATAGTTCCAGTGGTCCCCTGTTCTGGCTGGCAGCGACCAGGTATCGCCCGTCACCTGATCTCAGCCTCACCAAAGCCTTCCCATTACCCGGTATGAATATTCCGCTCTCCAGTATCGATTTTGCAGAAAATTTACCCGTACCATCCCCCATTAATACCAATCCGTTCAACGCATCGTACCGGCCATTCGAAGGTTCTGTTGAATAGTCATTCCCGTTTATCATCACATCGAGATTCCCATCCCCGTCAAAATCATCTACGACCATTCCATTTAAAACAGAAATCTGTGCCTGCATGGGTAATGCAGTCATCGTAAATTTCCCGTTCCCGTCATTGCGGATAAAAACGGATTTCAGGTTATTCGCCCTTAAAATCAGGGCACTGTCCAGTTGTTCTTTGGTAAACACCTTGTCCATGGATGATATGGCATAGGAATGATGCGTAGGGAATTTGAATTGCATCTGTCTTATTTGTTTAACAATATCATCCCGGACCTGCCCTGGAAATTCCATCATCGTGGGGTCTTCCAGGGTATTCGGAAGGTATAGCGATGGTATGGCGTCAAAGCTACCATTCTTGTCAAAATCTTTTGCATAAACGGAGACCGGGTATTTATCCGAAGCCCTATAGAAAGAATTTTCGCCAAGGTTGCCCACGATATAGTCAATATCACCATCATTGTCGAAGTCACCCGCTGTTATACTATTCCACCACCCAACCTGGTTACTGATCCCGGAAATTTTTGTAATATTCTTAAAAACGCCATGGTCATTCTTCAAAAAAGTCACCGGCATCCATTCTCCAACCAGTACGAGGTCGGGCCAGCCATCATTATCAAAATCAGTAAAAAGGGCATCACAGGTTAATCCGATATTTAACAGGTCCTTCGCTACGGTCGAAGTGACGTCCGTAAATTTAATTTTTCCATCCTTAGTATCATTTCTAAGAATGATACAGGAAACCGGCTTCGGATAATTCCAGGGATCAACCCGGCCGGAAATAAACAAATCCAGGTCACCGTCTTTATCATAGTCAACTGCCCTCACACAAAGTTTGCTTTCAAAATTCACCGGCAGGGCGAGCGAATCTTCCGTAAAATTACCTTTGCCGTCATTGATGTATAACCTGTCCCTGTATTGCGGGGCATCGTGATTAAATCCAAACCCACCCGCAGCAACATATAAATCAAGGTCTCCGTCATTGTCCGCATCAAATAATAAAATGCCTTCATCAACGGACTGTTTGCCTGCTAATGACGGATCAGGCAGTAAACTTTTCTGGATAAAATTTCCACCGGGCTGTTGTAAAAAAAACTGGGCGCTATGATATATCGTTGCACCGATTGCGATATCATCCAATCCATTTTTGTCGATATCTCCCACTGCCAGGGCCGGATTATATTCAGAAAATTTATGCGTTAATGATTTTTGGATGTTAAAATCTATTAAATCCGGGCGCTCAAAAACATAATGTATTCCGGCCTGGCTGGTTATATTCCTAAACATAGCGTTTTCAGCCAATACCGGATTTATTGGTACCGGATAGGGCAGCGCGTCCTTGATATTTACAATGAGTACTTGGTTTGCACTCGGGTTTTTTATGACCTGCTTAAAATATCCAGGCCAGAAAATCTCCAATGAATCAATAGCCGGATTGCTACCCAGCCCAAAATGCATAATCGGAGATACGGAAGAAATATAACCCCGGTAAGGATTATTTACAAAATTCTGCACATTCCCCTTCTGATATAAAATAACCTTGGCCCCAATTCCTCCGATATTTTTGGAACTGCCCAGGAATCTGATATCCAGGTAAACATTTTTTTCTCTTTTGTTGATCCTGTTTTCGTAAACCAATGCCGGTTCATTGATATCATTGATAACAACATCTAAATCACCATCATTATCCAGATCGACATATACTGCGCCATTTGAGAATGTAGGCTCCTCCAACCCCCAGTCTTTTGTTTTATCGGTGAATTTAAAAGCCCCCTGATTTTTATACACATAGTTATGGATTTTCACGACAGGGATTTCCGCCAGCATTTCCTTTTTTGAAGTAAGTGCACTTGCCTTCTGGCGGAAGGCGATGAAATCGTGGTCCGTAATATCCTTTGGAAAGCCATTTGTATATAGTATGTCCTTTAGTCCGTCATTATCCAGGTCCGCTACCAGGGGCGTCCAGCTCCAATCTGTTTCCGCAGTTCCCGAATAAAAGCCCAGGTCTGAAAATATGGGGTGTTTAATACTATCCAGTTCACCAACGGTGGGTCCCTGATTTACCTGCAGCATATTCCGTGGATACTGATATTGAAAGCCGAATAATTCAGTGTTCTGGTACATATTATAGTTATTCGAACTCTGCATCATTTTCTTCCGCAGATTGTCCTGAGGATCCATATCCACTTCAATGATATCTTCCAGGCCATCATTATTCAGATCAGCCGCATCGCTGCCCATTGAATTGGATGCTGTATGTTTAAAATATTCCGTCACATGGTCGGTGAAAGTGCCATCATGATTATTGATGTATAAAACATTATTCGAAACGTAATCGTTTGTGACCAGGATATCGAGCCAGCCGTCATTGTTGATATCAAGGATATCAGCAGCATGCGTATATCCTTCAATTAAAATTCCGGCCTGCCTGGAAACATCCGTGAAAACAGGATGTTTTAGTGAATCATTCCAATCGTTGCGATATAATCTGCAGGTACTCGGATGTTCGCCATTCAGGTGCCTTTTTTTGAAAAAATTCGCGTTCTCCCCGTCTATGATATGATTCACCCCTATAAATAAATCCAGGTCTCCGTCATTATCATAATCGAAAAAATAAGCCATGGTACTCATACTGGTATCTGCGAGTCCATAAGACGCTGCCATATCCTTGAAAACAGGTATGCCATTTTTATCCGGCCCCTGGTTGATATATAAAATATTCCTGCGTTCCAGCGGATTTTTCTTTGCTGTGGCGCAAACATATAAATCCATTTTGCCGTCGTTATTAATATCTATTACAGAAACGCCCCGGTACCATTCGCCAGTCCCACCCACGCCGGCTTCTTCGGTAACATCTTCAAACTCCATATTTCCCTTATTCAGGTATAATTTATTCGGGACCATATTACCGGTAAAATAAATATCCATCAGGCCGTCATTGTTGAAGTCACCGATTCCAATACCACCGCCATTATAGACATTGGCGAAATCAAATATGTTTACTGAATCACTTTCGATAATATTATTGGAGAAGTTGATATGGCTCTTCCCGGAATCAATTTTTAATAATTTTCCAGAGCCCTTTCCACAGCTTAAAAGAAATCCGCTGGATAAAATGAGGATGAAATTTATTAACCCCGAACTTCTTAATCCCATACAAAATATTTTGCAAATTTATCTGACAAACCGGAAGGATCTCCGACCGTTTTTAAGATTTAAATTACAACAATTAATTATTGCCGGAACAAAAAAGGGGCCGGACTTTTGGTCCCGCCCCTTACAGCTATAAGCAATTTATAATTATACTATGGTTTAAGTGGAGTTAAGAAACCATGGCTTAAATCTATTTGTCCTTGTGGTATTGCATAATAATTATGCAGGCTATCATCTGTGTACACAGGTGTCCCTTTAAGATCTCCACTGGTTGCCTGGTATGGAATCAGGCTTTCATATTGATAAAATGCATTTAAATCGGTAGCTGCAGTTCCCCATCTGACCAGGTCAAAGAAACGCTGACCTTCCATGCCCAGTTCCAGTGTCCTTTCTTTACGAACAGCAGCACGGGCAACATCCGCGGATGGAAATACCGTTGGGTATGGATTCGTACTATAATTAGCCGCGTCCACATTAGTTGAACCACCTGAAGGTTTAGTCGGATCAATATATGTCTTTACAGTGGGTGTGTTCTTTGCCCTTGTACGTACTGCATTGACCAGATCAAATGCACTCTGAAGATCCCCTTGTTCCACATCTGCTTCTGCAAGCATTAACATCACATCAGAGAACCGGATCAGGTGGATATTCAAAGCCGTACCCCCGGCAGCAAACCAAATACTGGCATCATGTGTTGCTCCGATATCTGTTTGTGGAATCATGGTTTTCTTAGCCGCATAGGGGCCTGCTGTTCTGTCCCTCTGCCAGGTGGTTAAATAATTTCCATAGTCAAAAAAAGGAATCCCATTCCGGCCAACGGTCCAGTCTAGACGGGTGTCCACGTTACCCGCATACTGGGTGTAACCTGGAGATGCTCCGCTCACCGGGCTGGTACCATTCGGATCCAATACATCATTCGTCTGAGCAGCGGCATCGCTCAATGGCAAACCTGCAGCATCCGTTTTGAACTGGTTGGTGAACCAATAGGTTGGGTCGAAGAAACCGGCACCACCGAACTGTGCCGTCGTATTCAAGTTATCATCCCAATTGGCATTTCTCGCGCCTGCACCATCCTGGGAAGAAGATTGAAAATCAAAAACAGTTTCAGGACTGTTTTCTTTATTTACATCGAAATTATCGTGATAATTGGCGTTCAGGGCATATTTGGTACCCAATGGTGTTGTTCCATTATCGAATACGTCTTTCAAAACTGTTTGTGCGGTTGCATAATCATGCGTAAACATCAATACCTTACCATAAAATGCACCGGCTGTCCATTTATTTATTCTACCCTTGGAATCTTGTGTGGCCGGCAAATTATCATATGCATATTTTGCATCTGCAAGTATATTCGGGAAAATTTCGACATTATTGGCAACACTAACGATTGAGTGGAGGATTAAAGCGGAATCCGCAGCCACATCTATCCAGGGTACCCTGCCAAAAACAATCCTGGCCTGAAAGTGGTACCAGGCACGAAGGAACCTTGCCTGTCCTTCGATGTTGAGCTTGCTGGCAGCCGAAATGGTAGGAACATTACCCAGCACTTCCAGGACGGTATTGGACCGTTTTATCCCTTCATAATACCATATCCAGCTATCTGACAGCGCCGGATTCTGTGGTGTATTACTATGAATAATGGCAGTACCCATATTTGGATATTGGTCTGTTGGAATCGAGCCCCGGTTTGCTTCACCTCCGCCCATACTTCCGAAGCAGAAATTGGAACCTGCAGAACCCCACTGACCCCCGATTCCCAGGCCGCCATCTTCCCCATCTAACATCGCATAGGCAGACAAAAGGATCTTACCTACCCCCTTTTCCGTAGATAAGGTGGTCACATCCAGTACACCTTGGGGAGTTACATCCAGAAAACTTTTACTACATGCATAAAAACCGGCTATTCCGAGGAAAGCAAATAGTAGTTTAATGATTTTTTTATTTTTCATATTAAAATAGTATTTA
>Ga0209863_10000720_pt1 | contig 14922 bp, 16 predicted proteins | sample OrgsoiDNA2013046_FD_185796 | JGI IMG/M metagenome (GOLD analysis project Ga0209863, IMG submission 185796) | Permafrost soil microbial communities from the Arctic, to analyse light accelerated degradation of dissolved organic matter (DOM) -... | ecosystem: Environmental > Terrestrial > Soil >...
GCCTGCCAGACGGCAACCGGCACCAGCAGAGCTGGCGCCGCCGCGACCAGCGCCGGAAGCCCGGCGCACGCGAAGAACGGCAGCGCCCCGAACGCCCCGATCGTGACCACGGCGTACAGGCGCGCCGCTGCGGGGGCGCCCATGCGGACGACCAGCGTCCGTTTTCCCGTCGCCGCGTCGCCGGCCGCATCCGGAAACTCGATCGCCAGCAGCATCGCGAACTGCAGCGCGGACGGCAGCGCCGCCGCGAGAAGGATCGGCGCCGCCAGCCTGTGGGCCTGCAGGACGTAGCCGCAGGCGGGCACCAGCATCGTCACGACCAACGCCGTCGTCAGCTCGCCAAGACCGCGCGCGCACAAGCGCAGCGGCGGCGCGCTGTATCCCCAGGCGAGCCCGATCATCACGAGCGCGATCAGGAGCGCTTGCGGACCCGTGCGCCGCCCGAGCATCACGGCCGCGCACACCGCGACGAGCAACAGCACGTAGGCCGCGACCAGCGCCACCGCCGGCGGAAGCGTCCGCCCAACCAGAACCCGGCTCCCTCCCGAAAAGCGCGTCGGCGTCCGATTGGCGTTATCCGCCGCGAGGTCGAAGTAGTCGTTGGCGTAGTGGGTCATGAGCTGGGCCACCGTGACGATCAGCTGCCCCCACAAGAACCGCCCCAGATCGAACGCCGCCCCTCCCCGCACCGCCAGCGCCGCCCCCAACCCGTACAGAACGAACCCCCCGACGAGAAACTTGGGACGCCCCAGCTTGATGAACGCTCGGATGCGGCGCATTGCAGGCAGTCTATGATCGTCCCGCCCATCCGATCACGCCTCGTCCCGATCTCGCCGTCCCGATCTCGCTCCGCGCGGCGCGAACGCCTCGGCCCGCACCACGGTTACTTCCGCTTGGTTGCGGACAGGCGGCGCGGAGCCTGCTCTGTCGATTGTTTTGCAGGCTCCGCGCCGCCTGTCCGCCCACGTGCGAAAGGAAGCTGTAACCCGAGCGCGAGCTTCGACTCGCGCGTAAGCGAGCTCGCGTGGGTTCAAAGCGCGGGAGCGCTTCGGGGCGAGCCTGGGGGCGAGCCCTCAGGGAGCGCTCAGGGCACGACCCCGCAGGCCACGCGCGCGCCGCCACCGCCGAGCGGTTTGGGGGTGTCGCTGTAGTTGTCACCACCCTCGTGGATCATGAGCGAGTGGCCCTGGAAATCGGCGAGCGTGAGCCCTTTGACCTCCAGCTTGTCTTTCGCCACGCCCTTGTCCGAAACGGTCAGCTTCGGCAGATCACCTTTGTGCCCGCCGCCACCGGGACCCTTGTGCGCCTTGGTCGCGTCGGGATCGAAATGCCCACCCGCGGCCTGCGCGGCCGTCTTCTTGCCGTCCTTGTCGGCCGGATCGCAGCTCGCCTTTTCGTGAAGGTGAAAGCCGTGCTCACCCGCCAGGAGGCCTTTGAGCTTGGGCTCCAGCGTCACGCCCTCCTTGGTTTCCTTGATGGTGATCGTCCCGATGGACTTCCCGACACCGTCTGTGGAGACGGCGTTCATCGTGACCTTGATGGACTTGGCGGCATGGGCGGAGCTCCCGATAGCGAGAAGCACCGCGGCGGCTGACAGAATCGTTTTCATCTCGTCTCCTTTGGAAAGTCGTTGTCTGTGAGATAATCACGGCGAGCTCAAAGATCCATGGAAGAAGACATTACCCCACCCGGTTCCGAACGGCGGATCACGGCGCGCATCCCGACGCGGTCGTTGGTCGAGGTGCGCATCCCGGACTGGAGCGCGCTGCGCACCGTCTACACGGTCAATCTTTCGATCGGCGGCATGCGCCTGTCGCTGGGGGCGCGCGCCGCGATGGGCGCGCCCGTCGACATCATCTTGACCTTGCCGAACGGCGAGCGGCTGCGCCTGCAGGGCAAGGTGGCTCACCTCGGACCGGGCGGAAGCGGCGACGTTGGTGTCCGCTTCGACGAGCTTCCCCCCAGCACCCACCAGCAGATCCAGGGCTATCTCGACCAGCTCGCCGCGGGCGGGACGCCGCAGACGACGTCGCGGACCAAGAGCATTCCCCCCGGCGTCCTCATCAAGAAAAAAAGCTGAAGCCATGCACCGGGGCGCGTGGGTATGCGCCGCCGCCCTGGCGATCGCGGCGCAGAACGCGCGAGCGGCCGACGACGCGGAGATGGCCGGCGCGCTCGCCGGCGCCCTGCCCGCCGATGGAAGCGCCGATCTGTTTCTCATCCAGCGGCCGCCCCCGCCCGGCCCACCGCGCGTCCTGGGCGCGACGCGTTCTTCGGCGGCCCCCGCCGCGATCAGAGCCGTGCTGCTCGATCCGGCGCACTACCGCGCGCTCATCCCCGCGTTGCTGGGCGCCAGCCTGGTCAACCCGGGCGCCGCCGCGCCCCTCGTCGACTGGGAGCTCGAGATCCCGCTCTTCAACCTGTCGGGTCGGCTCGCGCTCCGCGATCGTCCAGACGGCATCACATTCGAGCTCGTCGACGGCGATCTCGCTCCTGGACGGATCGTCTTCTCGATCCGCCCGAACCCGCTCGGCGGATCGACGCTGATCGTCGACGCCCAGCTGAACGTCAAGCGATCGAGCTGGCTGCTCCGGCGCATCATGTCCCGCAGCCCCGTCGGTGAAGCGGCGGTCCTGGCCGCCGCCGCTTACGTGGCCCTACGGGCGACCGCGCTGCGCGCCGAGCATCCGAACGACGCTTCGGCCTGGCGCCCGACCGCACCGCCGGGCACCTCGCGCCTTCCCGATCCGGGCGCGCTCGCCGCCGAAGCGCTCGCGCCCTTGCGCGCCCGTGGCACGCTGGCTCTCGTCACGCGCGAGAGGACCGAACGTCTGGGCGGTGTCGCGGTGGGGATCGGCCTGCACGCGCCGGCCCAGCGAATAGAGCCGATGCTGCGCGATCCAGCCAGCTGGCGCGCGTTCCCGGGCTGGCGCACCGTCCGAATTCGTCCGGGTCCGAACGGCGCGGGCGCCGAGGTGGAAGACAATCTGCCGCTCGTCGACCTGGACGCGACCTGGATCGCAGATCCCGGACCGGCGCCGCGCTGGACCGTCGCCGCCGGCGCGACCCGCGGCGCGCGCCTCGGCTGGGACATCTATCCCCTCCCGGGCGTGGCGCCGACGCTGGCGGCGCTCACGCTCTACCCGCGCCTCGAGGCAACCGGCACCGTTGCACGCCGCTTCATCCAAGCCGAGCCATTGCTCGAAGAAGGCCTGGCGCTGGCGCTGGCCTTCACCGACGCGACCGGCATCGAAGCGACGCTCGATCCGCCACGCCGATCACCCTAGTCTCGGAAATTCGAGGGCGATCCCGCAGCGCGCTATCGTCGCTTCAAGAGTTTCCGCAGGGTTCCAGGGCGGTGTTACCCTTTCGGGAGGCACGGCTATTGCTGTGTTTGGCAAACATGCGAGACCTCGCCTGGCTCTTCGGACTGCTGCTGGTCGTCTCCTGTTCCATCAATCCGGTGCTGAAGGTCGACGGCTCGCCGTCGGGCGGGGGCGGAACGAACGGCGGCGGCGGTCAGGGAGCGACCACCGGAAACGGCGGCGCCAGCGGCGATCACGCCGGCGGCGGGTCGGGCGGAGCGACCACCGGAAGCGGCGGCGCCGGCGGCGATCACGCCGGCGGCGGATCGGGCGGAGCGACCACCGGGTCGGGTGGCGGGACGGCTGGGTCGGGCGGCGGGACGGCTGGGGCAGGCGGCGGTGCGACCGGCGCGGGTGGAAGCATCGCTGGCCACAACGGTGGCGGCCAAGGGGGACACGGCACAGGAAAGGATGGCGGCGAGACCTGCGCCGAGCTCGAGACCGACTACAGCGACGCTCTTACGGCCGCACGAAAATGCACGCCCGGCGCGGCGAACCAATGCCAGCAACTCGTCGATCTGTCGATCTCATGCCCGGGATGCAAGGGCTACGTGAACGACGCCACCACCTTGGACACCATTGCCGGCAAGTGGAAGGACCAGAACTGCAAAGGAGGCTTCTGCCCTGCGATCGCCTGCATCGCCCCAGGAACCGGGGTCTGCATGTCGACCAGCGGAGGCCCAGGCGGGACCTGTCAGAGCGGCCTCGCCACCACGAACTGACGCCGGCGCGACGCGGTCAGGGCGCGCTGGGGGCGTCGGCCGGGGCGTCGCCGAGCTCGCAGATGCCGGCGCCACAGAACGGGCGCTGCGAGCAGCTCGGATCGGTCGAAGCCATCTCGGTGCAGGCGGTGTCCGTGCAGCGCTTCTTGCGCTCTTTGTCGTAGGCGTCCTTCCCCTTCTTGGGGATCGCGTGCTGCTTGCCGCCTTCGGCGCAAGGACAACAGTCGTCGGGAACGAGAACGCAGTCCTTGTCGGTCTTGCAGTCGTCGGTCGAGGCCGGCGCCTTGCCGCGCGCGTGCTTGGCCTGGGCCAGGAACGAAAAACCAAACGATGCCGCGCCGAGCGCGACCAGTGCGACGAAGGTCCGGAACCTCGAAGAGAATCGATGCGACATGCGCCGGAGTATATAGGCGCGTTGCCAGTCGTCCAGGAGCGCCGGCAAGGCAAATAGCTAGTTGGCGCCCCGCGGGGTCCCGAGGCGGGCGGTCATGGCGACGACCTCGGCGCACACGCGTTCGAGCCGTTGGCCGAGATCGCGCGTTTCGAGCAGGCGCTGGCGCAGGCCCGCATCGGCGATCAGGGCGGCGGCCACGCCATCGACCAGCTCGGCGGGCGTCTCCTGCGCCGCGACCACCTGCAGAAGCTCCCCCCCATCCGGAATCGAGTCGGCCAGCCGCCCGATCAGCGCCCGCAGCACCTGCTCGGCGTCGGCGATCTCGCCGGGATCGGCGATCTCGAAATCGGGGAGCGCCGTCGCCGCCACCAGCCGGTAGGGGCGATCCGAGTCCAGCTCCTCGTCGATGTGAACGCGCGCGCGCCCGCGCAGCACCAGGTTGAAGCGCCCGTCGGGGAGCTCGTGGGCCATCACCACCTCACCGACGCCAACGATCGATCGTACCGGCGGGCGGGCATCGGTCTGCCGGGCCTCCGAGGCGAAAAGGCCCACGGCCAGCAGCCGCGCGCCGGTCAGGATGTCGCGCACCAGGGCGCGGTAGCGCTCTTCGAAGACGTGGAGTCCCAGCAGGGCGTGCGGCAGGAGGACGACGTCGGGGAGCGGAAACAGCGGCAGCCGCTGCAGCGCCCGGTCGAGTGTCGCCGCGTCCTCCGCGGTCGGCGGCGTGCGATGCTCAGCCAAAGACGTCCACGCAGGAGCCGGTGAGCGCGGGTGGCGCGTAGGCGGCAAGGTAGATCACCACGTTGGCCACGTCCTCGGGCGACATGTCCGCCGCCACGCCCGGCATTCCGGCCCGCAGCATCTCGGTATCGACCGATCCCGGGCAGACGGCGTTCACCGCGATGCCGTCTTCGCGCACCTCTTCGGCGAGCGCCCGGGTCAGGCCCACCACGCCGTGCTTTGCGGCGCAGTAAGCGGTGAGCCCGGCCGTCCCCTGCCGCCCCGAGATCGATGCGACGTTGACGATCCGGCCGCGGCGCCGCGCGCGCATCGCGGGGAGAAACGCGCGGGTGACCAGAAAGGTTCCCTTGAGGTTCGCGTCCAAGACGGCGTCCCAGCTCTCGATCGACGTTTCCTCGAGGCGCGCGCGCGACGTCACGCCGGCGTTGTTGACGACCAGGTCGGGCGGTCCAAATTCGCGCAGGACTTGGTCGGCGAAGCGGGCGACGTCGTCCGGGCGCCCGACGTCGCAGGCGAGGGTCCCGGCGGTGGCGTGGCGGGCGCAGCCGGCGACCCGGGCACCGGCGCCGATCAGCAGCGCGGCGATGGCGCGGCCGATCCCCCGTGAGGCACCGGTCACCACGGCGATCTGGCCTTTCAGGATCTGCGGCTCGGTTCGCGCCCCGACGTCGGCCGCGGTCGCCGGTTGGCTCATCGCGCCCGGCCCCCCAGCTTGGCGGCCTCGAGCAAGCGGGCTTTGATGTCGGGACGCTCGCGCATCTCGCCCACGAACGCGCTGGTGACCACCCCAGACTGATCGTGCTTTTCGTCGGGAAGCGCCAGGCAGAGCTGCTCGGCCTCGATCACGCAGCCGGCGCCGCGCGCGCCCAGGTGGCGGCAGAGCGCGTCGGCGATCTGGTGCGTGGCGCGCTCCTGCAGCGTGAGGCGCTTGGTGAAGCAATCGACCAGCTCGGCCAGCCGCCCAAAGCCGACCAGCTTTCCGTCCGGCAGGTAGGCGACGTGGGCGACCCCGCGGTACGGCAGCAGATGATGCGGGCACATCGAATGAAAGCGTAACCCGCCCACCACCACCACGTCGGGATCGGCTTCGCCCACCACCGGATCGCCCAGGATGGCGGCCGGATCCATCTGGTAGCCGGCCAGAAACTCCGTCTGCCATAGCTGCGCGACCCGGCGCGGTGTCTCGGCGAGATCGGGATCGCGCTCCGGATCGCGGCCAGCGGCGCGCAGGAGCGCTTCGACCGCGGCGCGCAATGCCGGCTCGTCGCCCGACAAGAGAACCTTCAATCCGAAGGCTGCGCCGTGCGGGTGACGTCTTGATCGACCGGAAGGCGCGCGGCGAAACCACCTTCGAGGGGATGCCAGAACCCGACCTTCTTCTCGCCGAGGCGCCAGCAGAGCAAGATCTCCTCGCCAAGCCGACGGGCTGGAAAATCGACCAGCCCGATCTCGACGTCCTTCACGTCGCCGCCCATGTCGCGCACGCGATCGAGGTTGTCGGACAGCGCCTCGTAGTAGCCGCGGAAGAGTGCCTTGGCCCGTCGGACTTCCGGCGGCCCATCGTCGCTCTCGAGGAGCTCGTCCCGGCTCATCCGAACGTTGGCGCGTTCGAGCTGGGACTCGAGGCCGCGCAAGGCGGCGCGCAGCTGCAGCACATCCCGGAAGATCCGCTCCAACGTCGGGACCAGCGCGTCCACGTCCCCGACCGTGAAGTGACCCCTCGGCATGAAGACACCTTACCTCAATGTAGCGTCAGGGGTGACGGGTAAAGCGGCGGCTTGCGGTTCTTGCCGGTCTGGCGCCGGATGTCGACGTCGGAGACCAACAGCCCGGGCGCGATGATGGTCGAGGGGATCCCGGAGAATCCGGCGCCCGCCTCCAGGTAGTTGTAGACGGAGGGGTCGCTGCCCATGGAGGTGACGTCCTTGAGCGACCGCGGCAAGAGGTTCTCCAGCAACACGCCGCGCACCAGCGTCTCTTTGCCGTGGTCGAGTCGATAGACGACCAGGGGCCGCACCGGTGGCGGCCCGTGCGCGCCGCCGCTGAAAGACAAGAGCGCGGCGAGATCATCCGAATCGGCGCCCGGCAGCGAGTCGTCGTCGAGCAGCCGCACCACGTAGGTCGTGACGCCGCCCCCCTTGGCGATCTTGCCGAGCTCGGCGAGCAGCCCGGCGCGCGACAGCCCGTGCGCGCCGCTCACCACCAGCGTGCCGACGCGGGCGCGGGCGGCGGCAAAACGCGGCGCCCGGGCGTGGCCGTTCGAGTGGGTGATCTCCTTGCGGGGCGTGCGCGACATCAAGAGCGACTTCAGGACGCCGTGCTCGACCAGCGAGACGCGCTGGGCCGGAACCCCTTCGTCGTCGATCCGATACGCGCCGAAGAGCGGCGCGTTGCCGGGCCCGACCTCGAGCAGCGGATCGTCGACCGCCGAGAGGATCGGCGCGGCGACCTTCTGTCCCAGCTTGCTGGCGAACGCGCTCTGCTCGCCCCCATCGTCGTTGCTCGCCGACGTCGTCTTGGGCGGCGGCGTCCCCGCCACCTGATCGCCGAGCAGGAGCTTGACGATCTGGGCGGCGGCCGGACCTTCGAACAGCACCGCGCCGGCGCCGGACGAGGCGACCGGCGCCGTGCGCATGGCCCCGAGCTCCTTGGCCATCGCGCGGACCGACTTCTCCATCTCCGCGAGCGCCGGAAGCCCGGCGGGCGTGAGCGCGGTGAACGGCACGAAGCTGCGCAGCTTCATTCCGTCGTCCGCCTGGGTATCCGCGACGACGTCGACCCGCACCGTGCGCTGGCTATCATCGACAAATGACCCTTCGCTCGACAGCAGCCGCCGGCGGACGATCGCGGTCGTGGCGGTCACGTGCGAGGAAGAGATCTCGGGAAACTCGACCAGCAGGAGCGAGAGCCGCCGCACCGTCTCCCGCAGCGCCTCCGGGTCGGCGGCGCCGCTTGCGAACGGGACCTCCAGACGCGCCGCCGCCTCCTTAGAAAAATCCCCCACCGACTCGTCGTCCGCGGCCGCCGCCTGCCCCGCCGCGGCCGCGCGCTTGCGGGCCAGCGACTCGATCGCAGCCTTGTACGCCTCGTCGGTGCGCAGCCACAGCTCGCGGCGCAGCGCCGCGTAGTCGTCCTCGAGCGGCACCGTCTCGACGCGCGCACCACCTTCGAAGTTGGTGTTGTCGAAGCTGGGATCGCCCACGCGCAGATCGGTGCGCAACACCCGCCCGCGATACGCGTGCGCGGCGGTGACGGCGCCCAGCGTCGCGCTCACCGTCGCCTGATCCAGATCGGAGAGGGTGTAGGCGAGGTAGTAGGGACGCGACTCGTCGCCGAGGCGCAGGTCGGACATCGAGCGCCCGAGCTCGTCCTGCATCGCTCTCTTCACGGCGCCGGGATCGTCGGCCACCACGGTCGGCGGCGCCGCGACGGCGCCCGGCGTCGCCACCATGGCGGCGATCGCGACCAGGAAAGCGCGGCCGCTCATGGAACCGGGCCCCTGGGCGGCGCGGGCACCAGGGCCGGTGCGGACAAGACGGGCGGTTTGTCGTTCCCCTTGTCGCGGCGCTCGACCTCGATCTGCTGGACCAGCAGGCTGGGGCTGGTGGCCGAGACCGGCACGAAGCCCGACTCGGCCCCGCAGTACCCGTTGAAGGTCTGGTAGTCGTTCGAAGCGGCGATGATCTTCGACAGCGCCGACAGCGGTGTGCCGACCAGATCGACGCCGCGCACCAGCTCGTCGGGGCGACCGTCGACCCATACGCGATAGACCAGGATCGGCAACACCTTGAAGGCCTGCGGGCCGCCGCGCGCGGTGTTGGTGAAGCCGCCCGAGATGTCGCGGAACGACAGGCCATAGGATTTTCCCTGGCGCTTCGCCTCGTCGCGCAGCAACCGCCGGAGCTCCTCCGGCGGAACCGCCAGGCTCGGCTCGACCACCAGGTTCCCCTGGCGCGACACCACCGGCCGCCCCTCCTGCCGTCGCCCGTGGCCGTTCGACTCGAAGAAACCACGGGTCGGCGAACGACTCAGCAGAAACCCCCGCAGGATCCCGGCGTCGACCAAGGGGGCGCGGCGCGCGCTCACCCCTTCGTCGTCGAACCGGTAGAACCCGTTCAGATCCACACCACCGAGGCGCGCCAGCGTCGGATCGTCGAAGACCGAGATGAACGCCGGCATGATCGGCTGGCCGACCTTCTTGGCGAAGGTCTGCCCTTCTTCTTCACTCTTCTGACGGTGACCTTCGACCCGGTGACCGAAGATCTCGTGAAAGAAGACGCCGGCCGCCTTCCCTTCCAGGATCGCGGGCCCCGCGTACGGCTCCGCCAGCGGCGCCCGGCGCAGCGCCTTCAGGTCGGTGATGATCGCGTCGGCGGCGCGCTCCATCTCGGCGTCGCCGCCCAGGCCGACCAGCGCCTCGGCGTCGAAGCTCTCGAACCGCTCCAGCTCCATGCCGTCCTCGGCGCGCGCGCTGGCCTCGACGAAGACGCGCACGTAGTCGCGCCCGGTCTCGACCGCCGTCCCTTCGGAGTTGAGCAGCCACTCGGTGAGGGTGGTGGCCTGAAGGCTCACGTCGGAATCGAGGATCTCGGTCTGGCCCCGAAAACGCGCCGAGAGCCGCCGCAGCCGCTGCTCCCAGGCGGCAACGTCGACCGCAACCGGCGCGGGCGGCCCGAAGTAGGTCACCGGTTTCTCGCGCGAAAAATCGTCGGACGGATCGTCGTCGGCGACCTTCAGCGTCCGCTGGGTCCGGATCTTCACCAGCCGCTCGGCGGCCTCTTCGTAGCGTCGATCGGTCTCGCTCCAGGCCACCTCGCGCAACGCGGTCGCGTCGTCGGAGAGCGGCAACGCGACCGGATGACCGCCGATCACCGACGACATGTCGAAGTCGTTCGACCGAATGGCGTGCGTCGAGTCGAGCTTGTAGTCCCCCACCCGCACGTCGGCATCGAGAATGCGCGAGCGCCGGGTGGTCGACTGCACCAGCGCGCCGTAGCTGGCCATCACCGTGGTCTCGTTCCGATCCTGGACCTCGTAGGCGATGAAATACGGCGGCGGCTTCCCCTTGGCCGACAGCTCGCGCATCCCGCGCTGGAGCTCCTGCTCGAGCGCCGCGAAGCCGGCCGGCTTCTGCGCGCCGCCGCCCGAGAGCGGATCGACGCGAACGACCTGGGGCGATGCCGCCGGACGCCCGGGCGTCGCGGCGCCCGACGAGGCCGCTTGAGGTCCCGGCCCCTGTCCGGCACAGCCCGCGACCACGGCCGAGACGACGGCCGAGACCATGACCAGGGCGGCAAACGCGCGCGAACGGACGGGGGGCGGGACGGGCACGGGGTGGCTCTCGGCGTATAGCATAGGTGAACCAAGCCGATCGCGTGAGGGAGGGCGAGCTGGCTCGCCCGATCTCATCGCGGGAGGGTTTGGGAACCCTCCCAGGGTTCCCATCTTGATGATACCTTCCGCGCCATGTTGCACCCCAAACGGCGGATTCGTCCGGCCGCCCTCGAGCGCGGCTCTTCCGACGTCGCCGCGTTGATCGACACCTACTACAACGCCTACAACGCCGCGCGCCTGCGCGAGGCCTGCCAGACCTTCGCGCGAATGATCGACGCCGGCGCCACCATCGGCGTCTCGATCGCGGGCGCGCTCACGCCGGCGGGTCTCTCGTCGGTGCTGGTGCCACTGATGCGCGCCGGCTTCATCGACTACATCTCGTCGACGGGTGCCAACCTCTATCACGACCTCCACTTCGATCTGGGCCTGCCGCTTTATCGCGGGATGCCAGAGGTGGCCTCGGGCGCGCATGACGTGGCGCTGCGCAAAGAAGGGATCATCCGCGTCTACGACGTGCTCTTCCCCGCCGACGTGCTCTACAAGACCGACGAGTGGCTCTACCGCGTGATGATGGCGCCCGAATTCGGCAAGCGCATGTCGGGCTCCGAGCTGCACCACCTGATCGGCAAATATGCGCTCGCGACGGCCAAGAAGACCGGCGCCGCCAAGCCGTCGTTGCTGGCCGCCGCGCACGATCTGGATCTGCCGATCTGGGTGGCGTCGCCGGGCGACTCCACCATTGGCCTCAATCTCTCGGCGATCTACACCGCCGATCCCGAGCGCGGGCCGCACCTCGATCCGAGCGCGGACGTCATGGAGATGTCGGCGCTGGTCCTGGACGCCAAGCGCAAAGCGGACGGGCTCTCGGGCGTGCTGATCTTTGGCGGCGGCGCCCCGAAGAACTTTCTCCTCCAGACCGAGCCCCAGCTGCAGGAGATCCTGGGCGTGGCCGAAAAAGGGCACGACTACTTCATCCAGATCACCGACGCGCGCCCCGACACCGGCGGCCTCTCCGGCGCCACGCCCGCCGAGGCGGTCTCTTGGGGGAAGATCGATCCCGACAAGCTTCCAGACACGGTGGTCGCCTACCTCGACTCGACGGTCGCGATGCCGCTCATGGCGTCCTACGTGCTCGCGCGCTGCCAGCCCCGCAAGCCGCGCCGCCTCTACAAACGCCTGCCCGCCATGGTCGATGCGCTGCGCACCGAGTACCGCAAGACCGAGCTTTACGCGCGGTACTGGGGCTCGCCCGCGACCGCCGCGCCGGCGCCGGCGAAGAAAAATTCCGCGGCAAGTAGCGGTCGGGGGAAAAAAGGCCGCCCATGATTCGGTGCGGATCCCCTCGAACCGCGCCCGGGCACAGCCCCCGCAAGGCGAGATGGACCTCCCCCCGTGGATGGTGTTAAGACACGCGCATGTTTGACGATCCGTCTTCGCTCCTGGCCGTTTTTCTTCGATTCGGCCACATCATGTTCGGGATCATCTGGCTCGGACACCTGTTCTTCTTCAACCTGGTGAACGTCCCGTTCCAGGGCGATCTGGACAAGGAGCTGAAGCCGAAGGTGAATCCCAAGCTCCTCCTGCGCGCCTTCTACTGGTTCCGCTGGGGCGCCATGTACACCTTCCTCTTTGGCTGGGCGACCTTCTTCTTCAAGTACATCCAGCAGGGGTTGTTCTTCGACGACGCCGGGCATATGAGCAACCGGGCCGCCTGGATCCTGTTCGGCGGGCTCATCGGAACCATCATGTGGTTCAACGTCTGGTTCGTGATCTGGCCGCGGCAGAAAAAGATCCTCGGCGGATTGGCGGCCGGGACGCCCCACCCCGATGCCGCCAAGATGGCCGCCGTCGCCGGCAAGGCCTCTCGCTTCAACACCTACGCTTCGGGGCCGATGCTGTTCGGAATGATCGTCCCCAACAACTACGCGGGCTGGAGCCACGCGGGCATGGGCGTGGCTTTGATCATCGGCGTCGGCTTCTGGTACGGGCTCATCAAGCGGTCGTTCAAGGTCAAGACGACCGGCTGAGCTCCGATCGCGTCCTAATTTGACGGCGCCCCCACGAGCGGGAGAATCCCGCCATGACTCGCAGGATGACCCGCAGGATTTTTCGCGCCACGCTGATTTCGTTCCTCACGCTTTCCGCGCTCGCACGTGCCGGTGCGGCCGCCGAGACACCGCTCGTCCACCCGATCTTCGCGCACCTGCCCGACGCGCCCGAGGACGCCGCCGCGCGCCAGGCCTTCGCCGCCGCCGCGGGACGATACCAGCTACACCCCGTCGAGGTGGTGGACGTTCCCGCGCCGGCAAGCCCGCGCGCGCCCGACGCCGCGCACATTGGAATCCTCAACGCCCAGCAACTGGCGTTCGTCGAAGCGCTGCGCGAGCTCGACGTGGCGGCGGCCGAGATAGCCGCCACCGGCGGCGCCGGCCTCACCACGGCGGAGCTCGGCGATCTGTATCTCTTCCGCGCGATGGCGACCGCGCGCGCCGATTGGAACGCGCAGGTGGCAGCCCCCCCGACCGATGAGCGCGCGCGCGCGTACACCGACTACCTGCGGGCGGCGACCATGACCCCGGAGCGCAAGCTGAACCCGCACGATCTGCCGCCGCAGGTGGTGGCAGATTTTCAGCGCGCCGACGACGAGATCCACCATCGCGCCCGCGGCACACTGGTCGTCAAAGGATCGGCCGATGCGCAGATCGCGCTCGACGGCGGACCGCTCATATCGGTCAAGGGCGGGGTCACGTTCCGCGATCTCGCCTTCGGCGAGCATCTGGTCCGCGCCGAAGAGCTCGGCTACGCGTCATGGGGAGCGACGATTCCGTTCGGCCAGCCATCCCTAGAGATCGAGATCCCGACGCGAGCGGCTCTGGCGCTCGACGACACGACCGCGGCGGCGCACGCGCGGCGGATGGGCGCCCGCTTCGCGCTGGTGGCCCAGCCTAAAGGGGGCCCGGGAACGGCCGTCGAGCTGCGCCTGATCGATGCGGCCACCGGCGCCTTGCGTGACGCCGCCCTCATCTCGGCGAGCCTCGAGGGTGGGCAGATTGATGCCGCCGTCATGCGTCTCGACGAAGAGGCGCGGCGGGTCACCCTCGAGCAGCAGACCGCAGCCAACACACCGGGGGCGGCGCCGGCGACGCCGCTGGCGGCAGTGGCGCCCGGGCAGCTCGCGCCACCGATGCTGCTGAGCCAGCCACGCGCCAAGGTGCGATTCAGCGACGATCCCCCGGCCTGGGCCCGCGACCACTGGCCGCTCCTGACCGCGATCGGCGCCGTCGCGCTCACCGCGATCGTCATGGGCGCCACCGTGTCGGGCGACCGGTAGCCCCGGTTTCTCGAGCATCTTTGCCCGGGCATCTGCGGGCGGCTTGACCACCCCCGAGAGCCGCCACCGACGCCTAAGGCACGGCGCGTTACAAAACGTGTTCGTTGTTACATCGAATTAACAATACTGTCGTTGTCTGTCGGTCTATGTCGGTGTATGGTGCCTAAAAATCACAAATGACTACATCACACACATCAGAGCAGATCAGAGTAGGACTCCTTGGATTGGCGCTGGCCGTGGCCGGCTGCGCGTCGGCCGCCACCACCCGCCTCGCCGCGCGGCCTGACTTCAGAGGAAACGTGAACGTCTCGACGCCGCAGCCACGCCTGTTGGTTGCCGGACCTGCCGAGCTCCTCCACGTCAACGTCGATCGAAAGGCGGGCGCCACGTTTTTCCGGGCCCCGAGCCTGGTCGGCGGGTTGCCCGACTGCCGCAGCGGCGCTCCGCTGACCTGGGACGGGGAATCGGATCTCTACATCCGCAAGGACGAATCGGTCTGCGTCGCCGTGCTTCACGACGCCCGCGTTTCCTGGCACGCCCGATCGATCCCCGCTGGCGGGGATCAGGGCACGCAGCACGCCAGCCTGCGCTAGCTGTCCGAGATCTCGATCTTGACGTTCCAGAGCGTCGAGAGCCAGTCGAGCAGGCTGGCCTCGGCGCCGTCGATGGCGCCTTCGTCCGCGCTCTCCAGCACCGTGCCGAAGATCAGCTCGCGCGCGTCCTGACGGCCGATGCCGCCCAGGAACTTGCGAAAGCCGGCCTCGTCGTCGAACCGCTTCTCGAACGCCTCCAGCGTCGCCTCGTAGCCCTCCTCGCCGAACGCGTCGACGAGCGCCTCGACGTGCTCGATCTCCTCTTCGGCCACGTTGCCGTCCGACATGACGACCAGCTTCATGAGCCCGACCAGCGCCGTCCGCTCATCCTGATTGAGGTCCACGAGTTCCATCCCGTTCCATTACCGCGGCGCGGGCCCGACGCCAAGAGGCTTCGTCGTTTCCGTGGATTTCGATATCGGACCGCGCGACTGTCAGAAAA